>SESB01002182.1_pt1 | contig 11766 bp, 11 predicted proteins | sample 3171441 | NCBI WGS metagenome assembly SESB01 (sample SAMN06051867, study PRJNA518727) | freshwater metagenome | biome: subpolar coniferous forest; feature: holomictic lake; material: water; isolation source: holomictic Lake 227, 6 m depth | place: Canada: near Kenora, Ontario | collected...
TATTACTGGCTGAAATCAGAGAACCGTTTTCAGCACCGTCAAATGTTGGTGGAATAATTGAGTAAAGATCATACAGCGTCATTGTATAAAGATCGCGACTGACGGCAAGATCACCATTTGCCGTAACATGAATCAGATTGTTCTGCAGTAAAATATCAACAATTTTTCTTAACTCTGACGGGTTTACTGAAAGATCTGACTTCAATATTTTCTTCATATTTATGGATGAGCCGTTTTTCTGACCATCCCATATAAAACCGAGAACCGAAAGAAGCATGGGAACACCCCGCAAGGGATTGAAGGGCTCTACAACACGGTTTGAAGGTGTCAGTGCTCCAAGACAAAAAACAAACTCAGCGCCGGTCAACAGAACGACCCATCCAAGATAAATCCAGAAAAAAAGCATCGGGATAACCGATAAGGCGCCATAAATATGCTCAAATGTTGAAAAATGAGAGACATAAAAGGTGAACCATTTCTTTGACAGCTCAAGGAGAATTGCAGCGAGCAGAGCACCGGAAAAAGCATGAACAAATCGGACCCTGCGATTTGGAACAAGCATATACAACAGAAAAAAGGCAAGAATTGAATTGATGAAAGGAAAATACGACAGAAGAAGTGTTTTCAGTTCAAGCAAAGGTCCTTCTGTAAAGATCGTGTACCAGACATAGGAACTGGCTGCAAGACTGCTTGCTATAAGTACCGGGCCAAGGGTCAGTACCGTCCAGTAGAGAGTAAAACCCTGCAGGGCCTTGCGGGGAGAGTGTACCTCCCAGATTTCATTCAGGGTGTTGTCAATTGTTGAGATAAGAGAGAGAGCAATAATAAATAGAAAAACTCCCCCCAACAGAGGAACACTGGCAGTCTTTCCTATGAAATCAGAAAGATAGTGATTGAGCACCGTGCCAACGCCCGGCATGAAATTCTGAACAAGAAAATCCTCGAGAGATCGTTTAAAGGGTGCAAAAACCACAAAAACATTCAGTATGGAAAGAACAACAGCAAGAATTGGTACTATAGAGAGCAACGTCTGAAAAGCCAGAGAACCGGCGCCAAGAAAAATCCTGTCGTGAATAAAATTTTTCCAGAAAAACGGTATAAATGCGCGTATATATTCTGTAAAAGAGTTACGGTCACGAACACCTGACTTTTTCAATATCTTTGCGTCCTTTTCTTCCATCACTTCTTTGTTTTACTTCCATGTACCGTCGCAAAGCAAGATAATGCTTTGAAAGACAGACTCTCTTTATTTTTCAGGAGAGTACCCGCTTCCGACAGATTTTACCCTGGTCATCAGCAACAATCCGGTCGTAAAAAACAACAACAGTGATGCAAGCGCCACTTTCTGGCTGCCTGCCTGTGAAGATACCAGGCCGAATACAAATGGACCTGCTACAGCCGAAGCCTTTCCGAACGTGCCGTCATAAAAGCCAAAAAACTCAGTGACATGTTCACGGGGTGTCAGTCGGGTCATCATTGATCGGGAGGCTGCCTGGGATGAGCCCATCGACATGCCGGCAAGCATTCCTGTGTAAAAAAACAGCTCTTTACTGTCTGCAAAAATTGCCGCAACGATAACAACAAACCAGATCATGAGAGTAATCACGATGGTTCTTTTCGGGCCGATTTTATCAGTCACAAAGCCGAAAATAACAGACCCGGCAATGGCTGTCGTCTGCACCAGCATAAAAAAGGCAATCAGCTCGCCTGTTGTAAAGCCAAGAGTGTTCTGTGCATAAATTGATGAGAACGCAATAACAGTCAAAATGGCGTCATTATAAAAAAAATAGGCAAGAAGAAAGCGCGCAAGATCCGGGTAGTTTATGATATGCCGAACCGTATACCTTACCTCCTTAATGGAACGACTGAGTGCGGCAAAAGAGATCGCGGATCTCTTTTCTTTTTTTTCATCACGCAGTACAAGAAAAAGCGGAGCAGAAAAGAGTGCAAAAAAAAGAGCTGCCACCAAAAAACTTGACTGCACATTCGACACATTTGAAAGGACAATTCCGTTGCTTAACAGCGGCTTTACAAGAAGTAAAATGGAGAGTGCACCCAGATAGCCCATAGCGAAACCATAACCGGAAACTCTGCCGACGCTTTTATCTGATGCGAGTTCCTTGAGATAGGCGTCATAAAAGACAAGTCCGCCCTCAAAACCCATGTTGGCAAGAATAAAAAGAATAATAGCCGTCACTGCCATTCCTGGCCCCGAAAAGGAGAGCAGGGCTGTAGCAAGAACTGAGGTAAGGGTAAAGACGAAAAGGAAGCGCTTGCGTTTTCCGGAATAATCAGCGGCAGCTCCAAGCACAGGTGATATAACGGCTACAAGAAGCATGGAGAGGCTGACGCTGAACCCCCACAAAGCATCTCCGGAGGGTTCACCCTTACAAATCACGTTTTTAAAGAAAAGGGGAAAGGCAAACGTGACCATCATCACGCTGAAGGAAGTGTTTGCAAAATCAAAAAGCAGCCAGAAAAAAACTTTATATTTCTGCATATCTCGCAAAAACCCTTTACACACAGGCAATATGACGGAAAAGCGACTCAAAAAGCCCTCTTCCGTCAAGTGAACCGAGTCGCGTTTCACTGGCCCGTTCCGGATGAGGCATCAGGCCGAGCACATTCCCCTGCCGGTTGATAATGCCGGCAATATTCTTCAGTGAACCGTTCGGATTGGATTCTTCAGTCACCAGGCCTTGCGCGTCAGTGTACTTGAAAACAATCTGGTCATGCTCTTCAAGACTTTCGATTACTTCCGGAGGTGCAAAGTAGTTGCCCTCACCATGCGCAATGGGTATACTGAGTATTTCATCCTCTTTATACAGACTGGTAAAAATCGTTGCGCGGTTCACCGCCTTGACAGTGGTCTGGCAGCAAAGAAATTTTTTATCCCGGTTTCGGGAAAGAGCTCCATCAAGCAGCCCGCTCTCCAGCAGCACCTGAAATCCATTGCAGATACCAAGCACGGGAAATCCCTTGCGCGCAAAGTCAATAACCTCCTTCATGACAGGAGAAAAACGTGCAATTGAGCCAGCTCGCAAATAGTCGCCATAGGAGAAACCGCCTGGCAGAATGATCGCTTTTACCCCCAGGAGATCATGATCATTATGCCAGAGCATTACTGGTTTTATACCACTGAATGATGCAACAGCATGTTCAGTATCATGATCGCAGTTTGAACCCGGAAAAACAACAACCCCTACGGATATTTCAGACATAAAAGCACCTCTTTAATTGTCGAGAGCATTTTGAGTATAAGCCCCCCAGGGCGACATACCTGTAGCACTCGATTATTTGACATATTCCAGCTCAAGGGAATAATTTTCCATTACCGGATTTGACAACAATTTCTGACAGATCTCATTGCAGATACGTTCAGCCTGCACAAGCTCCTCTTCATTGACAGTCACCTCAATATATTTACCTATTCTTGCTGATTCCACGGTACTATAGCCAAGATTTTTCAGGGCATGATCAACCGCTTTGCCCTGCACATCAAGAATTGACTGACGCAGGGTAACCTTTATTTTTGCGATATAGGGCATTATCACGAATGATGGGTGAATGAAAAAAAATCAGGTCTGCCACTGACGACGCCACAGCAGAGTAATTGACCTCACAATACCGAGCAGAATATACAACAACATAGCAAGAAAAAAAGCTTTGGAGTGAAAGAGAAGCACGCAAAACATAGCGGTAATATAGAGCGCCATTTGCACAGGCTGCCTCCTGAAAGAGTCAACTGTTGGCTTGGGCAGTGCATCATAGTTTACCTTGCTGACCATCAGCAGGGCAAGAACGATTGAAAGCCCCGCCAGAACATTCTGCAGTAATGCAACAGGAAAGACGGGTTCACCACTTATCCAGAGCACAAAACCGACAATAGTCAAAGCCTGTGCTGGCGTCGGAAGACCGGAAAAGGACTCTTTTTCATACCCGATCATGCTGATATTAAATCGGGCAAGCCTCAGACCACTTCCGATCATGAGCAGAGAGCTGACACAAATACCGGTCATGCCCGGTAGCCCTTCAAGACCAAACTTATAGACCAGATAGGCCGGAGCTGCACCGAAGGAGACAAGATCGGAAAGAGAATCAAGCTCAACACCAAAATCAGAGGTGCCATTGGTTACCCGGGCCACAAAGCCGTCAATAGTATCAAAAAATGAGGCCAGAATAATAAACCAGCATGCCGCCACAAAACTCCCCTCTCCCGACATGACAATGGAAATATAGCCGGAGACCATGTTCATTACCGTAAACACCGAAGGAACGAACGATCGCGACACAAACGGAAAACGCGGGGAACGCTCTTTTGAACCATTTTTCAGAAAAGGAGGATAGCGTTTCTGGCTGCCCTGTTTGCCTGCATCATTCATAAATATTGATGGGTATTCCGTCTTTTATCCGTTTTTTGTTTTAAACTTTAAGTATAATCAATTTTATACTCTTTTTAGAATGGCGATATCATGCCATAAAAAAATACAGCTTTTTCATCTGCGAAATTTTGTAAATTTTAAGCGTAAAAAATAAAAAAATTTAGACCCGCAATTAGAGATTTATCGTTAGCGTTCAGCTCCGTTACACCAACTACTTTTTCATGGTTACAAGCAATTTACAAACGCCAGCCACTGGCATGGTAATCATTGCTGAAGATGACATGGCTATCCGTAAAGGCCTTGTAAAATACCTGACACTTGTCGGATATGATGTGACGGGAGTCGGTTCAGCCCTTGAGTTCTATCAGCAGATTGCGGTACATCCTTTTCAGATAGCAATTCTTGATATTGGCCTGCCTGACCAGAGTGGCATTGCGCTCTGTGAATACATAAGAAACAATACCGATATGCGGATTGTCATGTTGACAGGATGCTCAACGATGGAAGACAAACTTGCCGCCTACAGCTCCGGGGCCGATATTTACCTTATCAAGCCCGTCGATTTCCGGGAACTTTCAGCCTCTATCAACAACCTTTTAAAAAGAAATGACAGTCCCCGGCAAACTCCCCATCAACAACTTCGGGCGAATGAAGCCGAGCCAACATCGGGGGAGAATAAAAAATCATGGGAACTTGTTCGTGAAGAGTGGTCTCTGTACGACCCGAATGGGAAGATGATCACACTTACCTCAAAAGAGTTTGAATTCATGAACTGTTTTGTTTCCAATAGTCATAACACTATACAAAGAAAGGATATACTGAGTATTCTCGCCTATGAGCATAATGAATACGGCAAGCGTGCACTTGAATCATTGGTCTACCGACTGCGATCGAAAATCGAAATCGATGGCACCTCACCTATAAAAACGGTGTTTGGCGTAGGGTTTAATTTCACGGAAGAGCTTATTATCGTGACAAAAAAAGCCGGTTCCTTAAATCAGTGAACCGGCAGATTGACCAGGGGAGATAATTAAAGGTTAAAATGCCCGAACAAGCCGAACACGAAACTTGAAGTCCTTGCCGCCGTAGCACTGGCTGCCATCACCAAAATCCTGATACCAAGCGATCTCTTTTCTCTCCATCGACGAGCTCCAGTAATAGTCGTCGGTATCAGAAAAACTGCCAACAATACTTTTTGTGCGATATAGCTCTTTTAATTCATTTAACGACGGCAAGCGCCAATCACGATAACCACCATATTCAAACGATTTACCTTCGGTTATTGCTTTATCCCAAGTCATTTTCTCTTTAATATCTACCGGAGCAGCAATCAGCCCGTGCCGGCCTGTAGCATCAAGATAAAAGACAATGCCGCCGCCATAGTTGATACCTAATCGTTTCGCAGGGGCTTCCATTTGGGCTGAAACCGCTTTTTCTGAAGCCGTCACTACACCCGGCAGGACCAGCAACGCCAAAATCAAAAGGCGGGAAAAGTTTTTTTTCGCATATCGCTTCATGATATTTTTCGTTGAATGTTATTGAATCATTCGGGATGATAAAAAATTGCTCTTTGCAATTACATCAGCGATATTATTATAAGCCTAAGCTAATTCCTGAGCAACATACAACTTCATACAAATTCATACGATATAAAATGAATAAACGTTTTTATGGATTCAGATGCTCTGCTTAACCCTGTTTTCGGCTGAGGCCAGATTTATTTCACGGAAGAAGCTTAATATCGACACAAAAAAGCCGGTTCATCGATTTCATGAACCGGCTACAATTCCTCATTGTTTAATCAAGAATTAAAAGCAGTACTGCCCTATACCAGCTTTATGACGCCTGGCGTATCCAGCGATTACTGATGTTTGCACCGCTTCTTGAAAACAATTGGTAAATCGGACATCTTCTTTCTGTTTCAACTCGTATTTTTTCAAAGAGTTCATCAGAAATATCCGTCTCAATGGTTGCGTTAAGAACGATATCCTTGATATTGGGATTGCCTTCTTCTGCTCCGCCGATAAGAATTGCCGTATCAAGATTTGCGTTGACAGCAAATTCGAAAGCGCTGAGTTCGACACCAAAATCTTTTGCAACAAGCTGAGCGGTTACCTGCGAGCTTGATATCAGTGAACTTAACACATAGGAGATCGGACTTGGTGATGTATCTTTGCCGCCAACCTCAAGTGGGGCATCAACATTAATCATGTGCGGGGACCCCTCCATAAATATGGTTTGTGCTGCGCCTGTTCCGGAGGAATTGAGTTTGAAACAGAGCGTTGAATTTTCGGGATGAATTGCTGTGGCGATTGTCATGATTAACTCCAGATTAATAATGTTGGGTATTTGTATCGTCCGCACTATACTTTCAGGTAATTGCGCCGTTATCACATTTGCAACATTATTATAATCCGAAGCTGATTCTTGAGCAACACACAAATCCATACAAATTCATACGTTAAACGTACAGAAGTTTTCTTGATTCAGATGCTCTGCTGAACCCTGCGCCAGCTCATTGAATATGATTTCCAAAGGCCAGCGAAGGGCAGTGTAAATGTTACTAAGGAGATTTCTCAATAACTTTCATCAACCGTCGGAAAGTCACCCTTCCTGACATCTTCTACATATTGTTTGACGGCTTGTTCGATAACCGTATTCAAATCGGCATACTGCCTGACAAAACGAGGATGAAACTCCCGGTTGAGGCCAAGAATGTCGTTGATGACCAGCACCTGACCGTCGCATTCGATCCCGGCACCGATGCCAATGGAAGGAATGGTGAGTGATTTTGTAACCTGGGCCGCCAGGGCAGAAGGGATTTTTTCAAGCACAATGGCAAACGCACCAGCCTGTTCGAGAAGTCTGGCATCTTCAAAGAGCTGTTCGGCTTCCCTCTCCTCCTGTGCCCGGACCCGGTAACTCCCGTACTTGTAAATAGATTGCGGCATAAGACCAAGATGGCCCATAACAGGAATCCCCACGTCGGTAATTCTCTTGACTGTCTCAGCAATAACTCTGCCGCCCTCCAGCTTTACCGCGTCACACTCATGCTCTTTCATTATTTTTCCGGCATTGCGCAATGCCTCCTCCCCTGAAAGCTGGTAGCTCATAAACGGCATATCGGTTACCACCATTGCCCGACCACTCTCAGCATGAACACCCCTGACAACAGCCTTTGCATGATAGATCATCTCCTCAATCGTGATCGGCAAGGTCGTACTGTGGCCTGAAAAAACGTTGCTTGCAGAATCTCCGACAAGAAGAACATCAACGCCTGCGCGATCGAGAATTCTTGCCATAGTATAATCATAAGCGGTCAGCATTGATATTTTTTCGCCATTCTGCTTCATGTCAAGCAACCTTCTTGTCGTGACATGGGCACTTTTTTGCTGAATGCTTTTGTTCATTGTATTTACTTTTTAATGAATTGACTTGTTACAAAACCAACGTTCACAACCTATGCAATAAGCTCTGACAATTCGTCAGGATGAAGCTCCACAGCCTCAACACGGAGCCGCTTTTGGAGAGCGCTCCGCATGAGTTCCACAAGACGGGAGTATTCTGGAATGTAACCGACAATCTCTTCAAGTGAAGTGGTTTTTCGTTCCATTTCATTCCTGATCTCCTCAAAAGCCTCCCCATCTGCCAAAGTAACAAAGGTGCAAAGATCTTTATGGTGTGATGAGAGGGGAAGTGATCCATGCTGCAAAAGAATATTACGGGTTCTCCGCTGTGCTGATCCAACCAATTTCCTGCCGTCTACCTGAAGCTCATACCTGGCTGAAGCGGTAAAACAGCTAACGGCAACAGGAGCCCCTCCTCCCTGCGGACGGGCAAGAGTCGAACGACAGAACTCCGCATGAATACCAAGACTTTCAAGAGCAAGCTTTATCACTTCATGTACCATCCGGTAGAGTTCAGAATTCTGCTCCGATGACTCAGTTAAAAAACTGTAGGTAAATTCCTCGGCATGAAAGACTGCCCTGCCGCCAGTCGGCCTTCTGACCACATCGATCCCTGCTGAGCGGCATTTATCACTGTCAATACCAGAAACATCCTGATTGTATCCCAGGGTAACCGCATAAGGACGCCAAGCATAAAACCGCCAGAGACAACTGTCGCGGCCGAAACGATTCTGAAACCGGCCATCAAGGAATGAGGCCATCAGGCGCCGGTCTACCTCCATATTTTCCGCCCCGGTATGAAAACCGGAATCCAGGCAATAAACCCTGGAAAAAAGAGTGTTCATCATTGCAAATTTCGATCAAGATAGTTGAAAAGGATTTTGCAACAAAAAAAGTGTACGGAAATGTTCTCCGAGACCGGTATTTTCCTGAAAAACGAACAACTTATTCAACTGTCACAAAAGCATCTGATGTCACCCATTACTGTTGCTCTCATTTTTGGAGGCCGGTCTGCCGAACACGAAATATCAATCATCTCTGCTCAATCAATTGCAGCAAACATCGACGCCGAACGTTACAAAGTTCTTCCAATCTATATCACGCATGATGGAAACTGGCTTTTCCAGGGCATTGCAAGAGACATACTGAATCTTAATCTCTCAGCCCTTTTAAGAACCTCTTCACTTGAAGCCGCAACAGCAAGACTTCGGGAAATGGTTGCGCGGAACAATCAGAAACCTTTTGATCTTGATTTTAAAGCGGCAGGAATCGACGTAGCTTTTCTCGCGCTTCACGGTAGTTATGGTGAAGACGGGCGCATCCAGGGTTTTCTGGATACCTGCGGAATTCCGTATACAGGATGTGGCGTATTGGCATCATCCCTCACCATGGACAAGGCTCTCACCAAACTGTGTGTTGCCGCTGCAGGACTTGCTGTCGCGCCATCCATAACTCTTTTCAGTACCGATTATCAGGCAGATCCTGAAACCACTCACTCCCTGATTGAAAAGCAGTTTGCATACCCGTTTTTTATTAAACCAGCCAATCTCGGTTCTTCGATAGGAATCTCTAAAGTGCATCACAGCGGTGAACTTGCGCAAGCTCTTCAACATGCCTGCTCACTTGACTGGAAGGTACTGGTCGAAAAAACAATCAAGGGAAGGGAAATTGAAATTGCAGTGTTGGGCAATGAGCAACCCCAAGCCTCGGTATGCGGTGAAATTGAGCCCGGCAAGGAGTTCTACGATTATCAGGATAAATACATTTTCGATACTGCAAAGTATTATATACCAGCACGCATCTCAACAGACCTTCGGGAAAAAGTCAGAGCTGCTGCACTCACGGCATACAAGGCACTTGGATGCCGGGGCATGTCAAGAGTTGATTTTTTTGTTGATGAAGAGAGTGGAGAGATCGTCCTGAACGAGGTCAATACCATTCCCGGATTCACCGATATCAGTATGTACCCAAGGCTCATGGAGGCTGTCGGTATCCCTTTTCAGGAACTCACAGAGCGTCTGATTGAACTCGCGCTGGAAACGAAACACCCGTGATGATGAACCCGTACCTTTTTTTTGCAGAAGTTTCACTTGACATATCAAGAAAAGAGTTCCGGTCAGGTCTTGATAAGCTCGACTCATTTTCAGGCCTGTTTCCGAACTCATATCTTTTTCATCAACTCTATGCAAAAGCACTTCTGGGGCTCAATCAATGTGCTCTGGCTGCTGAATATCTGCGAAAATGTTGCACTATAGCCCCGGCGAACCAGGTTGCATGGAAAGATCTCGCTGACCTTCACAGTTCAATAAATGAAGAGATGCCAAACACCCCATCAGCAATGTTTGACCCTGTCACTGATGAGCTTGAACAGCTTTCAGCAGCGCTGATGAACTTTGAACGGGTAAAAACATCTGAAAACGCTGATCCGACCTCAATCCTTGAACAAAAACTGCCTTTTTCTGATGACACCGCTATTGCGGTACCAACTGAAAGTCTGGCGAATCTTTTCACTGAGCAAGGCGCTTTCAAAAAAGCCATAAAAATCTATACCCATCTCATCCAGCTTAAACCCCAGAACGCTGAACTGTATCAGCTACAGATCGATTTGCTCCTTGAACGGCTTTAAGACTCTATGCAATGAAACGATTTAGCCGATCTGCACATTGTAGAATAACGTATATTGCTTGAATTATAACTGTCAGTAATTGACACTCTAAACGGTTAGCCCAAGTATCTTGGTTTCCAGACTTTTATTATCACTTTTTATTGTTGCGCATTTTCTCGCTTGCCCCTTGACTGGTCGGAGCGCAGAAGTTGTTGAAAAAAAACTCTCTCTTGCCGATTGCATTGAGATAGCACTGAAAAACGCAACTTCAGCAAAAAAGGCTGAATACAACCTCAAACTGCAGGGTGCCGATGTCCTGAGAAGTTACGGCAGCTTTCTTCCCCGGCTTTCTGTATCAGCGGGCTATGTTCCCTATAGCCTCAGTCGAAGCTATACAACGAATTACTCTGACGCACCACCACTTAAAATCAAAACAGAAAACGAATCGGTTAATTTCACTCTTACAACATCCCTGAATCTCTTTAACGGCTTTCACGATTACGCTGCACTGCAATCATCTCTCGACAATAAACAGGCTGCCCGCTACACCTTTTCAAGGGCGCTTGAGAATGTTGCCTACGATGTCACCCAGGCTTATTATCAGGTACTTCTGAATCATGAACTTCTTGATATTTCACGAGAAAATCTTTTGGCCGCGCAGGATCAACTGACCCTTACTGACCGTCAGTTCCAGGTAGGGCTTAAATCAATGATCGACCGATACCAGCAACAGGCTGACGTTGCTGAAAGCCGGCTTTCGGTCATCAAGGCAGAGACCCGCTGGCATCAGAGTATACTCGAACTGCTGCGCCGTCTGCAGATAGATCCGGGAACAAAAATCACCCTTGAATCCTCACCTGATGAGCTGAAAACTGTGGCTTATGTTAAGCCTGATATCGACAGCCTTGTCACCGTTGCACTGAGCCGGCGGAACGATCTTAAGAGCAAAGAACTTGAGTCAAGGGGTGCAAAATGGCAGATTACCGAGGCTCAGGCCCAGTGGTACCCAAGCCTTGACCTTAAATTCAACGCAAGCACTGCAGGAACTGAATACTTGCGCCAAACATACAATGGATCAACAAAAGAATACCCCTATCCCCCACTGTCAGATCAGCTTGGAAATTCCATCGGTTATTCTGTCGCACTGAATATGAATTGGGCACTTTTTGACGGATTTCAGACCCGCTATACTGTAGAATCAGTCAAAATAAACCAGATGAACAAGTTGCTGGATGTCGCTGATTTAAAAAGAAATATTGTCATTGATCTTCAGCAGGCTGCAGGTGAGTATTCATCTGCCTTCAGGCAGATCGAAACTGCAAGGGTGAGTCTGAAGGCTGCACATTCTGCCTTTGAGGGCATCAAGAAAAAA
>SESB01002183.1_pt1 | contig 11763 bp, 9 predicted proteins | sample 3171441 | NCBI WGS metagenome assembly SESB01 (sample SAMN06051867, study PRJNA518727) | freshwater metagenome | biome: subpolar coniferous forest; feature: holomictic lake; material: water; isolation source: holomictic Lake 227, 6 m depth | place: Canada: near Kenora, Ontario | collected 2014-07-08...
GTGGAGTTTCTGGGTGCTGATGCCTATTTCCGCACCGAGCCCGAACTGTGCGCCGTCGGTGAATGCGGTGGAGGTGTTTGCATAGACTACCGCTGCATCGACCCGTTTCAGGAAGGTCGCAGTTTTCTCTGCATCGGTTGAAATGATCGCTTCGCTGTGGCGGGAGCTGTAGTGGGCTATATGTTCGAGTGCCTCTTCAAGGGAAGCAACGGTTTTGACAGACATCTTCAGCGAGAGAAACTCAGTTCCGAAGTGTTCAGGTTCGGCATGGTGAAGCAGTGGTTCGGGGTAGAAACCTTTCAGGGCCTCAAAGGCCGTTTCATCAGCAAAGAGCACCACCTTTTTTTCCTGCAGGGGCTCAACAAGTGCCGCAAGATCACCGAGGCGGTCGCGGTGGATGACGAGGGTGTCGAGCGCGTTGCAGACGCTTGGACGTCGGGTTTTGGCGTTGAAAATAATCTTTTTGCCGAGTTCAAGGTCGCCGCTTTGGTCGAAATAGGTGTGCACAATGCCTGCGCCTGTTTCGATGACCGGAACCTTGGCGTTGTCGCGCACAAAGTCAATCAGTTTCTGGCTTCCGCGAGGAATGATCATGTCGATGTAGCCAACGGCGTTGAGCATCACTCCAGCAGCTTCCCGTTCCGCAGGGAGCAGGTAGAGTGTGTCGGGGTTGATGGCGTTCTCTTTCAGAACGCTGTGGATGAGATCGACAATGGCAATGTTCGAGTACATGGCGTCGCTTCCGCCTTTCAGTACGGTTGCATTGCCTGATTTCAGGCAGAGCGCAAAGACGTCGAAGGTGACGTTTGGCCTTGCTTCGTAAATAATACCGATGACTCCTATCGGAACGGTCACTTTCTTGAGACCGAGGCCGTTCGGCAGCACCCGCTCTTCAAGCAGAAGATCGAGCGGTGAGGGGAGTGTTGCGACATTGCGGATGTCGCCAGCAATGGCGTCAAGACGCGCCGGGTTCAGGAGCAACCGGTCGTACATGGGGTTTGCCGGATCCATCCGTTCCAGGTCTTTTTTATTCGCATCGAGAAGGGCCTCCCGGTGAAGGGGTATCCTGTCGGCAAGGTCCGAGAGCAGTTTGTTGATGGTCTGATCGCTGAGGGTAATGATCTCCCTGCTTGCCTGCTGGACGGCTATGAGTTGTCGGGTGATGGTTTCCTGCATGGCTGTTCTGTGGCTGGTTTCAGGATGTTATATAAAGGTAGTCGTAATGAATCAGGGGTTTCTGATCTTTTTGCCCCATGATTGCCAATGTTTTTTCCGAGCTGTATTGTGCCATGCCGTATGCGATGATGGTTCCGTCTGTGGCGCAAACCTTGATAATATCGCCTTTCAGAAAAGGGCCTTCAACCGACTCGATACCTACCGGCAAAAGGCTGTTGGCGCGTTTTCCGGCTACCAGAGCCATTTCAGCGCCCATGTTGACGGTGACGGCTCCTTTTTCCATCCCTTCGCTGTTGGCAATCCAGCGTTTTGGTGCGTGGGTTGCTTTTTGCGGGAGAAATTTCGTGCCGGTTTTTTCTCCGTCAAGAATCGAAAGAAGAATATCGGGAGTGCGACCGTTGGCGATATGGACGGTTATGCCGAGTCGTGAGAGTTTATGGGCAATGTGGCATTTGGTTAACATGCCTCCCCGACCGAACTCTGATTTTCCGGGATTGATATACTGGTGAAAATGCTTGGTCGATGGGTCGATTTCCTCGATGATGGTTCCGTTGCCGGTTGTAAGGTCGAAGAGTCCGTCAACATGCGAAAGAATGATGTAGCCTTCAACGTCCATCATTGAGGCAATGAGTCCGGAAAGTTCGTCGTTGTCAGTAAACATCAGCTCAGTGACAGAAACGGCATCGTTTTCATTGACCACAGGAATAATGTTCTGCTGCAGAAGGGAGGTAAAGCAGGTTTGCATATTGAGGTAGTGCAGCCTGTCTCCGAAATCGCCCTTGGTGACAAGAATCTGGGCAGTGACAAGACCGTGCTGCAGAAAAAGTTCGTTGTAGGTGCTGATCAGCTTTATCTGTCCTGTTGAGGCAAGAACCTGCCTGGCGGCAACTGGCGTGAGGGTTCCGGAGAGTTTGACTACTGACCGGCCTGCGCCTACTGCGCCTGATGAGACAAGAATGATCTGAATTCCCTGTTGCTGCAGTTCCGCTATCTGGGCGGTGAGCTGCTGGAGAATATCAAGGTCCAGGTCGCCGGTTTTGGTGGTAATGACGTTGGTGCCGACTTTGACGACTATTTTTTTATAGAGAGGATTGATCAACTGTTTCATACGTTAGTGAACATGTTCCTGACTGAAATGCAATCCCGCCACGCCAATAACAATCAGCAGCAGGGAAATAAGTTTTATGGTGCTCATCCCTTCACCGAACCAGAGAACGCCGATAACGGTAATGGCCGCTGTGCCGATGGCTGACCAGATGGCATAGGTCATCGCGACGGGCAGTACCTTGAGCGCCAGCGACAGAAAGGTAAAGCTCAGAGCGTAAAAAATAAAGATAAAAAGTGTTGGCACAAGTTTGCTTAAACCTTCGGAAAATTTCATGCAGGTGGTGCCGGATACTTCCAGCAGGATAGCAATAATCAGATAGAGCCAGTGCATTGTTCGACCGGGAAAGGTTAAAAGAGATGGGTTCAGCTTTTGTCAAGAAAGCTTAATATACGGTAATAATGCCTGAAGATGTTCTTCAATCTCTGCAAAGGATTGGTTTGTTCCTAAAGGGCTGTTTGTGTTCAGTTGAAAAGATATGCATATTTCTTTTCGGCAAAAGGGTTTTCGTTTGTATGGCCGGACTTGGGGATAAGGGTTTGGTTGTAGATGCCAAAAAAGCGGCCAACCCGGTTGGTGATTAACTTCTGGATTGTAAAAGATGCTGTTGATGAGCCTGCTTGATATATCGTTGCCTTTGAAAAATCCGGTATTACAGTTCTCCCTGTTACTGTTTATAATCCTTTTTGCCCCGCTTCTCCTTAATCGGCTGAAAATTCCCAGTCTGGTCAGTCTTATCATTGCCGGTGCGGTGATTGGCCCTTTCGGGCTCAACCTGATGCTGCGTGACAGCAGTATTGTCCTCTTCGGAACGGTTGGTCTGCTCTATATCATGTTTCTTGCAGGACTTGAAATCGATGTCGCTGATTTTCGAAAAAACAGTGGCAACAGTATCCTCTTTGGCCTCTATACCTTTGTCATCTCTATTGTGCTCGGTATTGTCGTAGCCTTTTATATCCTTGATTTTTCGCTGCTCTCCTCCATTCTTATCGGCAGCATCTTTGCCTCCCATACGCTCATTCTCTACCCGGTTGTCAGCAAACTCGGTATATCGAAGAACAAGGCGGTCAATATAGCGATCGGCGGCACACTTATCACCGACACCCTTGCTCTGCTGGTGCTGGCCGTTGTTGCAGGAATGTCGTCAGGGGAGCTGACGAGCGGATTCTGGGTAAGGCTTGTTCTTGGTATCACGCTTTTTGGGATGGTTGTGCTGCTGCTTTTTCCGCTTATCGCACGATGGTTTTTCAAGCGTTTTGATGACAGTGTGCTGCAATATCTCTTTGTGCTCGCTCTTGTATTTTTCAGCGGCTTTCTTGCCGAAGCTGCCGGTGTTGAGGCCATTATCGGCGCATTTCTTGGAGGTCTTGCCCTCAACCGCCTGATTCCGCGTACTTCGCCGCTCATGAACAGAATCAAGTTTGTCGGCAATGCCATCTTTATTCCTTTCTTTCTGATTGGTGTTGGTATGCTTATCGATATCAGGGCGGTTTTCAAGGATTCTGAAACCATGAAAGTTGCCGTGGTCATAACCGTTGCCGCTACGGTAGCCAAATATCTTTCTGCCTGGATTACCCAGAAGCTTTTCGGCTTTTCGCGTGATCAGCGTCGCCTTATATTCGGTCTTATCAGCGCTCATGCAGCGGTCGCACTTGCAACGGTATTGATCGGTTACAACATTATCATCGGCAAGGGCCTTGATGGCTCGCCAGTCAGGTTGCTTGATGAGAGTGTTTTAAACGGAACCATTCTTTTTATTCTCATAACCTGCACACTGGCAACAGTTGTTGGCCAGAAGGGCGCACAGAATATTGCCTTTGCCGAAGCATTCGATGAGGTGGGTGAACCCGGAGTTTTTGTGGCTGAAGAACGGATACTGATTCCCATGAACAACATCAGCACGGTTAATGAGCTGGTCAACCTTGGTGTTACCCTTAAATCGCACAAAACCTGCAATGGCATATATGCCCTTCATGTAGCGAGTAACAGCATAGATGGTGAGATTGCAGAAAGGAGTGCGGCTAAACTCTTTGAAAAAGCGGCAGTTGCAGCATCCTCCACCGATCATGCGCTGATACCTCTGATTCGTCATGACAGCGATCTGGCAAACGGTATTGCCGGGGTTATCAGAGAGCAGAAAATCACCGATCTCATATTGGGACTTCATCAGAAAAGCCGCCTTACTGACTCTTTTCTTGGCAGTTCATCAGAAAGTATTCTTGGCAGGTGTAACATAACCACCTTTATTTACAAATCTGTTCAACCTCTTGCAACGATCAGGCGCACCATTGCCGTTATTCCCGCAGGAGCAGAAAATGAAATCGGTTTTGTGCTCTGGATGCCGAAATTGATAAATATCGTTAAAAACACAGGTTCCAGACTGGTTTTATATGCTGCAAAACAAACGCTTGCCTGTATGCAGGAAGCCTATGCCGGTACTATATCCAATATCGAGTACAAGGAGTTCAGGGATTGGGATGAGTTTCAGACCCTGTCGAGGGAGATCAAAAAAGACGACAACCTCATTATTGTGATGAGCAGGAAAAATCATCTCTCCTATCACACCAAAATGACGAGGATTCCGCTCTATCTTAACAGATACTTCCAGAACAACAGTTTCATTCTTGTCTATCCGGTTCAGACCGGTATACCAGAAGACACTTGTGAAGATACGCCAGTTAAGCCTGGAAAAAAACTTCGCATTCACTTTGACGGTATCGAAAAACTGCTTGACAAAGTCCAGAGAAAAAAGAAACAGGCAGAGCCGAATGAGTCGTAACGGCGTTTCAGATTCAATCCCTTTTGCGTCTTGCAAGGGGACGTAGATGATTTTTCCGTGTTTTAAAAAAAATATTACCTTTCCGGTAATGCCCGGTTTTTTCGAAAAGTAATCAAACAGGGAAAATAACATGCCAAGAGGAACGAGACTTGATGCGCCGGGTACTCTGCACCACGTTATGGTGAGGGGAATCGAGGGGAGTGATATCTTTACGGATAATGATGATCGTCAGCACTTTGTGTTTCGTCTTGGAATGCTTGCTAAAGCCACCGGAACAACGATATATGCCTGGGCACTTATGACCAATCATGCCCATATACTTCTCAAAAGCGGAGATGCAGGGCTTTCCTCTTTCATGCGCAAGTTGCTTACCGGTTATGCAAGTGAGTTCAACCGTAAGTACAAACGGGGTGGACACCTCTTTCAGAACCGTTACAAATCGATTGTCTGTGAGGAAGAAACCTATCTGTTGAAGCTGGTCAGCTATATCCATCTTAACCCGTTAAGGGCAGGACTTGTCGATTCGATCGATGAGCTTGACCACTATCGGTGGAGCGGTCACGCTGTTCTCATGAAACAGATCAAACACGATTGGCAGGAGAGAGATGCGGTGTTGCGCCGTTTTGGAAAAAAGAAAGAGGATGCACGAGTTGCTTACCGGCGCTATGTTGAAGAAGAGAGCAAAACAGGCCAACAGCCTGAATTGACCGGAGGCGGCTTGATTCGTTCAACCGGGGGATGGTCAGTAGTGAAGTCATTGCGGAAGCGCGGCGAAAAGCAGTTCAGCGATGAAAGAATTCTCGGCAGCAGCGAGTTTGTCCGTGAAATTCTCAGTCAGGCGGATGAAACCATCAAGGCTCTTGTTTTTGTGGCAGGATTGAGAGAAAAGGCGGCAGAAGAGGTGACGCAACGGTGCGAAGAAGCTGGAATTATGGTTCAGGCATTACAGGCTGGCAGCAAAAGGCGGGAGTGTACTGACCTGCGCAAAGAGCTGGCCGAGAAGTTTGTGCTGGAGTATGGATTGACCTATGCAGAGGCTGCGCGTCTGCTTGGAGTTTCGACATCGGCAGTGAATCAGATATGTCGGCGTCGGATTGGTTTGAAGAACAACTGAGTGAAATGATGAGCCCCTGTTTACAAAATGGGCGAAACCATGCCGACCATCGGAAATACCGTAGGGGCATGCCCTTTTTCGTTTGCCCGTCATCCCGAACAGATCGTTTGATGGTTCCCTGACAGGGTTTAATGAACGTTATGATGATCGTCCCCTAAATTAGATGGAGTTAAAATATGAAAAAGGTATTGGGTGTTGTTGCGGTTTTTCTGGTGTTGTTGCTCAGCAGTGCAGGGTATGCGGAAGAGTACCGTAATGTCGAAGTTAAAAAATTGATTACTTCCACAACGGCAAGCAATGGTCAGCCACTTTTCTATCTGCAAGCAGCTCAGCCGGAAGTCACGGCGCTTGTTGTGACTTTTCCTCCCGGAGGTTCGACCGGCTGGCACAAGCATCCGGTACCGGTTTATGCCTACATGCTTGCAGGGACGCTCAACGTTGAACTGAAAGATGGCAAGACCTTTGTGTTCAAAAAAGGGGATGCGATTCTTGAAGTGGTCAATACCCTGCACAATGGCTTTAATGCTGGCAGCGAACCGGCAAGCCTTGTGGTTTTTTATACAGGAGCAGTGGGTGTGCAAAATGTTATCAGGGAAGCTACAGCATTGCCTTGAAGGGAAGTGAGCTAAACGGTTTGTCTCAGTGAAATGAAAAGGATATTTTGTACTCCGGTGTTCGTTGTCACCTTAGTAAGGCGTGGCAACTTTTAGTCTGCCTGGAAGGTTCAAGAAAAAAAATAAAGCAGTTGAGAGTATGATATTACCGATCAATATCTATAGTGACGATATTCTTAGACAGAAAGCCAAGCCTCTCAGAGGCGTTGATGGTGCTATAGAAGAGCTTGTGAAATCCATGTTCGAGTCGATGCACAACGCTTCAGGCATAGGGCTTGCCGCTCCTCAGATTGGTCATTCCCTTCGATTGATTGTGCTTGATCTCTCCTGCCTGAAAAATTATGCCAATGAAAAGCCGATGGTGGTCATTAACCCCCATATTCTTGCGGTACGGGGCAGCAGCGTCATGGATGAGGGGTGTTTGAGTATTCCAGGTGTGCAGGGAGACGTCACCCGTCCCTCCGGTATTACCCTGAAGTATCGTGACGAGCACTTTGAAGAGCATACCAGTGATTTTTCCGGCATGCTTGCCAGGGCGCTCCAGCATGAGATTGACCATCTTGATGGCACCCTTTTTGTTGACAGGATGGACAAGCGCGACCGGAGAAAAGTCCAGAAAGAACTCGATGCACTTGCTTCCGGTATTGTCAATGCCGAGTATCCGGTTGCACGGGAAAGTCTTGCAGCGGTTCAGGGTTGATGAACCAGTGCAGGTTGGAGGAAAAGTGGTTTGTTGAAAGGCGGTCAGGCGTCATATTTTTTAAACACTCTTGAGTGCCATGCGGATAATTTTTATGGGAACGCCGGAATTTGCCGTTCCTTCGTTACAGGCGATTGCAGCCGCCAGCAATGAATTTGAACTGGTTCTGGTTGTCACCGGTGCAGACAAGCCACGCAAAAGCAAACATGCAGCTCCTGAGCCCTGCCCTGTAAAACAGGCGGCTTTGGCTCTCGGCCTTCCGGTCTATGAAACCGACGATGTCACAAACCCCGAGTTTGCCGACACTGTCGCTGCACACCAACCCGACGTCATCGTTATTGCTGCGTTTCGTATCCTGCCTCCAGCGGTCTATGAACAGGCAAAGCTTGGCGCCTTCAATCTCCACGCATCGCTTCTGCCAGCCTATCGCGGCGCGGCGCCCATCAACTGGGCACTTATCAAGGGAGACCGGGAAACTGGCGTCACCACTTTTTTTCTCCAGAAGCGCGTCGATACCGGCAGCATCATCCTTAGCGCAAAAACGTCGGTTGCTGCGGATGAAAACGCAACCGATCTTGCCCACCGCCTTTCAGTTATTGGTGCTCGGGTTGTAGTCGATACCCTCCATCTGATTGCATCCGGCAAGGTTGAAGTTTCAGGCCAGGACGATTCACTTGCCTCAAAGGCCCCCAAGCTGACCCGCGACAACACCCGCATTGTCTGGTCGCAGCCAGTTGCCGCCATCCACAACTTTATCCGGGGTCTTGCCCTCAAGCCAGCGGCATGGACAATCTTCCAGGGCAAAACCATGAAGATATTCAAGGCTGCTCCTGCGGGCCCCTCTCTCGATGCATCCCACACCCTTCCGGGAACCATTCTTGTCGATCAGGGCAGACTCTACGCCATAGGATCAGACGGCTGGCTCGAAATCCTCTCGCTCCAGATTGAAGGCCGCAAACCAATGGAAGCTTCTGAATTTCTCCGGGGGTTCCGCCATGACACCGAACCGATGCTTTTTGTGTAAGCTCTACACAAAAATTGATTCCGTTGTAAATTGATTAACTTTTTTGAATCGTATAATAGAGAATCAACCATGCAAGCCCAAACTCTTGCACGTGTACGTGATTTTTTCTTGTCTTGTCTGCTCTTTAGAAAACTGCGTTTGCCGAAGACTGAAGCCATCATTGAGGAGGAAAAGGCATGAGTTACGAGCCGCCCTATACCATCACGCCGCACATCGTGCAGCGTGTGGCGGAGATTGTTGAGCTGGTTACTCGCTGGGCTGTGCCGGGTGATGATGCGATTGCGCCACAACTGCAGCGCAATAATCGTATCCGCACCATTCAGGCCTCACTTGCTATCGAAAATAACACGTTGAGCATAGAGCAGGTAACTGCTGTTCTGGATGGCAAACCGGTGATTGGTTTGCCGCGTGAAATTCAGGAGGTGCGCAATGCCTTTGTGGCCTATGAACAGCTCACACAATGGCAGCTTCACTCCTCGGAGGATCTCCTTGCTGCTCATGGCGTTCTTATGGCGGAGCTGGTTGATGATGCAGGCCATTATCGCAGGGGTGGTGTTGGCATCTAAAGCAATCAGGGGTTGGTACACATGGTTTTGCCTGCTGACAGAGTACGCGGGCTTATGACCGATCTGCTCGGTTGGCTCGCTTCTGAGCCAGTGCATCCCTTGATTGCAAGTTGTGTTTTCCATTACGAGTTTGAATTTATACACCCTTTTGCGGATGGAAACGGACGCATGGGGAGAATGTGGCAAACGCTGATTCTCAGCCAGTGGCAACCGATGTTGGCCTATCTTCCGGTTGAAACAGTGATTAAAACGCGTCAAACGGCTTATTATGAGGCTCTGGCGGCAGCCGATAAACAGGGTGATTCGACATCTTTTATTGAGTTCATGCTTCATGCGTTGCTTGACGCCATGACCGAAGCGCTCACAGAAACGTCGGTGAAAGTGTCGGAGAAAACGTCGGAGAAAATCATCAATGCTCTTGAGCACAACCATGCGATGACAATATCTGAACTCGCAAAAAGTATTGGCATCTCAACTCGTTCGATTGAGCGTAATCTGCAAAAACTGCAAAAAGAAGGGCGGTACATTCCGGGGGAGTTGCCGATGTTGCCGTTTGAAAGTGGACGATTTGACCATTGCCTTGTCGTCTCATCTCCTCTTTTTGTACAGTGCCCACCTGTCGGCAGAGTTTCATCTTCAGGCTATCCGGGAGATGTTGCGTGTCGCTGGTGAAGTTCGGCTCTTTCCACTGCTTTCTCTTGATGGTGCTCCGTCGCCTCATCTTCATGTTTTGATGGAGGAGCTGGCGCTTGATAGCTTTGCCGCTGAGGTCAGGCGCGTTCCTTACGAGTTTCAACGAGGAGGCAATGAGATGCTGGTTATCAAACCGCTCTAAATTCGGCAGGGAGTCTGAGCCGTTTGTCATGGCAAACCCTGCCGACGGAGGCCTGAAATGGCTTTGAAACTGAAATAATAGTGCGAGGGGTGAGTCAGGATTTTTATTTGAGTATCAACTTCTCTATTTTGACCCAGCGAAACTCTGTGGTTTACATGAGACCCTTGTGACCTTTTTGTAATCAAAATGCTCTAAAGTATTGCTCTGTATGTATCCTGTGTGTATTTGCCTATATTTCTCACCCTGAATGTTTACCAGAATCAAACGCTTTTTTTATGGCTTTGTCCAGTACAGAAGTTAACCGTCTTCGGAACTTCTGCATTATCGCACATATAGATCACGGAAAATCCACATTGGCTGATCGCCTGCTGGAAGTTACACATACCCTTGACCGTACCCAGATGGCTTCCGCTCAGGTTCTCGATGATATGGACCTTGAACGGGAGCGTGGCATTACCATTAAAAGTCATGCCATCCAGATGAAGTACACTGCGGCTGATGGAGTGGAGTATACCCTGAACCTTATCGATACTCCCGGTCATGTCGATTTCAGCTATGAAGTCTCCCGCTCGCTTGCTGCGTGCGAGGGAGCGCTTCTGATTGTTGATGCAACACAGGGTGTTGAAGCCCAGACCATTGCCAATCTCTATCTTGCCATCGATGCCGGGCTGGATATTATTCCGGTTATCAATAAAATCGATTTGCCCTCTTCGGATGTAGAGGGAGTTGCCCGTCAGGTCATGGATCTCATCGGTATCAAGCGTGAGGAGATTCTGCAGGTTTCAGCCAAAGCCGGTCTCGGTATCACTGAACTTATGGAGGCTATCATTGCCCGTATTCCTGCTCCTGCCGACAACAAGCACCTCCCTTTGCGGGCGCTGATCTTTGACTCGGTTTTCGATGCTTACCGGGGCGCGGTGGTCTATCTTCGTATTGTCGAGGGTGTGCTGAAAAAGGGTGACAAGGTCAAGTTCTTTGCCAACAACAAGATTTTTCTTGCTGACGAGATCGGAACCATGAGCATGAAACGGCAGCCCAAGCCGCTGCTTGAGGCTGGCAATGTGGGCTATCTGATATGTTCCATCAAGGATGTCAAGGATGCCAAGGTTGGCGATACGGTCACGCTTGCCGACAATCCGGCAAAAGAGCGTCTTGCGGGTTACAAGGATGTCAAACCGATGGTGTTCAGCGGTCTCTATCCGATCAACTCGAACGAGTTCGAGGATCTGCGTGAATCACTCGAGAAACTTGCCCTGAACGATGCCTCTCTGGTCTATACGCCTGAAACCTCCGTGGCTCTCGGCTTTGGCTTCAGATGCGGCTTTCTTGGCTTGCTCCACATGGAGATCATTCAGGAGCGTCTCGAACGGGAGTACGGAGTCAACATCATTACAACGGTTCCGAACGTTGAGTACCGTGTCGTGATGACCAATTCTGAGATTGTCATCGTGGACAATCCTTCCAAGATGCCTGAAACACAACGGATCAATCTGATTGAAGAGCCTTATGTGAGTGTGCAGATCATTACACTTTCCGATTATATCGGCAATATCATGAAGCTCGGCATGGAGCGTCGTGGTGAGTACAAGAATACGGACTATCTCGATGTTGCAAGGGTTATCATGCATTTCGAGTTTCCTCTGGCTGAAATTGTTTTTGATTTCCATGACAAGCTCAAGTCTATCTCGAAAGGGTATGCGTCGATGGATTACGAGTACATCGGCTATCGCGAGTCCGATCTTGTGAAACTCGATGTGCTGCTCAACGGCGATGCGGTTGATGCCCTCTCCATTGTCGTTCACCGCTCGAAGGCTTATGACTGGGGCAAGAAGCTCTGCATAAAACTGAAA
>SESB01002186.1_pt1 | contig 11756 bp, 9 predicted proteins | sample 3171441 | NCBI WGS metagenome assembly SESB01 (sample SAMN06051867, study PRJNA518727) | freshwater metagenome | biome: subpolar coniferous forest; feature: holomictic lake; material: water; isolation source: holomictic Lake 227, 6 m depth | place: Canada: near Kenora, Ontario | collected 2014-07-08...
ATGGAGGGCGCGCGCTAAGGATGACTTTGTGTTGGTAGATATGAGCCGTGATTTAGGTAAAAGCTTTGCTAAGCCGATGGCGATAAACACGATTGCACAAAAAGTAGCGGCAGATGGTGAGGCGCGCCCTAAGATTGTTATCGGCCCAGAAGGTAATATTTATCTGACTTGGACGGAAGCCTTAAAGACCCCATTTTCTGGTTACATATGGTTTGTGCGGTCGATAAACAGCGGAAAAAGTTTTGATAAGCCTTATATCGTACATCAAGATCGGTCTGAAATTACCCATCGCTTTGATGCGCTGAATGTCTCGCCCAATGGTAACGTTACCGTCACGTGGGTGGATAAGCGCGACTTAATTGCCGCTAAAATTGCCAATAAACCTTATGATGGCGCGGCGATTTACTATGCTGTTTCTAGTAATAAAGGTGCAAGCTTTAGTCTTGAGCAAAAACTAGCAGATAGTAGTTGTGAGTGTTGTCGTATTGTAACTACAAATAAGCCAGATGGTTCTGTGGTTGCCATGTGGCGCCATGTGTTTGCTGGTAGCGAGCGCGACCATATGCTGGCAGAAATCCCACAACTCACTAAGTCCGGCCAACCGATTTCACCCCCTATGTTAAAACGCGCGACTTTCGGCCACTGGCAGATAGACGGTTGTCCGCACCATGGTGCTGCGATTGCGAGCGGGGGTGATGGTAAGGACTGGTGGGGCTACCATATGGCCTATTTTGACGGCAACGACAAAAAGCCAGGACTTTATTACAGTCGCATGGACGGCGTGGCATGGGCCTCATCTCCGCCGAAAAAATTTGGTAATAATAAGAATCAGGCTGGACATCCTGCGCTGTTGGCTATGGGCGATCAAGTGTGGTTGGTGTGGCGTGAAATCGAACTTAAGAACAACATGGCGCACCAGAGTATTGTAGGGATGTTTTCGGATGACGGCGGGCGAAGTTGGCAGGATGCTAAGGTGTTAGCCACCAGCATGGGGAAAACAGATTATCCGCAGCTAGTGGGATTTCAAGGTAAGACTTATTTAGCATGGAACACTGTGGATGAAGGGTTTTTATTGCTAGGCTTGTGACTTACAAGCACCACACTTTACTATGCTGGGTAAGCTCCATCCAAATTGCCCAAGCACTGGCACTACTTAATAATAAGCCTGCCAAGCGCATACCATAGGGCTCAACCATATTGGTTTTCAGTTTTAACCATAACCATGGTGCAAAAAATAAAGACACACTAGAGCCAAGCGCAAAGGCTGCCATGCTAAGCGCACCGCCAAGTGGATTGCCGTTAAATGAAGCAATAATTAAAGCTGAGTAGAGCAGACCGCAGGGCATTAACGCCCATAGCATTCCGATGTAAAAATGGCCACCAGAACGTAGGCTGAGTTTTTTAACATGTTGCCAGATATTGTGGCCAGCTCTATCCACCCAAATGGGCTGCCGCGCATAAATCAGCATCATTAGCCCCCAGAAAAACACCAAGACATGAAAGAACGTCCATAGCGGATGTAGCACGGCACTATAGCTTGAAAGCCAAGCAATACTTCGAATAGCAAACGTTGCAATTGCCCCCATTGTGGCATAACCGCATAAGCGCCCTAGATGATAGAGATGTATGGCGTAAGGCTGGGTTGTAGACTGATTGAAGCTGGCGCAGGCGGCGCCACACATGGCGACACAGTGTGGGCCACCTGCAACCCCCATCAGGAGTGCGCTATAAATAAGTGCGGTTTGCATGTGCAGCACTCGTTGCTCTATTTAGGTTCATCATCATCTTCAAGTATGCGCCGACCTTCATCTTCAATATCTTCAAATTGTCCATGGTAAATTGCCCACCAGACACCGCCGAGTATGCCCAAGGCCATTAATACGGAAAGTGGAATAAGTACGAAGAGTATGTCCATTAGTCTGCCTTTGTTGCGCCTAGATTGGTGGATGCTAGTGGGGTGGAGAACTTCGTTAAACGAAGCGCATTGGCAACGACAATTAATGAGCTCACAGCCATGCCTAAGCCAGCCAACCAAGCCGAAAGTACACCTGTAAAGGCTAGTGGGATGCTTACTAAATTATAAACAATCGCCCAGGCAATGTTTTGTTTAATCACGCGCATAGTTTTTTGTGCATGGATTATCAACTGAGGAATTTGGCTGATATCGCCATTCAAAAATATGTAGTCAGCATGTGCAAGCGTCAGTGGAACGCCTTTACCCATAGCAATGGAAACATGGGCGCTCGCCAATATGGGTCCATCATTCAGACCATCGCCTACCATCAGTACTTTTCTCCCTAGCTGCTTAAGCGCGTATAAGCGCATTAATTTATCATGCGGGTTGCAAGCTGCGACAAACTTGGCGATACCTATTTCTAAACTTAGGCTTTGCACTGTATGTAGTTGGTCGCCGGACAAGAGCTCAATCTCCAAACCCATTGATTGCAATTGCTGTATCGTCTCTGCTGCATGGGCTTTTGTAGCCTCTTGCAGACTAAATGTTGCCAGCCAGCCATGTTCATCCGCTAAAAACACTTGCTGTGTTAGTTCGCTGTGCGCTGCAATTCCGCAAAACTTAGCGGATCCTAACTTGATGCGGCCATTGATTAAGGCTTCATATTTAGACGCTTGGGCAAGACTAGTTTTTAAAGTCGCGCTAATTCCTGCGCCTACCACCTCTTCAATCGCTTCTAATCCTAGGCTTGAGTCTTGGGTATGGGCGTTAAAAATAGCGCGTGAAATAGGATGTTGTGAGTGTTGTGCTAAGGCTGCGGCTAAGGCTAGGGCACTAGATTCGGAAAGGCCTGCTTTGAATGTAATGGCCTTGATTTGAATGTGGTGTTCCGTGAGTGTGCCTGTCTTATCAAAAATCACACAATCAACACCGGCAATGCCTTCAATTGCTTGTAAGCGTCGAATTAAAATGCCACGTTGAACGAATGCGCTGGCGCTGGCTAACATGGCGGCGGGGGTGGCTAAAGATAATGCGCACGGACAGGTAACAATCAGCACAGCGGCGGCGGTCATTAAGGCGCGGCCACGATCTACGTCCCAAAGGAGGGCGGCAGCAAGACCTGCGCTTAAAATCACAAACAGTAGAAAGGGTCGTGCGATTCGGTCAGCCAACTGTGATAATCGAGGTTTTTCTATTGCGGCTTGATTGATTAGATTGACAATCTGGCCGTATTGTGTGGCCTCTCCTATACTTTGCAACACAATATTGACTGTTGCACCCAAATTGTAACTGCCGGCAATGACGCTGTCGTCCAACTGCTTTTGTATAGGAGTAGCTTCACCAGTCAGCAGAGACTCGTCAACGCTTGTACTACCCAATACCAGCTTGCCATCTGCCGGAAATGCTTCGCCTAAATGCACGCGCACAATATCGCCAACTTTGAGCTGGCTATTTAAAACGCGACTATAAGATTCATCTAGGTTTTGGCGTTCAGTATTTTCTGGAATGCGGCTGACCAATGACTCTAAAGCGCCTAAAGTTTTGCTATGTAATTTCACTTCAATTAAGCGCGCTGACAGCAGGAAAAACACAAACATTGTCAGCGAATCAAAATAAACGGTATGCCCCCACCAGCTATTGGGTTCAAATGTGGCCGCTGAACTGACCGCAAATGTGATGCCGATGCCTAGCGCCACCGGTAGGTCCATGCTGATTTGCCTCAGCTTTAAATCACGCCATGCATTGCTAAAAAATGAGCGACTGGAAAAGAGGATGACTGGCAGGCTTAATAACCATGAAGCCCAGTTCAGCAGATAACTGATATCACTTTCAATATCACCTGGCTTGGTAAAGTAACTGGGGCTTGCATACATCATCACTTGCATCATGCAAAAACCGGCTACCATCCAGCGCCAAAATGCAGCACGGTTTTTAGTGGTGGCATTGAGATGATTTTCGTTGTGAGAGGCTGGACTTGCGCTATAACCCAGTTTTTGAATAGTGTTGAGTATGGCAGAAGGGCGGGTTTTCCTGGGAGACCAAACGACTACAGCACGTTTTTTTGACATACTGACCCGTGCGCTGACGATGCCAGGCAAGGCTTGTAATCCATGTTCAATAATGCCAGAACAGGCTGCACAATGAAGACCGTCAAGCAATAAGCTTGACTGCACCAAGGGATTTTCGGGGTCGTTATTTGCTGGCTGACTAAAGCTTTGCCATTGATCTTGGCTGTCTAAAATTGTCCAAGCGGGGTTTGGAGCATTTTCATCAATAGCGTAAGTACTCGTTAGCAAACAATGACTCCCTAGCTAGTTTTAAGATGTTGCAGGATATGTGATTAAACCCCATTTTTATCCATCATTGTTTGCGCTAAAGCAAATCGCTGGACTATAAATTGGGCTACAAAGGCTTAAAGTCAATTATATATTGAAAAGCTGACAATCAGCCCCATCTCAAAACCAGATCAACACGAACGGAGTGAAATATGCGCTTTGATAAATTAACCACAAAATTCCAACAAGCCCTCAATGATGCACAAAGTTTGGCAGTCGCGAACGATAGCCCAACGATAGAGGCATTACATTTAATTTCATCGTTAATAAGCCAAGAAGATGGGGGCACGTCTTCATTATTAGCGCGTGCTGGTGCACATTTAACGCCACTTAAAATTGCGCTTGCAACTGCGATTGAAAGCTTACCAAAATCCTCTGACAGTTCAGGAGAAGTTTCAGTTTCACGAGATTTGAATAACTTATTGAATGTGACGGATAAGTTGGCCCTTAAACGTGGTGATGCCTTTATTGCTAGCGAAATGTTTCTATTAGCATTGGCTGATGATAAAGGCACTGCCGGAAAATTGTTAAAGATGCATGGTCTATCAAAAGTGTCTTTAGAGCAGGCCGTGGATGATGTGCGCGGTGGTGAGCAAGTCAATGATTCCGATGCAGAGTCGAACCGTGAAGCGCTCAAAAAATACACGATGGATTTAACTGAGCGTGCACGCTCTGGCAAGCTAGATCCAGTAATTGGTCGGGATGATGAGATACGACGCGTGATTCAAGTTTTGATGCGCCGTACTAAAAATAACCCAGTATTGATTGGTGAACCTGGTGTTGGTAAAACTGCAATTGTAGAGGGCTTGGCACAACGTATCGTTAATGGTGAAGTGCCGGATTCGCTAAAAGGTAAAAAAGTGCTGTCGCTTGATATGGCGGCCTTACTAGCTGGCGCTAAATATCGTGGTGATTTTGAAGAGCGTTTGAAAGCAGTACTGAAAGAACTGTCGCAGGATGAAGGGCAAACCATTGTCTTTATTGATGAGATTCATACCATGGTCGGCGCAGGTAAGGCCGAAGGTGCAATGGATGCAGGAAATATGCTTAAACCTGCTTTAGCCCGGGGTGAGCTGCATTGCGTTGGCGCCACGACATTGGATGAGTATCGCAAATATATAGAGAAAGATGCGGCTCTAGAACGCCGCTTTCAAAAAGTATTAGTCGATGAACCTACTGTAGAGGCGACCATTGCCATTCTGCGTGGCCTTCAAGAAAAATATGAGTTACATCATGGTGTTGAAATTACCGATCCAGCAATTGTAGCCGCGGCGGAGCTTTCCCATCGTTATATTACCGATCGATTTTTACCTGATAAAGCGATTGATTTGATTGATGAAGCGGCTTCACGGATTAAGATGGAAATTGACTCTAAGCCCGAGGTGTTGGATAAATTAGAGCGGCGATTAATTCAGCTAAAAATTGAGCGCGAAGCAGTGCGCCGTGAGAAAGATGAAGGCAGTAAAAAGCGCTTTGGTTTAATTGAAGATGAAATCAATAAGCTTGAAAAAGAGTATGCCGATTTAGAAGATATCTGGAAAGCAGAAAAGGCACAAGTGCAAGGTTCTGCACATATTAAAGAAGCCATAGAAAAAGTGAAGTTTGAGATGGAAGAAGCCACACGTAAGGGTGAGTGGCAAAAAGTCTCAGAGTTGCAATATGGCAAGTTGCCGGCTTTAGAGGCGCAACTTAAACAAGCTTCTAGCGCTGAATTCAGCTCTGAGCAAACCAAGCCTAAAATGCTACGGGTGGAAGTAGGGGCTGATGAAATTGCCGAAGTGGTGAGCCGTGCTACTGGCATTCCTGTCAGTAAAATGATGACAGGTGAGCGCGAAAAGCTGCTGACCATGGAAACTAAATTGCATGATCGTGTGGTAGGTCAAGATGAGGCGGTGCGTCTCGTTTCTGATGCTATCCGCCGTTCACGTTCTGGCTTAAGCGACCCCAATCGTCCTTATGGTAGTTTTTTATTTTTAGGGCCAACTGGTGTAGGTAAAACCGAGTTGTGTAAAGCGTTAGCAGGATTCTTGTTTGATAGTGAAGACCATTTGATTCGTATTGATATGAGCGAGTTTATGGAGAAGCATTCAGTTGCGCGCATGATAGGTGCGCCTCCTGGCTATGTCGGTTATGAAGAGGGCGGCACGCTCACCGAAGCCGTTCGTCGCAAACCTTATAGCGTAATTTTGCTTGATGAAGTAGAAAAAGCACACCCAGATGTATTTAATGTGTTGTTGCAGGTGTTAGATGATGGACGTTTGACAGATGGTCAAGGTCGTACCGTAGATTTTAAAAACACAGTAATTATTATGACTTCAAACCTTGGTAGCCAAATGATACAAAGCATGGCTGATCAGGACTACCAAGTTGTGAAACTGGCGGTAATGGGAGAAGTAAAAACGCACTTCAGACCGGAGTTTGTAAACCGTATTGATGAAGTTGTGGTGTTTCACGCCTTGGACGAGGTTAATATCAAATCTATTGCTGCTATACAATTGCAATACTTAGCCAAACGGTTATTGGCGATGGACATGCAGCTACAAATTAGCGATGCGGCGATTGCTGAAATCGCTAATGCAGGTTTTGATCCAGTGTATGGTGCAAGACCCCTTAAGCGTGCAATTCAATCTGAGATTGAAAACCCCTTGTCACGTGAAATATTGGCTGGGAATTTTGTGGCTAAAGATACGATTAAGATTGATAGTAAAGCGGGCAAGCTAGTATTTTCCAAGTTGGTCGGTTGATTGGGGTTCCTCGGATGGTCAATGCGTAAATTATTAATTTTTTTTGTGGCGTTACTGCTACTGGAAGGCTGCGCGACTAATGGTCAATCAGTATCGCCAGTGATAGAGCGTATTTCTGAAGAGGAGTTGTCTCGCATTATGCCGCAGCCGTTGGCGACATTAAGCATGGATGATTTAGTTAGGTTGAGCAAAGAAGGGATGACGGCCGCGCAAATTATTGAGCAGATTAAGTCTAGCAATTCCATGTACGACTTAACCCCAAGTCAGAGCCTGTTGCTCAGTAAGCAGGGGGTAGATAGTCAGATTCTCGACTATATCCATACTAGCCGCGAGTTGGCCGTGCGCAATAGTGTTGCAGATGAAATTAATAAGCGCGAAAAAATTAAACGAGAAGAGCTAGAGAGTCTAAAACGTCAGCAACTTCGTGCTTATGACCCATTTTGCCGAAATGGCCCCATTGGTGTGTATCCCTATGGCGCATATAGCTCACACTTTGGTACAGGTTTTGGTATGAGATATGGTAGGCCTTGGGGTTGCTGGTAATTTTTAGATCAATGACCTTAGCCTAGCCAGCGCCTTTCAAATTGCATCTGATGGGTGATTAGATTTAAAGTTTGGATGTACTGGGGCGATAGGCTAGAATGCGCTCCTCCGATTTTGAAGTTTTCCCCCTACGTCTTTATGCCTTAATAGTGAGACGCATGGTGGTGCCATTTTTTTTATCATGAAATAAGGAAATAATATGTTGTTACGTTCTATGTTGATTTTAGCCCTTACAAGTTTGTTGCTTGCAGGCTGCAGTAAAGAAGAGGAAGAAGCGGTGCCAGTTGAGCCAGTAGCCGTGGAAGCGCCAACCGCTGCGCCAGCACCAGTTGTAGAATCAGGTGGTTATGTGCCAACAGCAGATGAGCGCGTACCTGGTATTACGATTGATGCAGCAGCACTAGATGCGGCAACAAAAGCGATTGCAGCTAAACCAGCGGCAAAGTAATCTAAAGAGATTTGATGCCATAAAAAAGCACGCTTAGGCGTGCTTTTTTATGGGTAATCAGTATGCTTTAATTCAAACTACTCCAGGATAGCGGATCAAACGGCAAGCTCTGTCGGCGTAATTCATAATAAAGCCCATTACTTTCATTGCCGCCACTATTGCCCACCGCTGCGATGGTATCCCCGGTGCGCACATTACTGCCTACTGCTTTTAATAGGGCTTGATTATTACCATATAAACTCATGTAGCCATCCCCGTGATCTAGGATAATCAGGTTGCCAAAACCACGCAACCAGTCTGCAAACACCACCTGGCCATTGGCCACAGCCTTTACTTCAGTGCCGGCATTAGCGCGAATAAATAAGCCTTTCCAAGAGATGCCACTGTCTTCTCGGCTAGCGCCAAAACGGTTGCTAACTTCGCCGCGTATCGGTAAGCGAAGCTTGCCTTTTAGTGAAGAGAAACTACCACCTGCAAACTCATTACTAGGCAATGTGTTGTTGGCAATGACTGTTTTAGTCGATCTGTTTTGCGACGCAGGTTCCTTAATTGCAGATTGATCTGGACTGTCAGGCGCGCTTGGTTTACGTGGCGATGATGGTCTGATACTGGCCAAGCGTTTCACTAATTGCGAGAGTTGTTTTTCGTCTTGACTCAGCTTTTTAATTTCGCCTCGTTGCGCCGCAATTTGCTGTGAAAGCGAGCTAACAACTTTAGATTTTTCACGTTTTTGACTTTCAAGGGATTGTCGCGTTTCCACTTGTTTTTGTTTAAGTATTAGCACTTGCTGTTGGGCTGCGGCTGTGGCTGCGTTTAATTGATTAATCTTATCTAGGCTGCCTTGCATTTTAATAATCAACTCGGCGCGCGCTTTTGCAATGTAAGAATAGTAATAGACATCGCGCGCAATTTCGCTTGGGTGCTCACTTTGCAAAATAACCTGCACATAGCTTTGCTTGCCATGAATATATTGCTGATAAAGTTGGCTACTGAGCAGTTGTTGTTGTTGGCTAAGGGTTTGGTTGGCAGAGATTGAGTCTGAGGCTAATTGTGCCAACGTATCCTTGTTTTGTTGCTGACGCTGGTTAATTTCATACAGTTTTTTATTCGCGTGGCTGATTGCGACTTCACTGTCTTTTAGAGCATCCGCAGCGTCTTTATGCGCCTCTTGCGAACTGCTTAATTGTTTTTTAAGCGCCTCTAGACGTTGTTGCACAACACTGAGGGCTTGTTTAGGCGCCTCTGATTTCTTCTCGGCGAGTGCAACTGGGCTGCATAATAGCGCCAGTAAGCTCAAACTGGCGAGTAGAGTGTTATAGCCTGTATGTAAATGAGACAATCCCAACGCCGTGCGCCTATTTTTCAAAGTGAACTAAGCTCTTGCCGGTCATTTCTGTGGGTTGCGTCAGACCCATAAGTTGCAGTAAGGTTGGCGCTAAATCTGATAGCGCGCCATTTTTTACCAAAGTCGCTGGACGGCCAACATAAATAAGTGGCACTAAGTTGGTGGTGTGTTGCGTGTGTGGCTGATTGTTCTCAGCGTCAAACATCACCTCTGCATTGCCATGATCGGCGGTAATAATAACCTCACCACCGATGCTTTGCATGGCATTCACCACGCGACCAACGCAGATATCCAGTGCTTCAATGGCTTGGATAGCAGCTTGCAGACTGCCTGTATGTCCGACCATGTCGCTATTGGCATAATTGCAAATGATAGCATCATATTTTTTGCTTAAGATCGCTTCCTCTAGCCTGTCGGTCAGTTCAAATGCACTCATTTCAGGCTGTAAATCATAGGTAGTCACTGGTGGTGAGGGCACTAAGATGCGATCTTCACCGGCAAATACGGTTTCTTCTCCACCATTAAAAAAGAAGGTCACATGTGGATATTTTTCAGTTTCGGCTATCCTCAACTGACTCAGACCTAGGTTGGAAATATATTCACCGAATGTATTTTTGATTGGATAAGGTGGAAATATGACGCTGGCTTTGCTTTCTTTTTTGTCATAGCTAGTGAGTGTAAAGTAAGCCGCCAGTTTTGGCACATGTCTGCGGTGAAAGCCATCAAACTCATCACTTAATAATGCGTGTGTCAGTTGGCGTGCGCGGTCAGAGCGGAAATTCATATACACCACGACATCACCATCTTCTAAATGTGTAGGCGCTTCATCTGGCTGGCGGATGGCCGTGGCTTTTACGAACTCATCATTTTCATCTCTAGCATAAGCGGCCTGCAAACCTTCTGCAGCAGAAGTAAAGGTGAACTCACCTATGCCTTCTGTAATTAGTGTGTAGGCGGTTTCCACCCTTGGCCAACGCTTGTCACGATCCATACTGTAGAAGCGTCCACAAATAGATAGTATTTTACCTACGCCTAATGCTTTTATTTTAGCTTCTAGCTTTGCTAGGTATGGAGCAGCACTTACTGGTGGCGTATCACGGCCATCTAGGAACGCATGTACATAAACCTTAGTTAACCCAAGTTTGGCTGCCATTTCCAGCATAGCGTGGATATGATCTTGGTGGCTGTGTACGCCGCCGTCTGAAAGTAGGCCGAAAATATGTAAGGCTTTATTGTTGTGCTTTAGCTCAAGTAAAGCTGCCTTTAGTATCGCATTCTCAAAAAAATCGCCGCTGGCAATGCTGTTGTTGATGCGCTCAAAGTCCTGAAACACGACGCGTCCTGCACCTATATTAAGGTGACCTACTTCTGAGTTGCCCATTTGACCGTCAGGCAATCCCACGTAATGCTCAGAGGCATTAATTAATGAATGTGGGTAAGCTTTCCAAAGCGCGTCTATATTTGGCTTGCGTGCTTGCGCAATTGCGTTATCGGCAACTTCTTCACGATAACCAAAACCGTCTAAAATAATGAGGCAGACAGGTGTAGTGTTTATGGCGGGGAGCATAATCTTTCGCTTTAATATTTTGATTGCAATATCACTATTTTAGCTTATTTACACGTAAAATCAGCCTAGAAGTTTGTATTAAGCTAAGCTTGCATTTTAGAGCTATGGCACCATGTTTAAGTAATAAAATATTGAGAGGACGTGTGTGGAATTTTTTAAAAGTAATATCTTGTTAATTGGCTTGGCTTTAGGTTCCGGCATGATGTTGTTACTGCCTATGCTTAAAAAAAATGCGGATGGTGTGCCTAATCTAAGTCCTGCGGATGCAGTCACTTTAATTAATCGTTCAAATGCAATAGTCCTAGATGTGCGTGATGATAGCGAGTTTGCTGGAGGCCATATTGCTGAGGCTATTCATATTCCACTAAATAGCTTGAACGATCGTTTGGCTGAACTTAAAAAGTACAAAAATAAACCCATTTTGGTGAATTGTCAGCGTGGCATGCGCTCGGCAAAAGCATGCGCGATTTTGCATAAGGCCGAGTTTACTCAAGTGCATAACTTGGATGGCGGTCTGTTAGCTTGGGTGGCTGCTAAGTTACCGGTAGTTAAAACTGTAGCGAAGGCGATAAGCTAATGGCTAATATCACCATGTACGTTACAGCAAGCTGCCCATATTGCCATAATGCAGAGCGTTTATTGCTTAGTAAGGGTGTAGAGCACATCCATAAAGTCCGGATTGATTTGGATCCTGATTTACGTGTTGCAATGATGGAAAAGTCCGGTCGGCGTACTGTGCCACAAATTTATATTAATGAACGGCATATTGGCGGTTTTGATGACCTGCGTGCCTTGGATTTGGCAGGCGAGTTGGACGAC
>SESB01002189.1_pt1 | contig 11750 bp, 11 predicted proteins | sample 3171441 | NCBI WGS metagenome assembly SESB01 (sample SAMN06051867, study PRJNA518727) | freshwater metagenome | biome: subpolar coniferous forest; feature: holomictic lake; material: water; isolation source: holomictic Lake 227, 6 m depth | place: Canada: near Kenora, Ontario | collected...
CCACAGCGGCGGGAATGGCGGCCAAGAGGCCCAGCGCTGTGGCGAACAGCGCTTCGGCGATGCCGGGAGCCACCACCGCAAGGCTGGTGTTGTTGGTGTTGGCGATGGAGGTGAAGCTGTCCATGATGCCCCAAACCGTGCCGAAGAGGCCGATGAACGGCGCGGTGGACCCCACCGACGCGAGGAAAGTCATGTACTTCTCGATCTCGCCCATCTCGCGGTTGATCGAGAGCGACATCACCCGCTCTACCCGCTGCTGCAGGCTGGCCCGCATGGTGCCCGAGGCGGTGAGGCCGCGGTCGGAGGCGTGACGCCATTCCCGCATGCCGGCGGCGAAGATCGCCGACATCGGGTCCGCCGCCCCCTTGCCGATCTGTTCGAAGAGGGTATCGAGCGAGCCGCCCGACCAGAAACTGTCCTCGAAATCGGCGGCGGCGGCATTGAGGCGGCGGATGCGCAGCGCTTTTTCGAAAATGATCGCCCAGCAGCCCACCGAGGCGCCCAGCAGCAGCAGCATCACCAGCTTGACCACAATATCCGCCGAGAGGAACAGGCTGGTGATCGAAAGATCGTGATGCGCCAGAGCGGCGCCGGCCTGGGCGGCATTCATCATCGTCTGGTCCATCGTCCGCTTCGTCCCCTGTTGCCCGTACGTCTGCCGTATGTGTTCGTCTGTCGTGCGACTGTCGTGCGTCAGTCAAGGCCCGCCCACTCGGCCAAACGCCGGGCGAAAGCGGCGGGAATCCGCATCGGCTTGCCGGCGGAGCTGATGCAGCCCAGCCGCACCTTGCTGTGCACCAGCTTGGTGTCCCCCCGCCAGATTTCGTGCTTGCCGGTCAGGGTGGCGCCGCCGATTTCGGAGATGCGCGTCCGTACGTCCAGCAGGTCGTCGAGTCTGGCCGGGCTGAGATAGTCGATCTCGTATCTGCGTATCGCAAACACCGCCCCGTGGTCTGCCATCATTTCGGCATGGGGGATTCCCAGCAGGCGCATCATCTCGGTGCGGGCGCGCTCGAGAAAGCCGAGGTAGCGGGCGTTGTAGACCACGCCGAAGGCATCGGTGTCTTCGAAATAGACCCGGATCGGGAAGTGATGGGTGGCGCCGTCGAGGCGGCCTGCCGGGTTGGTCAGGCAAGAATCGCTCATATCTCGTCCTCGTCGCGGGAGGCCAGGGTGTCCAGCAGATCGGGCTGGCGGACGGGGGATGACGGCGGCGCGAGGCCGAGATAGCGGAAGCCGGGGTCGGTGAGCATGCGTCCGCGCGGCGTGCGCTGGAGCAGGCCCTGCTGCAGCAGATAGGGCTCGATCACCTCTTCCAGCACGTCGCGCTGTTCCGAAAGCGCCGCCGCCAGGGTTTCGACCCCGACCGGGCCGCCATTGTAGTTGGTGGCGATGATGCCGAGATAGCGGCGGTCCATGGTGTCGAGGCCGTTCTTGTCGACATCGAGGCGGGAGAGGGCGGCGTCGGCGATGGTGGCATCGACCTCGGCCGCCTTGTGGAAGGCGGCGATATCGCGCACCCGGCGCAGCAGCCGTCCGGCGACGCGGGGGGTGCCGCGGGAGCGCCGGGCGATTTCGGCCGCACCGTCGCGGCTGATGCTCATGCCCAGCACGCCGGCGGCGCGGCCGACGATCAGCTCGAGTTCGGCCGGGGTGTAAAAGTTCATGCGCAGGGGAATGCCGAAGCGCTCGCGCAAGGGGCGGGTGATCAGGCCGGAGCGGGTGGTGGCGCCGACCAGGGTGAAGGGCGGCAGGTCGATGCGGATCGAGCGCGCCGCCGGCCCCTCGCCGATGATGAGGTCGAGCTGGAAATCCTCCATGGCGGGATAGAGGATTTCCTCCACCGCCGGGGACAGTCGGTGAATCTCGTCGATGAAGAGGACGTCGCGCGGTTGTAGGTTGGTGAGCAGGGCGGCCAAGTCGCCGGCCCGCGCGATCACCGGCCCCGAGGTGGCGCGGAAGCCGACGCCGAGTTCGCGTGCCACGATCTGGGCCAGGGTGGTCTTGCCGAGCCCCGGCGGGCCGTGGAACAGCACATGGTCCAGCGCCTCGCCGCGCTCGCGCGCCGCCGAGATGAAGATGGCGAGGTTTTCCCGCACCCCCTGCTGCCCGACGAACTCGGCCAGGGTAAGGGGGCGGATCGAGGTCTCGGCGCCATCGCCGGCAATCGCCGTGCGGTCCACCGTGCGTTCGGCGGCGGCGCTCATCGTTCACTCCCCAGCGCCTTGAGGGCTTGGCGGATCAGGGCCGAGACTCCGGCGGCCGAGCCCAACTCCTTGCCCGCCGCCATCACCGCCGCGAAGGCTTCGCTGCGGCCGTAGCCGAGATTGACCAGCGCCGACACCGCGTCGCCCAACGCCCCGCCTTCGGGCACGCTGGCGCCGGCCGGGGAGGCGCTGCCGATCGCCGCCGCCGGGCCGAGGGCGATGCCGCCGACCTTGTCCTTGAGTTCGGAGAGAATGCGGGTGGCCAGCTTGGGTCCGACGCCGTCGGCGCGGACCAGGGCGGTCTTGTCTTGCGCGGCGATGGCGCGGGTGACCTCGTCCGGCGACAGCACCGAGAGGATGGCGCTGGCCACCCGGGCGCCGACGCCCTGGACGGTGATCAGCGTTCGGAACCACTCGCGCTCGCCGGACTCGGCAAAACCGTACAGGGTGATGGCGTCCTCGCGGACATGGGTGTCGACCAGCACCGACACCGCGGTGCCCACCGGTCCGAGCCGCGTCAGGGTGCGGGCCGAGCAGAAGGCGAGATAGCCGACGCCGCCGACGTCGATCACCGCATGGTCGGAGCCGGTGGAGTCGAGGCGCCCGGAAAGCTTGGCGATCATGCCCGCACCTCCGCCCACAGTTTGCGGATCGAGCGGTGATGGGCGTGACAGACCGCCACCGCCAGGGCATCGGCGGCGTCGGCGGTCTTGATCGTGCACCCGGGCAGCAGCACCCGCATCATCATCTGGACCTGGGCCTTCTCGGCGTGGCCGGCACCGACCACCGACTTTTTGACCAGATTGGTCGGGTACTCGCTGACCGGCAGCCCGGCCCGCGCCGGCACCAGCAGCGCCACGCCGCGCGCCATGCCGAGCTTGAGGGTCGAGGCCGGGTTCTTGTTGACGAAAATCTCCTCCACCGCCGCCTCGTCGGGCTTCCAGGTGGCGATGACCTCCACCAGCGCGTCGTAGAGCTGGCAAAGGCGCTCCGAGAGCGAGCAATCGGCCCTGGAATGCAAGGCGCCGTCGGCGACATGGCGCAAGGAATTGCCCGCGACGTCGATCACGCCCCAGCCGGTATGCTGCAAGCCGGGGTCGATCCCGATCAGCCGTGCCGTGCCCTGCTGTGCCACCGTGTTGCGGTCCTTTTCCGGCCCGGTTACCCCGCCAGCTTCTCCATCAACTCGTCTGCGATGTCGAAGTTGCCTTCGACGGTCTGGACGTCGTCGTTGTCGTCGAGGATGTCGATCAGCTTGAGGAGGGTGGCGGCGGTTTCCTCGTCGGGGGCGACGGTGTTGAGCGGGACCCAGCCGAGCCGCGCGCTGTCGGCGGTGCCGAAGGCGGCTTCGAGGGCGTCGCGGACGGCGCCGAAGCTTTCGACGCTGGTGGTGATCTCGTGGCCGTCCTCGCTCGAGTCGACGTTTTCCGCCCCGGCTTCGAGGGCGGCTTCGAAGATGGCGTCGGCGGTGGCGGATGCTGCCGGGTAGAAGATCAGGCCGCAGCGGTTGAACATGAAGCTGACCGAATTGGTCTCGCCGAGCGCGCCGCCGTTCTTGGCGAAGGCCGAGCGCACCTCGGCGGCGGTGCGGTTGCGGTTGTCGGTCAGCGCCTGGACGATGAGGGCGATGCCGCCGGGGCCATAGCCCTCGTAGCGCACCTCTTCGTAAGCGGCGGTGTCGCCGCCGGGTGAACCGCTCTTGATGGCGCGCTCGATACGGTCGCGCGGCATGTTCTGGGTGCGCGCGGCCTGGATGGCGGCCCGGAGGCGCGGATTGGCGGCGGGGTCGGGCATGCCCGACTTGGCGGCCACCGAGATTTCGCGGGCCAGTTTGTTGAACATTTTGGCGCGCTTGATGTCTTGCGCGCCCTTACGGTGCATGATGTTCTTGAATTGCGAATGACCGGCCATGGCGGTGTCGCTACCTTCGTCCCCTGTCCTCGGATGGCCGAGCCTTACCATATCTGGGGGCGCGAATCCATATGTTGCGAGCCGCTCGGCGGCCCCCCTATGACAGATCGGCAACAACCCGATGAAAACGGGCTGGTGCACTGCGGTCGGTCTTGCGGCGCAGCATGCGCTTCGTCTACCAAGATCAACACTCTAAGAGGCGGTCATTGCGGCCCGGTTGATCATGGTCAAAAAAAGATCGGGAACGGTCATGGACGGTCTGACTTTCGGATTCAAAGACTCCGTCGAGGATGTGATCGATCGTGCACGGTCACAGCTTGCGGCGCTGCAACGGCCCGACGGACACTTCGTGTTCGAGCTGGAGGCCGACGCGACGATTCCGTCCGAATACATCATGCTGCGCCACTTTCTCGGCGAGCCCGATCCGGCGATCGAGGCCGAGATCGGCACCTATCTGCGCAAGAATCAGGGCGAGCACGGCGGCTGGGCGCTGTTCCACGATGGCGACTTCGAAATCTCCGCCTCGGTCAAGGCCTACTACGCCCTCAAGCTGATCGGCGACGATCCGCAGGCGCCCCACATGCTGAAGGCGCGGGACGCCATTCTCGCCTACGGCGGCGCGTCCCGCTGCAACGTGCTCACCCGCTTCCTGCTGGCGCTTTACGGGCAGATTCCCTGGCACGGCACCCCCGCCACGCCGGTCGAGGTGATGCTGCTGCCGCGCTGGTTCCCCTTCCATCTTTCCAAGATTTCCTACTGGTCCCGCGTGACCATGATCCCGATGCTGATCCTGCAGGCCCTCAAGCCGGGCCCGAAGGGCGGGGTCAAGGTCAGCATTCCCGAGCTGTTCACCACCCCGCCCGAGCTGGAGACGGTCTACAACGTCAACCCCACCGGCTCGAAGTGGGGCGACATGCTGCTCAAGGTCGACGCGGTCCTGCACAAGATCGAGAGCCGGTTCCCGCAAAGCATCCGTCGTCGCGCCATCGACAAGGCGCTGGCCTTCATCAAGGAGCGGCTCAACGGCGAGGACGGACTCGGCGCCATCTTCCCGCCGATGGCCTTCCTGGTCATCGTCTACGACGCCCTCGATTATCCCAGGGACCATCCCGACTACGTCACCGCCCGCAAGGCTATCGACAAGCTGCTGGTGCGCAATCGCCAGGGCGGCTACTGCCAGCCCTGCGTCTCGCCGGTGTGGGACACCGGGCTGGCCGCGCACGCCCTGCTCGAGGCAGGGGAGGAGACAGACGGCACGGTGATCCAGGGCGCTCTCGACTGGCTGCGCGACCGCCAGATCCTCGACACCGTCGGCGACTGGAAGGACAGCGCCCCCAAGGGCTTGCGCCCCGGCGGCTGGGCCTTTCAGTACGGCAACGCCCATTATCCCGACGTGGACGATACCGCGGTGGTCGGCATGGCCCTGCATCGCACCGGCGACGAGCGCTACCGCGAAGCCTGGGAGCGTGCCGCCGAATGGGTGATCGGCATGCAGAGCCGCAACGGCGGCTGGGGCGCCTACGACGCCGACAACACCCACCATTACCTCAATCACATCCCCTTTGCCGATCACGGCGCCTTGCTGGACCCGCCCTCGGCCGACGTTTCGGCCCGCTGCGTCGGGTTCCTCGCCCAGATCGGCCACGGCATGGAACATCCCGCCGTCAAGAAGGGCATCGACTATCTGCTGAAGGAGCAGGAGCCCGACGGCTCCTGGTTCGGCCGCTGGGGCACCAATTACGTCTATGGCACCTGGTCGGTGCTGTGCGCCCTCAATGCGGTGGGAATGGATCACCAGCACCCCGCCATTCGCAAGGCGGCCGACTGGCTGCGGATGCGGCAACTCCCTGATGGCGGCTGGGGCGAGGATTGCGCCACCTACTGGGCGGCGCGCAAGACCGAGGTCAAGTCCAGCACCCCCTCCCAGACCGCCTGGGCGGTGCTCGGCCTGATGGCGGCGGGCGAGGTCGACAGCGACGCGGTGCGCCGCGGCGTCGCCTATCTCGAACAGGCGCCGCGCACCGGCGCCCGCTGGGACGAAAAGCTCTATACCGGCGTCGGTTTCCCCCGCGTCTTCTACCTCCGCTACCACGGCTATGCCGCCTACTTCCCGCTCTGGGCCGTCTCCCGTTACCGTTCGCTGATGAACAAGAACGACCGCCGGGTGGCCTACGGGATTTGAGGGTGCAGCATCATCGCTGGTCACCTCGTCATGGCCGGGCTTGACCCGGCTATCCACGTCTTTCCATCGGCAGCTGTGTTTACGGAGCCGCGTCGATGCCCGGATCAAGTCCGGGCATGACGGTGGAAACCGTTTCAAGCATCACACCACCCGATCCAGCGGCTCCCGTCCCGCAAAGAAAGCGTCGAGGTTGTCGAGGGCCTTGAAGCCCATGGCGTTACGGGTTTCGACGGTGGCGCTGCCGAGGTGGGGCAGCAGGAAGGCGTTGGGCAGGCTCTGATAGCCGGGGTGGAGGTGGGGTTCGCCCTCGTAGACGTCGAGGCCGGCGGCGAAGAGTTGGCCGGATTTGAGGGCGGCGATCAGGTCTTCGTCCACCACCACGGCGCCGCGGGCGGTGTTGACGACGATGGCGCCCGTGGGCATCAGGCCGATGCGGCGGGCATTGAGCCATCCCCTGGTTTCGGGCGTCGCCGGACAGTGGAGGGTGAGGGCGTCGGCCACGCCCAGCATCTCGTCGGCGTCGGCATGGTAGATGGCACCCCGTTCGAGCTCGGCCGGCAGGCGGCTGCGGTTCGAGTAATGGATGATCATGCCAAAGCTGCGGGCGCGCTCGGCCACCGCCCGGCCGATCCGCCCCATGCCGAGGATGGCGAGGCGCTTGCCGCTGAGTTGCCGGCCGAGGAGTTGGGTCGGGGTCCAACCGGTCCAGGCGTCTGCGCTGCCACGGGCGGCGCGGGCGAGGCGCTCGCCTTCGGGGGCGCGGCGGGCGGCGCCGAGCAGCAGCAGCAGGGCGATTTCGGCGGTGGCGTCGGTGAGCACGTCGGGGGTGTTGGTAACGACGAGGCCGCGCGCCCGCGCCGCCGCGAGGTCGATATGGTCGGTGCCGACAGAGAAGGTGGCGAGGATGCGCACCGACTCCGGAAGCGCCGCGATGGTTTCGCCGCTCACCCGGTCGGCGGGGCAGACCACCAGGGCGTCGGCCCCGGTACAGCGGGCGGCTAGGGCGGCCCCGTCCTGTGGTGTGTCTTCCTGATTTGACCGCAGGATATAGTCGCGCCGCGCCCGCGCCTCAACTTCGGGCGGCAGGCGCCGGCTCAGGACAACCGTATGTCTGGTCCGCGTTTGCCGATCTGTCACAGATTTGCCCCGTTGTTGGAAAATACCGGTGCGGCTCTTTCGGTTGCCATTGAAAGCCGCCATAGTCACCCCGTCAAGCTGAACCCCCAAGCCGTGGTCTCGCCCGTGTTCAATCGCCGCCTCATTGCCGGTGCCGCTGGTCTTGCGGTCGCCGTCTTCGCCTGCCTGCCGCCGGCCGCGGGAGTGGCGGCGACTCCGGGCACGGCGAAGCTCTCGGTGGTGCCGCACCGGGCGATCTACCGGCTGTCGCTGCTCACCGCCCGCAACAGCAGCCCGGTGGTGGACGCCACCGGCCGCATGATGTTCCAGTGGACCGACGCCTGCGACGCCTGGGCCGTCGAGCAGCATTTCCGCCTCAACTTCCTTTATGCCGAGGGCGACGAGGTCACCATGACCACCAACTACGCCACCTGGGAGGCGAAGTCGGGGGCCAGCTATCATTTCACCGTGCGCAAGACCGTCAACGGCCAGCTTGACGAGGAACTCAAGGGCGACGCCAATCCCGATCCCGCGGGTAAGGGCGCCATCGTCCATCTCGTCAAGCCCGATGCCGACGACCTCCATCTGCCGCCGGGCACCCTCTACCCCACCGGCCATACCATGGTGATGCTGGAACAGGCGCTGGCCGGCGATCGCTTCGTCTCCCGTACCGTCTACGACGGCGCCGACGTCGATGGCCCGACCGAGATCAACGCGGTGATCGGCAAGCGGGCGATGCTCAAGGGCGGGCTCGCCGCCGGCATCGGCGCCAAGGACCGGCCCAGCCGCGAGGCGCTGAGGGTGGATGCCAAGCGCGAGACCCACCTGCTGGCCGGAGCGGCGTGGCCGGTGCGCCTTGCCTTCTTCCCCACCAAGAGCGACAGCGCGGCGCCGGAATACGAGATGAGCATGCTGCTTCTCCACAACGGCATCGCGGAGTCGATGCAGATCGATTACGGCGACTTCACCGTCAACGCCGTGCTCGAGACCCTGGAACCCCTGCCGAAGCCCCATTGCTGAGGGGAGCGCCCCCCATGAAGCTTCATCGCCGCGACTCCATCGTTATTCTGACCGGCGCCGGCATCTCCAAGGAGTCCGGCCTCGATACCTTCCGCGATACCGACGGCGTCTGGGCCAGGGTGCGGATCGAGGATGTGGCCACTCCCGAGGCGTTCGTCCGCGATCCGGTGCGGGTCCACGCCTTCTACAACGCCCGCCGGCGCCAGTTGGCCGAGGTCCAGCCCAATGCCGCCCATGTCGCGCTGGCCGAGTTGGAAGCCAAGTGGCCGGGGGAGGTGCTGCTGGTCACCCAGAACATCGACGATCTGCACGGCCGTGCCGGCTCGCGCAACATCATTCCCATGCATGGCGAATTGCTCAAGGCCCGCTGCGCCTTTTGCCACGCGCTGACCGGCTGCGACGGCGATCTTTCGGTGGACGATGTCTGCTGGAGTTGCGGGCGGCGCGGCGGGGTGCGGCCCCACGTGGTGTGGTTCGGCGAGGTGCCGCTGGAGATGGAGCGCATCTTCGGCGCGCTGACCGAATGCGCCCTGTTCATCTCCATCGGCACCTCCGGCCATGTCTACCCCGCCTCGGGGTTCGTGGGTGCCGCCGGTAGCCACGGCGCCCAGACCGTCGAGTTGAACCTGGAGCCCTCGGCCGGGGCCAGCCTGTTCGACGACGCCATCCAGGGCCCCGCCACCACCGTGGTTCCCGAGTTCGTGCGGACCCTGCTCGGCCGGCTGTGAGCGGGCCGGGGGAGGGTCTGGAGGAGCTGCTGGTCCGTGCCCGGGCCTGCCGGCTCTGTGCTCTCCACTTCACCCATCAGCCGCGCCCGGTGCTGCGGGTTTCGGCCACGGCGCGGCTGCTGATCGTCGGGCAGGCGCCGGGGACCAAGGTTCACGAGAGCGGCATTCCCTGGAACGACGCCAGCGGCGACCGGCTGCGCCACTGGCTCGGGCTCGACCGCGACAGTTTCTATGACGAGCGCCGGATCGCCATCGTGCCGATGGGGCTGTGCTTCCCCGGCACCGACCCCAAGGGCGGCGACAAGCCGCCGCGGCCGGAATGCGCGCCGCTGTGGCACCCGCCGTTGCGCGCTCTGTTGCCAGAGGTCGCCCTGACGATCCTGGTCGGCGGCTACGCCCAGACCTACTATCTCGGTGCCCGGCGCAAGGAGTCGATGGCCGCAACCGTGGCCGCTTGGCGGGAGTATCTGCCGGAGTTTCTGCCCACGCCGCATCCGAGCTGGCGCAACACCCAGTGGCTCAAGCAGAACCCCTGGTTCGAAACCGAGGTTCTGCCGGAGCTACGGCGGCGGGTGAGGGAGCTAATGTGACGCGTGGGTTTAGTTGAAACGGTAGCCGTAGCGGGCGCCGAGGAAGTTCATGCCGGCGTTTTGCTTGGCAAAGATACCGGCGTTCGACATGTGGCCGAAGAAGATCGAGGCCGAATTGTGCTCGTCGAAGCGATAGCCGATGTCGCCGCCTTCGCGGAACAGCAGGGTCGAGCCCAATTCCGGGCGGCCATTGCCGATTGAGGCGCCGTTGGCGGTCTTCTGAACCTTGAGCTGGCCGTCATGGACGGTCAGGCCGAAATTGAGGGCGAAGAAGAAGCTGCTGCCGAGGTTGAAGTCCCAGGTCAGACCGGTATAGCCGGCGCTGGTGTAGCCGGCGGTATTGGCGGTGAAGCCGAGATGGGCGCGGGGCTGGTAGATCGAATTCAACACCGGAATTTCGGAGCTGCCGAACTTGATCGGCTTGGAGAGGATTTCACCGTTGATGTCGACGGTGTCCATCTCCTTCTGCTTGCTCTTCTGGTCGCGCAGCGCGTCGTGGTCGAAGAGGCCGCCCTTGACCTCGGAGATGTAGTCGCCGATGCCCGCGGCCGGAGCCGGAGCGGCGGACAGGGCGAGGGCCGTCGCGAAGACAGCGGCGGAGATCGACGGAGCAACCAGCTTAACCAAGACACCCTCCCCAGACATGGCACGAATTCCGTGTACCATACGGCTGCGGGCGCGATGAAAACGATTCCGGCCAGGGCCGGGAATTTTGTAACCCTTTAAGCCGTCTGTGACATATCAGACACGAGCAAACTGCGGGACGCCATGACCGATCTGCCCATCCTTCCCCTGCTGCCCGAGGTGACCGCGGCCCTGGCCGGCGCTGGTGTGGCGGTGCTGCAGGCGCCGCCGGGGGCCGGCAAGACCACCGGCGTACCGCCGGCCCTGCTGGCGGCCCCCTGGCTCGCCGGCCGCAAGATCGTGGTGCTGGAGCCCCGGCGTCTGGCGGCGCGGGCGGCGGCGCGGCGGATGGCGGCGGAGATGGGCGAGGAGGTCGGTGTCACCGTTGGCTACCGGGTGCGCTTCGATAGCCGGGTGGGGCCGAAGACCCGGATCGAGGTGGTGACCGACGGCGTCTTCCTGCGGCAGCTCCAGGAAGACCCGACCCTGCCCGAGGTCGGCGCCGTGCTGTTCGACGAGTTCCACGAACGTCGACTCGACGGCGACCTCGTGCTCGCCCTCTGCCTCGAAGCGCGGGCGGCGGTGCGCGACGATCTCCGGCTGCTGGTGATGTCGGCCACCCTCGATGGCGGGCCGGTGGCGGAGTTGCTCGGCGGCGCGCCGCTGATCACCAGCGAGGGCCGCGGCTTTCCCGTCGATACCGTGCATCTGCCGCCGGACCCCCGCGCCCGCGTCGAGGATGCGGTGGCTTCGGCGGTGCGGCGGGCATTGGCCGAGGAGGAGGGCGACATCCTCGCCTTCCTGCCCGGCACAGCCGAAATCCGCCGCTGCCTCGCCCGGTTGGAGGGGACGGTCGAGCCCTCCGTGATCCTGGCGCCGCTCTATGGCGATCTCGCGCTGGCCGACCAGGATCAGGCGATCAAGCCCTCGCCGCCGGGCCGGCGCAAGGTGGTGCTGGCGACATCCATCGCCGAAACCAGCCTGACCATCGAAGGCGTGCGGGTGGTGGTGGATGGCGGCCTGATGCGGGTGCCGCGCTTCGACCCCGGCAGCGGCATGAGCCGGCTGGAGACGGTGCGGGTGTCGCGGGCCTCGGCCGATCAGCGCCGCGGCCGCGCCGGCCGCACCCAGCCCGGAATTTGCTACCGTCTGTGGCCGGAGGCGGAACAGCGGGCCCTGCAGCCCTTTTCGCCGCCGGAAATCCTCTCGGCCGATCTCGCCCCGCTGGCTCTGGAATTGGCGGAATGGGGCATCGCCGACGCCGCCTCGCTGTGCTGGCTCGACCCGCCCCCGGCGGCGGCGCTGACCCAGGCGCGGGAGCTTTTGCAACAATTGGGAGCGGTCGACCGCGGCGGCGCCATCACCGCCCACG
>SESB01002191.1_pt1 | contig 11748 bp, 16 predicted proteins | sample 3171441 | NCBI WGS metagenome assembly SESB01 (sample SAMN06051867, study PRJNA518727) | freshwater metagenome | biome: subpolar coniferous forest; feature: holomictic lake; material: water; isolation source: holomictic Lake 227, 6 m depth | place: Canada: near Kenora, Ontario | collected...
AGCCCTCCCGCCCTGCCCCGGGCGGCGGCGTCCCGGCCAAAAAGCAGCCGGCAACGCGGCCATGGCGACCCGTCTATTTTCATGGTAACGTTGCGCCCAATTATCGCAATGGGCATAAGGCCCGATATCAACCGATTATTTTATAGGAGGCAGTCATGCGCTGTCTCACCCTATTGCCTCTGATCGGCTTGGCCGGCGTCGCCCTCAGCGGTGCCGCCCGTTGTGAGTCCGTCGCTCTCGCCACCCAGGATTGGCCTCCCTATCATATGGCGGTGAACGGCTCGGTCGACGGTATTTCGGTGAGAGTCATCACCTGTGTCCTCGACCGCATCGGGTTCACTCCCGATGTCGCCATCTTTCCCTGGACCGAGGCGCAGCGGCGGGTCAGGGACGGCACGTCAGACGGCTTCTTCTCCGCGGCGCGGAATGCCCAGCGGGATGCCTACGCCGTGCGGTCGAAAGCCATCGCCCCCCAGTCTTGGCGCTGGTACTGGCGGCGCGACCATAAGGTCGATCTTCAGGATCGAGAGGCAAAGATCGCCGTTCAATTGGACACCGCCCAACACCAATGGCTGATCGACCACGGCTACCAGCACCTGGAACCGACGGCAACCACGCTGGACATGATCCGGCTGGTCGAAGGCGGCCAGGTCGACGCTGCCCTGGCCAACCAACTGTCCTTCGACTGGGGGATGATGCTGACCGGCGTCAAGGAAGCCGCCGTCTCGTCGCAACTGCTCTGGAACGGCTCGCTCGGGGTCTATTTCAGTAAGAGCTTCCTCGAACGCCATCCGGGCTTCCTCAACCGCTTCGACGCGGAAATCCCCGCCTGCCGGGTCAAGGCCCGCATCCCCGAAGCCGACGGCTCGGCCGACTGATCTCCCCGGACCTAGACCGTCTGTCCGGTCCGGCGCAGAAAATCGCCGAACTCGCGGTCGTCCCCCGTGATGTGCGAGGCCAGCCACTCGCCGAGAAAGGCGCGGAGTTCGGGCAGCACCTCGGTGCGTCCGCGCTCGTAGGCGTCGTTGAGGCGCGTGAGGGTTTGGATGAACTTCCAATGCTCAACCACGTGCTCGACGCAGCGGGGAAATCTCGCGACCCGCATCAGATTTTCCTCGCGGGCGAAATGGTCCCGGGAATAATCGGCCAGTTCGCACAGCACCTCGCAGACTTCCACGGCCGGAGCACAGCCCTCCCCCTCGCCATCGAGCCGTTCCGCAACCTCGAACAGCCTTCGATGCTCACGGTCGATCTCGGCGTGCCCGATCAGCAGCCGATCGTCCCAACTGATGCGCACGATAGCCTCTCCCGATCCGGCAACCGCCAACGCGACACGGGGCCGAGCCCCCAATCCGCCGAACCTATAGCGGCGGCGCCAATTATTGTCCAGTGACTACATTGTAATCGCTACCGCCCACTTGGTCCGGCTCGCCAAAAAAACCGACCCAAGCCTGTTGCGGCGGCAAAAAAAAACCGCTATCACCATCGCGGTTCGCATCGTCCGCCGCCGGCCAACCCGGCTCCAGATGACGCCAACCCGCGGAGAGGTGCCGGAGCGGTCGATCGGGGCGGTCTCGAAAACCGTTGTACCCGCAAGGGTACCGAGGGTTCGAATCCCTCCCTCTCCGCCATTTTCTTTACTGCCCTTTGAAACTCCACAAACTCCTTGCCTGACAATGGGTTCCAAGCCAACTTTGGTACACATCTCTGGTACACAAAGCGGTGCAGACCCCATGCCGAAACATCCCCGTCTCCAGAAGCGAGGCAGTCGCTTCTACCTGCGCGCCCGCGTACCGGACGACCTCCGCCCGGTATTAGGGAAGCGTGAAATCCGCGAAGCGCTCGACACAGCCGACCCTCGCGAAGCTCTCAAGCTGGTCAGGATGGCGTCTGTCCGCGTTGACGCCCTCTTCGCCGAGACCAGGGCCAAGCTGCGGACTGAACCGGTCACCACCATCAGCGAAGCCGACATCCGGCATCTGGCACTACGGTGGTTTCACGACTACGACCGGCTGGTTATGGATGCTGGCGACCATGACCCCGACCAACTCGATGAGGATGAAGCCGATCTGCTCACACCGGGCAACGAAGCCCATTTGCAGGGGACTGCTGACCGCATCCTCGTTCAGGCTCATGTTCAGATCGACCGCGCCAGCCGTGAGTACCGCCTGCTATGCGATTTGGTCACCCGAGGCATGCTCGAAGCAGTGCGTCGGACAAGACGACGGGGCAACCATGACCACGACACGAGCGGGGTCGGCGATCCTGTATTCCGAGGCATCGCCGGGGATGCACCAGCCCCACCGGCTCTGCAACCGGGTGCAAATTCACTGAAACTGTCTGAGCTGATCAAGCGGTATGCGGCTGACCCCGCTCGCACCAAGCTCTCACCCAAGACCCTGCTCAAGTACCAGGGCCACTACAAACTGATCATGGACATTCTTGGGGCCAGCAAGCTGGTGCGCGACATAACGCGGACCGACTGCCGACATATTCAAGAGGTGCTCGCTGCCCTACCGGCCAACGCCACCAAGCTACTCCCTGGTCTATCACCAGAGAAAGCCGTTGAAGTGGCACGGCAGAAAGGGATGCCGCCGATGAACCCGACGACGGCGAACAACGTGCTTCTGAGCCTGTCGGCTCTGCTGACCTTCGCTGAAACCGAGGAGTGGATCGATAAGCATCCGGGAAAGGGGCTCATGCTCGCGGAGACCGGTCCGGCAGACAACGAGAAGCGCCTCCCATTCACGGTCCCGCAACTCACCATGATCTTCAATGCTCCAGCATTCGCCGCTGGCCCCCGCCAGGGCCGCTTCTGGGTGCCACTGTTGTCCTTATGGACCGGCATGCGCTGTGGCGAGGCTTGCGGGCTGGCAGCAGAGGACATTCAGACAATCGACGGCATTCACGTCATCATGGTTCGGCCAGATGAAGAACGCGGGCACCGGCTCAAGACCGACGCCGCCCGCCGGTTGGTGACCGTCCATCAGGAGCTGATCAAAATTGGCTTCCTGGATTTTGCCAAGGGGAGGAGCGGCCAGCTCTTCCCAGACCTACCGAAGGCCGCCACCGGCTACCAGTCCGATCTGTTCAGCAAGTGGTTCGGACGCTTCCTCGACGGCATCAAAATCACGGATAAGCGGCTCGGCTTTCACTCGTTTCGTCATACCTTTACGGATGCCCTCAAGAACGCTGACGTAAGCGGCGACGTGATTGACGCCATCTGCGGCTGGTCAACAGGCAAGATGCGGGACCTCTATGGCTCTGGCCGGCGTGCTGACGTGCTCGCCCGTGAGGTTGCCAAGGTCGAATACCAGGGCCTTGATCTCAGTCACCTGTACTCTTGACGGCGGCTCCGGCTCAACTGGCCAACCCAACGGTAGGTCACCGCTCATTGTCATTATGCTTGGGCGGCTTCGGGTCATCCTGGTACGCCCATTCAGCAGCGAAGCGCTTGTCGCTGGTCAGCTTGGCTTCCAGTTCGACCGCGTTGGCGACGCTTCGGCATGAGAACGTCCGGGCCACTCTGCCGGCCGCGCTCCAAGCGGTGACGGTGGCTTCTTCGCGGGTGATTGTGATGGTCATGGCCGCCTCTACTTGGCACGCACACCAGGGGTGACCTCGAAGGGAAGGTCCATCTGAACCGGCTGTGGCACCATCATCCACCGTGCCGCGAAAGCCGGGTCATTGGTCAGCCGCGTGGCGAGCCCCTTGGCTGACCCTGGTGAGACGCAGATCGACGACACTGACCGCGCACCGTCGCTGACAGTGATGGTGTTGCCCTCGCGGGCAACGGTGACCTTGGGCGGCGCGGGCTGTCGTCGAGCCATCGGTACAGGCCCCTGCATCTGGTCCGAGTTGCGGTCCTGAGTGGACTGGAGATGGCTCGACATATACCTCAGAGAGCCCGGAGATTGCCCGCCGAGGTCTTCCCCTTCCTGGGATCATGCTCTTCATCATAGGAAACGCGCTGCCCGTCGGCGAGCCCCTGCAACCCGGCGCGCTCCACCGCCGAGATATGGACGAACACGTCGCCGCCGCCGCTTTCCGGCTGGATGAAGCCGTAGCCCTTGGTCGAATTAAACCACTTCACAGTGCCGATAGCCATGTCGCCCATTCCTCGAACGTCGTAGATTGTCGCCCTGCACACAGCGTGTCAGGCAGTTCAGTCAGCGTGCCAGTCGAGCAATCGACGCGGCCAACGACCCTTTGCAGGTAATAGGCTGAGCACCTCTCTAAAGCAAGAGGGCCGCTCCTCGGTCCTGGTCAAACTAAGCCTGTGCCTGTTTCTAACTCGACAGCCCTGCGCAATAGTCCGCTGTCGCGCTCGAATAGCCTGAAGCTGCGCTCGGATGTAAGGGCGTCGGCATAGAGCCTGAAGCCATCATGCTGCTTAAGAAAAGGATGTGCACCGCAGCCTTCTGCGAGGCAATCTCGGTTTCCTTTGGGGCATGTATTGAAGTAGCACAGGCGCCCAAGGTAGCGATCGCTCGCCGGCTCAAGTAGGAAGGCATCGACTTGGTGGTTGGCAACTCCGAAGGAAGGTTCAGTCCTCTGAGCGAGGAGGAGGGCGCGGTCCTTGGCCTTGCGTAGTGCACCAAGGTTGCCAAGTCCAGCCACCCAGACCGCTAGATCAAGGTCGGAGCATTCATGCCAGAGCTTTATCCGCTCACGACGATAAGGCTGAAACCGAGGAACCTCTTTCCACAGCGACCGAGCCACCGAGCCAAAGACGGATATGGCCTGCACATCAGGAAACTGTCTCCAAACTTCGACAACAATGTCCGCAGCACGACGAAATTCATGCTGTCGGTTGATTTGCGCCTCGTCCTGGCGGCTGATCCCCTCCGGAGACAAGTCCTCCTCTTCAAGCCGCCGCATATCGGCTTCGTAAGCTGCGTCGCCGTCGTCATCCACATCATTGTCATGTGAAAAGCTTGCCATCGAGCTCCTCCTCAAAAACTCGGCGTCATGTGGAGCAAATTATCACCCCGCAACGACCGAGGAAATGTCGACCCTGCCGGGCATCTTGAGAAGTCACGCGCCAGCTTCAGCCCGGCCACGCTCAGTGCGCGTTTCATCCTTGCCCTCAGCCGTAGACACGCCTCAGGGGCACGGTATTGTCTGCTATACAACCGTGCAATCGGTCGTTCGTACAGTTGTTCAGGGAGTGGTGTCATGGCAACCGGGTCTTTCGTCGTCTACCTCCGGGTGTCCACCCAAGAGCAGGGCCGCAGCGGCCTGGGGATCGAAGCCCAGCGCGAAGCGGTGCAGCGGTACCTAAATGGGGGTGACTGGCAGGTGGTCGCGGAGTTCGTCGAAGTCGAAAGCGGAAAGCGCAACGACCGACCACAACTCGCCAAGGCGCTCGCCACCTGCCGACGGATGAAGGCGACCCTCATCATCGCCAAGCTCGACCGGCTCGCCCGCAACGTGGCGTTCATCGCCAACCTCATGGACGCCGGGGTCGACTTCATCGCGGTGGACAACCCGACCGCCACCCGGTTCACACTACACATCCTGGCGGCAGTCGCCGAGCATGAGGCGGCGATGATCAGCACCCGGACCAAGGCGGCGCTCGCGGCTGCCAAGTCCCGTGGGGTGTTACTCGGCAAACCCGAGAACCTGACTGCCACGGCTCGGGAGCATGGGCAGGTTCTCGGACGCGGCTCCCAGCGATCAGCCGCCGATGCCTTCGCGGCGGACCTCCAGCCAGTCATCGACGAAATCCGCGCGGGTGGTGTTTCCAGTCTGTCGGGCATTGCACGAGAGCTGAACAGGATGGAGGTGCCGACAGCCCGCAGCGGAGCCTGGACCTCCGTGCACGTCTCGCGGCTGATTTCGCGTTTGCACCCCGTTGCAAATTTTACCGGAGCGTAATCCATGGCGACCCAACTTGACCTCTTTGCTCAGAGTGCCCACGGCGTGGGCGAGTTCCATTGGATGCTCCCCGGCTGGGATGATCGCTTCGTCCAGGTCCAGGCTGAGGCCGCTATCCGGGAGGGTCGACAGACCCCGCCAGCGTGGACATGGCCCCGGATGCAGACCTACAATGGCTACGACCACGAGGCGCGAGTGCGCGGCTGGCAAATACTGACCGTCGCGCAGCGGCTGTGTCTCGTCCCCTGGCCGCGTCGATGCTCAATCTGCGGCACAACTGTCGGACAGCTTCAGTCCCATGCGGAGGACTACTCTCGCCCCTGTGACGCCCGCCCTGTGTGCCAGTCGTGCCATCGGAAAATCCATCGGCGACATAAAGAGCCCGAAACATGGCGAGCCCATATTGAAGCATGTTCCAAGTTCTGGAGCGTGCCGATGTGGTTTCTGGAGCTGCATTGACTTTAAGACTACCAATCTTTACACTGATCATACGGTCGGACTGCTCCTTCCCGGCCGAGGTGAAAACCTGACGGCCGACCGTACCTGATCCGCACGGTCGGCCGTTTCTCGTTTACCTCGCATTTCTTGCCAGTGTTGGCGCCGTTGGGCAGTGCACATCACGCAACAACCCTCTCGATAATTTGCACCCAGTTTCAAAAAGCAAAATTGACAGCAGCCGCAGGCATCAACGGCTGTGTGGCGGTTTGCGGCTGTGTCCGTTGATTGGCAGTGAGAATAAGTCAAAGGCAACCCTCAGGGGAATACTGCTACCGCAGATATTATGTCAAATACAGATGCCAACTAGTGTGGGTGCGTGATTGATTGATAAATATACATTCAAACACATACGTTATTGCTTGCAAAATGTGCTATCTGTTTTATTATGTACGCATCGTCAACCAAACACAGATGGGAATTGCGATGCTTACTGCAATTGTGGTTGTTCTTGCGCTGACGGTAAGCGCCCCAGCCTATGTCCGGCGCGGCCATCGGCACTTCATCGCCATCCTCAGCCAGGATCCGTATAGCTACGCCAGCCTGTCTTATTCACTGGGGAATTTTCCGTGGTGGATGATGTGGAGCTTTATCGCGATCTGGCCGGCAGCAGTGCCGATGCGCAAGTGGTGAAGGGAGGCCAATGGCCGCAAAAGTCGAGGCATTGACTTTGCCAAGTCGTGGGCGGCATCATGGAGGCTATGAAAAAGGGCTCGACCGCCAAGTCGAGCCCTTTTGAAGAAATCCACGGCCTGCCAGAACCTTGGGATCGAAGCAACCAAACACCACACCTTCGATACTAGGAGTAATCGGGCTGGCTGTCAATCCTCTTGGAGGGCCGAGCCATGTCCGCACGATCAAATTCATCGGCCCCATCACAGATGGCGCGCGCAAAGCCCACTAAAGAGAAAAAGCTTGAGACAAAAAGCAAAGTCGCTGATTGGGAAGATCGCCTTAAGGCAGCTGACAAGTTGGACGAATGGGCAAACAACCTAACGCCGACCCAGTTTCGCGTAATACACTACATATGGACGAACAGCATTAGGCATGGACACGAGGAGTTGTGGGCATCTGTGCGCGATATGATGCGAGGCGGCAAGACAAGCTACAACAAACTTGTTATTACCAAGATCAATATGCGCGAGCGCTATCTGCGCCAAATTATCGGAGAGCTAGAGGCCATGGGCGTTCTGACACTTAGGATGCATACGCCAACTCAGCCAAACTATCGGATCAACCTCGATGCGAAGGTCGGGTCGCCCGCTCCCCCTGAAAGTAAATCCGGTGCAACGCGCCAAGAGGATGCCGATGCGCTATCTGGGGCAGATCATACCCCCTGGTCAATCGCGCAGGGGACCCCTGGTCAAATGACCATACCCCCTCTGGTCAATTCCGCAGGGGGCCCCTGGTCAAATGACCAGAGCTTAAGAGAATACATACATAAAGGCATTCCTAAAACACATACAGAAACGCGTGCCGGCGAACCTTCGGTCCGACCGGCAACAGGCGAACCCGTTCCCGGAGAAACCGAGGAAGTCTCCCCGGACAAAACCGAAAATTTTACGGAAAATTTTGAAATCACCACGCCTGCTAAAAATCCTGCAACCGTCACAAATTTTTCTTCGACCAAAAGGCATGCTGAGTTCGAGAGTGATCTGGCCTTGGTTCCCTCGGCCGCTGAGCAAAGCTCGTCCGTAGAAGCAGCGACCCTTAAAAACTCTCCGGCCGCCTCCGTGGCTCGTCCCCGGTTTAGACCCACCAGCGGCGTTCCAGAGCCCTTTATGCCCCCTTCCGCCGCGCCGGCTCCGGTCGTCAATGAAGTTCAGAAGGTCAAAGAGGATAAAGCTATCGCCCGGTGCTCGGTTCCTGGCCTGCGGGTCATTTGGGATCGTACCCGAGCGGAACGCTATGCCCATACAACGACGGAGGACAACCCCTTCCAAACTAGCCCGCCGTGGGGTGAAAAAGAGCGTGGTCAGGTCAAGGGGATGCGAGAAACCTGGAACCAGATGAACACTGGCATACTGTTTCAGGAGTTTTTTGAGTGGAGCCTTATCAACTGGAAGACCGTGATTGATCGCCGCGCTAAGACCATGTCCAACGCCCCGCTCTATCCACAACTCTGGTTCCTTATTCGTTTCTGGAAGGACAAGTTCTACGAGACATTTCTTGATTTAAGGATCAGCTCATGGCTGTCAGGACTAGGTCACACGGAAGAGGCTCAACTGGCACGCCTCCTCGCTCTTGGCCTGACGCGGGAAGTGGCCCAGTATGAGATCGAGCACGCCAGAACCAAAGAGGCATCAGGTCGTGGCGACATGGCCCACCTTGAGCAGCTCTGGAAGGTGTACCACGAAGCACAGGCCGAACTTGACAGGCAGCGGACAAAACTACATGTCGAACGCGCACGTGCTAACAGGCAGTCAGCGGAAGCCTCAGCATTGACCGGTCGTACCGTAAACAATGCTTTCGAGGGAACTGTGCAGATTGCACCTACCCCTGTTATCAGTTATGAGGAGTAACCTTACATCAAGCTCAAACGAGCGGAATGAATGACACATCATCTGGAAGTATTTGTGCTGAGTTCGTCGAGTGGTTTGCCCTGGTTATAAAGGTGATCTCTAGCATCCGAACTGCTGAGGCCGATGGTAAGTCGATTGCGTACTCAACTCTCATAATCCCATAGCCTCGGCTTAGTCAACTGTTCAGTCCTTCGACGACATATTGTGCCCCTTTGAAATATTGAATTTTTACCCCAGCAGCACGGACACGTTGCGTGCTCCAGGGAGGGCATTGGTGTATCTCCCGCTGTCCTGGCGCCCAAGAGACCGAGCCTGACCAGCGCTCACACAGCAACCTTAGAATGACCAATCGGATTGGTTCAAAATCACGCCACGCATTCAAAGCAACCCAATGCGTGACACTGAATGCGGCTCATTATCTGCTTTTGGTGTCAATGATCAGATAGAATGGCAGGCCTGTATATGGTTTAGAGCAAGCATGTTGAATTCGATGTGCTACGTAGCGATACTGTAAATACTTAGATAAAGGAGGATGATATGCCTTGCCTAAATGTCCTTGTCACAGATCAAGCCATCGCTAAACTCGATGCTGCGGTGGCGGCTCTTCAGCGTGACATCCCAGCGGCCCACGTTTCTCGGTCGACAGTCGTGCGTGCTGCACTTGACCAGTGGATCAAGGCCCGCGATGAAACTCTGTCACCGCCCGCCCTGCCGCGTACACGCACCCCGGCCACCCCGGCCACCCCGTCCGCCTGATAACCCAACGGTCAACCCAACCCAAGGAGCACCAAACGATGCCCTCCATCAGCGCAACCAGCCATACGTCTGGCCCGGCCCCAGATTTCGGCGAAACCCTGTCCCCCCATCGTCGTGGCCGAAACGCAAGCAGTGCGCCAGAAATATTGCAACTGGGTGCAAAATGTGTTTCCGGCCAATTGAGCGCCACGCTCGTTCGCGGTGAACTCTACGTGCTGATGATGCCCCGCCAACCCGAGCCGCTCGTCTTCCAGGCAGGCGTGCCCGTGATCATCGACGATGCCATAGCCGCCCACCTGGAACAGCACGCCGTCGACATTGGCGGGTGGAGTTCCGAGGATGACGAAGATGGAGAGCCGATCGCGGCTGTCCATCAGAAGTTCCGCTTCACAGACCTCCGGAAGGCCAAGGCCGCCTGACCACCACACCAACGGCGGTCAGTGCCGCCAGGAGGAAATCATGATCACCACCGCCACGCTGGTCCAAGGAAGCCGGTACGTCACCCCGATCGGCATCTTCGAAAATGCCCACCCGCGCCCGGTGACACCGGAAGAGCGGGCCTACCTCGAACGGACCTTCCCGAGCGCATTCGAGTTCATCAATGAAAGCGATCAGCCGGCACCGACACCTGCGGCATCCACCGGAACTCTCGCTTTCAGAATACCGGCCACTGCGGCCTGACCAACAACGGCGGCGGTGCCCGCCCAACGATGGAGACTACCATGGACATCTCGAACCCCTATACCCTTCCCGCCGGAGCTGCGCGGCGGCAGAAGTCTGAGAGCACCGGCAAAACTCCGATCTCGGTCCTGGCACCGACACCCCGTGAGCGTCCGATGCTTGACCTGTCGGCCAACGCTGGCCTTGGTCAGGACTTCACCACCGGCCAGCGTGCTCTGAATTCGCAGGAGCGGCGCATCAAAGCCGATGCCGATGCCACCAGCGCCCAAATCGCGGGCCGTACCGCTCGTCTTAGCCCTGCGGTGCGCCAGAAGTCGGACTTGACACTGAACCAGCGAGAGGTTCTCGACGTGGTAGTGCGCCACAGCGCGGCCATGCTGGGCGACTTCGTGCCGCTCAGTGGCAAGGAGCTGTCGCAGGCAACCGGACTTCCGGTTGAACTGGTCACCCGGACCATGGCCGAGCTGGTGAACATCGGCGTCGTGCAGGTGAACACGCTCCTTGGCATCACTCCCCGGTACAGGCCGAAACTCTGATCCCTCACCGCGAAGCGGGGCCTGATCAGCGCCCCAATTTGCACCCGGTTTCAACATTATGGAGGCTACCATGACCACCCTCGGACACAGTCATACCCCCCTCGACACCCAGACCCGCCTTCGCAACATCGAGCTTTATGCGTTCAGCCAACTCCCGCCCGGCCCTGCCTACGATCGGGCAAAGGCTGAACTCCACGCAATTATGAGACGAGCTGCGACAGCTGACCCAAATGACTGCCGAACAGTCGATGAGTTTTTTGCGGATTTCGACGCCGGCCATTGCGCGTGAGGAAGCCATGACCAGCAACTGCACCCGTCCGACCCGTTGTGCTCGTAGGAGAGCCCGCTACCGCGACGGTGACGATCCAACCTTCCTCCCGGTTGACGCCGAGGTGTCGATCCCTCTTTCGACTGACTTGGCTCAACGCATTCGGCAGGTGCTGGAGATAGACGGGGAGGCGGGCCGTGATCTTCTCCTTACAGCGGCGGCGAAGAACTTAATTCTGGGCAATCAGCCCGACCACCTCGCCGCTTCACTGGGGATCACGGTCCGCCACGCCTTTCGTCTGCGGAAACAGGTCAAGCTCGCCCTGGCGAATGCTGTCGCTGAGACCATTCCCGACGCGGCAGTCGGCGAAAACCTGTTCGTCATCAAGGAGGCCATCGCAGTCGCCACGAACGTCATGTTCAAAGCGGCCACCAACCGGGAAAGGCTGCAAGCTACGCTCGCCCTATCTCGGCTGGTGGAGGTGCGTCATAGCATCTTGACCAGCCTCGGGGTGGTGGATCGGGCGAAAGCCCGCATGGCTGCGGGATCGAAAGACGATGGCGGTGCACGTGAAGTGGCCCAGATGTTCCAGCTCGTCGAGGGCATTTTG
>SESB01002195.1_pt1 | contig 11744 bp, 11 predicted proteins | sample 3171441 | NCBI WGS metagenome assembly SESB01 (sample SAMN06051867, study PRJNA518727) | freshwater metagenome | biome: subpolar coniferous forest; feature: holomictic lake; material: water; isolation source: holomictic Lake 227, 6 m depth | place: Canada: near Kenora, Ontario | collected...
AAGGTGGGACCAGCTAACGTAACTCTCACCGCAATTTGGAGCAAGTAGTTCAATACGCTTTTCGTGATTTAGTTAAATTACGACGTTAAGAATTCACAGGCTTGCGCCGCGCTCCAACCATTGGGATACAACGCAAGCAATGCCTCCTCACCGACAAGATCTGAACCAAGCGTGACTAAAGGGTGCTCTTCATAACCGGTAGCACGAACTTGGGGCATTCCAATATTGGCCAGAAGTGCGTTGCATAAGCACTTCTTACTTTTGTTTGCGCCTTCAACGCCGCCTTTAAAAAGAAATGTTTTGTCAGGCTCGCCAGAGCAGCGATAAGCAATCTGGTGATTGGATTTTTCAATAACGCTTCGCAGATAACCAAGATCGCACAGCTTTACACGAGAGCTGAACTCATCACTATCGGATATCGTCTCCTCCAGTTCGGCATATTTAAATGGGAACGATGTGGGGGAGCCATAAGGGTCGGTAACGATATTCAAAGTTTTACTGGCGATCTTCTCAAGAATTTGCGAACGCAGGGCCTGGGTAATTCCAGATTCAAAACTTAAAGCAAATATCGATCCAACTTGTACGCCAACTGCCCCAGCGGCGATCGCCTCTTGTAGTTTTGCGGGTGTGGAATACCCTCCAGCTAGCCAAAAGGGGAGACCAGTAGCTTTAACTTTGGCGATATCGGCATCGTCCTTAGGCGAAAACTGGGACTGTCCATCCTCGCCAACGGGAGTATTTCCACGCGGTGGCGCGTTGTGTCCACCGGCCGAAGGACCTTCAACAACAAAGCCATCGGGTCGAACCTCCTCGTCACGGTTTAAATAGGCGGCTAGTGCGTGCGACGAGATAATGGCTAGGAATTGTGGCCGCGTAATTACGGTCGCTGCGCCGCCACTAATGAGAGCAGGGTCAAAGGAAAGGTAATATTTAATTGATGCATTCTCAACATCTATTGAAACCCTACTTTCTTCATGTCGCGATAGTTCACGAATCACGCGGGGGATTTCACTGGGAATTCCAGCTCCCATCAAAACATAATCGACGCCGGCGAGCATGGCACCATAAATAGAGGCCGGTGTTGCCATTTGAACTTTCTCCAGAAAATTAATACCAATCAAGCCATCATGTCCCTGCTTTGCTAACCAGACTTCGACAAAGTTTGCAGCAACCAAAAACTTTGAGGCGAATTCGCCAGGATGTAAATTAAATTTTGGTAACAGCAAATATGGAACGTCGGATTTCTTACCACCTTCGATAAAGAATCTGGACAGCGCCTCAGCGACAAACGCCTGATCTGGGAAGGCTTTCAAAGCTCGCCTAATCGAGCCATCGATATCGCCATCCTGTAGTCGCCTAGCGATAACCGTATCTATTGCCGTGCCTGAGACGACACCGAGGCCTCCGGAACGCGAGACGGCTTGAGCCATCGCCCATGAAGAGACTGCGATGCCCATTCCGCCTTGAATTACTTGTGGCAGAGGTCGAAGAGATGCGTTCACCGAGTAATTCTAAATCCGAGGAAAAACCAACTGACCAGTACGGCGAGAGATGCCACTCATGCGGTTAAAGTTGGGCATGACAAAGCGGCTAACACGTAATGAGAAAATTAAAATCTGGGCCGTTTTCATTGGCATTATCCTCGCGTTTCTCTCCTATGAGATTTTCAACAAAGCAACATACTCATATGAACCGCTCATTATGCGAGGTTGGTTAGATGCGAAGATCCCAATCATCTCTATTTTCGTAATTCCTTACTTAAGCTTTCATCTCCTAGCCGCAGTTGTAGTCCCGTTTTTGTCCTTAAAAATAGGTGGCTATAAGGCCTTTCTTACTAATGGAATCGCCATCATCGCCGGCCAATGCGCACTCGATGTCGCCTATGGTTTCTTCCAAACGCAAGTTCCAAGAACGCCAGTAAGCGGTCATTCACCCTTCGACTGGATTCTGATCCATGTTGTGTACGGCAACGATCAACCCCTCAATGGTTTTCCTTCTAATCATGTGACATGGTCGGTCATTTCGATAATTTCATTGTGGCGCCTTCGACATGTTGCACCCAGAATTTCCTGGTCGCTCATGTTCTGGTTCACCCTGATTTTGCCGGCAACTGTCTTTTTACATCAACATTTTCTTATAGATATTTATGGCGGAATTTTTGTAGCTTTTACCGTTTATTGGGGCGCAATGTTTATAATTGAGAAACCAAAGTTAGGAGTTAATAATGCTTAATCAAGAAAAACTTCTTTTGCACATGGCCTGGGCTAATCAATTCGTTTTGGCCAAGTTAGAAGAGCTGAGCGAGGCCGACTGGCAACTCAAGTTAACAGAGGATGATTGGTCGATACAAGAGTTAACGAATCACATAGTTCTAGCCGCTGGGGGATACGCACAACGCATCTCTGGAGAGTGGGTTTATGAGAACTTAAATCAAGAGATGGTTATCCCGCTTGCCGATTTGCAAAAGTACTGCAGCAATGCCGATGAAATACTGCGGGTGCAGTCGCACAAACCTGACTCCATTGATATATATATGCGGCAGGGGCTACCAATTGAACGTTCACGATCGACGATTATTTCGCAATCGATTCATCACGCCACTGAGCATCGTGCTCAGATATCAGATACTTTGAAAGTTCATGGAATCCGCATTCTCGATTTAGATGAGATCGATTTATGGGCTTTCTCAGATATTGCAGGTGAGATTAATTCACCTAATGGCTAATCATCCTGAAGGACCCTGAGGACCCGTTGCACCCGTTGCACCTGTTGCACCCGTTGCACCTGTTGCACCCGTTGCACCCGTTGCACCAGTTGCACCCGTATCGCCCTTGTCTCCCTTGGTGCCGCCAGAGATCGTAGTTTGAATATTGCTGGCATGCACATGATCATTGAAGTAAATGACTAGAGGAAAGGATGCGTCGCCCCCTAATCGCTGAGCATATAATTTAAAGACTATTCGATCTGTTGGGGATAAAAGATAACCTGTTGTATCTGGATAATCCCAACTGAGCAAAACGGGTTGCACTGAGCCAACTACTGGTGACTTACCAGAACGAAGTAGTGTCTCAACACCAGCGCTCGAACGTTTATATAACTCAACTCTTAACTGCACTAAATTGTCGGCATCACCCGTGCTTATCCAAAAGTTACGGCGGGCTACACCTGGTGGCAAAAGGTAGGTGTTGGGATCATTTTTTGGAGTAACAAATGCAGCTACCAAACCATTTGTAGGATCCGGCAGTGGATAAGAAACGGAAAACTCAACGGTATCTGCTGGCGCCGATGTGGCTAACCTGTATCCCGAAATGTCGGATGTGGTAGTCGGATCTAAATAGTAAATTTTGCCGGCACTCGTGCCAGAATTTCCGGTTGCTCCTGTGGCTCCTGCAATTGACCAGGCAATAGTTTTCTCGCTATTGGGATCGCACTTGCCTTTTGAGAGAAGTCGAACCACACCGCTCTTGTTGTTCGCACAAGCTATCAGTGCACCTTGATCCAAAACCAAAGTAGGGGTGGTCGATTTATCAGCAGTTATGAGTTTAACTCCGGGTACCACAACGGCATCATTTGTCGCATTGCCCATGTAAAGGTTTAGATACACAATCATCAGCAGAGTAAAAATCGCGCCAACGATGACCAAAACCTTTTGAAGCCGAGAGTTCATTGCGCCTTTCCTCCCTCAGTCATCACGAGTCAACACCGCTATAATCGTCATTTTAGCAGTTAGATAAACGTATAAAAGATTAGAGGGCTTCACATTATTGTGAACTAAGAGAAAACTTGCTCGCATTCCATGAGGTAAATGTTGAGCAAAACCCCGTCGTTACGCGTTACTCATCTTTTAAGCATCGCAGGTAATATGCTTCGGCCGTGAGATTAGCCGTGAGCCTTGCGTTAGCGAAGTTAGTGGGTTATCTCTCCAGGAAATTGCTCCATAAATCGGGCGAGACAATTCCAGGCAAAGTTCTTTTAACAATCTACCCACGCGCGCTTACTGTCTTGGCTAAGGGTCGAAAGATAGTTTTAGTCTCTGGCACCAACGGAAAAACTTCGACGACTAAAGCTTTAGCACAAGTTGTTTCCCAGTTGGGCACGACCGTTTCGAACAAAACCGGATCTAATTTAGATCGTGCAAGTGCAACTACTTTAATGTCGCCGTCAGAGTATGCAGTGCTAGAAGTCGACGAGTTGTATCTGCCTAAATTGGTGGCCGAAACCCAACCGCGGGTCGTTCTGCTTTTAAATCTCTCTAGAGACCAGCTCCATCGCATGCATGAAGTTAAGAAAGTTGCTGCCCGTTGGAAAGCGGCCGTTGACGCCGCGCCTGAAACCACTTTCGTTGGAGATATCGATGATCCCTTTGTTGCCTACGCTCTATCTGCAGCAGTCAATAGCGTTCGCGTTTCATTCGGCGGTAGCCGCCACGGCGATGGGGCAGTGTGTCCGGCCTGCGGTAAGTATCTGAAATGGGTTGGTTCAAACTACTCATGTTCATGTGGATTAACTAACAAGAATTTAGATCAAGAACGCCGAGCAGGTTCGGCAGCTTTTCGTAACGCCGAATTGGCAAATATCGCTGGTGGAATTCTCGGCGCACCTCCGATTACATTTGAGCCGTCTATTTTAGAGCGAGTGATAGAGCGCAAAGTAACCGGCGTCGATTGTTCGATTCGATTAGTTAAAAATCCAGCCTCTTGGAGTGAGGCGCTCAAAAGCATCAAAGGCGAGAGCGTTGTTCTCATTCTCAATGCCCGACAAGTCGATGGACTAGATACCTCTTGGCTATGGGATGTCTCTTTTGAAGCGCTACGAGGTAAAAATGTAGCTGTATGCGGAGAGCGCGCAATAGATATGGCATACCGCTTACATGTAGCGGGAATAGAGAGTCGGTTGGAAAATGATTTGCCAGGGGCGCTCACACATTTTAACGGTGTGGAATCGGTGGAAGTTCTCGCTGCCTATACCGCGTTTTTTAAGTTGGTCTCATCATGAGCGCAATTCGCATCGTTCGAATTCATAATGAATTGCTCGGCACCTATGGCGATCAAGGCAATGCCGAAGTTTTAGCGTTTCGAGCTAAGTTTCACGGAATTTCTACAACGATTATCGATGTCTCATATGAAGATCAACTGCCGCGAAATGGAAATATATTTTTATTGGGCGGGGCAGAGGATGCTGCCCAACTGCTTTCTTTAGAGGCTCTCAAACGTGAGAAAACTCTTGAGAGCGCGATTGCAGACGGCGCAGTCCTTTTAGCAGTGTGCGCAGGTTTTCAAATTATCGGAAATAGTTTTTGGGCAGATGGACAGAAAGTAGGTGGCCTTTCTCTTCTCGATGTTGAAAGTTCACCTGGAAAGAATCGTTGCGTTGGAGAAGTCAAAGCGAAGTCGATGATTTTGAATCTAGAGTTGAGTGGTTTTGAAAATCACTCTGGGGTCACAACTCTGAACTCTGGCGCCAAGGCATTTGCAAAAGTGAGCTCCGGTCATGGAAATGGTGACGGACGTTTTGATGGGGCGGTAGCGGGAAATGTCTTTGGTACATATATGCATGGACCAATACTTGCTCGAAACCCACAGTTGGCAGATTTATTACTCACGCGTGCAACTGGCCGGGCTTTTAGCCAGATAAGTGATCCGCTAGCTACCAAATATGCTGGGATTGCTCGAAAATACTAAGAACGCTTATTTGTTTTAAGGGTGAATTGTGAACCACAGCAGTGCCAGTACGCAGATGGACACTAGCGAAATGATAAAGCCATAAACAAAGCGCATACGCGTCGTTGAAGTGAACTCACCCATCAAGCGCTTATCTCTAGATATTCCGTACATGAAAAATAGGAGGGGGAGAAGCAAGACGGCGTTGAGAATCTGAGTGAGGACCAGAACGCGAATGAGTGGAATGCCAGGCAAGAGAATTAATCCGGCGGCCAAGAAAGTCATAACTCCAAAAGTCGAATAAAAAAGCGGCGCTTCTCGCGGTCCATCATCTAAGGCGGCAGGTTGCCCAGTTAAATCTCCCACCGAATATGCAGTCGAGAGTGGCAAAATCGATGCGGCAAGTAAGGCCGCTCCCACCAAGCCAATGGCAAAGAGGGCTTTTGCCATCGTTCCGGCAAGTGGTTCAAGGGCTCTCGCGGCTTGGGCGGCATCGGTGATATTTGTTGCGCCCTCTTTATTTAACGTTGCAGCGCACGTGATGATAACAAAGAAACCGATAATGCCCGTCAGCAAAGACCCAGTCCATACATCGACGCGCAAGAGTTTTAGATCATCGCGCGTTAAACGCTTATCTACAGCGTACGACTGAATAAAGGCCAAACCCCATGGGGCAAGCGTTGTGCCGAGCGTTGCAGTTGCAATGTAAATCGCATCATGAGTAAATGGCATTGAAGGAACAACAACACCGTGTAAGGCTTTGCCCCAATCAGGGTGAGCGACAAAACCTGCGACAACGTAGGAGATAAACACTGCCGATAAAACAAAAAATACTTTCTCAACGTTAGCAAATGAGCCACGTAGAACTAGGAATGAAACAATAAGTGCCGCAGCAGGCACGGTAATAAAACGCGAATAACCAAAGAGTTGTCCGGCAGCTGCAATTCCTGCAAACTCAGCCGCGAGAGTTCCAAAATTAGCGATGATCAGGGCCGAGGCACTTAAAGTTCCAGAGCGGGCGCCGTATTTTTGACGCACCAAACCGATTAATCCTTGACGCGTTACTACACCGATGCGTGCACCTAGATCTTGGAAGATGATCAGCGCGATAGTTGAGATGACGAGCACCCACAACATTTGGTAACCGAACTTAGCTCCCAGTTGTGAGTAAGTGGTGATACCGGCTGGATCATCATCGGATAAACCTGCAATAACTCCAGGGCCCATAACCGATAGAAGTGCGGCGATGCGTATTTTGCGCGTCGTCGTCACGAAAGTGCACCAGTGCCTTTGGATAATCTATGTGTTTCTTCAGGTTTAAGTGCATCGACTAAGTCATCGGCCAAAATACGACCAACTGGCTTTCCCTTGTCATCGATGACAACGATTGAGGCTCCGCGGTTATTTGAAAACTCTTCGATGACCTCATCTAAATGCGAATCGATCTGAACCGAAGTTGGATAAGGGGGCCCAACTAAATCCGAAAGGGGAATACTGGGTTTAGCTGCAACTAGTTCGATAATCTGAATGTGATCGATCAACTTCCCTTTGCTATCAACGATTACTACGCCATCTGAAATATCGCGATCTCGATTTTCAACTAACCGTGCAAGGGCTTGGCCAACGGTGTCGTTCTCGCGCGCAATCACCATATGGGTCGTCATAATTCCGCCGGCAATAGTTTCATCAAAGGCGATTAATTGGCGCAGTTGATTTGCAACTTTAATATCCATCGCCTTTAAAATATCTTCGCGGTGTTCATCATCTAAATCACGCAAAACTTCGGCCGACTCATCGGGCTCCATGCGCGACAAAAGCTCTGCGGCTCGTGCCTCTGGCAGACCGCGCAAAAGTCCTTGCAACTCTTCATCTTCCATCTCTTCAAGGGCATCTGCGGCAAGTTCGGGATCTAACATTTCAATGAGCGCAGTCTGCTCGCGGCCAGCTAAATCTTCGATTAAGTCGGCTAAGTCTGCAGCGCGTAGTTGCGAGAGCGCAGTCTTTGACCCGGAAGTTTTAACTACCCCAGACGTATCGGCAAGGGAGGCGAAAGTCGACCAGTCGAGAACATGCTGTGGCATCGCGCGCCGACCAATTGCGCCTGGGAAAATTCGTCGTAGGAAAGTTACAAATGATGTATCAACGCCTACAACACGAATCTCTTTATCAAGTGGGGCCAAGTAGAGGTCGGAGCAGCGCACAACACGTAACCCATTAACGTCAACGATTTGGTGGTCCAGAACATCACCATCTAGAAGCGAGGCGCCTTCAACGCGCTTGTAATCAGTCAAGTTAATCGTCGTTGATGATAGTTGAATTTCATTGTGACTTAGTTTTGCAATACGAGCGCCATCGATAAAAGATTTACGCAAGCCAACTTTTACAATTAAACCGGACACTGGGGGATAGGCATCGTGTCCATGTTGGATGACAACATCGACTAAACGACCGATTTCGCGGCCTTCTTCGTTTCGAACGGGACAACCAATAAGCCCAGCTAATGAAACTAAAGAGTCACGAATACTTTTACGGGCCAACACCAAATCGCGCCGTCCAACTGCGCGCTCAACCGTCTTGACCACACGGGCAATAGGTTTCTTAGTTGGCTTTTCCATGGGGCAATCTTACGTGCATGGCCAGAGCCCAGGTGGGAGGAGGAATTTCGAGCTTTTAGGGAAGCTGCGCGTGCCGCTCTTCTGAAGTTGGCCGTTTAAAGTAATCGGCACCTTGCCACCAGTAGATAGACATCGGAATGACACCGATTGCGACGGTTCCAACACCTACCCATAGCGCCAAGTGACTCAGAGTTGGAATAACTTTGATAAGAACCGCGATGAGAAATAGTCCCGATAGTGCTGGCCATACCCCGACCATAAAGAAGGTTTGGATATTGCGAGTTAAATGCCGGCGATAGAGCACGATGACTGAGATTGAAGCCAAGGCGTAATAGAAGCAAATTTGAATTCCGATTGCGGCCACTCCAGCTTGGGCAATGTCATTGACTGACTTAATGAACTGTGATCCGATGAAGAAAAGAAGCACGAAAACCGTAGTAAATATCGTTGCATTCCAGGGAGTTTGGAACTTCTTGTGGACATTTCCAAAGGATGAAGGCATCGAGTAATCGCGCCCCATTGAAAAGAGCGTGCGTGTTACTTGAATCATTTGCGTCTCAATCGTTGCAACAGTTGATAGTAAGACTGAAACGACAATGAATTTACCGAACCAACCGGGCACAATAACAGCCGCGAAATCACTCAAAATGCTGCCACTAGATGAGAGCGTTGCATCGCTAAGGACCATGTTGATGGCAATGAGGGTAAAGAGAAAGGTGAAGAAGACGAAGAAAATTCCAAATATTCCGCCCTTGCCTGCGTTTGTATCGCCCTCTTTAGTCTCCTCATTCAGATTTGCCGTTACGTCCCAACCCCAATAGAAGAAGGCGCCAGAGACCGCGCCGATTAAGATTGCGCTAAGGCCAGTTGCTACAACATACTTTGGATCAAAACTGCTGGCAGTACCAACGACATTATCGGGGATTGAGTATGACTTTATTTGGCTAAATGAAAACCAGTTCCAACTAAATTTGTGTGCATGTGGATGATGGAGAAGTGCAAGAACATCGAAAATCCATAAAAGACCAAGCTCTGCAACGGTCATGATGACTTGAGCTTTGGCCGTAAATTTAATTCCATAAGCGATGATGGCGACCATGAATATGAAGATCGCTGCGCCAATTAATGTTGTCCAGTGGACATTGCTGATGATCTTGTCATTATTTGTAAAGAGGGAGAGCAAACTCGTAGATGCAGGAACTGTCGAGACAAGACCGAAAATTATTGATGCCGTTACGAGCGACCAGCCAGCCAGATATCCCAAAATGGGGTGAAGCGCGTTTCTCACCCAGATATAAGTGGCACCTGCATTCTGTCGGACTTTGCCCATGTAGTGAAAGGCAACGACGACACCAAACATTGCAATTCCAGAGTAAAAGAGTTCACCGGGACCAAAGAGTCCGACAGTTACAGCAAGGGTTACGGTGGTGGCAGCAATGGAATATGCCGGGGCAGATCCAGCGATTCCCATGATCGTGGATTCAAATAGCCCCAAAACATTTGAGGCTAATTTTTGATCAGTATTGCTTTGCTTCCCCTGATTACCTTGCCTGCTTGCCATTACTAACCTCCGAGTTGGAGAGGGCATCAATCGATGCGTGGACTTTTAATGGAGATAAGGTAGCAGTGAGCGCGCATATTATGCAGAATGGCAGTAAGTAATTTCAATCTAAGTGGACCGTACTGGGATCGAACCAGTGACCCCCACAATGTCAATGTGGTGCTCTACCGCTGAGCCAACGATCCTTGCTGGGGAATCATACCCCACGAACTTTATGTGATTAGCGTCCGAAATCATCCTCAATACGCTCGATATCGTCTTCTCCGAAGTAGCTGCCACTCTGAATCTCGATAAAAACCACATCATCGATTCCAATATTTTCGATTCGATGTAAATCTCCGATTGCAATATCGATGGTGTCGCCAGACTGCATCTTTATTTCATTGCCGTTACGAGTAACTAGGGCAGTGCCCGAGACGATAAACCAGTGCTCTGCGCGTTTCTCGTGGCGCTGATATGAGAGTCGCTTTCCGGGAAGGACCCAGATGCATTTAACTTTATGTGCATCGCTCTCTTGGAGAATCTCATATCGGCCCCAAGGACGCGTTGATTCACTCATGGTCGCTACCTTCCCACAAGTTTGTTTTGTAATGATGGAGGTCGGGACGGGATTTGAACCCGTGTAGAGGGATTTGCAGTCCCTTGCCTCGCCTCTCGGCCACCCGACCATGTGCATATCGCCGTGGCGACTTATCAGAGCGGACGACCGGGTTCGAACCGGCGACCTGAACCTTGGCAAGGTTCCGCGCTACCAACTGCGCTACGTCCGCGAGGAGGCAAAATCTACCGTAGGAAGGCCATAAGCGCCAAAGTGAGAGCTCTATGGATAGCGTTTGCCTGTGATGAGCGGCGGCGGATTATTTTGGATGAATGGCCGATTGGCTAGTGGTCTCGTCGAAATCTCGCATGACCCAGCGGTTTTATCCGATGGTCAATTTTGGGCTGTATCAACTACTTTTGAAGGCGAATTCACGGCTGCCCGGTTTTCAAAGGTAACTGATGCACCTTTTCCTTCAGTTGAATGGGACAAACTCGATGGCACATGGCGATCGAGCTTTACTAAAAATCAATACATGGATTACGTCAAATCAATTCAAAGTTCGATTGCAGATGGTTGGGTCTATCAAGTAAATGCTTGCCGTCAATTAACAATTGCGATTGAAAAAGAGCGCACGTTGCAGGGTCTTTTTTCAGAGATTCTCGTCAATAATCCAGCGCCATGGGCGGCGTACTTTGAGATTCCCGGATTAAATATCGCTTCTGCATCACCGGAGTTGTTTCTCAAACGTACTGGCAATCGAATTCGAACATCACCGATTAAGGGAACGCAACTCCCGGGGCAGTCACATTTTGGCGCTAAAGATATCGCCGAGAATGTGATGATCGTTGACTTAATGCGCAATGATTTCGGTGCAATTTGTGAAAATGGTTCGATAAGCGTGCCGAGGTTACTAGCATCAGAACCGCACCCAGGTCTTGTGCATTTAGTCTCGGATGTCGAAGGCGAGCTGCGAAAAGGAATCACGTGGAGTGAAATTATTTCATCTCTCCACCCACCTGGATCTATTAGTGGTGCACCGAAATCTTCTGCAGTGTCGGTGATCAAAGAAAATGAAAGTTCGCGGGGGCCATATTGTGGCGTCTTAGGCTGGGTTCAAGGCGACATGTGCGAACTTTCGGTGGCTATACGAATCTTCTTTAAAGATGACGCGTTGCATTTCGGAACCGGTGCAGGCATTACATGGGGCAGCGATCCATTAGGGGAGTGGGAAGAGACTCAGCTCAAAGCGCGGAAATTGATCTCTATCGCCGGAGGGTCGCTTTCATGAAAATAGTTTTCAATGGCGATTTAGTCGATATCGAAGCCGTCCCATGCACGCCGACGGGTTGGTTAATCGGTGCGGGAAT
>SESB01002196.1_pt1 | contig 11744 bp, 10 predicted proteins | sample 3171441 | NCBI WGS metagenome assembly SESB01 (sample SAMN06051867, study PRJNA518727) | freshwater metagenome | biome: subpolar coniferous forest; feature: holomictic lake; material: water; isolation source: holomictic Lake 227, 6 m depth | place: Canada: near Kenora, Ontario | collected...
TAAGTAATTGGGATTTACAGCAGTCCCTAGTGCGCAGTGTTCTTCTCGCACCTGAGTGGACAAGGGCTACTTTACGCTAGCTAGAAATCGACAAGGCGATGATTGGGGGAGGGTGGTAGGAAAACCCTTGAAATTAGCGCAAGCACTTGCGCTGGAATCGAAGCCTGTTCCTGGCCTCAAACGTTTTCATTACAAGTGGTCACAGAGAGGATCCGAATTAACGATTGTTCTCGGTGGGTCATAAGAAGCTGAAGCCGAGGAGACTTGCTGAGAAAAAAATTGTTGTCGAGATTGGCGTAAGGTAAATTGGTATTTTATGGAGAAAAAGGTTACTTTAAAATGTAGCTTTATAGGAGTTTTTTTGAAAGATTTCACTTGATTCTTGTTACCGGCGGCGCCGGCTTCATCGGCAGTAACTTCGTTCTCGACTGGCTCCGAGCCTGTGACGAGCCGGTCATCAACCTCGACAAACTCACCTACGCCGGCAACCTGCAAAACCTGGCCTCACTCGACGGCGATGCGCGCCATGTGTTTGTGCACGGCGATTTTGGCGATGCCGCGCTGGTTGCCCAGTTGCTGACGCAGCACCAACCGCGTGCGGTGGTCAATTTTGCCGCCGAGTCGCATGTCGACCGCTCCATCCACGGGCCGGGCGAGTTCATCCAGACCAACATCGTGGGCACCTTCAACCTGCTCGAATCGGTGCGCGCTTATTGGGGCGCGTTAGATTCCACCGAAAAGGCCGCATTCCGCTTTCTGCACGTCTCCACCGACGAGGTCTATGGCTCTTTAAGCAAGATCGACCCGGCCTTTACCGAGACCCACCGCTACGAGCCCAACAGCCCGTACTCGGCCAGCAAAGCCGCCAGCGATCACCTGGTGCGCGCCTACCACCATACCTACGGCCTGCCGGTACTCACCACCAACTGCTCCAACAACTACGGGCCGTTCCACTTTCCAGAAAAGCTCATTCCGCTGATGATCGTCAACGCACAGGCCGGCAAAGCGCTGCCGGTGTATGGCGACGGCCAGCAGATTCGCGACTGGCTGTACGTTACCGACCACTGCAGCGCCATCCGACGCGTGCTCGAAGCTGGCCGTTTGGGCGAGGTTTACAACGTGGGCGGCTGGAACGAAAAACCCAACCTCGACATCGTGCACACCGTGTGCGCTTTGCTGGACGAACTCAAACCCCGCGCCGACGGCAAGCCGTACCAAGAGCAGATCACTTATGTCACCGACCGCCCGGGCCACGACCGCCGCTACGCGATTGATGCCCGCAAGATCGAGCAAGAACTGGGCTGGAAACCGGCCGAGACCTTTGAGTCGGGCATCCGCAAAACCGTGCAGTGGTACCTGGCGCACCCCGAGTGGGTGGCTAACGTGCTGAGTGGCGGGTACCGCGACTGGGTGACAAAACAATACGGTAATTAAGTTATGAAAATTTTGTTGTTTGGCCGTGGCGGCCAAGTGGGCTGGGAACTGCAACGGTCTTTGAGCGTGCTGGGTGACGTGGTGGCGCTGGACCACGATGCGGCCCACAACCCAGATCAACTGTGCGGCGACTTCAGCGACCTCGCCGGCTTGGCCGAGACCGTGCGCCGGGTTCAACCGGATGTGATCGTGAACGCTGCGGCGCACACGGCGGTCGACAAAGCCGAGTCCGAGCCCGACCTGGCCCGCACGATCAATGCGCTGGCACCCGGCGTGCTGGCGACCGAGGCGCAAAAACTGGGCGCCTGGCTGGTGCACTACTCCACCGACTACGTGTTTGACGGCAGCGGCCAACAACCCTGGTGCGAGTCTGACGCCACCGGCCCGTTGAGCGTCTACGGCCAGACCAAACTTGAAGGTGAACTTGCGGTGGCCACCTGCGCCAAGCACCTGATTTTCAGAACCAGCTGGGTCTACGCGGCACGGGGCGGCAACTTTGCCAAGACCATGTTGCGCCTGGCTGGTGAGCGTTATGTGCTGACAGTGATTGACGACCAGTTTGGCGCGCCGACCTCGGCTGAACTGCTGGCCGATGTGACGGCCCATGCGCTGGTCAAAGCCCTGCAGCAACCCGAATTAGCCGGGCTGTACCACTGCGTTGCCAGTGGCGAAACCAGCTGGCACGGCTACGCCAGCTACGTGCTGGCGCAAGCCCAGGCGCTGGGCTGGGCACTCCAGGCCGGGCCCGCACAAGTGATGCCCACGCCCACCTCCAGCTACCCGACACCGGCGCAGCGGCCTTTGAATTCGCGCCTGAACACCAAACGCCTGCAAAGCGCGTTTGGATTGACGCTGCCCCACTGGCAGCAAGGCGTGGCGCGCATGCTCACAGAAATAACAGGGAAACAATAACCATGACCACTCCAACGACTGCCAACACCAAGGCACGCAAAGGCATCATCCTCGCTGGTGGTTCGGGCACGCGCCTGTACCCCGCCACGCAAGTCGTCAGCAAGCAACTGCTGCCGATCTACGACAAGCCGATGATCTATTACCCCTTGAGCGTGCTGCTGCTGGCAGGTATTCGCGAGATTTTGGTGATCTCCACCCCGCAAGACACGCCGCGCTTTGAGCAACTGCTGGGCGATGGCAGCCAATGGGGCCTGAAACTCAGCTACGCCGTGCAGCCCTCGCCCGATGGTCTGGCACAGGCATTTTTGATTGGCGAGTCGTTTCTGGATGGCGCCCCGAGTGCGCTAGTGCTGGGCGACAACATTTTTTACGGCCACGACTTTGCTGGTCTGTTGGACAGCGCCAATAAACAAACCCATGGCGCCACCGTGTTTGCCTACGCCGTGCAAGACCCCGAGCGCTATGGCGTGGTGGAGTTCAATGCCAACGGCCACGCCATCAGCCTGGAAGAAAAACCCACCAGCCCGAAGTCGCGCTACGCCGTCACCGGCCTGTATTTTTATGACACGCAGGTGGTGGAACTGGCCAAACAGGTCAAACCCTCGGCCCGAGGCGAACTGGAAATCACCGACCTGAACCGGCTGTATTTGGAACAAGGCTCGCTCGATGTGCAAACCATGGGCCGCGGCTATGCCTGGCTTGATACCGGTACGCATGAGTCGATGCTGGAAGCCAGCCAGTTCATCTACACGATTGAAAACCGCCAGGGCCTCAAGGTGGCCGCGCCCGAAGAAATTGTGTGGCGTCACGGCTGGATTGACGACGCCCAACTGAACAAGCTGGCCTTGCCGCTGGCCAAGTCCGGCTACGGCCAGTACCTGCTGCGTTTGCTCAAAGAAAAGGTCTATTGATGAAAGTGACGCCCTGCGCCATTGCCGATGTGCTGCTGATCGAACCCCGCGTATTTGGCGATGCACGCGGCTTCTTTTATGAGAGTTTTAATCAGCGCGACTTCGCCCAAGCCACCGGGCTGGACCTGCAGTTTGTGCAGGACAACCACTCCAAGTCGGCCCAGGGCGTGTTGCGCGGCCTGCACTACCAAGTGCAAAACCCGCAAGGCAAGCTGGTGCGGGTCACCGCCGGTGAGGTGTTTGACGTGGCGGTGGATATTCGCCGCGACTCACCCACGTTTGGCCAATGGGTCGGCGAGATTTTGTCGGCCGACAACAAACGCCAGTTATGGGTGCCACCGGGTTTGGCCCACGGTTTTGTGGTGCTGTCCGAGCATGCCGAGTTTTTATACAAAACCACTGACTACTACGCGCCCGAACACGAGCGCTGCATTGCCTGGGACGACCCAACGCTGGCGATTGACTGGCCAGCCATGGCCAGTGCGCCCAAGCTCTCGGCCAAAGACGCTGCGGGTGCCTCGTTCCTGAGTGCCACCGCCCACTAACCCCATTAAAAAGAAAGCACCCACCATGGCCATGATTCTTGTGACTGGCGGCGCGGGCTACATCGGCTCCCACACCTGTGTCGAGTTGCTGGACGCCGGGCATGACGTGACCGTGTTTGACAACTTTTGCAACAGCCAGCCCGAGGCGCTGGCGCGGGTGGAACGCATCACTGGCAAGAAACCAACTCTGATCCAGGGCGACATTCGCGACCGCGCTGCACTGGTGACGGCGCTAAAGCAAAGTGGCGCCACCGCCGTGGTCCACTTCGCGGGTCTGAAAGCGGTGGGTGAGTCGGTGCAAAACCCGCTGGCCTATTACGACAACAACGTAGTCGGCACCGTGCGCCTGCTCGAAGCCATGACCGAGTGCGGCGTTAAAACGCTGGTATTCAGTTCATCCGCCACCGTCTATGGTGACCCGCAGCGCCTGCCTTTGACCGAAGACCACCCGCTGTCCACCACCAACCCTTACGGTCAGACCAAGCTGGTGATTGAGGACATGCTGCGCGATCTGTTTCGCAGCGACCCCACTTGGCACATTTCAATCCTGCGCTATTTCAACCCGGTGGGGGCACACGCCAGCGGCCTGATCGGCGAAGACCCGCAAGGCACGCCCAACAACCTGCTGCCGTTTGTGGCGCAAGTAGCCGTCGGCCGCCGCGAGTTTCTGAATGTATGGGGCGATGACTACGCCACCCCCGATGGCACCGGCGTGCGTGACTACATCCATGTGGTGGACCTGGCACTGGGCCACTTGAAGGCGCTGGAGCGTTTGCAAAACCAGGCCGAATGCCTGGCCATCAATCTGGGGACAGGCGTGGGCTACAGCGTGCTCGACATGGTGCGTGCCTTTGAGTTTGCCAGTGGCAAACCGGTGCCGTACAAGGTGGGCCCGCGTCGCGCGGGTGACATCGCTTCGTGCTACGCCAACCCGGCGCAAGCACTGGCCTTGTTGGGCTGGCGTGCCGAGCGCGGGCTGGAGGCCATGTGCACCGACGCTTGGCGCTGGCAAAGCGGCAACCCCAATGGCTACGCACTGAACTGATTTCAATACAACCAGGGACAGTAAAAATGAACACAAAAGTAGAGGTACACCATGGCTAAAGGCATGATTCTGGCGGCGGGGCAAGGCACCCGCGTTCGCCCCCTGACGCGCGATTTACCCAAACCGATGGTGCCGATTCTGGGCAAACCCCTGATGGAATACCAGATTGAACATCTGGCGCGCCACGGCATCACCGAAATCATGGTCAACGTGGCTTACCACCACCAAAAGATCGAGCGCTACTTTGGAGATGGTCACCGCTGGGGCGTGGAAATTGGCTACTCCTACGAAGGCGTGCTGGACCACGGCGACATCCTGCCTCGCCCTATGGGCTCGGCCGGTGGTATGCGGCGCATTCAGGACTTTGGCGGCTTCTTTGACGACACCACGCTGGTGCTGTGCGGCGACGCCCTGATTGACCTGGACATTGGCGCAGCCCTGCACGAGCACAAAACCAAGGGCGCCATTGCCAGCGTCGTGGCGCTGGACGTGCCGTTGAAAGATGTTCAGGCTTATGGCATTGTGGTGGGAGCACCTGACGGCCGTATTGAATCCTTCCAGGAAAAACCGTCGCCTGCCGATGCCAAATCAACCTTGGCCAGCACCGGTATTTATATTTTCGAGCCTGCGGTGCTGGATCTGGTGCCACCCGGTCAGATCTATGACATTGGCTCGCAGTTGTTCCCGCAACTGGTCGAGAAAAAACTGCCTTTTTATGTGCAAAACCGGTTTTTCAATTGGATCGACATCGGGCGTGTGAGTGACTACTGGTCGGTATTGCAGCGCGTGTTGCGCGGTGAAATCGCCGAAGCCGAGATGCCTGGGCGCCAGGTTAAACCGGGCATCTGGGTTGGGCTCAACACCTCGATTCCCTGGGACAAGGTGACGATTGAAGGGCCGGTTTACATTGGCGCCAACACCCGCATTGAACCCGGCGTGACTATTACCGGACCGGCATGGATTGGGCACGGTTGCCACCTTCGCACCGGTGCCAAAGTAGTGCGCAGCATTTTGTTTGAGTACACCCGAATTGCTGCCGACATGCGTTTTAACGAAATGATTGTTTCGCCCGACTACTTGGTGGACCGCCATGGCGACACGCTGTACCGCGGTGATGACACGTCCCAATTGCGCTGGGGCGATGCGCGGGCCTGATCGCTTGTGCCCGCTTCGCCTCCTCCCACTTTATTGATTGCTCACCCCATGTTGATTCAACCTGTCGTTTTGTCTGGCGGCTCCGGCACGCGCCTGTGGCCCCTGTCCCGCGAAAAATACCCCAAGCAACTGCTGCCCCTGATTGGTGATGACTCCCTCTTGCAAGCCACGGTGCGCCGTGTCGAGGGCATTGCTGGCGTCGAACTGGCCCCACCCATGGTGGTGTGCGGTGAGGAATACCGTTTTGTCATCGCCGAACAACTGCGCCTGCTCGGCAAGCCGGGCATCATTGTGCTCGAGCCTTTAGGACGAAATACAGCTCCAGCCCTTACGCTTGCTGCGCTAGCAGCTATTAAAAACGGAGCAGATCCAGTCTTACTGGTGATGCCGGCAGACCACGTGATCACCAACCTCGCGGCGTTCCAGAGCGTGGTCAGCCAGGGTTCTGCGCTGGCGGCGACCGGCGCGGTAGTGACGTTTGGCATCACGCCTGACGCACCAGAAACCGGCTATGGCTACATCCAGTCTGGCGCGGCTTACGTTGGCGCCTCGGACGGCGAAAAATCAAACGCCAGCCTGATCGCCCGTTTTGTTGAAAAACCAGACCTAGCCACGGCCCAGACTTACCTCGATGCCGGCTCTTACCTCTGGAACAGCGGCCTCTTCATGATGCGCGCCTCGGTCTGGCTGAGCGCCATGAAAGCATGCCGTCCAGACATTCTGACCGCCTGCCAAACGGCCTGGGACCTGGGCTCCACCGACGGTGAGTTTGTGCGAGTGGGCAAGGAAGCGTTTGCCAACTGCCCCGCCGACTCGATCGATTACGCCGTGATGGAGCGCATTGCAGCCGGGTCTGATTCGGGTCTGCTGCCGCCCGGCGTGGTGATTCCCCTGAGTGCGGGTTGGTCTGATGTGGGTGCTTGGGATGCGCTGTGGCAGGTACTGCCCAAAGACGACAGCGGCAATGTGGTGCAGGGTGATGTGCTGCTGCAAGACTGCAGCAACACGCTGGCGCTCTCTGAAGGCCGCCTGATTGCCTGCGTCGGCGTGAACGATCTGGTGGTGATTGAAACCGCCGATGCGATTTTGGTCGCGCACAAGGACAAGACCCAGGACGTCAAGAAAATCGTCGACATCCTGAAGAAACAGGGCCGTGCTGAAGGCTCGGTTCACCGCAAGGTGTTTCGCCCTTGGGGCTCTTACGACGGCGTCGATGCCGGTGAGCGCTTTCAGGTCAAGCGCATTGTGGTCAAGCCGGGCGGCATTTTGTCGCTGCAAATGCACCACCACCGCGCCGAGCACTGGATTGTGGTCAGCGGCACCGCCCGCATCACGCGTGGCGAAGAGGTTTTTTTGTTGTCCGAGAACCAGTCCACATTCATCCCTCTGGGCACCACGCACCGCCTGGAGAACCCCGGCCGCGTGGCGCTGGAGATGATCGAAGTGCAGTCAGGCTCTTATTTGGGCGAAGATGACATTGTCAGGTTTGAGGACGTTTACGGGCGTTAAGTTTCCCCACTCACCCGCAAACCCTCTCGCTCTCTCCGGGCGAATGAGGCTTGGAACAGCTATTTGGCCTACGCTATAAACGGGGGGAAAGCCTCCGTTTGTGAGTGCCGATGAACACTCGCAACGGCTTGCAGGCTCAGGACGGTGTGGCACTCAGCGCTGTGAGGTCAAGGGGGAGGCCGAAGGCCGGAGGACACGAACAGCGCTGAGTGCCGCGCCGTCCTGAGTTGAGCGCCGACCCGAGTCCCAAGCAGCCGAAGCAAATCAGCACCAATCAAAATCCGCGAGACAAAACAGCCGCTAGCTCAGATAGAACCTGCGTAGCTAGCTATCAAAACAATATCAAAGCCCCATCCGGCGGCAAATTTCCAGAGTGGCCACACTCTGGTTCATGGCATAGAAATGCAGGCCAGGCGCACCACCGGCGCGCAGTTGCTCGCACAGGTCAGTCACCACATCCAGACCGAAGGCCTTGATGGACGCGGTGTCGTCGCCAAAGCTTTGCAGGCGCAAACGAATCCAGCGCGGAATTTCGGCGCCCGAAGCATCGCTGAAGCGCATCAGTTGCGTGGAGCTAGTGATCGGCATGATGCCGGGCACCACAGGAACCGTTAAGCCTAGGGCATCGGCCTCTTCCACAAAACGAAAGTAGGCATCCGAGTTGTAAAAATACTGGGTAATGGCGGAGTTGGCACCGGCTTTGACCTTGGCCGCGAAGGCTTGCAGGTCAGACGCGGGCGACTTGGCTTGCGGGTGAATTTCTGGGTAAGCCGCCACTTCAATGTGAAAGTCGTCGCCGGTCTCGGCCCGGATGAATGCCACCAGATCACTGGCGTACTGGAACTCGCCACCGGCGCCGTAGCCGCTGGGCAAATCACCGCGCAAAGCCACCAGGCGCTTGACGCCCATGGCCTTGAGCGTGGCCAACTGCACCCGCACGGTGGCTTTGGTGGCACCAATGCACGAGAAATGCGAAGCGGCGCTCACGCCCTCCGCCAGAATGTCGCGCACGGTGTTGAACGTGCCCTCTTGCGTGGAGCCACCGGCCCCAAACGTGACCGAGCAAAACTCGGGTTTCAGCACATACAACTGCTGGCGCACCGCGCGCAGCTTTTCCACGCCTTCAGGGGTTTTGGGCGGGAAAAATTCAATACTCAGGGGAAATCTAGAGGTCGCGTTCATGGCGGCTTTCTAAAGGTCAGGGGACCGTGCGGGCATGCCAGGTGTGGCAGCGACCGGTCCCGTCAGGTTTCAGGAATGGGCGCAGATGAAGAATTCGCGGTTGCCGTCGCCGCCTTCAATCGGGGAATCAAACCACGCCGTCACAGTCAGGCCCAAGGCTTCGCAGGACTCGCGCAGGCGCTTTTCGATCAAGGGGTAAAAAGACGCGTCTTTCACAATGCCGCCTTTGCCAACCTGGCCGGGCTGCAATTCAAATTGTGGTTTCACCAGCGTCAGCAGCGTGCCGCCACTTTTGAGCAAAGGCACGATGGCAGGCAGCACCAGCGTTTGCGAGATAAACGACAGGTCAGCCACGATCAGGTCAAACTCGGGGGCGAACTCAACCACTTCCTCGTCGCCTTCTTCTACATCAAATTGGCCATCAGCCCCCGTGCTATCTGCGTAAGCAGCTATCAAATCAGCAGCAACCAGCGCACGAGCGTTGACTTTTTCGACGCACAAAACGCGCGGGTCTTCACGCAAACTGGGGTGCAACTGGGCGCTGCCCACGTCGACCCCCACCACCGAGGCGGCACCGTGCTGCAACAAGCAGTCGGTAAAACCACCGGTGGACTGACCCACATCCAGACACGCCAGACCCGCAACCGACAAGCCCACTTTTTTAAGTGCCGCTTCCAGCTTCAGGCCACCCCGGGACACGTAGCGTGCCTCGGAGTCGTCGAGCAACTTCAGTTCGGCCTCGAGCGGAATGTCGTCACCGTTTTTGGTGACGGTCTTCCACTCCACCCCTTTGAGCCATTGCACCCCATCAGCGATGAGGCGTTGGGCTTGTGAACGGGTGCTGGCAAGTTGACGTTGAACGAGTAATTGATCGGCGCGCATGAATGGGGGTTATTTCTCTTTAGTAGCGGTAGGTATCGGCTTTGTACGGACCGGATTTGCTCACGCCAATGTAGGCGGCTTGCTCGTCGGTCAGGACAGACAACATGGCGCCGACTTTGCCGAGGTGCAAACGGGCCACTTTTTCGTCCAGGTGCTTGGGCAACACGTAAACCTTGCCCACTTTGTATTCCTTGGGCTTGGTGAACAACTCAATCTGGGCGATGGTCTGGTTGGCAAAGCTCGACGACATGACGAAGCTGGGGTGGCCAGTGCCGCAACCCAAATTCACCAAACGGCCCTTGGCCAACAAGATGATGCGCTTGGCTGGCTTTTTGCCCTTGGCCGGGAAGATCACGTGATCCACTTGCGGCTTGATTTCTTCCCACTTGCACTTGTCCAGCGAAGCGACGTCGATTTCATTGTCAAAGTGACCAATGTTGCAGACGATGGCCTGGTCTTTCATGGCGTCCATGTGCTTGTAGGTGATGACGTTTTTGTTGCCGGTGGCAGAGACAAAAATATCGCACTTGTCTGCGGCGTATTCCATGGTGACGACTTTGTAGCCTTCCATCGCGGCTTGCAGCGCGTTGATCGGGTCCACTTCAGTCACCCAGACCTGGGCGCTCAAGGCGCGCAGCGCTTGGGCCGAGCCTTTGCCCACATCGCCGTAACCGGCGACACAAGCCACTTTGCCAGCAATCATCACGTCGGTGGCGCGTTTGATGGCGTCGACCAACGATTCGCGGCAGCCGTACAGGTTGTCGAACTTGCTCTTGGTGACCGAGTCATTGACGTTGATGGCGCGCAGGGCGAGTTCGCCCTTGGCCGACATTTCGTTCAAACGCAGCACGCCAGTGGTGGTTTCTTCAGTCACGCCGATGATGTTTTTCAGGCGGCGGCTGTACCAGGTCGGGTCGAGCTTGAGCTTGGCTTTGATGGCGTTGAACAGGCAGATTTCTTCTTCGCTGCCGGGCTTGTCCAGCAACTTGATGTTTTTCTCAGCCTTGGTGCCGAGATGCATCAACAGGGTTGCATCGCCGCCGTCGTCCAGAATCATGTTCGGGCCTTCGGCTGCGGTGCCCTTTTTGCCGCTGAATTCAAAAATGCGGTGGGTGTAATCCCAATAGTCAACCAGGTTTTCGCCCTTGTAGGCAAACACCGGCGTGCCGGCTTCAACCAGCGCCGCAGCGGCGTGGTCTTGCGTGGAGAAAATATTGCACGATGCCCAACGCACTTGCGCGCCCAGCGCTTGCAGGGTTTCGACCAGCACGGCGGTCTGGATCGTCATGTGCAGCGAGCCGGTGATGCGCGCGCCTTTGAGCGGTTGCGCCACGGCGAATTCTTCGCGAATCGCCATCAGGCCGGGCATTTCGGTTTGGGCAATGTTCAACTCTTTGCGACCCCAAGCGGCGAGGCTCAGGTCGGCAATGATGTAGTCCTGCACTTTGGCGACGACAGCGGCTTGCGCCTTGATGGGGGATTTGACGGCCGCTTTAGCGACGGACTTTGCAGGTGCCTTGACGGCAGCTTTAACTTTGACCAATTTCAATACAGCGCTCATGCTTAACTCCAAAAAATGATTTTGAAAAATCACCGGCTGCTGGAGAATCTTATTAAAAAGGCTCACCTCACAGCGCAGTGGGTGAGCGCGGTTGATGCGGCAAGCGGCAGGTGCCAACTCACGCGGTCCGAGCCTCGTTCACGGCATGTGAACTGCAACGCTCCTCGGAAGGCGATAATTCTACCTTTTTCCTGACTTTCATTGTCTATGGGTTTGCGCCAAGGTCTTGTCCGAGACCGCTCATCCTGGCCCCGCAACCTGATTGAATCCAGTTTTTACTCATGTCCTACCAAGCCGAAACCCGCCGCCGCCGCACCTTTGCCATCATTTCCCACCCTGACGCCGGCAAAACCACGCTGACCGAAAAGCTCTTGCTGTTCTCAGGCGCGATCCAGATCGCAGGCTCGGTCAAGGCCCGCAAAGCCACACGCCACGCCACCAGTGACTGGATGGAAATTGAGAAGCAACGGGGCATTTCTGTGGCGTCCTCGGTCATGCAGATGCTGTACCGAGACAACGTCATCAATCTGCTCGACACCCCCGGCCACAAAGACTTCAGCGAGGACACCTACCGCGTGCTCACCGCCGTGGACTCGGCCTTGATGGTG
>SESB01002200.1_pt1 | contig 11736 bp, 6 predicted proteins | sample 3171441 | NCBI WGS metagenome assembly SESB01 (sample SAMN06051867, study PRJNA518727) | freshwater metagenome | biome: subpolar coniferous forest; feature: holomictic lake; material: water; isolation source: holomictic Lake 227, 6 m depth | place: Canada: near Kenora, Ontario | collected 2014-07-08...
TGTAAACGCACTCGGCCAGCGAGTCCCCAGCCCCTTGCACTCACAAAGTGCGGGGGGCTTTTTTTTGGAAACGTCTTTGTGGAAGTTGTGTGGCGCAGCTTGCAACTTTGCATGCAATGTTTAAATTGTGAGGCACACCAGCGAGTTACCAACCCTTGTCAAACATGCGCAATGCGCGGGCAATGAATGTGTTTTTACATTTTAGAAAATTGCTTGGCGCGCAAGCAACATTTGCACAGCGCGCGCCGTAGTCAGTTCTATCTACTGAAGATGGTTGGTTGCGGTTGCGTTTCGCCCGAAAACCCCTACTAGAAAGTTGAATAATGAAATTGAATAGCAAAGACGTGTCGTGGAAAAACCGAATGTCAAAGATTGCGTGCGTTCTGTTGATGGTTAGTTCCGCGCGCGCCGCCAGCACATTTTCCTACACCGATCAATGGACCACTGGCGGTCAAGGCGTGTTGCGCGCCAGCAACGACACCGGCGCCGCCGTGACCAGTTGGACGCTTGAGTTTGATTGGGGCGCAACCATCACCAGCATTTGGAATGGCAGCATTCAAAGCAAAGTGGGCAACCATTATGTTGTCATCAACGCCAGTTGGAATGGCGCGCTTGCCGCGGGCGCGGCCACGGAAGTTGGTTGCGTGTTCAACACCAGCGCGGCGGGCGTGCCCCCCACCAATTTAGTTTTTAGGGCGGGAAACAGCGGCGGAACTGGTGGTGGCGGAACTGGTGGCGGCGGAACAATTTCCGCGCCCGTTATTACAAGCGCAACCAGCGCCAATGCCAGCGTTGGGATTTTATTTTCCTATCAAATTACTGCAAGTGGAACGCCAACTTCTTTTGGCGCGACAAGCTTGCCCGCGGGCCTTGCTGTGAACACCACAACAGGGTTGATTTCTGGAACGCCAACCACCGCCGCCGTGACAAACATTTCAATGAGCGCGACAAATTCCGCGGGCACTGCGTCGGCGGTTCTTGCGCTGACCGTCGCGCAGCCATCGCAATGTGTTGGCGACATCAACGGCGACAACATTGTTGACACCGCGGATGTGAGCTTGCTGCTTCTGTATTGGGGCGAACCATCCGCGTATGACTTTGATGGCAGCGGCCTGACCGACAGCGGTGACATGTCCATTGTGCTTTTGTCTTTTGGTCCATGCGAAATTCCAAACACCAATCCAGTTGGCTACGAGAAAATGCCCACGGTGGAGCAGCGCAAGATTGTTGGCTACTACCCAAACTGGGGCATCTATCAAAAGAATTTCCCCGTGACCAAGGTGCGCGGCGACCGAGTGAATGTGATTAATTACGCGTTCTTAATTCCACTTGATCGCACCATGCCTTCGGCGTGGAACAGAACTGTGTCGAGCTATCGCGGCTGGACGTACACCAACTACGCGGCGTATTTGCAGCAACCTGCGGGCACAACGCTAACCGCTGGTGTTGGACTGTTTGATGAATGGGCCGATGCTGGCGCGGCAAGCGCGTCGGCGGCGTTGACCATGTCGCCTGCGTACAACGCGGGCAGCAACTTTGCGCAATTGCAAACATTAAAGGCGGCCAACAGCAAACTTCGCACCATGATTTCGATTGGTGGCTGGACGTTGTCCACGCCGTTCTTCAGCATTGCCCGCGACGCGCAGAAGCGCGCGGACTTTGCCAAGAGCGCGGTGTATGTGGTGAAGCGCTACGGCTTTGATGGCATTGACATTGACTGGGAATATCCCGGCGGCGGCGGCCTTGAGCAAAATGGAATTGGCGACGTGGCCACCGACGGCGACAACTATGTGTTGCTGCTGCGCGCGTTGCGTGACGAGTTGAACAAGCAGACTTTGATTGATGGCAAAAAATATTACTTGTCCATTGCGGGTCCAGCGGGCGACGGCAACATCGCCAACATGGATCCAAAGAAGATCGCGGCAATTGTGGATTGGATCAATGTCATGACGTACGACTTTCACGGCGGCTGGGACTCAACCACTGGATTGAACGCGCCAATGGTGAATGTGGATCCAAATCCAAGTTCGGCGAAGTGGTCCGTTGCTGGTGCCACGGATGTGTACTTGACTGGCTTAAACGGCAAAGGCGGCGTGCCTGCTTCGCAACTTGTTTTGGGCGTGCCTTTCTATGGACGCGGCTGGAACAATGTTGCCGCGGGCGCAAGCGGAACTGGTTTGGGTCAAGCGGGCACGGAGGCAACTTCACCTGGCTTGGGCGAGACGGAGTTTCCGTACAACTCGCTGTTTAGCAGCGGCGTGCTTGCTTACTCCAACGGCGTGTACAGCGGCGCAGGTGGTTACACGCGCTTCTGGAATGCCACGGCGCAAGTGCCCTACTTGTACTCGGCCAGCGCGAAGAAATTTATTACCTATGACGATGCGCAATCCATGGGCGTGAAGATGAACTTTGTAAATCAACAATCGCTTGGTGGCGCCATGTTCTGGGAAATGAGCGAGGACACTGATAGCGCCACTGGCACGTCGCTCATTGACGCCGTGTTTACAGGAATGCGCCTGCCGTAAATTATTTTCATTGATCTTCCAGAAAAACAGCAGGCATTTGTGATTTGCCGGAAAAATTGAGTACTGTTTGGGTATGAAATCCTTCCGCCAAACAGTTGCAAGGTTTTGGCTGGTAGGCTCCAAGTGTGCAATTGACCGCAAAACTGGCTTTTTTATAGAATTTGAGAATGCATACTATTTCAGAATTTTTTCTGAAATAGGCATATCCGTGCAACACTCAGCCAAGTCCCCACACAACCCGCACCCAAGAAAGAGCACATGACCATCGCTTCAAACGCTGTACCCGAACCACAACTATCGCGCATGCAATCTATTGGCAAAGACCTCGTCGCCGGAACGGTTGTGTTTCTTGTGGCGCTGCCGTTGTGTCTGGGCATTGCGCACGCATCCGGCGCGCCGGTGATCGCAGGAATTCTTTCTGGAATCCTTGGCGGCATTGTGGTTGGCCTGCTCAGTGGATCGCACATAAGCGTGTCAGGTCCAGCGGCTGGACTTGCCGCCATTGTGCTTTCACAAATTCAAGTGCTGGGTTCCTATCAGGCATTCTTGTTGGCGGTGGCCATCAGCGGCATCTTGCAAATTGGATTGGGCGCGCTGCGGGCGGGCGTGTTGGCAAACTATTTTCCAACCAACGTGATCCGCGGACTGCTGGCGGCCATTGGTGTCATTCTTATTTTGAAACAGCTGCCGCATCTTGTGGGCCACGACACTGACTACGAAGGCGAAATGTCTTTCGCGCAGAACGACGGTCGCAACACCTTCACTGAAATTGCTGCAGCGTTGCGCGCGTTTCTTCCTGGCGCCGCGTTGGTTGGACTGTCTTGCATTGCGCTGTTATTTGTGTGGGAAAAAAGTCGGCTGAAGAAAAGTTTATTTCCTGCCCCCCTTGCCGCGGTGCTGCTTGGCGTTGCCATTAGCGAGCTGCTGCGCGTGAGTGGCTCAAGTTGGATCATTGAGCAAAGTCACTTGGTGGAGGTGCCAATTGTGGGCGTCAATGGACAAGGCTGGGACACTATTTTCAGCATGCCCGATTGGAGCCAGTGGAATAATCCAAAGATTTACACCGCGGCCATCACGCTGGCCATAGTGGCGTCGCTTGAAACACTTTTAAACTTGGAGGCCACCGACAAACTTGATCCACAAAAGCGCGTTTCGCCGCCCAATCGCGAGCTTTTTGCGCAAGGCGTGGGCAACGTGGCGGCGGGATTGATTGGCGGAATGCCCATGACATCCGTGATTGTGCGCAGCTCCGTCAATGCCAGCGCGGGCGCGCGCACGCGGCTTTCGTGCATTACCCATGGTGTGTTGCTGACGGTGTGCGTGTTTTTAATTCCCACGCTGCTCAACCATATTCCGCTTGCGGCGCTGGCGGCAATTCTGGTGGCCACGGGATTCAAACTGGCAAGTCCAAAGTTGTTCGTGGAAATGGCCAAAGGCGGGCGTGCGCAATTTATTCCGTTTGCCATCACGGTGCTTGCCATTGTGTTCACGGATTTGCTGATCGGCGTCATCATTGGTCTTGCGGTCAGCTTGATGTTTGTGCTGAACAGCAATTTTCGCCGCGGCATGACCATTATTAAAGAGGAGCATGTCAGCGGCATTGTGAACCGCGTGGAGCTGGCCAATCAGGTCAGTTTTTTAAATCGCGCGGCGCTGATGCGCACGCTGACCAGCTTTGGCCATGGCGACCAAGTGGTCATTGATGCGCGCACAACGGATTATATTGATCCAGATATATATGGACTGATTCAAAACTTCCGCGATGAGAGTGGACCGACGCGCGGAGTTATTGTGAGTTTGATTGGGTTCAAGAATCAATATCAACTTGCAGACCACGTGCAATATGTGGACGTGACCACGCGCGAAGTGCAAGACAAACTTACGCCAGCGCGTGTGCTGCAAGTGTTGAAAGAGGGCAACGATCGATTCGCTTCTGGACGGCGCCTGCAACGCGACTTGGTTCGTCAAGTGGACGCCACCAGTGATGGACAACACCCCATGGCCGTGGTGCTGAGTTGCATTGACTCGCGTTCACCCGCTGAGATCCTGTTTGATTTAGGTCTTGGCGACATCTTTAGCGTGCGTTTGGCGGGCAATGTGTTGTCGCGCAAAGTGCTGGGAAGCATGGAATTTGCATGCAAAGTGGCTGGCGCCAAATTCATTTTGGTGCTGGGCCACACCAGTTGCGGCGCGGTGAAAGCCACGTGCGACATTGTGGGTAAGAACCTAGACACCGTGCAGGCGACGGGCTTAACCAATCTTCCATATTTGGTGGAGCCAATTCGTAAAGCCGTGCACATGGAGACGACCACCATGCAAAATCGTGACGGAAGTAATAGCGCTTTTGTGGACCGCGTAGCTGCGATCAATGTTCGCAATGTCATGCTGGCTATTCGCCAAGGCAGCCCCACGCTGCGCGACATGATTGACGCGGGCCAGATTGAAGTTGCTGGCGCCATGTACAACGTGAAGAGCGGCCAAGTGGAGTTTATGAGTGCGGTGGACGCTAACCGCAATGTGGTGGCGGACAATGTGGGAACGTAGTTGCGAAAGTGGCGCGGAGAAAGTGTGACACTTATTCTGAAAGAATTCGCGAGATTCATTTGTGGTGACTCAACGCGCGTGCGCGCAGAAAAAGTGTGACACTTATTCTTAAAAGATTCGCAAGATTTTAAAATTGCGGCTGGTGAAATTTTTTGCAGCGCAAATACATCTAAAAAAAATAAAAAAATTCTTCCCCGTAGGGGAAGCGGTGGCAATTGCATGAAATGTTTTGTGTTGCGTATTGACTTTTGTTTTTTCACGCCTACTGTGTCCCACTCACCAGGGGCAGAGCCATGTTGGTTCAGGCCAATTGAATTTGTTTCACACCAACCCAAGGGGACACGCATGACGCAGTCACAAGACAAGTCACAAGGCGATCGCACGCACATTTGCATGATTTTGGACCGTACGGGATCCATGGAAAGCATTAAGCAAGACACCATCGGCGGCTTTAACAGTTACATCGCGGCGCAGAAGTCGCTGCCAACGCCGGCAACATTCACGCTGGTTCAGTTTGATAGTCAGGATCCATTTGAAGTGATTCATAAATTCACAGACATTCAAATGGTGGGTGATTTAACCGCGCAAACTTATATGCCGCGTGCCAGCACTCCGTTGTACGACGCGGTGGGCCGTGGCATAAATGATTTAAGGGCGGGTCTTGGCGGTTTGCCCGAAGCACTGCGTCCAAAGAAAATTGTCATGGTGATTGTGACTGATGGACAAGAGAACGCCAGCCGCGAGTTCACCGGCGCGCAAGTGCGCAAGATGATCGCGGATGCGAAAGAGGCTGGCTGGCAGTTTGTGTTTTTAAGCGCGGATGAGAGCGCCATCAGTGACAGCAGCAGTTTGAATATTGACGCGAGCAACGCGGCGTTCTTTAAAAAGAGCACGGCGGGTGCGAATGAAATGTGGGAACGTGTTGCGAATAGGTCTGTGGCGTATCGCAGCAGTGGCGTGCATTCCATGCGCATGGATGCGGCCGGTGATGATGCGCTGATTGCGAAGCAGTTGAAGGCGGAATATGCGGCACGCAATGCGGGTGCGAATACTGGTGCAAGTGCGGGCGCTGGTGTTGCGCAAAATCCGAATGCGGGCGTTGCGGTTCCTGGCGTGGGTGTAGTTGGCGCGGCAATTCCGCCACGGAGCGAACGCGGCCGTGGTCGCGGAAAAAAGAATTGAGCGGCTTGGAGTTCGTTGCTGATTGCGCACTCTGAGCAGTGCGTATTACTGATTTTGCAAAACCGCCCGTGGCCCATTGCGTGCCATGGGCGGTTTTATTTTGACGCATGTCAATAAACGCAAATTCCGAATTACAGACAAAACATCCGATCAAAACGCAATCTATGCTTCATTTGAGGGACACCATGAAAAAATCAACACAACAACACGGCGCGCAATTTGAATGGGCTGTCATCGGCGCTGGACCAGCCGGCATAGCGACCATCGGTCGCCTGCTGGACGCTGGCGTGATCGGCAAAAGCATTGCTTGGATTGATCCTCATTTTACAGTTGGCGACTTTGGCACCAAGTGGCAAAGCGTGTCCAGCAATACACGCGTTGGATTGTTTATGAAATTTCTAAATGAGTGCAAGTCGTTCCACTACGACCAGTGCACTGAAAAATTTGAACTGCATGAAATGGATCCGCTGAAGACCTGCGAACTGAGCTGCGTGGTGGCGCCGCTGAAATGGGTGACTGACCAATTGCGCAAACAAGTTGTTTGCATTCAAGAACATGCAAGCGCATTGAATTCCCATAAATCACTTGCGCACGCGCGCGTGTGGGACATTGCGCTGGAGAGTTCGTTGATCACGTCACACAATGTTGTTCTAGCGCTGGGTTCGCAGCCAAAGTCGCTGAACCTGCCTGGCGTAAAAGAAGTTTCTGTCACGGACGCGCTGAATGCGCAACGGCTCAGTCAGTGCTTTCTGCCATCGGACACGGTGGCGGTGTTCGGCGCGTCACACTCCGCAATCTTGATTATTCGATCTCTGCTGGAACGTTGCGGCGTGAAACGCGTGGTGAACTTTTATAGAAATCCAATTCGTTACGCGGAGTATTTGGACGGCTGGATTCGCCACGACGACACCGGTCTCAAGGGCACAACCGCGCAATGGTCGCGCGAAAATATTGATGTGAATTGCCCAGAGAATCTTCATCGCGTGCTCTCTACGCCAGAAAATCACGCCAAGCATTTACCCGACTGCACAAAGGCTGTGTATGCGGTGGGCTTTACGCCGCGGCTTATAAGCGTGGACGGCCGAATGGATTTGCAATACAACCAAGAGAATGGCGCGATTGCGCCTGGTTTGTTTGGCGTTGGCATTGCGTTTCCAGAGGCGCGCACCAACCGCGATGGCGTGGTAGAGCATCGAGTGGGCTTGTGGAAATTTATGGAGTATTTAGGCGAAGTTGTGCCGCTGTGGCTGACACAAAAAGTGTGAGACACTATCTTGAAATCAAATCGAATCTTTTCTCCAAGTTCAATTATTCCATGACACAACCCAATCGCAATGAACCTTGTGCGTGCGGCAGTGGGCGCAAGGCCAAAAATTGTTGCCAACGCACTGGTGTGTCAACAGGCAAAAATTATCGAATTGCCATTCCAGCCTTTGATCATGCGCCGGCACGGCAATTGTCAGCAGCGGACGCGGTGACTGTGGCGCAGGATTATCACGCAAGCGGCAACCAAGAACGCGCCGAACAAATCTACGGCTTGATTCTTGGCGCCGACCCTGAAAATGCGGAAGCGTTATTTTTCACGGGGGTGTTGCGCCATCAAGAATCGCGCTACCAAGAGGCGCTTGACTTCATGCTTCGCGGAATAGCGAAACTTCCTGGCGTGGCGAACTTGCATTACAACTTGGGAAAACTCTACGACGACTTGGAGCGCTATCCCGAAGCCATCGCTGAGTATCGGCGCGCGATTGAGATCAATCCCAAGCACATATTGGCGCACAATAATTTGGGTCTTGCGCTGCGCGAAATTGGCCAGTTTGAATTGGCGATTGAAAGTCTTACGCGAGCCGTGGCGCTGCAGCCCACGACACAAAAACTGGTGCAGAATTTAGTATCAACTTTGAACTACGCGCCAGACATGCAACCCGCCGACATTTTTGCCGCGCATGAACATTTTGGCCAGCAATTTGAGCGACCAATTGCGCGATTTACCAAGCGTGAAAGAGAGAACAAAAATACGGCGCGCCCCCTGCGCATTGGATATGTCTCACCGGATTTTCGCCAACACTCGGTAGCGCACTTTATTGAGCCCGTGCTTGCGGCGCATGACAAGAAAAACTTTGACGTGTTCTGTTATTACAACGACACGGTTTCAGATGACACAACGCTGCGAATTCAAAGTTTGGTGCCGCACTGGCGCGTCATTTCGGAACTTTCTGATCACGACGCGGCGCGCAAAGTGCAAGAAGACAAGATTGACATCCTTGTGGACTTGGCGGGCCACACCAATCGCAATAGTTTGATGATGTTCGCACGCAAGCCCGCGCCGGTGCAAGCCACATGGCTTGGCTATCCCAACACGACTGGTTTTTCTTGCATGGATTACCGCATTACCGACGCGCTGTGCGACCCCGTAGGCATGACGGACGCGCTGCACACCGAGAAGTTGATTCGCCTGCCCGATTGTTTTTCGTGCTTCACTCCACCCGCGCAGTCCCCCACTATTGGCGCGCTTCCCGCGCTAGGCGGCGGAATTATGTTTGGCTCATTCAATTATTTCATAAAGATGAATGAGGAAGTCATTGAAACATGGGCGCGCATTCTTGCGTGCGTTGCCAATTCACGTCTGACTTTGAAATATAGAAGCTTGAACTCGGAGTCTGTTCAAAATGGTGTTCGCGCGACCTTTGCCAAGCATGGCGTTGCGCACGATCGACTTGTGTTGTTGGGGAATGACGCGTCACAACTTGATCATTTGGCGCGCTATAACAATATTGACATTGCGCTTGATCCGTTTCCGTACAACGGAACCACCACCACGTGCGACGCGTTATGGATGGGCACGCCCGTGGTCGCACTTGCAGGGAAAACCCATGTAAGCCGCGTGGGAGTGAGCCAGTTGACCAACATTGGATTGCCAGAATTAATCGCCGCCGACACAGTCGCCTATGTCGATATTGCCGTTGCGTTGGCCAATGATCTGCCACGGCTTGCGCAATTGCGAAGCGGCTTACGCGAACGCATGAAGGTTTCGCCACTGATGGATTCGGCGCGCTTCACACGCAACTTGGAACACGCGTTTCAGGAGATGTGGCTGACGCATTTGGCGCCTGAAAAATAAATTCGCTTTCAGGGCGCGCGCGAGATGGGAAATTTATTTCAAAGCAATAATGCGTGATTGCGGCTCTTTGCACGGCCAATCACTTCTTCAACAAAACGCTACACAAGCGCGTCTAACTCTTGTTGCATTGCATGTTCAAACTAATGCACACATCGTCAAATAATTTCTTTGACGTGTCTTCAAATAAGCCAAATGATTCCACCCTGCGAATATTGCAAAATCCATGGGAATGCAAACGCGCGCCAAGCAGATCAAATGTGAAACCACACTTGTGAAAATCGTACTCGTCAACTTGGCCGCCACAAATCATCATCTGCACATACTGGCGCTGATCTGGTGGAAGCTGTGGATGAATAAATAATTTCATAAGGATTTCCAGGTCTGGCACGGCGATACTGAGTATTCCACCAGGCTTCAATACGCGCGCCACTTCATTGAACGCCGTGCTTAATTCTTGGCGAAATCCTAAATGCTCATACACATGGGAGGCGTACACCTCAGTCACCGAACCATCGGCGAACATGGAAAGATCCGTGACCAAGCCAACCACATCCACGCCTGGACGTGGCTGCGCGTTCAGAAGAGTCCACCCCTCTTTCACGTCGTGGCCGCCAAGGTGCAGACGAATGGGCTTGTTGGAAGTGGATGTGATTTGATTCGCTGGTGTCATTGCGCGCGCATCGTAGATGCAATTTGCAAATCAAAGGCGGACAATTTCGTCGTGGATTTCATTTGACGGCATGAAATGCGCGAGCGTTCAAGCGCTGATGACTTGGATATATTGATGGTGCGTCGTGTTGAATGTGGTCATGGAGAGTCTTTGAACAGGCTCATAGCAAAAGGTATTTCACGCAATGAGCACCGTTGGACGAAATGACCCGTGTTCCTGTGGCAGCGGGCGCAAAGCCAAAAATTGTTGCCAAAGCTCCAAGGGCGCTTCCGGCGCCGCAAGCAACGCGCCAATGATTTTGCTACCCGCCATGGAAGGCTTGCGCGCGCAAGAAGTGCATGTGGGCCAAGCCGTGTTGATTGCGCAGGACCGACAACAACATGGCGACTTGGCTGGCGCGGAAAAAATTTATCGACTTATTCTTGCGGTGGACCCAAATCATGGCGATGCCATGTTTTTTCTTGGAGTGCTGCAGCATCAAATGGGAAATTCAAGGCAAGCGTTCACCCTGCTGAAACTTGCCATTGAAAAACATCCAAAGGTATACAAGTACCACTTCAATTTTGGAATTATTTGCGACGAAGTTTCCGCGCTTGAAGAGTCCATCAAGGCATATCGTTGCGCGATCGCCATTGATCCGCAACCCGCCGCATGGGGCAATCTGGGCAAAGTGCTGAAACAATTTGGAGAGCTGGATGAGGCGGCGGAATGCTGCAAGCAATGCATTCAATTGCAACAGCATTTTCAGAATGCGATTCCCTACAACAACCTTGGAACCGTCTACCAACAACAAGGAAAGTTGAAGGAGGCCATTGAATGCTTTGCGATGACCGTTTCAATTGATCCCACGGATGCGATGGCGGAGAGCAATTACTTGTACACGTTGAATTTTTTGGCGCAGCCAGATTTACAAAAGATTTTCAACGCGCATAAAAACTTTGGCGCGCGATATGACCGTCCCATGGCCCCACGCCCATCGCCGACGGCAACGGATTTCACGCGCAAAATTCGCGTTGGGTATGTGTCAGCGGATTTTAGGCAGCACTCAGTTGCTCATTTCATAGAACCCGTGTTGGCCGCGCATGACCAAAGCAAGTTTGAATTGTTCTGCTACTACAACCATTCCATTGTTGATGAGCGCACCAAGCACATGAAGAGTTTGGTTCCTAATTGGCGCCTTATTTTCCAGCGCGCCGACGCGGATGTGGCCGAACTCATTCGCCGCGATGGCATTGACATACTTGTTGACCTGGCTGGCCACACTGGCACGAATAATTTGCCGATGTTTGGGTTGAAGCCGGCTCCCGTGCAAGTGAGTTGGATTGGATATCCCAACACCACCGGCCTCAGCACCATGGATTACCGCATCACGGATGCATTTGCAGATCCGCCAGGCGCGGCCGATGGCTTGCATACGGAAAAACTGTGGAGGCTTCCAGAATGTTTTTCGTGCTTTGAAGCACCGACGAATTCGCCGGATGTTGGACCGCTCCCGTTACTGAAGAACACCCATATTACATTTGGGTCGTTCAATAATTTCGCAAAGACCACGCCAGAAGTCATCGCGGTGTGGGCGAACATTCTCAAGCGCATTCCACAATCTCGCTTGGTGCTTAAAAATAAAAGCATGGCGGCCAAGCATGTGCAAACATTTCTTCATGCGCACTTTGCCAAGAATGGGGTTGGTCCCGATC
>SESB01002203.1_pt1 | contig 11716 bp, 4 predicted proteins | sample 3171441 | NCBI WGS metagenome assembly SESB01 (sample SAMN06051867, study PRJNA518727) | freshwater metagenome | biome: subpolar coniferous forest; feature: holomictic lake; material: water; isolation source: holomictic Lake 227, 6 m depth | place: Canada: near Kenora, Ontario | collected 2014-07-08...
TTAGGGAGCCTTTCAATGCGCGAGCACACCCACCGGCTTTCGTCGGGGCTTTCGCTTTAGTTGGTATGTGCTTTTGCATCTATCTTCTCTCAAGCCTCGGCCTTTAGGCCGGGGTCTGTGCCGTTAATTTAGCGCCGTCGGTTCCGCCAGGAACCGACCGCTGGGCCTGTGCGCCCCTACCGTCTTTTGTTGGGGCTTTCACTTTTGTTGGTTTGGCCGCGCGGCTTTGAGGTTCGTGTTTTCGCGGTGGGAGATGGTGGTGTCGAAGTCAATGACGACCTCGCCAATGTAAGCGTCCGTCAGCGGTTTTAGGTCGAGGTGATGCGATTTCCAGGCGGTAGGTTGTGGGCTGAGGATCATGCTGGATTGCGCGGTGAGTTGGCGGCTGGCTACGGGGTTGTTTACCAGCGCAGTCCAGCCGATGGTCTGTTGTTGTTCGCCGGGCAGGAAGAGGATTTCGCGGCCGCACCATTGGCCGCGGGTGATGCTGGTGGCCAGGCGGATGGGCAAGCTGTTTTCGGCCCAGGTGTGGTCGGTATTGGGTTTGATTTCCAGGAGCAGACGGTTGCCTTCGAGCGCAATGCGAGCCACCGCTTTGCCGGTTGCGGTGGGAAACCATTCCATGATGACCTGGTCCGGAGCGGTGTTTTCAATATAGATTTGGAAACGCAGCTGCATGGCATCCGATTCCGGCAAAAGGAGGGTGCCGCCTTTGGTGCTGACTTTGGGGAAGAATCCGGCCTGGTAAGGCAGTTTGGGGTTGCGCACGGGGTTGGGCTCCCAAACCGGTCCGCGCCAGATGCCCGCGCTTTCGTCGCGTACCAGTACGGGGCTTTTGCGGTCCTGCGCTTTGGTGTTAAGGCTGGTCAGCAGCAGGATAGATGCTAGCCAGGTAAACCAGGGTGTCGTTTTTTGGTGCATGGAGGTCTAAAAAGTCGAAGCAGCGCAGTTTGAGGAGGGTTTCGTCGTCGGCGAGCCCGGAATGCAAGTCGGCCCAGTATTGGCCAATCACCAGGTTTCGTTCATTGCGGTATTCGAGGTAGGTGTTGATGAGGCTGTTGGGCAGGCCGGCCGGGAGTTGGATGGTGTTTTGGGGTTGGAGCACAACGATGTCTTTGGTGCTATCCTCCCGGCTGAAGTAGATTTCCGGGTGGGCGGTGTCTTTTCTTCCCAGATAAACGATGCCGTCGAAATCGGCGGCGATGCGGGTGAGCAGTATTTTCTTCGGCTGCAGCCGGCGGGCGGAGTCTTTGATCAGCGTGGGCAGCGGGGTGGGTGTGAGTGTGGGGGCTTCGGCTTTTGGCTGGGCCAGCCAGGCGTGCAGTTTGTTTTCGACGCGGCTGCAGCCGCGGTTGGCAAGCCGGGTTTGGTCGGTTATGCCGAAGCTTTGGGTTACCTGGATGGCATCGGTTTTAATGGCGCTGGCGGATGTGTTGATGGCGTGGCGCTCAAAACGGACGTCTTCGCCGGTGAGGGGGAAGCCGGCTGGGGTTTGCGCTTGGGCGGCCGCGGTGGCCAGGAGCACGCAGCCCAGTAAGGACCCCAGGATCGGGCGCGGGTTTCTTTTGGCGGCGGTCATCGCTTTATTCAGTTGGCATTTCTTTGCGCAGGCGGTAGCCGCCCATCCGTATATCATAGAGGACATCGGGATCGTTTGGGATTACGGCGGGGTTTCGTTTAACTTCATACTTGCTGATGCGGTAGAGCGAGGGTGTGGTGGAACGCTTTTTAATGGTGAGCTGGCCTTCGATCATGAAGTTGCGCGGGAATTCCATGGCAATCCGGTTGATTTGCTGGTTGACCACCAGGCGCCCCACAAAGGTGGTGATGGGTTTGTTATCGTTGCTTTCGTCCTGGAGGTTGTCGATCGTCCAGCCCAGCGTCCGGTAATGGAAACGAATGTGGCGCGTTTTAAAGTTGGCGCTCAAAGGGTGGCTGGCCGGAAGATCGTCCTGGGTGAGGAGGGTTACCTGGCTGTGGTAGGTCATTTGGGCAAGGCTTTCGAAGGTGCGTTTCCAGCCGCCCAACCCGTTTGTGCTTTGGCTGCGTTGGATGAAGGCGTCGGGGATGAGAACGGTGTTGAGGGATTCCCCTTGCTGGATCTGGGTTTGGAGGTAGTCGACCCAGGCGCGGTAGACGGTGGTTTGCAAGCTGTCCTCGATGTTGTCGTAGGTGGCGTTGTGCGACAGGAACAAGGTTAGGGGCGTTTCCACACGGTTCGTCCGCCATTCGTTGTATTGGTCGTAGAGATTCTCGTTTGGGTCCGTTTCAATGCTGATCCAGGTTTCGGCGAAGTATTCGTATTTGGCCAGGTCATCCAGCGTGTTGGTGAGCTGGGCCTGGGGCAGGTAATTGCTATTGAGCGGGGTGAGAATCTGTTTGGAGAGCTGGGCGTAGGTGCTGTAGTTGGTGGTCAACAACGTCGGGTTGTGGGTGAGGATGGCGGCGGCGAGGCGCGTAATAATCGGCACGGAGTACTCCTGGGAAGAATGCGTGAAACCAAGCGTCCGGGTAAAGTGGTTGAAGTCGTTGTCGCCCAGGGTGAAAAGGGTGCCGTTCTTGGGGAGGTCGTCGATGGTTTCCTGGTTGTGCAGCATGGCGGTATTGAGGCTGCTCTTGTCGCACATGCGATTGGCGAACCAGCCCACAAAGTTGTAGCTGATAAAACCGTTGGTAATCCAGGTGCTGGTGAGATTGAAGGAATGGTCTTCGGTGAGTGTGGTGGTGGCCGTTACCGTGTTGGTGATGGGGTGGGGGTAGAGCAGGAGCCGGTACTGGGTGGCGTCGGGAATGTAGAAGGGGGCGGTGTTGTTGGCGAGGATCTGGGATTGTACGGTATCGGCCCAGGCGCGCAGTCGTGCCACCAGGTCTTCGCTCACCACCATTTGTTGTTTTTCCGGGTCGTAATGGACTTGGCTGCGGGTGGCTTCGAGGTTGAGGGTTGTGTAGTAGTTGGTCACCTGGTTGTTGGCGATCATTAGTTTGCGCGGTTGCGGGGTGACCGAGACGTAAGGATCCATGAGCGGCACGTCGGCGGAGATGACGCCGATGGTGCCTTCGACGCGGGCTTTAGCCCGCTGGGTGTTGAAGCTGCCGTAGATGTAGGTGTCGGCATCGTTGGGAAACACAAGGTTGACGGTGTTGGTGGTGCCGATGTCGCAGGCGTTGGTGACGAGGTAAATGCTGTCGGTCGGTGGTTGCGGGAAGATCAGGTTGGTGCTTTGTCCCTGGACCAGGCTGGCCAGGTCGATGACAATCACGTTCGTGCGATCGGGTCCGAAGTAGGTGTACTTGTTCTCGTAACGGAAGGGCATGATATTTTTGTAGCTTTCGGGACGGTTGGTGTTGGCCGTGTCGAAGCTGGAGGCGGGCGGGATGGCCATGCCGCTGTTGTAGGTTTCAAAGGTTTGTTTGTTGGCCAGAATGCTGGTGGTATTGTTTTTGTTGATATTGCGGGTGTTCAGGTCGGTGCCGCCCAGGTTGAGCGTGCGCCGGAGCTCGGTCTGCGGGTTTTCGAGTTTGCTATTGATGCGCAGGTAGCGGTTGTTTTCGCCGACCGCGTTGTCGGTCATCAGGAGTTTCAGCGGGAGGTTGCCGGCGATGAGGTTGTTGGCGCTGCTGTAAGGGGCGAACACGACGACGTTGGTGCGGTTGGCTTCGAGGTCGGATACGGTTTGGATGCTGGTGATGGGCGCTTGGCTGAAGATGGCACATTGGGTTATGGGAATGCCGCGCAGCCTAAGTTTGTACCGGGCATAATAGGTGGGTTCGGTCGTGTCGTAGGGATGGGCGGTGAGGTAGACCAGCAGGTTGGTGGCGTGGGCCGCCATGCCGCCCCATACTTTGTCTTTGGTCGGTTCGAGGGGACTGGCGGCCAGTTGCAGATAGTTTAAGTTGAGATTGGTGAGCACCACGTCGTTGGTCACATTGAGGTAGTAAGCGTTGTTGGTGATTAGTCCGCGCGGTTGCAGGTGGGCGGTTATGTCGTCGGGCGTTATGTCTTCGGAGATGCGCAGCGTTTGATCGAGGTCGTAAATAATGGTGTTGATGGTGGAATCCATGACCGTTTGCGCGAGGGTCAGTTGCGTTTGGGTGGCGGTGCGGTCGGTCATGCCCTGGATACCCATGAGCCCGAGGGTTACCAGGGTGACCACGGAAACCGCGACGAGCACGGCGAACGCGATGGCGGAGCCGCGGCAGCGATGCAGGTGGGCCGTGATTCGGTTGGCGTGGGGGGTGGCCGGGGGGGCCGCGCGTTGGGTTAGGAAAGTTTTCGTCATGGCACTGATCCTTTAATTGGACGGCGTGAGATTGCTGCCGCTGAACATATTCCAGGGCACCAGAAACCCGTTGGCATCCACCCGCATACATTCGGCAACCCCGGGATCCGAGGGCGGTATTTCGGCCAGGAATTTGGTGCTGCTTTCGGTGCGTTGAATGACCAGCGTGAGCAGGAAACGGCGTTCTCCGCAGTTAGCCTTGTCGATGCCGGTGACACGGATATCGAGCGGTTGTACTGTGTCGCTGGTGATGCCGGCGATGTCGAGGGAGATTGTGGTGGTGCGGCCCGTTACGCTGGTGGTGTAGGGGCGGTAATTGATGTTGTTGATGATGATCCCCGCGGTATCGTTGTGGGTGATATCGATGTCGATCTTGTTTTGGTTTTTGGTGGTTTGAATTCGGTCGCCGTTTTCGAGTGTTTGGCTGTTGTAGCGGAAGGTGGTGGTAAAGGCGTCGGCGTTGTTGACGGTGATGGTTTGGCTGGCGGTGCCGGCAGAACCCGTGGCGGTAATGGTGTACGTGCCGTCCGGCATATTGGTGTGGATGGTTTGTTGGGCGGCGGTGCCGCTGGCGATGGTCTGCGTGCTGCCATCGTGGGTTACGGTGAGTTGTTGGGCGTTTTGGTTGGCGTGGATCGTTACGAGTTGGCTGCAGCTGTCGACGCTGACCAGGACGGTAATCCGGGCCTGCCATTTGTTGGTGGTGCCGTTGTAGTTGGCTTTGTTGCCGCGGAATTCGGTGAGGTAGCCTGGGTCCAGCCCCCGGATCACCAGCGTGGCGCCGACGCTTTGGGCGATGTTGGTCCAGATGTTGCCCACTTGTTGCCAGGCCGATTTGATACAGTTGACGGTGGCGCTGTTGATGAGGAGGTCCACGGTTTGGTCGGCGTTGGTGGTAGGCATGACGTTGAGTGGACCCACATCGAAGCGGGTGCTGAGGCTGTTCGTGCCGTTGTCCTGGGTGGCTATGTCGTTGATGGTGGCGCTGGCTGGCGGCCAGGTGTCCGGGGTGGACCGCAGCGATAAGGCGGTTTGGAAGGCGCCGGAACCGTTGTTGGTTAGGTTGTTGCCATCGATGATGATGGTGGGGGGGCCGTTGTTGAAATCCATCTGGGTCAGGTTATTGATGGCGGGGTCGAAGGTAGCCGCCAGTTGTTCGGCGCCCGTCCAGCCGTGGGTTGCAGGCAGGTATTCGATTTTCAGCGGAATGGCGTTGTAGGTGTAAGTGGGCAAGGCGGCCAGTTTGAAATTGGTGGAGAAGATGGCGTGCTGGCTGCTATTGGTATTACTGGCGATGTCCATTGTGTTATCGGTGTAGGCTTCGAGGGTGAAAACCGGGTCGTAGCTGGTGAGGGTGTACGTTGGGGTGATGAAGCTGACGGTGTTGGTGACCGTTCCGTTGTTGTAGGTGACGTGGGTGGTGGCCCCGGCATTGTTGGTGATGGTGTATACGACGGCGCCCAAATGCGCGTCGCTCGCGAGGGCGGTTCCGTCGAGCATGGCACGGCCGATGGTGGGGGCGTCCAGTTGGAAAATGCTGGCGTTGGTGGTCCAATCGATGCCGCAGACCCGCGTATCGGTCAGGTTGTTGAGGTTAAAGCTTACTTGGGAAGGGCTGTCCAGGATGATGTAGGCGTTGAGCGGGTTTTCGGCGGGAGAAACTTGTACGGCATGGCCGTTGGTCAGGATCGTGATTTTCGAGAAACTGCTGTCGATGTTTTCCAGGGTGGCATTGAGCGTGATTCTTACCTGGTCGGGGCCAGCGGCGGATTTGGTGATTCTGGCGTTGGTGACGGCGCTCTTGGTTTGCTGGTTACCGGGGTGGTGGTGGTGGCGGATTGCGATTGGCCGGTGTAGTTGGGGCCAACCGCAGTGATGGTGAAGGTGGCCGGGGCGCTGGGAAAGTTGACCGATCCGCTGGCCGGGAGGTCGGTGGGGGTGAGGTTGCCGATTTGGAGTTGGGCGCTGGTGCCGGTGGTCGTCCAGGTCAGGAGGTGGTTGAAGGGGCCGGAGCTGCAGTCGCTGGCGTCGCTGGTTAGTCCGAGCCCCGTAACGATGGCGTTGTTGTCGCTGACATAGGTGAAGTTGGTTCTGTAGCAGTTGGTGCCGACGGCGGCGGTTTGGTAAGTGGGCAGCAGCAGGCCGTTAATGCCGGTGGCGCCCGTAAAGGTGGTGCTTTCGCCGTTCACGGTCGTTTGGGCGTCGAAGGTGGGCGTCAATCCCGAGGTTAGATAGGTTTGGCCGCGGCCGTTGGCAACGATTTTCCAGTAGCGGTCGTTGGAATACCAGGCGGGGCTCCCATCGGGGTAGCTGAAGACCACCGCTTCGCTGGTTTGTTGTTGGATGAGCGTGCTGATATGCACCGTTTGGTTTTTAGTCACCACCGTGGCGCCGTCGCAGGCGGTGCCACTGCAGCTGTAGTACGTTGTGAACGCGAGGTCGGCCGCAGTGGTGATGACGCTTGTCTCTGGCTGTGAGTTGTCGGTGGGGTTTAGGTTGCTAGTGTTGCGGATGACGATGAGTTGTAGGAGGTCCCAGGTGTCGCTGATAGGTTGGAAGCCGCCCAGGCTTGTGCTGGGCGCTGTATCCGGTACCGTGGTCACCAGGGCCCAAGCCTGGCCGGTGTTGGTGGCGTAGCTGTTTTGGATACCGCTCAGCATGAGCGTATGGGTTTTTGCGTACGTGTCATCCCGGCCATTCCAGACATCGTATTGCGTGGTTTTAGCGGGCATGGGGTTGGCCCCGCATACGTTGCTGTTTTGCACAAAGAAGGTTCTGGTGGTATCGATTGTGTTGGTGCTTTGCAGCACCCCAAAAAGTTGGATAGCGCTGGTTGTCATTGGTATGTTGGGCAGCGTTCTGTAATATTGTGCGGAGCTGCTGGACCGTTTTACGATCCATCCTTGGAGGCCGTAAGTGGCGGGGTCGTTTAGGGTGTAGGCCGGGATGCTGATGCTTTTGCCGCATGCGGTTGGCACCGAAAGGGTTTCGGTTCCGCTTTGCTGGAAGAAGCCGATGCCTTGCGGCAGGTAGTAGGTGGCCACGCCTTGCGCGGTGGCGGGAGAGGTGGTAATGAGTGTGTAGAATGTGTCGAGGTAGTTCGCGTCGGTGTAGGGGAAGGTGGGGGCGTGGATGGTAGTGGCGTTGGCGTTTCCTTGTATTTTTTGGATGGAGGTTATGGTGGTGCTGCCGTTAGGCTGAAATTGTATAATGTTTGTTGCAACTGGGGTGGCCGGCATGCTTAAGGTGACGTAAGTGCCCCAGGCGGAATAGGTGGAGGCAGAGGCGCCCAATGCTACGAGTCGGACGGAGCCGGCGGTGGCGTCGGACAGTTGGGCGGTGACCGTTATTTGGCGGCTGATTGCGGAGCCGTAGTACAGCCGTTTGACAATGGGGGATGGTTTCTTGTTGTCGACGCGTATTTGCCACTCGACTTCGAATTGGTCGTTGGGTCCCAGCGTGGGGTTGCCGCTGATATTCCGAAAGGTTTGTCCGGGCAGCACCATTCCCTGGTTCCAGCCGATGGAGCTGGAGCTGTTGATGCAGTATTCTCCCGCAGCGGTGGTGGAGTCGGTGCCGTAGAGTGAGTCGCCGGTGGTGTTGGTCGACATGATAAAGCCGGTAGCCAGGTTGATCCAGGGGGAGAAGGTTTCGCTTTCCCGGCGGGCGCGAAAATAGAGCCGGTTGGGCTGAGCGCCGAAGCTTAGTGGGGACCCGCTGCTGGTGACAACGAAGCTGCCGGAGGGAAGAGTGCCTTCATGGGGATAGGCTACCGCAAAGAGGCCGCTAGGGTAAATACCGCTGGCCGGTGGTAGGGGCAGTGGGGCGGTGCTACCGGCGCTGTTTTGGTAAACCGCTATGGTTTCGCCGCTGGTGTCGCCGGTCGTGTTGCTGGCTTTGGCACGCACTTCGCAGGGCGGGTAGACCGTGAAAGGGCCGGTGTACTGAATCCATTGATCGAGGGTGTTGTTGTCGGAGGGCGGGTTGCCGTAATCGTCGGTCGTTTTGTAGTAGCAGATACCAGAGCCGGTGATTTGAACGCTGATTCCGCCCGCGTAGCTGCCGGCATCCGGGGTGATGATCGGTGGCGCAATGATGGTGGGGGCGGTGTTGTTGATCAAGGCCGTGAGGTTGGGCTCGGCGTGGCTTAGCACGAGAATTTCGTCGAATTGGTCTCCGGTGTTGGGACTGCCGAAGGTGAGCGAGGTGGGGGGGAGCTCTGTGGTGCTTGCGGTTGTCAGCAATCTTCCGTCGGTGTAGATGGCGATGGTGCCGGGGGTCCACACTAAGCCGATGTGCAGCCAGTTGTTTATTGCGGCGGCGGACATTGTGGTGTAGGCGGTGCCGGTGTAGGAGGTGAACGTTGCGTCGCCACTGCTGTTGACGTTGATGATAGGCACGGTGGTTCTGTCCGAACTGGCCTTGAGCACATTGTGGGTGCTGCCCAGCGGATTGATGCGGAGCCAGAAAGCAACGGTCAGCTTGGTGCGGGGTGGGCTGCTCCCACTAACGCCTGGGATACTGAGGCTGATGGTATCCTGCTCGCTTTGCATGCTGCGACTGCTCAGTTGTTGGCCAAAGCGGTTGGTGCTGTAGTCGCCGTCGGTAGTAATGGTCCCCGCGTGGGCCACATCCTGGATCGACCCGTTGATCGGGATGTCGAACAGGGTTTCGGCTTTGGTGGTGGCCAGGCACAACGTTAGCGCAAAGCAGGCCAGGCCCCTTGGCAGCCAGGTGGCGATGGTATTTGGTGGGAGGCGAAGCTTCATGTTGGGAGTCACTTGATTGTAGCTGGTTTGCGCGTTGCGGTGAACTTGGTTAATTGCTCGGATCGTAGTTGTCCGCGTTTAGGTTATCCCAATCGTCCGCGTAACGCGGGTAGAGTTGGTAGCGGCTTTCGTACCAGAGGTTTTTGGTCGGGTCGACCAACGAAACGCCGCCGGTGGTATACGGATTGTTGGCTGGCCAATCTCCGCTGGGCAGGTTGACGGAGCCGCTTTGCCCTTCCTGCACGTTGACGGTGACGGGATCCTGGGCGGTCCGGTAGGGGAGCGCGGGCAAGATGACCAGCTTGTTCAGGTCCTGGTCGTTGCGGCCTTTAATTTCCGGAGCCAGCGTTTGGAAGCGGAGGTAGCTGTAGACCCATTCGTTGTTGCGCTGGTAGCGGACTAAGACACGGTCTTTTCCGGCCTGGTTGCCCAGGATGGTGTAGGTGCCGTTGGTGAGCTTGGAGTCGAGGTTATAGGCCCGGTGGTGCTCGGGATCGAGGAGCTGCAGCTGGGTAATGCGCAGGGTGGGGTTGGGTTTGATTTTGAGCACCCGGAAATGGACGACGTTGGTGTGGAAAATCTCGCCGGGGGTGGGGTCATCGATCGTAAAGTCGGCCCGGCCGATTGTGATGGCGGTGCTCCGGGTGGGACCGACCGTGATTTCTCCGTTGCGGAACATAATGACCCGGTGGTCGATGGTGTAATTGCCGGTGGCGTTGGTGACAAACGGCACGTGGCCGAGGTAGTTGGTTTCGGGCGGGGTGGTGTCCGTTAGCCAGGCATGGTGGAAGTAGAGGGTGTCGGCGGTGGCGGTAAGGTGGGTGTTGGTGGCGTAGACGCTCACGTTGTCGAGGGTGGCAGGTAGCGTCCAGTAGTCGGCGACGGTGTTGGTAAGGTACGTGGTGGAGACCGTAGCGGTAATGTTGGTAACCACGGGCAGGCTGCTCTGCCAGCCAGTGCGGTGGGCGGTGATGCTGTAGGTATGGGGCCCGGCGCGCAGGGCGAACTGATCGTTGGTGAGGGTGATCAGCGGTTGGCTGTCAATCTGGATTTGGTTGATCGTTTGGTCGGTGGTCGGGTTGATGATTACGATGCGGCCTTCGACCAGGGCGGTTGGCAGTATGAGGGCGGGCGGCAACACCGTGGCGGTGTAGGTGTTGGTGAGGCTTGTGGTGGTGCCGTAGCGGTTCATGGTGACGATGACTTTGCGGCTGGTGGCGATGGTGGTAGCCCAGTTGTTGGTTCTGGTGTCGATGGAGGTGTGGGCGTCGGTCAGTTGGCCGTTGTCATTGCCCATCGTGATGGCGAGCGTGCTGTTTTCCGCGGCTTCGGCCGCGATTACCAGTGAGTTGGTGAACGTTTGGCTGGGGGTAGCGGTGAGCTCTTTGATGTGGACCGTGTAATTGGCGGTGGCGCTGTCTAGCCAGCCCAAAGCGGTGGCTTTGACGCTAAGCGCAGTGGTTTGGTCGTAGCGGCGGACGGTGTTGCTGCCCAGGTTGGCATCCCCGTTGACCCAGATGTAAGGGTTGGCCGCCTCGCTGTTTACAGAGATGGTGACCACGCCGGCTTGGTTGATGATGGTGGGCACCGGCATGGCGCGATTGAAGATGGATTGAACGGTGAGACTGGCTTGTTGGGTGAGCGCGTTGGTAGCGAAGGCGGAGACCGTGGCGGCGTAGTTGATGGTGCATTGGGCCCGGTTGTTGCTGGTTGCCTGGATCCATGGGCTCGAGCCGCTGATGTTATCTTTGTCGATCCGGTACCAGAGCTGGTTTAAAGCGCTGCTGTTGGTGATCGTAACGGTGAGCGGGCTTTGGAAGTCGTTGGTGCCATCGGGGGTGATGGTGGGTAACGCGATGTCGCTCGTGTAGATGGTTTGGCTGGTGTTAGTGCTGCTTTGCCATCCGTTTTTGCGCGCAACGATGGTGAGGTGCCCCGGACCGAGAATGGGGCCGTATTGGTAGTTGTTCGTGTTGTAGTTGCTCGATTGAACGCCGTCGATTACGGTCAGATATGCGTTCTTGGTCGCGGTTGCGATGGTGGTGTAACCGCTGTTGTCCCGGATGCCACCCGGATCGGGGGCGATGGTGGGCGTGGCGACCGTGGCGGTGTAAATGCGGGAAATGTTGACGACCGCCTGGCCGGCGATGCTGAGGCGGAAGGTAATGTTGGCGCTGCGGTCAAGGATCAGGGAATTGACCCAGGGGGTGGTGGGGTTGCCAGTCGGGGGGTTGCCGAATTCGTCGCCGATGGCGTAGGTAATTGGGCTTCCGGGCGGGTAGCTTTCGGCGGTTACGGTGAGGTTGTTTTGGAAGACCTGGCTGGGGGTGATGGTCATGCCGCTGATTCTTTGGTAGGAGTTGGTGATGAATTGCGGCAGGTAGCCGGTGCGGAAGCCGCCAAAGCTGATGATGGCGTTGTTGTTGATCGTGATGCCGCCAGTCGGGAAGAGCGTGTCGTTGGTGGAAGGCTTGGTTCCGTCGGTGCGGTAGTAGACGCTCAAGGCGGGCGTGATGTAGGGAGCCTTGCTGTTGGCAATGATGGTCAGCTGCTCGTTGAAAGTTTGGCTGGGGGTGACGTTGAGGTCGGCGAGCGTAAATTGGTAGGTGCTGGTGATGGTTTCCGAATCCGCCCACCAATTGCGTTTCAGGGTGAAGGCATAGGTGC
>SESB01002204.1_pt1 | contig 11715 bp, 9 predicted proteins | sample 3171441 | NCBI WGS metagenome assembly SESB01 (sample SAMN06051867, study PRJNA518727) | freshwater metagenome | biome: subpolar coniferous forest; feature: holomictic lake; material: water; isolation source: holomictic Lake 227, 6 m depth | place: Canada: near Kenora, Ontario | collected 2014-07-08...
CCAAAAAATGGATTTACCCGATCTTTTTCCCTGCCATTGGTCCGGGTTTCAGGCTATGAATTTCATCGATGTGAATCAATACGACCGCTTTGGGTTTTGGAAGTCCGGCTTTTAGCGACATTTCAGCCGATTTTTCATAGATCTCACCCTCTGTCAATACCTTTGGTGTGCCCAGAAACCGGTAGCCATCCAGGATTTCCCTGTTGACAACCGCAACCGCAACCTTTGAACCATTCAATATGTTGGCATAGGTATTTCCTGCTGTTCCTTCTGAAAAAATGAGTGTCTCATCATTGAAAACCCGTGTTGAGCGTTTGGGTGCATTGTTCGGAACTCCGTCTTTGCTGACAGTTGCGAGAAAACATTGTTGGGTAGCAATCATCTCCTTCATTTCTGGTGTAAGTTGTGCCATGATCTTTTTGTTTAAATAAATGAGTTAAAAAGGTGAAAATACTATTTAATGCATCCGGGTTATAGCCTTCTGATAGGTCAGGCATTTCCATATGAACTCATGGTTGATTTCTCAACCATTTGATTAACTTTGGATTTGATCCCAAATGTATAACCAATACTTAAATTATGAAAATAGTTAAAGGCACTAAGGTACTGATTACCGGCGGAGTTTCCGGCATTGGAAAACTGATGGGGCAAATCGTGCTTCAGAAAGGCGGTGAGCTGATTATCTGGGACATCAACCAGGCAAAAATTGATGAGACGGTCTCCGAATTTTCGGCCTTGGGGAAAGTAACCGGATACCGCGTCGATGTTGCTGATGTTAGTCAGATCACTACAACTGCTGATTTGGTAAAAAAGACGCATGGTGTGCCGGATCTTGTGATCAACAATGCCGGAATTGTGGTCGGCAAGTTTTTTCATGATCATTCCATCACCGACATCACCCGCCTTATGGAAATCAATGCCAATGCGCCGATGTATGTGGCACTGCAATTTTTGCCTGAAATGGTCAGCCGAAAATCGGGACATATCTGCAATATTGCCTCATCTGCCGGACTCTTGTCCAATCCCAGAATGTCGGTCTATTGTGCCAGCAAATGGGCTGTTACGGGATGGTCTGACAGTGTCAGGATTGAAATGCAACAATTGAAAACCAATGTCCGGTTCACTACCGTGATGCCTTACTACATCAATACGGGGATGTTTGACGGGGTAAAATCCTCCGTTATCCCGATTCTCAATCCGGACAAGGCAGCGCGTAAAATCATCTGTGGAATTGAAAGGAACAAGATATTTATCAAAATGCCTTTGATCGTCCATTTTGTCAGATTGTGCCAGGGCCTGCTTCCGCTCTTCCTGTTCGATTGGGTTGCCGGGAAGGTACTGGGCATATACAAAACGATGGATCACTTTGAAGGACGAAAAGACTAAATACTGAAGTTATGGAAGAGAGTTCAGCTGCTGCGATACAATCCCTCGTTGAAAATCAGGGGATTTTTTTCAAGACCCATGCTACCAAGGCGTTGGATTTCAGAATTGCCAATCTGAAAAAGTTCAAATCTGCCATTCTTCGGTATGAAGACAAAATTTCGGAGGCGCTTTGGCTGGATTTGCACAAATCCCGAGAAGAGGCCTATCTGACCGAAATCAGCATTGTCCTGCAAGAGATCGACAACCATCTGTGCCACCTGAGAAGGTGGGCCAAACCCAAGAGGGTTACTACACCACTTCAACTGCTTCCCTCCTGCAGCAAAATCATCTACGAACCGCTAGGCACAGCGCTGGTCATTGCACCATGGAATTATCCGTTTCAGTTGCTGCTCAATCCCCTGGTTGGAGCCATTTCGTCAGGCTGTTGCGCGGTTTTGAAGCCGTCTCCCTATACACCCAACATCTCCAGGGTGATGGCCGAACTGGTGGCTGAGATATTTGACCCCGGTTATGTGGCAGTTACGCAGGGAGGCAGGGTGGTCAACCAATTGCTGCTCGAACAGCGCTTCGATATCATTTTTTTCACAGGAAGTCCGTCGCTGGGGAAACTGGTCATGAAGGCGGCGTCCCAATTTCTTACTCCGGTCGTTCTCGAATTGGGCGGCAAGAGTCCATGTATCGTGGATGCAGATGCCAATCTGGATATTGCAGCCAAAAGGATTGCCTGGGGAAAATGCATCAATGCAGGTCAAACCTGTATCGCCCCTGATTACCTCCTTGTTCATCAGTCGGTGAAAGACCGTCTGATTGTAAAAATTGGGGAAGCGATAGAAGTTCTTTACGGGAAAGAGATCAAAAAGAGTAAGTATTACCCGCGTATCGTCAACAATCAGGCCATGGAAAGGCTGCAAAAGCTGATGCTTCATGGCAAGATACGCTACGGGGGTGAAGTGGATGCATCTGAGAAATTCATTGCACCCACTGTCATCGACGAGATTGAACCCAATTTCCCGATCATGCAGGAAGAAATATTCGGACCATTGCTTCCGGTCATGACTTTTGAGCACATCGATCAGGCTTTAAAATATGTCAATGACAACGAAAAACCACTGGCGCTCTATTACTTCGGTCCCAATAAAAAAGCGAAGAATATTCTGCTGAAAACGACCTCCGGAGGTGGTTGCATCAACGATACCCTGATGCACATCGCCAATCATCATCTTCCATTCGGCGGGGTAGGGAACAGCGGGATGAACAGTTACCACGGACACACCAGCTTTCTGGCTTTCAGCCATGCACGTGCCATCGTTTCTTCTCCTACCTGGATAGATGTGCCCTTCAAATATCCCCCTTTCCTGTTTTTTAAATGGGTTAAAAAAATAATCTGATCTCGAAAGGTTTCACAGAGGAACACCGGGAGCACAGAGTTTCACAGAGTTTCACAAAAAAATCTCGGTGAAACTCTGTGTAACCTTTTTGACCGAACTTCAATTATTTCCCTCCAAAATCCTGGGTCCAGTAAGTTCCGGTACGTGCCACGCCCATGAACCTGGAACGGGGATCCATCAGGTTTTTGCAATGCAGTGGGCTGTTTAGCCAGGCATCTACTACCGTCTCCACCGATTCATAACCTTCCGCGATATTTTCTGCACAGCTCGTCCACTTAAATCCGGCCTGGGTGAGCCTTGCACTGAACTTGGATCCATCGGAACCTTCATGGCTCATGAACTTATGCCGGGCCATGTCGAGACTGTGTTTTTCCGCAGCAGTTTCCAATTGCTCGTTCCACGAAACTGCCCCGACAGGCGGCATTTTCCGGCTGCCGCACCGGCAACCCTTTGATCTTGCTTCATTGACCAGTTCCAGCAATCTTTTCTTTTCGTTTTCCGAAAGCGGATTGCCGGTTGAGGATGCAGATTCCCTCCTCTGGGCTGAGACCATCAGGGAAAGGATAAGGAATAAAGTTGTCAATCTGAGTTGTATGCCATTCATCAAGAACAAAGCTATCAAAATTTCAGCCATTCAGCCCTTCGTTTCCGCTGTACTCAAACACATCAGAGCCAAATCGTACCAGCATTAAAGGTAAAATATTTGTAGATCCCGGAATATTGGCGGGTGAGAAAAAATAGCTATCTTTAGGTGCGTAGAACTAATTTAATCAACTATGGATGAAATGATTAGTAAGTTGAAAACTCCTGAAGAATGCAGGCAATTCATAGTAAAGTATTCAGATCTTGTAAGGCAGGCGCGTCAGAAGGCCATTGAACTCCGGGCATCAGCCCATGAGGCGGAAGACATTGTGGAGTTTGAGTTATACCAGGCGCTCTATGCCTACGAGGATATTCTCTCAGAAAAGAATAGTCGCAAAACCCGTGCCAACAGAACCTGGCAAATGGTTAAACATTATGGAATCAAAGTTGCGGCAGAGCGAGCCGTGAACAGAAAGGCTGATGCCATGGGTTACAAGGTGTTGATCGGTATGGGTTTGCAAGGTTTGACCTTTGAATCTGTGATTGTCAAATACCCCGAGTCATTTAACAGTGAGTCTGTAAAACAAGCGCATAAACGGCTGGAAGAATTAAAAAATGATTTGGAACCAACGCTGTGGACTATGGTTTAGAGGTGTGCTTTCACCTTCCTCATGTCACGCTCAGACGAAAAGTAACTGTTTCAAATCCTTTTTTCCCTGAATCAAAAAGTCTTGCAGGAAGAAATATTTCTTCATAGTTTACGCCGAAAAGTTATTATAAATATATCTTTGAATATCCAAAAGATATTAAGATGATGAAGAAACTTAGCCTGCTCATCCTGACTTTGCTTATCCTAACTGTTTATCTGCAAGGCCAGACGGTAGGGTCGTTGTCAGAAAATCAGAAAAACCGGCTGGCAAACGGATATCGGCACGAGAAAAGCGGATGGACCTATCTTCATATTGAAGGTTCACCCAAAGACCGCGGTTTCCAGCACGGATACCTGCTGGCCGGTGAAATCACTGAGAATTTCCGACTTCTGCGCATCAGGTGGGAATATGAAACGGCTATGGAGTGGTCGTGGTATGTGGAGCACGCAGGCAAGATTCTCACGCCCAAAGTCGACCCGGAAAACAGGGAAGAGTTGAACGGTATTGTGGAAGGGTTGCAGGTTGCAGGGCAAAAATTTACCCTCGATGAGTTGGTGGCACTGAACGGCTATGCCGAGCTGACAGGCTACTGGTGGCCGACAGTTAGGGATTCTGTTCATTCTTACTCGATGGAACATCCCAAAGAATCATGCAGTTCATTCATTGCTACCGGAAGCATGACCGCAGACGGTAAAATCGTTCTGGGACACAATACCATGGATATGTATTATAATCCGGTGAGCAATATCATCATGGACATTCTTCCTGAGAAGGGTCACCGGATTTTGATGCAGTCGGTGGCAGGCTTTGTGCACAGTGAGACCGATTTTTTCATTACCGACGGTGGTTTGGTCGGATCGGAAACTACGATTGGCGATTTCCATTCCTTTGACCCGAAAGGTACTCCCGAATTTACGCGGATGCGTCATGCCACCCAGTATGCCTCCTCTATCGATGAATGGTGTACCATCATGAAGACCGACAACAATGGCGGTTATGCCAATGCCTGGCTGATCGGTGATATCAAAACCAATGAAATTGCCCGGTTGGAGCTCGGCTTGAAGTTCATTGGTTTTGAGAAGAAAACGGACGGGTACTTTACCGGTTCCAATGTTGCGGAGAACCTGAAGATCCTTCGTATGGAGACCAATAAGGACGAGACAAACATTAAAAATTCGTCTGTAGCCAGGCGCGTGCAGTGGAAGAAACTGATGAAAGAGAACAAGGGAAAGATTAATATAAAATTAGCAAAGGTCTTTGAGGCAGATCATTATGACAGCTATCTGAAGAAAATCAATCCGGCCGGCAGATCGCTCTGCGGACACTGGGAACTCGACGACCAATACTGCGGTCCCTACCAGCCTTTCAGCCCTGAAGGCACCATCGACGGGAAGGTCGTAGACGCCACCATGGCCGGCGAAATGTCATTTGCAGCCCGTTGGGGATCTTCCTGCGGCAGAGCATTCGACGCCAACAAATTCCTGGAGGATCATCCCCAGTATGAATGGTTGAACGGTTTGCTCAAAAGCCGACCATCAGAGCCCTGGACAACTTTTAAAGCTGGGGAAAAATGATAATTACAAATTACAAATTATGCAATTTTAAGAGTCTGCTGGTAAGTGTTTTATGTGTTATTTCATTTTTCATTTGTAATTAAACAATGCCATGAAGATCACAAGAATCGAGTTATACCCAATGCCTGTCCCGCTCAAGGAACCTTTTGTCATCTCTTTGGGCGCCTTTCATCATGCCGATAACGTGGTGGTAGCGATTCGCACTGACACGGGGCTGACCGGATTCGGAGAATGCAGTCCTTTCAGGTCGATCAATGGGGAAAGCATGGACACATGCATGGTGGTTGGGCGATATCTCGCTGAAGGATTGCTTGGCCAGAATCCGGAAATGATTGAGGCATGTGTGGACAGGATGGCCCGCGTGATATACGCCAATTCCAGCATCAAGAGTGCATTTGATATGGCGTTGTACGACCTGGCGTCGCAAGCTGCCGGGCTTCCGTTGTATGCTTTTTTGGGGGGAAAGAAAAACAAGGTGCTGGTCACAGATTACACGGTGAGTCTGGGCGAAAAGAATAAAATGGCAGGGGATGCCCTCCGGATCAAAGAAAGGGGGTTCCAGGTGATCAAAGTGAAGCTTGGAGAATCTGCGGATAAGGATGTGGAAAGAATCCGTCTGATCAGGGAGGCCGTTGGACATGATATTCCAGTCAGGATTGATGCCAACCAGGGTTGGGATCCCGAAATCGCGGTGACTGCGCTATGCGCCATGGAATCATTCAATATTCAGCATTGTGAAGAACCAATACCACGCTGGAATTTCATGGAACTTGCAGGTGTGCGTCAACGAAGTCCTATTCCAATCATGGCAGACGAATCATGCTGCGACCACCACGATGCCAAACGACTGATCGACCTTGCGGCATGCGATCTCTTGAATGTCAAACTCGGTAAATCCGGAGGAATTTTCAATGCCTTGAAGATTATCCGGCTGGCAGAACAGGCTGAAATGAAAATTCAGGTTGGCGGCTTTCTCGAGTCCAGGTTGGCATTTACTGCTGCGGCCCATCTTGCGCTTTCAAACGATGGGATCATTCACTGTGATTTCGATACGCCGCTCATGTTTACGGAAGATCCTGTTTCCGGAGGAATTTCCTATGACAACCATGGAGTCATAACCGTTCCTGAGGCGGTTGGTTTGGGTGCTTATATTGATGATCAACGGCTGTCCAGGCTCTCCGGAATTGTCATTGACTGAACCCGCAAAAGATTGGTGGACGCCTCCATTGACAGATGAATTAAAATAATGCAAACAATCACCTGGCACGAAAAATGACCACCGATCCCCAGTCGCTGTTTGCCAAATTGGATATTTCCCCTGAATTAATTATTCTTTCAATGTAATTTCCGGATAGGGACGATCATAACCTTTTACCGAATGCCAGATGATACGGTTAAAGATATCTTCGTCAATTCGGTCATAATCATCGAGGTCTTGCTCGAGGGACTTTTTGGCCCAGGAAAGCTTCTTGCCGGATAACCGACTGATGGGCGGATTCAGTTCGTCCAGCGGAATGATGTTGCGTTCGGCTTTGTAGGGTGTAAAATCAGGCTTGTCCTGAAAACAGTCAGACATTGGTTCCGACGCATTGTCCAATTGGTTCATGGGTGGAATACCTAGAATATTTTCAATGGTTCTGACCATATTAATCTGCGAATAATAGGTTGACACTACCTCCTTATGCTTGGTATACGGACTTATAACCATTCCGACTGTCCGATGACCATCTACATGATCGAGACCGGCCTGTGGATCATCCTCTGTCACAAAAATGCAGGTCTCTTTCCAAAATTGGCTGTTTGAAATGGCTTCCACAATTTGGCCAAGGGCAAGATCATTGTCTGCAACTGCTGCACGAGGAGTGGGCAAACCCGGCCGGGTGCCTGAAGTATGGTCTGCAGGCAAAAGCATGATCATAAAATTCGGAAGATTTCCGGTTTTTTCGAATCCGCGTAGTTCCTTGATAAATTCCCCGGCCCGGTAGACATCCGGCACATTAATTGGAAAGCCAACGAAGGTGGGGCAAGTATAGGGTTTGATCTGCTCAATATTTGGAATAGCCCTGATCGAGAAATTTTTGGTACCTTGTTGAAAGTCCTTGTAAATGGCAGAGAAAGTGGCAGGTTTCGGAAGAATTTCGGCATTGACAAATTCCCCGTAGTTTCTGAAAGTCAATTTATTTCTAAGCACATTGTCCCAGATGAAACCGGTACTCGCATAGGCGAGGGCATCACCTCCGTCATAGGGATAACTCCGGGTGAAATTTCCGAACGACTTCTCGAGGTAATCTGTCACATAGGCTTCATCCGTCCACTGATGACCATCGGCACTCAAAACCCCGCTGCAATAGAAATTATCCAGCAGTACAAATTTTTCGGCCAGTTTGTGGTGGTTGGGAGTCGTTTCCCGGCCAAAAAGGACAAGGCTGGTATCTCCGTCTCCCTGCTTCATGTCACCAAAAATCTGGTCGTAGGTTCTGTTTTCCTTGATAATGTACAGCACGTGTTTAATGGGCGATTTTTGGGAAGGAAGGAGTGGTACTGCAGATGTCGCGGGGATATTTCCTGCTGCGGCCTGATTTCGGGATGACTTCATCAGGTTGTTGTTCTGCTCCACGATGTCCGTCATTTTTGGAAGGGCTGCCTGATCAGGAACCGGGATGACGGATACACTACCCAGGTGATCGTGTGAATTGTATCCTGCTTTGCCTGCTCCCTTGTTCCTGGATCCGACCCCTTTGACATTGGCCACATACAATTGAGTTCCTGCCCCATTCATGATCACAGCTCCCGGATACCAGCCGGTAGGAATGTAGCCGGCCACCCGGTTGGGCGCAGCTGTCTCAATGACGCAGAGTGCATTGTCTGTTCCGTTGGCTGCATAAAGATATTTTCCATCCGGTGAAAGTGCCAGTGCATTGGGTGCACTTCCAAAAAGAGTCTCCTTTTTCAGATGGACCGAAATCCTGGTTTTTACCTCCTCTTTTTTGGTGTCAATGACAAAAATCTGGTCGCTGTTGGCACAGGCGACGTACAACAAAGATTTGTCTGCACTCAGAGTCATTCCGCAAGGGTGCAATCCCACATTGATCTCTTTGACTGATTTGTTGCTTTTGATATCGATGACAGAAACAGATCCATTGTTGGCCACACCCGTTACGGGATCAACCAGCACCTGACTTCCGGATGTATTGTAGGTTGATTCCCCTTCTACTGGTCTTCTTCCACCCCAATTGGTCACATATGCTTTTGAATCGTCTGTCATCAATACATCATAGGGAGCAATTCCAACCGGAATCTCCCGGATGGATTGATCCTTCAGGTTGACAACCGCCAGGGAATTGTTCCTGCTGAGTGTAACGAAAAGCCGATCTTCTGCCTTGTTCAGTGCAAGGCCTCCTGGTGCAGGATCATCACCTATTGAAGGTTTGGGCATGGTAATCTCCGATTCCCAGCTAAGCTTGTTATTGGAATCAAAACCTGCAATCAAAACTTTGCCTGTTGCTTCTGTGAGGTAAATATGCTTGCTGTCGACCGAGGCGCAGATGCCTGTGAAGGAAGATCCACCTTTACCAAAAGGCAGTGTTTGCAGAATTTTTTTGTCACTCAGACGGATCAGTTCAAGCGATTTCATGTTTTTGACCAGGAGAAACTGCTCATGCGAGAGGAGTGTCATATCCACCGGCCGGCCCGGCATCTCTATCTGGCTGCCTGCAGGCCGCAGGAACTGATTGGAAGGAACAAGTACACTTCCATCCGGTTGCGGACCAATTTTCAAAGAAAAGGGATGGTTTTGTGCATCAGTTTTTGCGGAGAACATGAGTAGCATTACTGCCAGTAACACTGGAAACCACAATTGTCTTGTATTCATAGGTTGGTTGTTTATTGTTGGAATAAAATGAGGTGACTGGCACAATTGATGATACCATTTCACCTGTTTATAAATAGTTTTCATTTGCCAGCTGGAATTCGCAAGGGTTATAATCATCTCTGTTGGTGATTTCCAATCATGCTCATTTCACCTGGATGAAACCATATTCCCTATTGGTGATCCAAATTCCCTAAGAATTTATCAGAGCCATAAATTACTCTGAGCCGGTGCGCAATCATTTCGATTTTGAAGCTGCCGGCGCCGAGCGTTTCTCCGTCTGATTCACCGGGCAGCGGTGTATCCGAGGCTATTTCGATTGCTTGTCCGACATGGGTAGAAACCCTGAAGTCGCGGATAAAATCGCCTGAATAAAGGCCTTTGAAATTGGTCAGGATTCCCCAGATACCTATCTTTCTAATTACAGTGATGTGGAAAAGGCCCTGGAGAGGGTTGGCTTCCGGCACCTGCATCATGCCACCACCATTGAATTTGCCGATCCCGATGCTGGCGCTGAAAAGATTGACTTCCAGGCTGGTACCGTCAATGATGATTCTGGTATTGCGGCTTTTGTAATTCACGTACCCTGAAAACAAACTTTGAATGTAGACTCTTATTCCGGTTATCCCTTTGAATTTTAAGTTGTTGGCGTTTTTTGCCACCAAAGCATCAAATCCGAACCCGGCGATGTTCGCAAAATACCGCACCGATGTTTGACCATCTATGTGGCAGGTAATTTCGCCTACATCCTGCTTGACCGTTTTGTTCGTCTTGATGATGTCTATTGCCTTTTGGTAATGATCAGGAATGCCGAACGTCTTGATCCAGTCGTTGCCGGTACCTACCGGAAGCATTCCTAGCGTTATTTCGTGGTGGCTCTGTTGTTCTGCCTGAAAAATCCCATTGACGACTTCATTGAGGGTGCCATCGCCGCCGGCAACGATCAGATGGGTCGCTCCCTCACTCACCAGATTCCTGGTAAGTTCGATGGCATGACCCGGGAATTGGGATATTGACAGTTGGTAATGGATGTCTGATTGCCTGAGCAATTGCTCTATGATTTTTTGGTCATGTGCTCCTTTTCCTCCACCGGCGTGTGGGTTCAGAACGACCTGCCACAGGATTCCCGTTGTTTCTGGCATCTGAAAATTAGTTGAGTGGATACTTTCTTACCACAAATCTAAAAAAAATCGGGTGCAGAAAGTCTCTGCACCCGAAAAACTATGGGGAACTGTTTTATAATTATTTTTTTGTTATTCCAGAACAGCAGCAATACCGGGGAGAATCCGACCTTCGAGGTATTCAAGCATGGCTCCTCCGGCAGTAGAAATGTAGGACATTTTATCAGCGATGCCGAATTGATTGACGGCTGCCACTGAATCACCACCTCCGACGAGAGAGAAAGCTCCGTTCTCGGTTGCTTTGACGATGGCGTCACCGATGGCTTTTGTTCCAACAGCGAATTTCTCCATTTCAAAAACACCTACCGGACCGTTCCAAAGAATCGTTTTGGATTCGCCAATCACTTTGCTGAAATTCTTGATGGTCTCAGGACCGACATCCAGACCCGACCAGTTGTCGTCGATCGCATAGGACGAAACCACTTTTATGTTGGCAGTTTCAGCGAATGCATCTGCTTCAACAACGTCTACCGCGAAGTGAAACTGAACCCCTTTGGCTTTGGCTTTCACCAGCAGTTCCCTGGCAAGTTCAAGAAAATCGTCCTCGCAGATTGATCCGCCAATTTTACCGCCCTGTGCTTTCACAAAGGTATAGGTCATGCCGCCTCCGATGATCAGGTGATCAACCGAATTAAGCAGGTTTTCGATGATGGTGATTTTGGAAGAAACCTTGGATCCACCCATGATGGCTGTAAATGGACGTACCGGAGCTTTAAGAACTTTGTTGAGGCTCTCAACCTCGCTGGCAACCAGCATGCCGAATAACTTGTCGTTCGGGAAAAATTTGGCGATTACCGCGGTTGAAGCATGGGCCCGGTGTGCCGTACCGAATGCATCGTTCACCCAACAGTCTCCCAATTCTGAAATCTGACGCGCAAATTCTTCGTCTCCGCCTTCTTCCTCAGGATGAAAACGAAGGTTTTCCAGAACGAGTACCTCGCCGGCTTTCAGAGAGGAAGCCATTTCTTTGGTTACTTCACCAATGCAGTCGGGTGCCATTTTAACCGCCTTACCTCCGAGTAATTGGCTCAGGTGAGGCACCAGATGTTTCATCGAGAATTTGTCTTCAGGGCCTTTTTTCGGACG
>SESB01002206.1_pt1 | contig 11710 bp, 1 predicted proteins | sample 3171441 | NCBI WGS metagenome assembly SESB01 (sample SAMN06051867, study PRJNA518727) | freshwater metagenome | biome: subpolar coniferous forest; feature: holomictic lake; material: water; isolation source: holomictic Lake 227, 6 m depth | place: Canada: near Kenora, Ontario | collected 2014-07-08...
CACGGTTAATAGCGCCTCGATAAATTATACGTCGAGCAAAGCCGGAACTTATTACTATTTAGTTTATCTTTCCGCAACTACCGCACCAGCGGATGCGGCGACCGTAATTGCTCAAGGTACTGCGGTAACTAAAGGAACGGCATCTACTAATACTTCACCGAGCACAATAAGTGTTTCAGGTTTGTCGGCATTGACTGGGTACAAAGTTTATTTAGTAGTTAAAGATGCCAGCGGGAATACTTCAGCAATAGCCACGCCCATTGCATTTACGACCTTAGGCGCTGCACGAACTCCAACTATGAGCGCAGCAGCAAAAACCGACACTGGATTTACTTTCACAATTACAAATTATGATTCCAACTACACATTTACGCCTTCATCTACGAATTCTGGAGTGACATTTACACTTGGCGTACCTAGTGCACCGAACTACCCAATCACTGTAAATGGACTACTCAATGCGGGCAGCGATGTTGTGACCATTACGGTTGCAAGAAGTGGCTATGCACAAGGAAGCGCAACAATTACGGGAGCAGCCAAGGCCAGCCAGGTATTAACTTTCGCCGCTTTAACAGATATGACTATTGGAGGTTCAACTCAATCTCTGAGCGCAAGTCTGGATTCAGGCTTAACGCTAACTAAAATTAGCAACTCGCTTGATAAGTGCACGATAAGCGGGAATACGATCACTGCAGTCCTATCGGGCACATGTTCTATATCTGTAAGCAACGCTGGTGATGCAGACCATACATCCATTGCGCAAACACAGACATTCACGGTCAACGCTGGAGCTGCCTTAACGCCTAGCTTTGGAACGATAACCAGAACTACAACTGGATTTACTGTTGTTATAACGAACTTTGATGCGGCATACACATTCACGTATGGGGCAACTAACAGCGCTACAGCCAGTGAAGGGAGTACAAGCGGCGCGCCAAATGTAACGATCACCGTAGGTGGATTATCGCCAGGTCAAAGTTCCACATTAACGGTGTACACAAATCGAACTGGCTTTGGTTCAGGATCCAACGCCACGGCTAATTCAGCATTAAGTTCGGCTTTACTTTCAATTATCAACGTTGTGCCAACGGGCGATGGCGCCACTTTCCGAATTTCTTCAACAGGTGCAACTGCGGGTACACCGACAGCTACTGACCAAACCACAGGGCACACAGGTCAAACATTGACAGTAACTGCAGATACTCCAGTAGCCGGAACTTACACAATTAGCGGCGCCTTAAATGGTGATGTGCTTCTTCTATCTTTCCCATGGACGGCCAACTCAGGCTATGCCGGAACGAGTCCAACAACAAAGAGCATTACGGTCACTGCGCCGCCAGGTGCTCCAACATCACTTGTTCTCACTAACTCAGCGCAACCAGCTGGAACATTAAAAGTTACTTGGAGTGCACCTAGTGCTGATGGCGGAAGTGCCGTGACTGGGTACGAATATCAAATTTATGTAGTAGGAACATCCCCAGTTGGCTGGATAAGCGCGTCTCCCACTTTCTCATCACCTACTTACACATTGAGCATTGGCAGTTTAACAAATGCTAAGTATTACGTCGTTTCAGTCCGTGCACTTAACTCGATTGGCTCGGGCGTTGCTGCAACATCAAATGCAATTGTTGGTGTTCAGACAAATGGAGATGCCGCAGCTCAATTGGGCCAACCTGGAACACCTGTATTGACACCGGGGGATAGAACTCTCGCTGTTTCATTTACGACTCCAAACATACCAAATGATTACAACGCGATTACGGACGTTCAATATTCGCTGGACGGGGGCACATCTTGGACAACCGTTATTACAACCGGAAGTGCAACACGTAGTTTCACTCTGGCATCGCTAACAAATGGAACAACGTATGCAGTGATGGTTCACGTGAGAAACATTTGGGGAGCGGGTACCGCAAGTAGTTCGACTTCAGCAAAAGTGGCTGCCTCACCTACAGTTCCAGGCTCAATTTCGTGGAGTGTTACAGCCAACACCGCTACCGTCACTTTTAGCGCCTCAACTCCTGGCTCAAATTCAGTTTCATATGAATACCAAGTCGTACAACGCGATGATGACTCCGATAGTTGGGGAGAAGCCTCAACTTTAACGTCGAGCAGTTCGCCTTTAACAATTAGCGTCACGAATGGTAAAAAATATCACCTTCGGATTCGTGCTAAAAATGATGCGAATTTATACTCCAGTTGGTCAGCATCTCAAATTGTTAGTACATCCCTTGCCAGTAATGCCTCACTCACCGGTCCGGCAAATAAGGCACTGACACTTGGGCAAAACGGCTTTACACTTTCAGTTTCAGCAACTGCTCCGAGCGGGCAAAGCATTACGGCATATCAATGGTATAAAAAAGATAATTCGAGCCCACCTGCTTATGTGGCTATAAGTGGTGCTACTACTAACACTTTTACTAAAACTGGAAATGTCATTTCAGGTGATGCCAGTGACTATGTTTTAGATGTAACGACAGCTATTAATGGAACGACAAATGTGTTTAGATCAAATGCTTCAACTGTTACTGTTTCTGCGGCAGCACCAACAGTTGGAGTTACAACTCTTGCTGGTGCGACGATTGCGAAAAGTTATAGCACTTCGCTCTCAGGTACGGGCGGAGTCGGCCCTTACACTTGGGCATCATCAGACCTACCTTCTTGGTTGAGTTTGAGTTCTGGAAGATTAACTGGAACTCCAGATACCGCAAATGTTGGTTTAACTTTTCATGTTGTTGTAACTGATGCAAATAGTATTTCAAGCGTTTCAACCCAAGTGACGATAGTGGTTTCGGCAGCGATGACAATAACCACCAAAACTTTAAATATTGGCGGTTTAAGTAAGAGCTACAGTCAAAGCCTTGCTGTAAGTGGTGGCGCAGCAACGTATACATGGGCACTTAGTGGCGAAGACGCGAAACTGCCAAGTGGGCTCTCATTATCCGCGGATGGACAAATTACTGGAACACCGACCAAAACGGGCAGCTCCACATTTACAGTGAAAGTAACTGATTCCAATAGCGCAACAACGACGGCATCGTTCACACTCACTGTAAGCGCGGCGGTACCAGGTGCACCAACATCACTCGCTGCTACAGCCGTGGAAAACGGTGCCATCAATTTAAACTGGACAAATCCTGTCGATGACGGTGGGTCCACAATCACCTATTACATTATTGAATACTCTTCGGGTGGCGACGACGAAGACAAAGTCAGTACGGTACAAATTGATGCATCGACATCCAGACCCTATAAATTAACTGGGCTAACTAACGGCAAAACTTATACAATCGATGTTAAAGCTAAAAATGCTGGATCAACTGGTCCAGCCTCAAACACCATTACCAAGGTTCCCGCCGGCAAAGCTACAACGCCAACGTCGATATCTGCAGTTAACTCCGATGGTGGAATCAGTTTGAGATGGAAGCAGCCAGCAGATAATGGCGGCTACGAAATTTCTAGTTACAGCGCCCAATGCCGCGAGTACGGGAAAACATCTGAATCGGATTGGTTCGATGTGTCAATGTCAGGTAAATCAGAATCTGACGATGATCATCAAAATAAAGTAGCGGTTACCAAGGCGTTGAATGGATCAATGTCAAATGGAAAGAGTTATGAGTGCCGTGTGCGAGCTAACACGGCAACGATCGGTGCGGGCGATTGGTCATCTGCAACCACTCAAATTACATTGGCTAGCGTCCCAGATCAGCCGGCATATGATAACTCAACCCCTTACGCGTTTTCTGGCGGAAAATTAACGGTTAAGTGGCAACTATTGGACACATCGCACAATGGCGGAAGTGTTATTACCGGGTATCGCGCAACTGCCAACAAACAAAATGGCGACGACGGCCACGGCGGTGATAATAATTCAGACGGCACGCGCTCTTGTTCAACCAACGATGCAACAACTACATCATGCATTATTTCTGGTATTGCTAGTAAGGGTTATTACACAGTTAAACTTTATGCAGTTAATGCCATCGGCACGTCAGTCTTAACTGGTGCCGGCACGATTACAGTTCACTTAAGCGGTCAAGTTCAAGTTCTAACGGTCACGCCTCCAGCAGATAACGCGAAGAAGATGGGCGATTCTGACTTTAGTATCGGTGCCACATTTAACTCTGGTTTAAGCGCCACATATGTGAGCACATCGACCGATGTTTGCAAGATTACAGGTGAAGGCAAACTGGTACACATTGTTTCCAGTGGAACTTGCCAGATTACTATTTCGCAAAATGGGCATCAAGATGATGACGATGATTCAGATTGGGGTAATTACGTTCCAGTTAGAAGCGAAAACCTACTCCATTTCGTAATTTCACCTTCATCGCCGGGCGCCCCATCGATTTCTTCAGTAACTCCCGGCAACGCAACTTTGGGCGTTGCCTGGAATGTGCCAACCTCAGGTGGCCCAGTTACGGGTTATGAGCTGCAGTACTCGACAGATTTAAGTACGTGGGAGCCTTCCACACCAATTAAGCCAAGCGATTCAGAAATTACAGCCAAACTAAAAACTATCTCTGGTTTAGTAAATGGAACGGCGTATTACATTCGCATACGCTCTACCAACACTGCAGGCCACTCTGATTGGGTAGTAACGGGATCTACGTTTACCCCATACACGGTTCCTGGAAAGTCGGTTATTTCAAAGCTTGGAACAACAGCTGCAACAAGCTCTGCAAAAATTACATGGACTGCTCCAAGCAATGGCGGTAGCGCAATTACTGGTTATGGAGTCACTGCAACCCCCACTGCAGGCGGAACGGCATTGACATGTACGGCAGGCCCTGCTGCTACCAACTGCACCATTAACTCTCTGATTAACAAAGCAGAGTACTCATTTGTTCTATTTGCAAAAAATAAGGCTGGACAAGGCGCGAATTCCGACGCATCGGTTGCGACCCTCTCGGGTCTATCCCAAACCATAACCGTTACTTATCCTCTTCCTACGGGTTGGTTTGTGAGTGACGGCGGTTATCAAATAAATGCGTCGGCTAATGCTGGACCTGTTACGTATGTTTCGACAACTACATTGATCTGTACAGTGGATTCAAAGGGCGCAGTAATTTTTGTGAGTAATGGAACGTGCCTTATCACTTTAACTCAAAGCGGAGCAGGTACGAATTACGATCCAGCCCCATCCGTGGACCCAGTTCGAATGGAAATCTCGGCAAATCCGCCAACCGCACCAACAATTACTTCTGTTACAAATAGCCCAGCTGGCTTAGTTATTGTATGGAGGGCATCGCTTAAGGGCGGTGCGATTACTTACAAAGTAACGGCTAACCCAGGAAATGGATCCCCAACGGTTTGTGAAACCAGTGTTGCCCTAACGTGCACAATTGGTTCAGGAGTTGTAACTAAAGGCGTTTCACAGACGATTGTTGTTAATGCATGGAACGCAGTTTCAACAGGATCGACACTTGGAACCCCTTCAAGCTCTCAAGTTGGCATGTGGCAAGTACTACCAGATGCGCCAGCATCTAAACTAACTGCACCTAATATCTCCATTGCAGATCCTGCCGATGGCAAGGCCGTAAAACTTTATTGGGCGCACTCGGCAAATAATGGTGGTGCAGCAATTACTTCTTACGTGGCAAAAGCTTCAGTTAGCGGCTCAGTAATTGGAAGCTGCAGCGTTAGTGCTGGTTCAGATTTTGATACAAATGGATACGCCTGTTCTATCGGTGGTCTAGTCACTGGTACTTCCTATGTAGTCAAGGTCTATGCAAATAACTCGATTGGTGAGAGCGCAACAGGACTTTCTCTTGGAACGCTAACTCCAGGAGTTACGCCGACTATAAATTACCCTGGGCTCACAAGCATTGCCCACGATTTTGGCTACGCAGACTTTAATATCGCTGCAACGGTTTCATCTGGCGGAGCACCGCAATACACTCGAAATAATGCCGATAGTAGCGTTTGTTCTATTAATGCAGTTACGGGTCGAGTACACATTATTGCTGTTGGAACTTGCCGCATCTACATAGATTCACCAGCTAACACTGGCTCTGGATTCTTAGCTGCAGCGCAAACTGGACCCATCACCCTGACGGTAAATGCAGTTGCCCCAAATGCCGCAATCATTAGTTCGGTAGCTACAAGTTCTGGAAGCATTAAAGTTTCTTGGACTGAGCCAGAGTTCAAGGGTGGCGGTAACACAAGCTCGAAGGCAATCGCATCTGGTAGTACTGACTATGTTTGTGATGGACCAAGCCCTTGTACGATAAATACAACCGCCGCTAATGATGGAACTACTTTTTCAGTGGTGGTAAAAGTTACTAATACTTCAAATAGTGGGCTTTATTCAGTAACCAGCCCTGCAGTCTCAGCTACTCCATATTCGGAGCCTCTAGCACCGCTTCCAGTAACTGCTCTTGGCGGAAATAATCAGATAACTCTGTCTTGGACAGTGCCTTCGAATACCGATTTTGCTCCAAAAATTACGGGCTATGAGGTTTATCAGTCAACGACCGAGAGCGGTAGTTACTCATTAGCAGGCACCTGGAATGCTACGACGAACAATTTTACGCATATCGCTAACGGAACTACATATTGGTACAAAGTTCGCGCAACAACCGCCGATCCAGCCGTCCATGGCGTTGATAGCTCGCCAGTCTCGGGAACAACAAATATTAAACCGACGCCCCCACAATTAGTGTCGGCAACGCCAAGTTATAGCGGTGCACCAACTTTGGTAGCCAAATGGTCGCCTCCAGCTAGTAATGGTGGAACACCTATCACTGGGTACACGGCAAGTGCTGGAGGTCAGCAATGTACTGCTGGCCCATCCGAGACTACTTGCGAAATTCCTTCACTATCAAGTGGCTCTAGTTACACAGTAAGTATTGTGGCAACAAATGCTGTCGGGACAAGCGATGCTGCAACCTTTGGGCCGATAACAACAATCACGACTCCAACAACACCAACGATTACGAGTGCGACTCCAGATAATGCTGCCGGAACAATGACGCTACTGATTGCAGCGGTTGCCGATCCAGCTAACGCTCCAGTTTTGTCATACACGATCGAAACAAATACCGGTGGGTTCACTTGTTCGGTTCCAGCTACTACATCGCCCTCTTGCGTTATTTATGGTCTTACATATAGAACCGATTACACCTTTAAGGTAAAAGCAACAAATATTGCGGGCTATAGTGGTTGGTCAGCATTTGTTCCAGGTGCTCAACTGGTGCTGGCACAGGCAATTGATTCATTCGGTCCGTACGCAGATCAAAGTTTCAAGAGTGCCAAAGTTAGCATTTCCGCCGGAGCCGATTCTGGACTTAGCGTTACCTTATCGAGCGTTACTGCACCGGTATGTACCATTAGCGCGAATTTAGTAACATTTTTAGGAATTGGGACATGCACTATTCATGCGGCGAGCCCTGCCAGCGGCAAATATAGTGATGCCCCATCGGTTGCCGATCAAAGCTTCGCGATCTCGGCTTATGTCCCAGATAGTCCAGACATTATTTCTTTAGCTCCTGGAGCATCAAAAATTACCGCAACGTGGACAAGTATTTCTACAGTTAGTCAATTGGGTGGTTCGACGCTGAAAAACTATGTTGTGAGTTGGGCTACGAAATCTGACTTCTCGGATGCTTCATCTGCAACAACCTCTTCAACCAGCATGGTTATTACCGGTTTAACGCCAATGACTGCATACATAGTGGAAGTAAAAGTAGTCACGAATGACTTTGCAGATGGCAGCAATTGGAGTGATCCAAGAAGTACAACTCCGTTTGGCTTGCCGGTTGCTCCAACATTAGTGACAAACTCATTCGACCCATCAAATGTTGGTGCGTTGACTGCGGGTTGGGTTGCAGTCAGTGGCGCAGGTACTGGTGGAACGGTTATCACTGGGTATACAGCTGAGGCTTACGTGGATAACGCACCTACATACACACCATCCGGAAAGAAGTGTGTTACTTCAGGAACTTCCTGCTTAATCTCCGGCTTAAATGGTGCGCTTCATTATGTTATTAAAGTGTATGCAACGAATGCCGCGGGGGATTCTCCGATGGCAACTTCGGTAGATTCACAAATTCCGGGTGCAAGTCAGTCAATTACTCCGCTTCCTGTTTCAGTTCCACACGACACTCGTTCATTTATTTTGGATGCCTCATCGAGTTCAGGCCTACCTTTGCACTACACGATTGGGACCCAACACCCGACAGATGATATTCCCCTACGCACAGTCTGTAGCGTTGATGCAACAACTGGCGTTGTGACCGTGGATCTAGCTGGAACGTGCACAATCTTGCTTGACCAAGACGGCACCACGACAGGCAACGGCGGCGCCACAACTTCGTATCTTCCTTCACCTCAAGCAACAGTTACCGTAACGGTGACCCCAACAGATCCAACGGTTGTCCAGCGACTTGTAGTCACTACAGGCGATACCTCTTTAGGTATTACCTGGCTTGCCCCGGTCGATGATGGTGGTCGAGCAATTAATGGTTATCGAATTACTTGGTTTCCAAGTGATGCTAATCCAGGAGATACGCAGCTAGATTTAAATGGTGTAGCCGATGCAGCCAAACATAAGGACGGCGGCCGGTTCGTCTCGACAGATCCTACTATTTTGGCGTATACATTCAATACTCTAGTAAACGGCGATACTTACACAATTGAAGTTGAAGCGCGCAATAGCGCGTATGTTGATGGTATTACTGGCACGCATTTCGGAACTCCATAAAGTGCAGAGAGCTAAATATTTCTATTTCACTTCAATATTCCTTATTATAACTTCAGCTTTTCAAGGCATCGCCAATGCTGCGCCAGTTAACGGAACCCCCACTGGTGCACCACAATCAGTTACTGGAATAGTAGTAACGCCGGATGGAACTGATCAAACTGTTGCTTCTGTGAAGTGGAGTGCGCTTGTAACACCGGCAGAAACCGGTGGTAGTGCAATCACGGGATATGCGGCAACGGTAGTTACCAATGCAACTAACACGCATGCAACCGATCCAGTTATTGGAACACCTGGAACGTGGACGGTTGTCACCTCGACAGTCTGTACTGTCGGCGGAGGCACGGTTACTTGTAACTTGACCGGGTTAAATTATGCGTCGTGGTATGCAATTCGCATGACGGCATCGAATGCGATGGGAACGTCAATCCCGTCGTACTCAGCCCCATTCCCAACTGGTTCTCTAACAAATTCGATCACTTTCAATAAACCCGTAGATAAAAATTACGGGGATCCAGACTTTGCAGTCACTGCAACGTCGACCAGTAATTTAACCATTGCCTGGGGAGCATCTGGTGGTAACTGCTCCATTGATGCCGGCGGAATCGTGCACCTGACTGGAGTGGGTAATTGCACAATTACAGCAAATCAAAGTGGCGGTGGAGGTTACGGCGCTGCCGACCCAGTTCCTCAAACTTTTGCCGTGAGTGCGGTCTATAGCGCAACCGTAAGTGGCTCATCCAGCATTACAGGCACATCGGCTAGCGTACGAGGCACTGTGGCTTATCCAGGCACACCAGTCACGCCACACTTTTGCTTATCCACTGTTAATGACACAACAAACTGCGTGACATCAGTTGCAACATTACCGTCACCAATCACTTCAACTAGCGCATCGATCGTAACTGCGAGTGCAACTGGATTGACTCCTGGGACACCTTACTTTTTCTGGCTCGTAGCGGGTTCTGCTACTAGTACGACATTGAGTTTTACTACTTTATCTACGCCAGTTATCGATTACGGCGGCGCCTTAACTGGAACCGTAGGAGTTGCATACTCTGGAACCTCAAGCGTCACGTTGGGTACTGGCGTTTATGGTGTCTCCACTGCCAGTGGATTACCAGATGGACTAACTTTTAACGCTGATGTTGCAGGCGGAACTATTTCAGGCACACCTACAGTTGCTGGGACATTTTCCGTTCTACTCTCGGTGACCGATAGTGCTGGTCAAATCGCAACAAAAACGGTCGCAATCGTTATTGCCGCCGCAGTTTCCAGCGGTGGCGGTGGCACAGGCGGTGGCGGTTCTGGAGGCATATCTAGTGGCAGCACTGTGCAAATTGCTCCAGCAGTGATTACTAAAGTTGCGCAGATAATCACATCGAATTCACCCGTAGCTCCAGTTTATGGCACGGACCCAAGTTTCCAATTAATTGCCAGCTCGACCTCGCAGTTGGCGCTCACGTTTACATCTGATAATCCCAAAATCTGTACTGTGAGTGCGAGTGGTCTTATTACATATTTAAAAGTTGGAACGTGCTCAATTTCGATCAATGAAAGTGGAAATTCTTCTTTTCTCCCAACTAGCAAAACGATCACGATTGAAGTAACTCAAAAATTCTCAATTGTGCTTGATGAAGCCACTAACATTCAAGGTAACAGCGCAACTCTTAATGCAACCGCGCTATGGCCAGGTTCGGATGCCCAAGTGCAATTCTGTATCTCTCTAACTTCAAGCACCGATACTTGTAATTCAGTAGACGGCATCGATCTAAATGGCCTAAAACCGTTGGATTTAACTGAAAATTCCGGTGCGACATTTTCCACAATAGTTGCCGGGTTACAAACCGGAACTAACTATTTTATTTGGGCTATTTTAAACGCTAGCGGACACCAGTATGTGAGCCTTATCCGTAAAATTCACACACCAGTTGGTCCAACGATTATTTATACAGGCAAGACTATTTATCAAAGCAAGGAGCCTCTACGAATCTTTTTCCACGCAACAGGGGGTGGGGGTGGCTACTCGAATTGGAAAGCTAATGGTTTCCCAGCCGGTACGAAAATTGCCATAGCAGCAACTTCATTGACTGTGACGGGTTCTAAATTACCAAGTGGCACCTATATCGTCACTGTTTCAGTATCCGACAAACTTGGCTCAACCAGTTCCATCACTCTTCCGATCATAATTAATGGCGAGGTTTTTCTAGGGCAACCTGCATCAGTTAAGGGTGCAACGGCTCAGTTAATCACTTCCAAATCAGTGCAAATTAATTGGAATAAGCAAGTTGATGCCCAGAAGTACGAAGTCACTTTGGCAAATAAAGTTGTGTGCTCAACGGCAGAATCGACCTGTGTGATCAAACAGTTACTCGGACCGAAAGCACAGATTGCTGTAACTGCAGTTAGCGAGCAAGGCATTAAATCGCAACCGGCACCTACTATTTATAAAGCACCTGCGACTCCAATCGACATTGAAGTTGCAAACTTCGCGCTCAACTCCCCTGTATTAGTGGCAAGCGATAAGACGAAGATTGCAGCCCTAGCGAAAACGATTCAGCTTCAGGGTTTCACATCTATTCAGGTTGCTGGGCATACAGATTCACAAGGCAACGATGCTCTCAATAGACCGTTGTCTCGAGCTCGAGCTGTGAACACCTTTAAATATCTCAAACTGATTCTGGCTAAGACGCCGATTTCGGTAACGTTATTAGCCGAGGGCTCGAAATCCCCGGTAAAGAGCAACGCTACAACTGAAGGCCGGGCCGCGAATAGACGTTCTGTGCTTGCTTTGAACTAAAAGGGAGACGAAATCTTTGCATTTGGGCGGTCTGTTAAAAGAAGGTAAGATGCGCAGGCTGTACAAAACTAAATAAGCGCGAGTAGCTCAACGGATAGAGCATCTGACTACGGATCAGAAGGTTGGGGGTTCGAATCCCTTCTCGCGCACCAGCAGGCAGTTTCTTAGTCTCCGATAATGATAAATCTCATATTGCTTCGTCCATTCCT
>SESB01002207.1_pt1 | contig 11703 bp, 11 predicted proteins | sample 3171441 | NCBI WGS metagenome assembly SESB01 (sample SAMN06051867, study PRJNA518727) | freshwater metagenome | biome: subpolar coniferous forest; feature: holomictic lake; material: water; isolation source: holomictic Lake 227, 6 m depth | place: Canada: near Kenora, Ontario | collected...
AAACAACTACTGGTGGTAAAGCACTCAAGTTCTATGCATCAGTTCGTTTAGATATCCGTCGCATTGAAACGCTCAAGGATGGCCAAGATGCAGTCGGTAACCGTACTCGCGTTAAGGTTGTTAAGAACAAGATGGCTCCACCATTTAAGCAAGCTGAGTTCGACATTATTTACGGCACAGGTATTTCACGCGAAGGCTCTCTCATCGATCTTGGTGCTGAAGTTGGAATCGTGAAGAAGTCCGGTGCTTGGTACACATACGAAGCCGATCAATTGGGTCAAGGCAAGGAAAATGCACGTACTTTCCTTATCGATAATCCAGATCTAGCTAATGAGATTGAAGCCAAGATTCGCGCTCACTTTGTGCCAATCGAGGTCGATGCTGATCTGATTGCCGCAATTGATGAAGCTACCGCCGAGGTTGATTTCTAATTAGCCTGCAATTTTCAAAGGTTGACCAGGCAGCTGACCCTTACGAAGTTGCGTACACCATTGCACAAAATGCATTAGTGGCGCGAGCTAAGAGTAAGGGTGAGCTCCTGGCTCATCTTAAAAAGCGCGGCATCGAAGATGACATAGCCAATGCCACCATTTACACATTAACGCAAAATGGTTTGATCAACGACGCTGAATTTGCTAAAGCCTGGACGCAATCTCGCCATAACGCCAAAAAATTATCAAAGCGAATCATTGCTGGAGAACTTCGCACTAGGGGAGTAGATCAAAACTCTATTGATGAGGCGCTAGATGAGATTGATGATGAATCGGAATATCGCACAGCTTTTTCTTTAGCGATGAAAAAGTATTCAACGATGTCGCGCCTTGAACCCGAGGTTCAGATTAGGCGAATTCAATCACTGTTGCAGCGAAAAGGTTTTAGTTTTGGTGTTATCGGCCGCGTTATTCGCGAGCTAGATATTCACTCAAGCGAGCTGCAGTAGCAACTACGGCTGCAGCATGAATGCGGCCAGGTTGGCGACCTAAGCGCTCTATTGGTCCGCTGATACTGACAGCTGCAATAACTTTTCCATTGGGTCCGCGAACTGGAGCCGAGACTGAAGTAACTCCAGCTTCGCGTTCTCCAACTGATTGTGCCCAACCACGACGGCGATCGGCAGCAAGTTGTGCGGCAGTAAAACGTGCACCAGCAACACCGCGATGAATCTTTTCGCTATCTTCCCACGCTAATAAAATTTGTGCAGCAGAACCGGCTTGCATAGTTAACGCCGCTCCCACAGGTACTGAATCTCGCAAACCAGATAAACGTTCAGCTACAGCAACACAGATGCGTTGATCGCCTTGGCGCTTATACAACTGGGCACTTTCACCCGTCGCATCGCGCAACGCCGCTAATGCAGGAGCAGCGGCGGCAAGTAGTCGATCTTCACCGGCCGCAGCGCCTAATTCAGCCGAACGCGGCCCTAATACAAAGCGACCCGATAAATCGCGAGCAACGTATCGATGAAACTCAAGGGCTACAGCTAATCGGTGTGCAGTAGGGCGGGCGATGCCGGTCGCGGCTACTAGTTCAGCTAAAGAATGCGGGCCAGCTTCTAATGTATTTAAAATTGCGGCCGCTTTGTCTAAAACGCCAACTCCGCTATTCTTAGTGCTCATAGAGTGATATTAACATCCCACTATGTGATACCGCAAATGCAACGAAGGAGCACCGACCGACGATGGGTAAAACGTTAGCTGAAAAGATTTGGGCCGAACATATAGTTCGTGCTGCCGATGGTGAACCCGATCTTTTGTATATCGATCTTCATTTAATTCATGAAGTAACGAGCCCACAAGCCTTTGATGGCCTGCGTCTGGCGCAGCGAAAAGTACGTCGTCCCGAGTTAACTATTGCAACTGAAGATCACAACGTCCCAACACAAAATATTGATAAGCCCATTGCCGATCCAGTATCTAAGCTTCAAGTGGATACTTTGCGTGCTAACTGCGCTGAATTCGGCGTACGTATTCACTCACTGGGCGATAAAGACCAAGGCGTAGTGCACGTAGTTGGTCCACAACTTGGTTTAACTCAACCAGGAATGACAATTGTTTGCGGTGATTCACATACGTCAACACATGGTGCCTTTGGCGCACTTGCTTTTGGTATCGGAACTTCTGAAGTTGAACATGTTTTAGCGACCCAGACTTTGCCGCTGGCCCGCCCTAAGACAATGGCCATTAACGTTGAAGGCACATTAAAAACAGGTGTTACTTCTAAAGATATTATTTTGGCCATTATTGCCAAGATCGGTACTGGCGGTGGCCAAGGCTATGTAATTGAATACCGCGGTTCAGCAATCCGTGCACTGTCAATGGAATCTCGAATGACTGTGTGCAATATGTCCATTGAAGCTGGTGCTCGCGCCGGCCTTATTGCACCTGATCAAACAACCTTTGATTACATCAAGGGCAAGCCACATGCACCCGAAGATTTTGATGGCGCGCTTGCGTATTGGAAAACTTTGTTTACTGATAGCGATGCCGCCTTCGATGTGGAAGTAAATCTCAATGCCGATGAATTAGAGCCATTTGTTACCTGGGGAACTAACCCAGGTCAAGGTGCATCTCTTAATTCCAACGTTCCAAATCCAGCCGATATCGCCGATGCTGAAGCTCGCGGAGCTGCTGAACGTGCCCTTGTTTATATGGGTCTTGAAGCCGGTACACCCCTTAAAAACATAGCTATTGACACTGTTTTCTTGGGCTCTTGCACCAATGGCCGCATTGAAGATTTACGTGCAGCAGCAGAAGTTGTGAAAGGAAAGAAAATTGCATCAACTCTTCGCATGTTAGTTGTGCCTGGTTCTGCGCGAGTCCGCTTAGAGGCTGAAGCTGAAGGACTGGATAAAGTATTTCTAGATGCTGGAGCTGAATGGCGAAATGCTGGTTGTTCTATGTGCCTTGGAATGAACCCAGATCAATTAGCTGTTGGAGAGCGTTCGGCTTCTACTTCTAATCGCAATTTTGAAGGCCGCCAAGGTAAAGGCGGACGCACTCACTTAGTTAGCCCATTAGTTGCGGCGGCAACTGCGCTGCGGGGAACTCTTTCTTCACCGGCAGATTTGTAAAGGAGCGGTTAAATATAAATGGATAGATTCATTAAGCATGTAGGCACTGCAGTTCCGCTTCGCCGTAGCAATGTTGATACCGACCAAATCATCCCTGCCGTTTATTTAAAGCGCGTTACTCGTAGTGGTTTTGAAGATGGTTTATTTGCCGCTTGGCGCAATGATCCCGAATTCGTACTTAATCAAGCCGCATTTAAGAACGGCACAATTTTGGTAGCTGGTGTTGATTTTGGTACTGGTTCATCACGTGAACACGCAGTGTGGGCTTTGCAAAACTATGGTTTTAAAGTTGTTATCTCTAGCCGATTTGCCGATATTTTCCGTGGTAATTCACTCAAGGGTGGCCTGCTCACGGTCATCATCGACCAAGCCGATGTAGAAGCGCTGTGGCTAGCCGTTGAAGCCGACCCAACTACGTCAGTCAGCGTTGATTTAGAAAGCCGTACCGTGAGCTATAACAATGTGGTTCTGCCCTTTGTAATCGATGACTACACCCGCTGGCGTTTAATGGAGGGTCTAGATGACATTGGCTTGACCTTCAAAAACGCTGATTCCATTGATTCTTTTGAGAAAACTCGAACAACGCTCAAGCCGGCAACGCTTCCAATTCGCAGTTAATAGCGAAAAAGTAAGCGTAAATCACTCAAAATTGGCTAGGGGTGAGAGCGTGCAAGCAAAACCCTCAACGTTAAATTGAGGGTTTTCTATGCGTAAAAACTGCGTTTTTTGATGAAATAGTTAAAAATATTTTTCGCGACACACCTGCATTAATAGCGTAATCACCCTATATATACGCGTAAGTTTATGAACACGTTAAGCGTTTGCTTAACATTTACGCGTAATAAGGGGATTTCAATGAATAAGGCCCAATTCATTGCGGCGTTGGCACCACATTTCAACGACAGCAAGAAGGAAGCAGCACACGCTGTAGATATCGTTTTTGACACAATCGTTCGTAACCTTTCAAAAGGTGAAGACGTAATGATCAACGATTTCGGTAAGTTCAAGAAGGTTGATCGCAAGGCTCGTATGGGACGTAACCCATTCACTGGCGAAACAATCAAGATCAAGGCTTCAAAGAAGGCTCGCTTTCTACCTGCAAAGGGTTTGAAGGATGTCATCTCAGGTGAGCGCAAGCTAGGACCTGCTCCAAAGCCAGAACCAAAGCCAGTTGCTAAGGCAAAGCCAGCAGCTAAGAAGGCAGCTAAGAAGGCTCCTGCAAAGAAGAAGCCAGCAGCTAAGAAGAAGGTTGCAAAGAAGGCTCCTGCAAAGAAGAAGCCAGCAGCTAAGAAGGCTAAGAAGAAGTAATTCACGTAGTTTAGTTAACGGGGTCGGCTCACGCCGACCCCGTTTTCTTATGCCTATTCGTTAGTATTGCTCGCATGGCGGAATACAAAGTTTCATATGCACCGCCGGTTGGTAAACCGCTAGGCACAAATTTTGCTTTTAAATTAGGAACAAAAGTAGTAATTCCTATTCTTAATTGTGTTGGAAAGAAGCAGTGGCGCGGGGGAGAAAACATCCCACAATCCGGCAAAATTATTATCGCCAGCAATCACATTTCATATTTAGATGTTTTGTTCCTTACACATTTTTTATATCGAAATGGACGTGCGCCTCGCTACATAGGCAAAGAGGGTGTTTTTAAAACCCCAGTTGTTGGAAAAATAGTCCTAGCTGCAGGCATGGTTCCAGTCATCCGTGAAAGTAAAGATGCGGCAAAAGCTTTAGATCATGCGGTACGTCTATTAGAGATTGGGCACTGTGTTGGCGTTTATCCTGAAGGCACGCTCACGCGTGATCCCAATGGTTGGCCCATGGTTGCCAAGACTGGGCTGGCGCGCCTTGCAATCACCACCAAAACTGCGGTCATTCCAATTGCACAATGGGGTTCACAGATTGTGATGCCAACATATGAAAAGAAAATAAAGTTATTTCCACGCACGCCAATAAAAATTTTAGTAGGAAAGCCTTTGGACTTATCACCGTGGTACGGCAAAGAAAATGATGCCGCGGCTCTCATCGAAGCAACGGCTTTCATTATGAAAGCGATCACCGATTTGCTTGAAGAATTGCGTGGAGAAAAACGCCCAGTTGAAATCTTTGACCCGCATAACTCGGATTTGCCTCGAACAGGAAACTTTAAAAAGAAGCGATGAGCAAAGTAACGGTTTTGGGTACCGGAGCTTGGGGTTGCACTATGGCTCAAGTGTTATCCGATGCCGGCAATCACATTCTTATGTGGGGCCGTAACCAAGAAACTGTGAATGAAATTAACGCACACCATACCAACGCTAAATATCTAGATGAGAACATCTTGCCCTTGGGAATTGCAGGCACGACCTCGTTACAAGAAGCTTTTGAATATTCAAATATCTATGTGCTGGCTGTTCCGGCACAAACGTTGCGAGAAAATTTAAAAACCTGGAAACCCTTGATGGATCCAGAAGCACTATGTGTGAGCACTTTAAAAGGAATCGAAGTTAGCTCACTTTCTAGAATGACTGAAATAATTCAAGAAGAGTTGGAAAGTCAAAACTTTGCGATTATCACGGGACCAAATCTGGCTAATGAGCTGATTTTGCGCCAACCCGCTGGGGCGGTAGCGGCTGCACCGACAATGGTGATTGCTGAAAAAGTACAAAAGCTTTTTGCAACGCCGTATTACCGCGTTTACACGTCAGTAGATGTTTTAGGTTGTGAGTATGCAGGTGCAATTAAATCGGTCATTGCGCTAGCTGTTGGAATTTCAATTGGAATGGGTTTCGGGGAAAATACCCAAGCCATGCTCATTACTCGGGGTTTAAATGAAGTCGCGCGTTTGTGTGCAGCACATGGCGCCGATCCACTCAGCGCGGCAGGTTTAGCTGGAATGGGTGACTTAGTAGCTAGCTGTGGTTCTCCGTTATCGCGTAACCGCACTTTCGGCGAGGTTTTGGGACGTTCTGGATCGATGCAAACCGCGCGAGAATATGTAGCTAAGACCGTTGAGGGCGTAGCCTCCTCCAATGCAGTTCTAGAAATTGCTCACAGAGTAGGAGTTGAAGTGCCAGTTATCGAAGCCGTTGCCGACGTTGTTTCAGGCTCGATTTCACCTGCTGATGCCCTTGATCGCCTTATGGAAATTACCACGCGCGCAGAAAACTTTATTCGATGAGCACAATCAACGTTGCCGTTATCTGCGGAGGTTTAAGCAGCGAACACGAAATTTCTTGCATCTCAGCCGGCGGGGTTTTAAAAGGCTTGGATTCCAGCAAGTTCACGGCCATTCTTATTGGAATTACTAAAGCCGGTAATTGGGTATTGCTTCCAAATGATTATCCACTTGAAATCAAAAATGGAAAACTCCCAATCGTTGATGAGAATGCGCCTTCGGTAATTGCCGATATCCACGGTTTTTCAGTCGCTGGTAAGCCACTCAATATTGATTGCGTTTTCCCAGTTCTGCATGGTCCGTATGGCGAAGATGGCACGATTCAAGGTTTACTTGAAATCGCGAATCTGGCTTATGTTGGTAGTGGTGTTTTATCTTCAGCAGTAGCAATGGATAAATCCTTTGCTAAACCAATTTTTGCCGCAGCTGGAATAAACGTTGCTGATGGAATTGTGATGACAAAGAAAGATCAAAAAATTCACATTGATGATCTGGCGTATCCACTTTTTGTGAAGCCAGCTCGTGGGGGATCAAGTCGCGGAACGCATAAAGTTAAAACTGTGGGGGATTTGAATGCTGCCCTTGCTGATGCTTTTCTCTATGACAATAAAGTCATGCTAGAACAAGCTGTTCTTGGTCGTGAAATCGAGTGTGCGGTTCTAGAGGTAGATGGAGTAGTCAAAGCCTCCGTAGTCGGGGAAATTGTCATTGATAGTAAGTTTGAATTTTATGATTTTGAAGCTAAATATTTAGATGGAGCTACTACTGTAAAAATTCCAGCCGATATTCCGCAAGCAGCTGCCGAAGAAATTCGCACTAAAGCAGTCCAGGCCTTTAAAGCCCTTGGGTGCAGTGGCTTAGCCAGATGTGATTTCTTCTATACCGATAGCGGAGAAATCGTAATAAATGAGATAAACACGATGCCTGGCTTTACTGGTACGTCGATGTACCCAAAACTGTGGGCGGCCAGTGGAGTTGATTACACATCATTGATTACCGCATTAATTGAAACTGCACTCAAGCGCACTAACGGGGTTTTAGGAAACTAGTTCAACAATCTTTGCTGCGGGGTTTTGAGCAGGATCTGAATCCATTATTAGGAAAGCCGCTCTCATGCCAACCTCTAGTGTTCCAAACTCTTTTTCACGAAAGAGTTGATAAGCAGCGTTTTTTGTATAAAAGGTAAGTGATTCAGCAAATGTGAGTGCTTCTTCTATTACCCATGCTTGGGTGATGCCATCAGAAGGGTTTGAACGAGTAACTGGAACATGGAGAGCTTCGAGTGGTACATGGCTTGTAACTGGCCAATCACTTCCAAAGGCAATGGTTGCGCCAGCATCGACCAATGTTCGCAAGCGATATTGACGATCATTGCGCACTTGCCCAATTCGGGGCGCAATAAGTTCTTTGTTCATTGGATCGAGATAGCACCACAGAGGTTGAATATTTGCGATGACGCCCAGCTGATTAAATCGAGGGATGTCCTCATCGCGAATTAGCTGTGCGTGAACGATTACAGGGCGGCGATCCCATGCCGGATTAATGTTCTGCATCGCCTCAATTGAATCCAAAGCCTGCTTTACTGCCGCATCACCGATAGCGTGTAAATGCACTTGATAACCCAAGGCGTCATAAGCCACTAGCGCATTGCGTAGTTCGGCATCGTCCCAAATTTTCAAACCAAAAGTTGTTGGGTCATCTTCGTACGGTTGAGTTAAATAAGCCGTTCCGGCCGATAAAGCCCCGTCGAGCAAGAATTTAATGGAGTTAGCTTTTAATAGAGATGGATGAGGCAGGTGTAGTGATTCTTCCCGAAGGGAATTGAAATCATCGATATCGGCAAACCATGTTGTGGGTGTTGCTAAAAATGAAAGATTAAACGGGATCGTTAAATCACCGGACTTGGCGGCGGCAATATAGGCACGGGCCATATCTTTTTCACACCATGAATCAATTGCCGCACTTACTCCTACTTTTTTATATTCCTTACAAGCAAATTTGATTGCAGCAATATCACTCTCAATGGTGTTTGCCGGGGCGTGATTAAGTACTAAAGCAATGGCCGAGGGTTCGCGCAGCGTGCCTTTAGGTGCGCCACCTGCGGTTCGCGCAATTGTGCCACCATCGGGATCTTTGGTGTCGGCGTTAATTCCAGCCAATTGCAACGCTTTACTATTGACCCAAATCGTATGGTGATCAACTGCATGCAGCACCACGGGTCGCTCACTGACAACTGCATCTAGCCAAGCGGCTTCAAAATCACCGCTCTCAATAATCGCCGCTTCATAAGCCCCACCGATAATCCAGGGGGTAGTTGGATTCTTATCGGCAAAATCTTGTACGGCCGAAACAATTTCTTTCACGGATGTCAGACCGTTAACTTTTGGTCCAGCAGCTTCGCGACCGGCAAAAATTGGATGGGCATGGCCATCGAGAAAAGATGGAATAACAAAAGAATTATTTAAATCAATGGTTGTATCGGCAGCGCTATTTTTAGCGGTATCACCAGTTGCAATGATTGTGGAATCTTCAACGAGCAAATCATGAAAAATTTCTTGGTCTGCAGACCAAAAGCGCGCGTTTGTATAGAGCGTGCGCACAGTTAATTAATTTTTATTGGTGAGTTACTGGGCAGGTTAAGGTGCGAGTAATTCCAGCGACACCTTGAACTTTAGATAAAATCAAACGACCAAAATCTTCCATGCTTTGCGCTTCTGCGCGCATGATGACGTCATAAGGACCAGTGACGCCTTCGGCCAGAGTTACACCAGCGATCCCCGAGATTGCCTTAGTTACGGATCCTGCTTTGCCGACCTCGGTCTGAATCAAAATGTAGGCCTGAACTGACATGAGAGTTTCCTTTCGTTGGTCAGGCAAGGCTACTTCAGAGATATGGCAACTGGCTAGTCGATTACTCTTTTCCTATGAACTTCGATGAAAGCCAGATAATCGGTGTGCTGGCCGAAATCTTTGGAACTGGACGTGGAGTTATCCTAGGAATTGGCGATGACGCTGCCGTTGTTGCAACTGGTGGACATACGGTTATTACAACTGATATGGCCGTGGAAGGAACGCATTTTGATTGCGCGAACTCGGGCGCCTTTGAAATTGGCCGCAAAATTTGCGCAGCAAACTTGGCCGACGTTTATGCAATGGGTGCAACTCCAACATATTTAGTTGTGGCCGTTACCTTAACGGGGCAAGAAACTATTGAATGGATAAGTGAGTTAGCTCAGGGAATCAAACATGAAGCCAGCAGTTGTGGGGCCGTGGTGGTTGGCGGGGATTTAACTCGTGGAGCTTTCAAGGTAATTTCTATGACCGCACTTGGTGAAGTTGTTGATGCGATTTCTCGGAGTGGGGCAAAAGTAGGAGATGCAATTTATGTATCGTCATTACCCGGTTGGTCGGCAGCAGGTTTGGCTTGCATAGAAAAGCCAGAACCTAACGACTTAGAGCAATACGCAATTGATGAATTCTGTGCTCCTACAGTTGATTATTCGATGGCTGTTGCCTTTGCAAACAAAGGCGCACATTCAATGTGCGATGTCAGTGATGCTTTAGTAATTCAAGCTGGCCAGCTGGCACAAGCATCAGGTGTGCAGTTGTGCTTTGATGCCACAGCTTTTGAAAATAGCGAAGAGTTTGTACAGTTACAGGAGTTAGCTTCTAGCACTAATGTCGATGTCTGGCAGTGGATTTTTGCTGGTGGAGAAGATCATGTTTTTCTGGCAACCGGTAAGGATTTGCCTGGATTATGCGTCGGTGAAGTAAAAGCTGGAACTGGAGTTACTGGCCTGGAAATGAAAAAAGCGCCAGATACCTGGCGCCATTTCAATTAATGATAAAAAATTAACGTGTAACTTTTCCGGCCTTGAGGCATGAAGTGCAAACGTTTTGACGCTTAGTCGCACCCTTAACAAGTGTACGAACGCGCTGAATATTTGGATTCCAGCGGCGACGTGTCTTTACCTGAGAGTGTGAAACGTTATTGCCAAAGCTGGGCCCTTTGCCACAGATATCGCATGTTGATGCCACAGCGGTACTCCTTTTAACTTCTCTGTATGTCGTTCCAGTGGGAACAGAGCGTAAGGGTACCTCGTAGGCGGGGGAGGAAGCCAATTAACGCTGAGCGTGGACTGAGCCTGGGCGTGAGTTAGGCAACATAAGGGCTAGCCCATGGCTTCTTTAATGTGCCCACAACTTTTCAAGCGGAGGATTACCTGTGAGCCGGCAAAAGCGGTTCAGAATCGGGGAAAAGGGTTTTATGAACTCCTTAGATCTAGCTAGATGGCAATTCGCTATTACAACGGTTTATCACTTCTTATTCGTGCCAATCACTATAGGTATGGGCTTTATGGTCGCAGGCCTACAGACTGCTTGGTATCGCACTGGCAATCTGCAATATCTGCGCGCCACTAAATTTTTTGGCAAGTTATTTCTCATCAACTTTGCAATTGGAGTTGTGACAGGAATAGTTCAAGAGTTCCAATTTGGAATGAACTGGTCTTCTTATAGTCGCTTTGTGGGTGACATCTTTGGCGCACCACTTGCAATGGAAGGACTCTTAGCATTCTTTATGGAATCAACATTCCTGGGTCTTTGGATCTTTGGGTGGGATCGCCTGTCTAAGAAATTGCACCTTGCAACAATCTGGCTTGCAGCAGCAGGCACCTTACTTTCTGCATATTTCATTTTGGCAGCAAACTCTTGGATGCAACATCCAGTTGCCTACACTTATAACGCAGCCAAGAATCGTGCAGAATTAACAAATATAATTGAAGTTCTTACACAAAAAACTGCTTTGGCAACCTTCTTCCACACAATTCCTTCTGCAGCATTTACTGCAGGTGCATTTGTTGCCGGTATTTCCGCGTTCTTAATTATCAAAGGTAAAGATCTTCAAATGTCTCGAGGCACCTTTAAACTAGGCGCAATCACAATGGTGCTTAGTTTTATTCTTGTTGGTGTTTCAGGAGACTTAACAGCTCGAGTGATGACTGATCAACAGCCTATGAAAATGGCTGCAGCCGAGGCTCTTTATGACTCAACTGCAAATGCCCCATTCTCATTATTTACTCTAGGAACTTTGGATGGCTCAAAATCTGTATTCCAGATTGGCCTGCCTTCAGTTCTATCCTTCATGTCTACAGGTAATTTCAACGGAGTAGTAGAGGGCGTTAATGATTTAGAAGCCGCCTATGACAAGCAATTTGGTGCTGGTAACTACACACCAAATATTCCGCTTGCCTATTGGTCATTTAGATTAATGATGGGATTTGGCTTTATCGGAACTTTCTTTGCTCTTCTTGGCCTATGGCAGATGCGAAAAGGCCGAACTCCTAAAGGTAAGTGGTTCTATCCAGCGATGGTTTCACTTCCATTTATCCCGCTAGCTGCAAATTCATTTGGTTGGATCTTTACTGAAACAGCACGTCAACCATGGGCAGTATTTGGACTCATCAAAACTGCAGATGGC
>SESB01002209.1_pt1 | contig 11697 bp, 8 predicted proteins | sample 3171441 | NCBI WGS metagenome assembly SESB01 (sample SAMN06051867, study PRJNA518727) | freshwater metagenome | biome: subpolar coniferous forest; feature: holomictic lake; material: water; isolation source: holomictic Lake 227, 6 m depth | place: Canada: near Kenora, Ontario | collected 2014-07-08...
ATCTGCGGGTTGTACATAAACTTTTCTAAAGTTTTTTCGGTAATGGAATTTGGATTTATCTTCTTTGCTTTAACTTGATCGGCAATGAGTTTGATCGCATCCACCAACTCAGTGCGGCCGCCGTAATTGACACACATATTGAGAGTAAGAGTTTTGTTACGCTTAGTTAGCTCTTCGGCCTCTTGTAATTCAGAGATCACCGACTTCCAGAGTCGACCAGGCTTACCCACCCAACGCACGCGTACGCCGAGTGCATGCATCTCGTCGCGGCGACGACGCAAGACATCGCGATTAAAGCCCATCAAAAACTTTACCTCTTCGGGGCTGCGCCGCCAGTTCTCGGTAGAGAATGCATACGCGCTAATCTCTTTAACGCCGATTGCAATCGCGCCATGAACAACATCGAGCAACGCTGCTTCACCGGCTTCGTGCCCAGCGGTTCGTGGCAGTCCGCGTTTCTTAGCCCAGCGGCCATTGCCATCCATCACGATCGCAACGTGGTTAGGAACGTTGGCGACCTGCGGCGGCTTGGGTGTACTCACCGTCAGATTCTCTCAACTAAAGGCAGGCTCCGTAGACCACGTTCTAGGTGCCATTGCAGGTAAGCGGCGATCAGACCCGAGGCTTCGCGGCGATAGCGCTGTTCGCTGACAGAGGCGAAATCCCAGTCCCCGCTGAGTAGCTGTTGCATCAGGACGAGTGTTTCGGGGTGCGGCGTGGGGGCGGCGCTCGGTTTGCAGTTGTCGCAGACGCTGCCGCCGCCAACCAGTGAGAAATAGCGATGTGGCCCAGGTGCATCGCAGCGCGAGCAGTTAGATAACGAAGGTGCGTATCCCGCCACAGCGAGCGAGCGCAAGAGGAAGGCGTCGAGAATCAGCGATGCATCGTAAGTTTCGTTAGCGAGCGCTTTGAGCGCACCTACTAATAGTAAATACTGCTGCAACGCAGGTTCGTGTTCGTGCGATACAAAGCGTTCGGCCGCTTCCAAGATTGCAGAGGCACAGGTCCAGCGCTGGTAGTCGAGTGACAGAGTGTCGCCATAGTTTTCGATGCTGACGGCTTGCGTCACCGTGTCCAAGTTGCGCCCCGAGTACAACTGCAGATCGACATGCGATGCCGGCTCTAAGCGAGCGCCCCATCTGGATTTGGTGCGACGCACACCTTTAGCAACCGCGCGGATCCGCCCGTGTTCCCGGGTGAAGAGGGTGATGATGCGGTCGGCCTCCCCCAACTTCTGGGTGCGCAGAACGATCGCTTGATCGCGGTAGACCGACATAGGGTCACCGTATCGCGGACTACTGTCGCAGGCCGCGATTTACGGCTGAGACGACGGCTTTGAGAGCCGCGGTGGTCGTACTTGGGTCGATACCGACTCCCCAGAAGGTACGCCCAGCGACTTCGCACTCTAGATAGGCAGCAGCTTTCGCATCGCCACCAGCAGAGAGCGCGTGCTCGTAATAATCCAGTACGCGAACCCCAGCGCCGCCAACGTGCTTATTCATAATGTCTACGAAGGCCGCAATTGGACCGTTACCAGTTCCATTTAAGGAATGGATAGCGTGGTGATCCAAGAGTTCGACAGAGAGGTTTACATCTTCATCTAAGTGGCTGGTCTGCGAGAGGCCAACTAACTTAAATCGACCCCATTGGTTCTCGGCTGCAGGAAGGTACTCATCTTCAAAGATCTGCCAGAGTTGATCGGGAGTTACTTCCCCACCTTCGGAATCGGTCATGGATTGAACAACCTGCGAAAATTCAATTTGCAGACGGCGCGGAAGATCCAGATGATGTTCGTTCTTCATCAAGTACGCGACGCCACCCTTGCCTGATTGCGAGTTAACGCGAATGACCGCTTCGTAGGAACGACCAATATCTTTAGGATCGATCGGAAGGTATGGAACCGCCCAGGTATGTTGATCGATATGGCGCCCAGCGGTATCAGCATCGCGCTGCATATGCTCAAGACCTTTCTTGATCGCATCCTGATGTGAACCAGAGAATGCCGTGAAGACCAAATCGCCCCCATATGGATGACGCTCTGGTACGCGCAATTGATTGCAATATTCGACGGTGCGACGGATCTCATCGATATCAGAGAAATCAATATGCGGATCTATGCCGTGGCTAAACAAATTAAGGCCCAGCGTTACGAGGCAGACATTTCCGGTGCGCTCACCATTTCCGAAGAGCGTTCCTTCGATGCGATCGGCGCCAGCTAGGTATGCCAACTCTGCAGCAGCAACTCCGGTTCCGCGATCGTTATGTGGGTGCAGCGACAAGACAACAGAGTCGCGATATTTCAGATTGCGATGCATCCATTCGATGGAATCGGCATATACGTTAGGTGATGCCATCTCAACGGTTGCCGGCAAATTGATGATCGTCTTGTGATCGGGGGTCGGCTTCCAGATATCGTTGACAGCGTCGCAGACCTCTTTGGCATATTCGAGTTCGGTGCCGGTATATGACTCGGGGCTATATTCGAAGAAGACGGTGGTACCCGGAACGGTAGCAATTAAATCTTGGCAGATCTGCGCGCCATCAGTAGCGATCTTCTTGATGCCCTCTTTATCCTGGCCGAAGACGACGCGGCGTTGCAGCGTTGAAGTCGAGTTATAAAGATGAATAACTACCTGCTTGGCGCCTTTAACTGATTCGAAGGTGCGTTCGATCAGCGGGCGGCGAGCTTGGGTCAATACTTGGATAACAACATCATCGGGGATCAGATTCTCTTCGATGATCTTGCGCACGAAATCAAAGTCGAGTTGAGATGCGCTGGGAAAGCCCACTTCGATCTCTTTGTAACCCATCTTGACCAGCAGATTGAACATAGTCAATTTGCGGTGCGGATCCATCGGATCGATCAGCGCTTGATTGCCATCGCGTAGATCAACAGAACACCACTTCGGCGCTTTAGTGATCCGCTGGGCGGGCCAGGTGCGGTCGGCTAGATCTACTGGGATAAAAGGTGCATAACGATGCACTGGCATCGTCGAAGGTTGTTGCTCTGGATAATCCATTTAAAGCTCCTTAGGTTTCGCGGGTTGTTTTCTCATTTACCGGCAAGAGAAAACCTCCGCGAGCGAGGTGACCGGTTAGTTGGCCCCGCTGCGGCAGCGAAGGAGGAGGCTGCGCATGTTCATGTCCCTAGGTTACTAGAGCCCGTGAGCAGCAGCAACAGCGGCATAAGTGATCTTGCCGTCGTGCACGTTGAGGCCAGAACCGAGCGCAGGATCGCGCGCAATCGCTACTTCCCAGCCCAAATCTGCAATCGCCACCGCATATTTGATTGTGGCATTTGCAAGGGCGTAGGTCGAAGTCGCTGGGACCGCACCTGGCATATTTGCGACGCAGTAATACAAAGAATCGTGGACTTTGAATGTTGGCTCAGCGTGCGTCGTCGCGACAGAACCTTCGAAGCAGCCGCCCTGATCGATTGCAACATCGACAAGCACGGATCCCGGCTTCATCTTTGCAACTAAATCTTTGGTGACGAGCTTGGGAGCCTTTGCTCCGGGGACCAGGACAGCGCCGACTACTAAATCCGCTGCCATACATTGTTGTTCGATCTCGTATTTAGAGGATGCCAAAGTTTTAACTTGTCCGGCAAAGATCTGATCGATCTGGGCTAGGCGTTCGAGATTGAGATCGAGGATCGTGACATCAGCATGCATGCCGTGTGCGACGGTCGCTGCTGCAACTCCAACAACTCCCCCGCCCAAGATGACAACCTTGCCGGGGCGAACTCCGGGAACTCCAGTAAGCAGAACTCCGCGACCGCCTTCGGGACGTTGTAGTGCAGTGGCGCCGACTTGAATCGACATACGACCTGCAACTTCTGACATTGGTGCGAGCAATGGCAAGTGGCGATTAATTTCAACGGTCTCGTAGGCGATAGCGGTGACGCCCTGTTCCATCAGGGCAACGGTTAATTCGCGATCTGCAGCGAGGTGTAGATAAGTGAAGAGAATCTGACCTTTGCGCATCTTGGGATATTCCACGGCGATCGGCTCTTTGACCTTCATGATCATCTCCGCGCGCTGCCAGACCTCATCGGCGGTCGCAACGATCTGTGCACCAGCGGCGACATAATCGGCATCGCTAATTGCCGATCCAACGCCGGCTCCGCTTTCGATCAGGACCGTGTGTTGACCACTGAGCGCATGTGCCCCAGAGGGAGTGAGTGCTACGCGGGATTCATTATTTTTGATCTCTTTAGGAACACCAATAATCATGGTCTTGATGTTACTCCCGAATGAGAGGCGATTATTCGTATATCGCGGCGCAGATCTTGGGATGAAGGTCTGCTCTCATCTGGGTAAATGCTGATGGTGGCCAGCCTGCGGCGAAGGTACGGCGTAAGAGCTTGGCCATTTGATATGAGGGGCTATCCTCAAATGCGCGATCGAGCGCTCGTTGTGCCAGAGCGCCATCACCGCGCTCATAGGAGATGGTGGCGAAGATCACGGCTATCGGTGCTACATATCCTCGAGGCGCAACCCGCAATAACCAGCGCCACATATCCCAGAGCAATTCCATTGACTCTTCGGTCGCCATTCCCATCGCATAATCACGTACTTGCAGATCAAGAAGTCTGGCTAAGACCAGTGCGATCAAGGCCTTGTTTTCACTCATTCCATCTCTCTTGAATTCGGCGGCCAATTCATTGATCGCATCTGCGCCTTCGCGTTGAAAAGTGATCACTTCATCGGAGTCATAATCAATCTCTGCAATTTTCTTAATTGCCTTATTGAGTTCTTTATCAGCGGGAAGCGCTGCTATTGAGCGCTTCATCTCATCGAGATCGAGATACGGCAGTGGGTTGCCAGCCGCGACTTGTTCGACCGTAACCCTGCTATCTGAAAGAGGTGGGACAGGAGTGCCCTCCGGCGGGCAACAATCATGATCTTCACAGAGCGTGGAGCGAAAGCGGCCGGCGCGAACTTCGATACATTCCTTTACCGATACACCGCACTCTGCGATTACCTCACGCAACGTGGCGAGTGGATCAACCGCACTTGCAGTATCGGGCAGATATCCAACGACAATCGCTTCACTTGCCTGCTCTCGAAACAAATGAGAAGCGATGGTCTTGCTTACAGCTTCCATTGCTTCTGTATCTGGATAATCAATGCGCATCGCCATCACCACCTTCTGCTCGCGCAGCGCCATTGCAACAAGTGAATCCTTCGGGTGATAGCCGACCATAAATGGAACGGCGGCCAAGAGATCGTGCGGTGAAGTGAGTTCGGTGGTCGTATGTGGTGTCATGGCTTAAAGATGGCGCGGTAGAGAGACACTATGAGGAGCGCTAGAAGAGAGATGTGCATAACTTCACCGTGTGAAATCTGTGGGGCCGGCAGAGACTTGAATGGTTGCGGATGTGTTCTGCACAATTGCGCCACCTAATACCGGCAAGACCGCACCTTGCGCCGCCCACGATCCTGCCCACGAGATCGCCAAATTGACGGTGTATATCCCCGCGCTTTTATAAGTATGTGTAATTGTGGCGTCAGGATAGGGTCCCCCAGCTTTCGATGTTGAGAACGTGGTGCCATCTCCAAAGTTCCAGAGAAAGGATGGGTTCATGGTTACATTGACGCCAACACCCAAGATTGCAGCCGCCACTTTGAAAACCGGATTGGTATCGCTCCAAAAATATACGGGGACCCCAGTGACTGCATCCTTTGCTGGTTGGTACAAGATCGTGCTCCCCGGAAGCAACCGAGTAATTTGATCGGAAAGTGAGAGTGCGGTCGTTACAACTTTGGCGGCCGTCGATTTCTTCTTTACTCGCGGCTTATAAGTCCGATGCACCACGGGCACCGCTTTGTAGGGAATCCACGTCTTGGGAATCGGTTTTACCGTCGGTCGGGGTCTGGGTTTATATGTTCGCTTTGGGGTTGGATGAGGCTGCAAGGTGCTTCCCGGACGGTTCTGATCTGCCCGAATAATCAGCTGATGCGTCGTGGGGTCGGTATATACCTGGACGCACGGTCCAGCGGCGCAGTGTGCCGCCATCAACAATCCCGCCATAAATATCATTCCACGACATTAAAGATGTGAAATTCACTTCACCTTAAACGGTCAGCAGGCTGTGGATACCTGCACAATGTGGAAAGTCGTGCCACGCTAGGTACATGGCGCACACCGATGGCGATGGCTGGATGCAATGCAGTTGTGGTCACAAGCATTGGGGACTGCACGGAGCTGCCGGACTATTGCTGGTTCGTGAAGGAACGATTCTGCTGCAGCACCGTGCGCCTTGGGTTCATAACGGCGACACCTGGGGAATCCCCGGCGGCGCCAAAGATAGCCACGAAACAATTCTCGAAGGTGCCAAACGCGAAGCCCATGAAGAGTTGGGAATCGATACCGACCTGATCGATCCGGTTCATATCTTTACCGATGATCATGGTGAATGGCGTTATGACACGATCATCGCGCTTGCCAGCGTTGACTTAATTGCGCACGAGATGAACGATGAATCGCAAGAGATTCGCTGGGTGGCATTTGATGAAGTCACAAAGATGAATCTGCACCCATCCTTCGCACGCAACTGGCCGGATCTACAAGCCCTGCTCGGAGAATTGCTTATCTAAACGCTTGAGGGATTCTTTAACGACCGCTCCATCGCTGGTGCGATAAAAAGGCGGCATCGAGTTGAGCAGAATTGACCCATAACGCTTAGTAACAATGCGCGTATCTAAGATCGCGACGACTCCGCGATCATCCATCGATCGAATCAAACGACCAGTCCCCTGCGCCAACATCAGGGCAGCGCGCGGCAATGAGACTTGCATGAATCCGCTTCCGCCTGCTTGATCGGCCTCGGCAGAGCGCGCGCTCATGACTGGTTCATCAGGCCTTGGGAATGGAATGCGATCGATGGCTACCAAGGTGCAGGACGGCCCTGGTACATCGATACCCTGCCAGAGCGAGATTGTGCCGAGCAAGATAGAGCGGGGATCTTTCGCAAATTTCTCGACGAGTGGTCCGACAGAGTCACCCCGCTTCTGGGTGATGATTGGAATCTTGAGTTCTGCCAGAACGCGGCGCAGGTGTTCATCGGCCATCTCAACTCCGCGCCAAGAGGAAAAGAGCGCCAGGGTGCGCCCACCCGCGGCTTCGATCAATTCACCGAGTTCGGTCAGCGCATCTTTAGCTGGGCCATCGCGACCAGGTTCTGCCAAATGGCGCGGCAGGTAGAGCATTCCCTGCGAAGCAAAATCAAAGGGTGAACCCACATCCAGCATCTGCACATTGGCTGGATCTATTGCGCCTTTTCCTTCATCGCTCTCTTCATCAATATCTTGGCCCACAACAAAGCCGATAGATTTTGCAATCGCATCAAATGATTTGCCGATGGTGAGAGTCGCCGAAGTAGCAATTACCGGAGTCTCGGTCAATAAATTGCGGCGCAGAACATCTGATACTTCTAGCGGTGCCAAATACAAGGTGGAGAAGTTGGGTTCGAACCACATCACTTGATGCTTACCTGGTCGCAACATCTTAGAGGCAATAGTCTGAATCTCATTTGTAGCACCTTTAACGCGAGCGCGCTGTGCCATGGAATCGGGATCGATAATGTCAGCGTCGGCGTTAATTAACGCAACTACAGCGGCAGATGACTCTTTGACCTTGCGGATTGGAGCTTCTAACTGCCGAGGTAGTTCTGGCAAGCGTCCTGCCTTGCTTGGATCGTTGCGCACATCAGCGGCGAAATCAGCAATCGCTTCGGCGAAATCATCAGCGGCTTTCTTAAAAGCTATCGCTGCCTTGCCCGGCATATGTTTGGTGGCCATCGCAGCGGCCCGCTCGACGCGCGCCGCAGTCAACTCTTCGGTCACGGCTTGTGTCGTGCGGTCCATAAATTCGTGTGCTTCATCCAAAATCACCGCGTCGCGCTCTGGCAAAATCGCGTGGTTATCGACGATCTCGATTGCAAGAAGCGTGTGATTGGTGACCACGACATCTGCGGTCTGCGCCTTGGCCTTTGCTGCCACCGCAAAGCATTGCGATCCAAAGGCGCAATCATCTTTACCGATACATTCGCGGCCCGAGACCGAGTTGGCGAACCAGACTCGACGATCGACATCCGGAGCATCATCGCGATCCCCCGATACACCGGGGGTCTTGGCCCACGCTTTGAGCCGCTTCTGATCTTTTTCTAAAGCGCCGATCTCCATCAACATATCGCCGTCGGGATCTTGCTCTGCGCCATTCATCTTCTGTAAGCACAAGTAATTGCCGACGCCCTTATAAACGGCGAAGGTGAGATTTCGCTTCAGTACTTTCTCTAAAGCCGGCTGAATCTTCGGCAGATCACGCTCAACCAATTGACGCTGTAATGCGAGGGTTGCGGTGGCGACCAAGACCTTTTTGCCGTGCACCAGGGCTGGCACCAGATAAGCCAGGGATTTGCCGGTACCCGTACCCGCTTGAACTAAGAGGTGGTGGCGGTCGGTCAGGGCATTGGCCACAGCTTCGGCCATCTGGATCTGACCTTCGCGGGGTTCCCCGCCAATAGCCTCAATCGCTGCATTTAAGGCCTCGCCGACCAACTTCATCTGTTGGTTCTTTGCGCTAGCCATCCGCCAACCCTAGCGGCGAGGACTCACACTCCTGCGCTATCCACAGCAGTCAAAGTTCAACCGCATTTTGGACCGCGTGTCGTACGCACAGGTAACGCTCAGGGTAGGTCGCCACCCCGCGTATCCTTTTATCGCTTCCCCCTAAGGCAACACAGACCGAAGGGAATACCGATGTCGCTTTTCTCTTGGACCTTGCATGGGGATGGAAAATCTATCCGCGCAGGCGAAGTAGTACAGCCCGAAGAAAGACTCACTTGGCCCCGCACGATTGGTATCGGTGTCCAGCACATCGTCGCCATGTTCGGCGCCACCTTCTTAGTCCCAATTCTGACCCATCTGCCTCCAACGACAACCCTCTTCTTCTCCGGCGTCGGAACGATGCTCTTCCTCCTTATTACGCGGAACAAACTCCCTAGCTACCTGGGATCCTCCTTTGCCTTCCTTGCCCCAATCGCCGCGGCGGTTTCAAAGGGCGGAATGGCACAAGCACTCGGCGGCGTTGTCGCAACTGGCGTATTGCTAGCCATTGTCGGCCTGATCGTTAACTACTTTGGAATCAATTGGATCAACTGGCTATTGCCTCCAGTAGTAACTGGATCGATCGTCATGATCATTGGTCTCAACTTGGCTGGTGCTGCGAAGAATAACTTCAGCCAGCAACCACTCGTTGCCATCGTCACCCTGCTAGCTGTCATGCTCATCGGTGCGGTTACCAAGGGATTCTTTAGTCGTATCTCGATCTTCGGCGGAGTCGTCGTCGGATACCTCTTTGGAATCATGCACGGCGACGTGAAGATGGCCAGCGTCACCGCTGCCAAGTGGCTCGCAATGCCACACTTCACCAGCCCATCGTTCAAGATGAGCGCAATGGTTCTCTTCCTTCCAGTTGTCTTGGTTCTGATGGCCGAGAACGTCGGTCACATCAAGGCTGTCTCTGTCATGACCGGAAAGAATCTGGATGATCAAGTCGGCAAGGCGCTCTTCGCTGACGGTCTCTCCACCACCCTTGCGGGTATCGGCGGCGGTTCAGGTACAACAACCTATGCCGAAAACATCGGCACCATGGCAGCGAGCAGAATTTATTCAACTGCTGCATATTGGATTGCGGCCTTGGGAGCGGTATTGCTTTCGCTCTGCCCTAAGTTCGGCGCCATCCTAAGCCTTACTCCTGTTGGAGTATTGGGCGGCGTTGGTCTCGTGCTTTACGGAATGATCGCTGTCCTCGGTGCCAAGATCTGGATCGAGAGCAAGGTTAATTTCGGAATCACCCAGAACCTAATGGTTGTAGCTGCAACGCTGATTATCGGTGTTTCAGATATGTCATGGACACATGGCAACTACACCTTCACCGGAATCGTTAACGGAACTCTCGTGGCAGTAGTTGGCTACAGAGTCTTTAACGGACTGGCAAAGATGGTCGGCAATCCTGCTGAGTAATTAGTTCAAGCAATAAAGAGAGCCCCGGCTAATAACCGGGGCTCTTTGCTTTGTTGTCCCAATGGGTGCAAATACGAAAGGCCCGCCGCGATCACGGCGAGCCTTTTTTAACTATTTGTTAGCGACGGATCAAGAACAACCCGATGTGTTGCCGCAACCTTCGCAGACGAAGCATGAACCAGCCATACGCATCTTGGTTCCGCAGGTCATGCAGAGAGGTGCATCTGATGATTGACCGCTCATCTTTTCGAAGAGTTCCATCGATGAACCGACACCAGCCAAGTTATCGACCGCAGGCTTAGCCTCAATCGTTACTGATGCAGGCTTACTTGCAACCGCAGCCGCTGCCACAGGAGCAGCTGTTGCTTTTGGGGCTGCAGACTCATCCTGGGTGTATTCACCGGACTCCAAAGCGCGAGCGCGCTCTGACGCGGTGTACAAGCCCAGTGCTGAGCGCGTATCGAATGGTAGGTAATCGAGCGCCAAGCGACGGAAGATGTAATCCATCATCGATTGTGCGATACGGATATCAGCGTCATCAGTCATACCAGCTGGCTCAAAGCGCAGGTTGGTGAACTTCTCGACGAATGTTTCTAGAGGAACGCCATATTGCAGACCGATCGATACTGCGATCGAGAAGGCATCCATGACACCGGCAAGAGTTGAACCCTGCTTGCCTAGCTTCAAGAAGACTTCACCGAGTGCGCCATCAGCGTAGGCACCAGCGGTCATATAACCTTCGGCGCCACCGACTGCGAATGATGTTGTCATAGATGGACGTGACTTAGGCAGACGCTTGCGGGTCGCGGTCGCAGGACCGGCAACTGATGCAGACTTGTTAGCGTCTTCGCCCTTGTTGTCGCCCTTACCGGTGGAAAGTGGTTGTCCCACCTTGCAGTTGTCGCGGTAAACAGCGAGCGCCTTCAGGCCAAGCTTCCAGCCTTCGTAGTAGACCTCTTCGATCTCTTCTACGGTGGCATCAGAAGGCAGGTTGACGGTCTTGGAGATCGCACCTGACAGGAATGGTTGGCAAGCAGCCATCATGTGCACGTGGCCCATGGCGCTGATTGAGCGAAGCCCCATGGCGCAATCGAAGATGTCGTAATGCTCTGGCTTGAGGCCAGGAGCGTCAATGACATTGCCGTGTGCTGCGATGAATTCAACGATCGCTTCGACGGTCTCTTCGGTGTAACCGAGCTTGCGCAGAGCCATTGGAATGGTCTGGTTGACGATCTGCATTGAACCGCCGCCGACGAGCTTCTTGAACTTAACGAGTGCAAGATCTGGCTCGATACCGGTGGTATCGCAATCCATCATCAAACCGATGGTTCCAGTTGGTGCAAGTACTGAAGCCTGCGCATTGCGCCAGCCATTCTTGGCACCGATCTCTAGGTTCTTGGCCCACTCTTGGTTAGCAACCTGCCATACATCGGCATCCAGGGTTGTAACAGAGCGTGCGCTGGAAGATGCGTTGGTGTGCTTTTGCATGACGCGGGTGTGTGCCTGCGCGTTGCGGGCGAAGCCAGCATATGGTCCAACGATCCCGGCGAGTTCAGCTGAACGACGGTAAGAAGTACCGGTCATCAGAGAAGTGATCGCACCAGCGAGTTGGCGTCCGCCATCTGAATCGTAAGCCAGACCTGATGCCATCAAGAGCGCACCGAGG
>SESB01002210.1_pt1 | contig 11697 bp, 7 predicted proteins | sample 3171441 | NCBI WGS metagenome assembly SESB01 (sample SAMN06051867, study PRJNA518727) | freshwater metagenome | biome: subpolar coniferous forest; feature: holomictic lake; material: water; isolation source: holomictic Lake 227, 6 m depth | place: Canada: near Kenora, Ontario | collected 2014-07-08...
GTTGTTTTTACTCTTATCGATGCCGATGTAATTGCTCTTGTCTTTTTCTTCGTAGACCAACACATCCTTTTTGGGATCTGTTCCCATCGTATGACGCATGATCTTCTCCGACAACAGCGTTACCGGATTCTTGGCGGTATAGAAAATAGTTTTGTTGTCGTTGGCCCAGACCGGAGCACCTTCCGTGTTTTCAATTGCATCGGACGAAATCTTACCCGTTTGAAGATCTTTGATGTGAATGGTATATTGCCTGCGGCTTACCAGATCCTCGCCGAAAGCCATAAAACGGTTGTCTTCGCTGATACTGAACCCTGTTGCAGCGTAATAGGCATGCCCTTCTGCCATCTTGTCGACATCCAGCAGGATTTCTTCAGGGGCATTCAGACTTCCCTTCTTCCGGCAATATTTGTAATACTGCTTGCCATCTTCGGTGCGGGTATAATAGAAATACCCGTTTTTATTGACAGGAACACTCTCATCTTTCTCTTTGATCCTGCTCTTCATCTCCGTGAACAAATCAGCCTGAAACTGCCTGGTCCCGGCCATCACCTGATCCAGGTAACTGTTCTCGGCCTTCAGGTAGTCCACCACTTTGGTACTGTCCGGTCCTTTGCCAAAAAAGTCGTACATCCAGTAATAATTGTCAAGAACCTTGTCGCCATGGATGGTACGTACATGTTCTTTCTTCGCTGCAATGGGAGCTGTTGCTTTCATAAACTGGGCATTTACTGATATTACGTAAATTAGAAGGGTCACCAAAATAATTGATTTTTTCATGTTCGGATGGTTGAGTTTGAGTTGGAAGCAGGAATAAAATTTGTCTTTTAGTCGAATAGGTTGATTAGATAGACCTTAGAGAACTTTGTGTCCTATGTGGTTAGGCTTGGAATTTAACCAGGAAGGACACAAAGGGATATACAAAGCCTCACAAAGTAAACGATATTACATTCAAATTGTTACACGAATGAGTTAATCCGCTTTCAAAGTTTTCGAGTCTTTGGTGAGTCCGCCGGAAGAAGCAGTAACCTGGATCTTTCCTTTCTGCAGAGCGGAACCCACGATGATCATCGCTTTCCCATAGAAAAGATGGACGAAATTGACCTGAAACGGATCTGCACATTGCGGATTTCCGTTTCCAACCCCGGCCACATGGCCCGGCCCATTGACGGAGATGTCAATTTTATTGGTGGCAAGCGGACAAACATTCCCTTCCTTGTCGATGGCTTCAACCAACAGATAAGACAGGTCCATCCCGTCGGCATAAATAGATGAACGATCAGGGGTTAAACGAATTCCAACCGGTTCACCGGCCGTTTTCATCACCTGCTCACCTATTTTTTCACCTTCCCGGTAGGCAACAGCCTTGAGTTCGCCAGCTTTCCATGTCACTTCCGGCCACATCAGTCTGAATCGTTCGACGGCTTTCGCGGAAGCCGGACTCTTGGCTTTTTTTCCCAGGGATAGTCCATTCAGGAAAAGTTCGGCACAGTCGCCGTTGGTGTAAACAAATACCGGAATTTTTTCGGCCTTGGCGCCCTCCCAGTTCCAGTGGGGGAGAATATGAACCGTTGTCTCTTCGGGTTTCCAATAGCTTTTGTAAAGGTAATACCTGTCTTTCGGGATGCCGCAAAGATCCACAATCCCGAAATAGGAGCTTCGGGAAGACTCCTTGTCAGTCATGCCGTGCGCCTTGGTCCACATGTTGTTGTAGGGCGTCGGCTCTCCCAGATAATCGAAGCCGGTCCACACAAATTCGCCTGCCACATATTCCTCGTCCTGCTGCCACATGAAGTCCTCGTCAGGCAGATCAGCCCATTCGGGTACATTCAAATCGTACGAACTCACCTGAAGTGAATTGGTAAATTCGGCTCTTTTCACCGGAAGGGGCAATTCGTAAAACCCGCGCGTGCTCACCGTTGATCCTGATTCACTGACAATGACAGCCTTGTTCGGCTCCATCTGCCGGGCCAGACTGTAACGTCTACCGTAATTCCAGCTATGCACGTCATAATAGTCAAAATGACGAAGCGCCGCACTGCCGGTATTGTCGCATGCCATGGTCACAGGCCGGGTAGGATCATATTTCCTGACATAGCTGATCATGGTTTGCAACCGGTGAAAGCCGTTGTTCTTGTTGTACTGGACGTCGCCCATTTCATTGCCTACACTCCAGATAAACACGCAGGGATGATTGCGGTCTCGGAGTACGAAATTGCGGATGTTTCTTCCGGCAAATTCCTCGAAATCGGTATTCTCATTGATATCCGCTTTCCCGTCGTATTTATCGAACGCCTCATCGTAGACAAGTATTCCCATCCTGTCGCACAGGTCGTACAACTCGGGAGCTGCCATGTTGTGACTGGTGCGTATCGCATTACAGCCCATTGATTTCATGATTTCGATCTGCCGTTCCATCGCCCTTGGGTAGAATGCAGCACCAATTGGTCCCTGGTCATGATGAAGATCCACACCTTTCAGTTGAACTCTTTGATCGTTCACGTAAAGGCCATTGTTGGCCGTAAGCCGGATGGTTCTGATGCCAAAGGGTGTTTCATAGGTATCAGCCAGTTGGTCACCCTTGTAAATATTGGTTTGAACCCGGTACAAAACCGGATTGGCGATATTCCAGCGCTGAGGGTCTGTCAGTCCAATGGTAATTTCTATCTCCTTGCTACTTCCGGCATTGATCACCGTAACCACATCCTTTTTGCCGACTTCATGGCCATTGGGGCTCAACAGGATATTCTCCACCCTGATCTTTTCCTCCTTGTTGGCCGACAGATTCAGGACTGTAGTCATAATTCTGGTCTCGGCATAGTTTGATTTAATGACCGGGTTGGTGACCTGGGTTCCCCAAACACCGACATGAACCGGATCAACCACCACCATCTGAACTTTCCGGTAAATTCCTGCTCCGGGATACCATCTGCTGTCATGTCCGCGGGTGTCGGCATGGATGGCCAGAATATTTTTCCCGTTTACTTTCAGAAATTTTGTCACATCCAGGCTAAAGGAGTTATAGCCGTAATCCCATTTGCCTGCCAACTGCCCGTTGATGAAGATTTCGGGCGCAGACATGATCCCGTCAAATAACAGGTAGACGGTTTTTCCTGCATAACCTGCCGGGATTTCGAGGTTTCTGCGATACCATCCTTCGCCCTTCCAGGGAAGTTTGCCCGTATTCGAATCACCATCTACGATGATCGGGCCCGAGATGGCCCAATCGTGCGGAACAGACACATCCTGCCATTTCGAATCATCAAATTTCTGTGTCGCGGCATTCGCGATATTCCCTTTCGAAAATTTCCAGCCTGTCTGTAGGGTAATTGTTTCCCTTGCCTTGGCTGTGCAGATTGCAGCAACCAATAGCATCAGAATAAAAAAAATCTTTCTGTTCATGTCGTGAGAAGCTTTACGAAATTTAATAGTCAGAATTAATTCTCAATTGTTTTTATCTCGCCAATTTAATTTTTATCACTGAAAAAGAAGACGGTGTCAGGATCACTTTCATCGTTTTTCGTGTTAAATAGATAACCTGATTCGCAGGACTGATCAACAGAGGCCTTTCCAGAGAATTGACAGCCTCGGGATCGCCACTTTCCAAAACTGTCCGGAACGCTTTCGGGTTCAATCCCTTTTTACCATCCAGAATGATCCTTTGATTCCAGGTGTTGCCGGTAGTGTTGACCAGTTTCAGAATAATTTCTCCGGAACTGGAGTCAAAAACGGCTGATGCATAGATCCCATCTTTCCCTGTAAGCGGCTGGTTGTCCTGGGTAACGGACAGCCCATTGGTACCCCTGTTGTTGGAGAACATCTTCTGAACATAGTAATTGGCTGTCCCAAACGACTTCAAATTGTCGAACCAGATCAGGTCAGGGGTCCATTGCCAGCCATCCACATGCGCCAAAAGAGGAGCATAGGAACAGAGATGGACGACATCCGCATTTCGCTCCAGTCCGGTCATGAAGGCTGCCTCGGCAATGGCGCATCTCCAGTTGTTTTTATTGTCCGGATTTGCGCCTGATTTACTCTGTGCCGCGTATTCACCCGCAAAAATCTTGTAACTGTTGCGGTCGTAATGATCGTAACGGGTTGCATTCTGAAGAAACCATTCCGGACTGGCATAATAATGTTCATCGACTACCTCTGCCTGAAGTCTTTTTAACTCTTTAGAGGCATAATCAAAAAATTTGCCGTTGGGAGATGGGCCTGTACCCGTAACCAGCTTGATTTCCGGATACTTCGACTTGATCGCCTTGACAAAGGCTTCGTACCGCTCGATGTACTGAGCGCCCCATTGTTCATTCCCTATACCCATCATCTTCATATTGAAAGGTGCCGGATGGCCCATAGATGCACGAATTTTACCCCATCCTGTATCCGCTGCCCCATTGGCGAACTCCACCAAATCAAGGGCATCCTGAATGTAGGGACCCAACTGGTCCATCGGGGCAACTTCTGCAGAATTATACTGACATGCCATGCCACAGCTCAAAATCGGGAGAGGTTCAGCCCCGATATCCTCGGCAAGCAGGAAATATTCAAAGAAACCCATGCCAAACGACTGGTAATAATCAGGTGTCAGACGATGCTTGAATTCGGTGTTCCACCGGTTGATCATCGTTTTGCGCGCATCGATATTTCCGATTGTATTTTTCCATTGGTAACGGGTAGCCAGTTCGAAGCCTTCTACGATACATCCTCCCGGGAATCTGACAAATCCGGGTTTCAGGTCGGCCAGCAACTGCACCAAATCTGCGCGTAGTCCTCCCGGACGGTTTTTCCAGGTATCATCGGGGAAAAGTGAAATCATATCGATATCCAGAGCACCACTCCCTTCGAACCAGATATCCAGTTTGGATTTGGAGTCAGTGGCAGTGGCAGTGATGTCGGCACTGTATCTTTTCCAGTCACCTTTTTCAGGAGCAAGGTTGGCAGTTCCGATGATCTCACCCTTTTCACTGACAAGTTCAAGCCTTAATTTCAGAAGACTCTCTTCCGCATTCCTGGCTAAAACCGAGAAATGATAGCTCATTCCCTTTTTGATCCCCATACCACGGAAACCCTCATTTTCTAGTCCAAATTTTTCGTCCGTACCGTTTCGGGCAATTCTGACAAAACGCGGATTTGCTTCATTCGTTGCACTCCGGTTAAGTATCAGCAGTCCTTCTGTTGGATCCTTTTTCAGAATCTTCCACCCCATCAATGGTTTGGCAAACTCGAATGAGCGGTTCTTGACCAGTTCGGCATAAATGCCTCCATCGGCCGCAAGATTGATGTCTTCAAAGAAGATCCCCCACATGGTTGACTGAATGTCGGAAGTGGGTTGGTCGATCCTGACTACGATCGGATTTCCCGTTTGTGCCAGGGCCTGATCTGATAGAACTATCCCAACATAGAAAAGCACAAAAAACAAAATATTTCTCTTCATAAATTCACCAATATGGCTGTTTCAATTTTTTTCCTTCAGTAGATTTAACCTGATCTCCGTGCTTCCTTGCCAACTCAATTCACTATTTTTTGGGAACGAGAATGGCACGGCAAAAATCAACACATTTCCCAACTTCACTGACAGCATCCGAACCGGCAGGAATGGTGTATTCCAGTTCAATGTCGCAGAAAATCGGCCAGTTGTTCTTTTGAATTAATTGCAGGATTTCTGAAACGGGGGTTTCGCCTTTGCCCCATGCCTGATTTTTGTTGGGATCGGAAGCTTTAGGACCGGTTTTGTCTTTGATGTGGATGCTAATAATTCTGCTGTGAAGACGTTGAATGAGTAGGGCTGGATTGACTCCTGTCGCTCCGAAATAATGGCCGGCATCGAAATTAAGCATCAATTTGGATCCCATTGCCAACACTTTATCGAAACTGAAATTGGGATCCCCCGGCTGACCGTGGTTGTGAAAGATCACAAACAGGTTGTGTTTTTCGCCAAAAGGTTGCATTCGTTTAGCTGCATCTTCCGAAATCTCCATCGAAATACCCACAGCACCAACAGCCTTGCAGGCATTGAAGGCATAATTAATTTCTTCGTCGGACCAGCTTTTGTCGCCCAATTTCAGAATATGAATTTGGACGCCTTTTGATTTAAATTTTTTTCGGATCTCCCTGAATTTATCCATGGAAACGGTTGTTCTCCATTGGCGAATGGCTTCCGCGTCCTTAGTTTGGGGAATTCCTGCAAATCTTTCTGCCACATCACCCATCAGCTCTACCGAACTCAATCCGGATTGAACGATGTAGTTCAAAACGGCATCGAGGGACTGATCTGCCATGCTTCGGTAACTGTAGGTGATTGAACCGATTTGTACACCACTGAATTTTGAACTTTGTTTACCCACAGCAGTGGTTGAAGAAAAAATCATCAATGCGGATAGGATTAAAAGTGCCCCGTATCGACCAGCCGAATGGCTGCTTTTTTGAAAACTGATTTGAATGTTTTGTAGCATGAGTATAGTTTTTTTGGGTTGAAGAATAAAATGATGATTCGCTGAAGCCGCAAGTTATCTAAGGTGGATTCAGCATGCAAGTTAACAATAGAAATTTAAATTTGAGTTACTGATATTCCCATTTCAGAACCCGATAAAAAAATATTAAGAAATAGGAAACAACCTCTTCATCACATCAATGCTCATAGCCAATTGCCAGAGTCAAATCAGGATTCATAATATCTGTATAACTGCAAAAAATGCAAGCGATATATCCGAACTAAGGCCGGGGATTTCCTGAATGGAGTGTTACCCGACGCATTATTCGATCAGCTGCAGGAGGACTGACAAATCTCTTCCGACAAAAACAGACTTTTTCGTTAAATTGATTTACCTTCGCGAATTCATATTAACCGTGAAGACTGTTCCAATATGTGGAAATATTTGACCAGGGTACTCCTGCGTAACAGACCTGCTATACTGATATTTATCTTGCTGCTCACTGCTTTCATGGCATGGCGCGGCATGGGGGTTAAACTCTCGTACGAAAACGCGAGCATACTTCCGGCAGACGATAGTTACATTGTAGATTACCAGGCATTCAAAAGTCGGTTTGGTGAAGACGGGAGTGTTATAGTGATTGGAGTTGAGAACCCGGACATGTTTAAGCTGAAGGATTTCAATCTTTGGTACGATCTGACTGCGGACATGTCTAAAATCTATGGCGTACAAGGAGTTATGTCCATCACAAAAGCCTCCACCATACTGAAAGATGATTCACTGCACCAATTTGTTTTCGTCCCTACGGTGGCATCAAAACCCGCAACCCAGGCAGAGGCTGACAGTCTGAAAAATAAGATCATGTCGTTGAAGTTTTACGACGGGTTGCTCTTCAACTCCAAAACTGACGTTTTCATCCTTGCAATTACCCTCAAGAAATCGGTCCTGAACGACAAGATTCGCATGTCAATCACAGATGACATTGTTGCACGGGCTAAGGTTTATACTACACTGAGCGGACATGAGCTCCACTATTCGGGACTCCCATATATCCGAACGGTAATCGCCCGAACGGTCCAGCATGAGCTTTTCCTTTTTGTCCTGCTCTCCATTATCATCGCGGCATTCATTCTTTACCTTTTCTTTCGCTCACTTAAAGTTGTTGCCAGTTCACTCGTCGTTGTCGGAATCAGCATTATTTTCACGCTCGGACTGATCAGTCTGTTTGGGTACAAAATCACCATCCTCAACGGTGTGATACCTTCATTGATTGTCGTCATCGCGATTGAAAACTGCATTTATATTCTCAACAAATACCATTGGGAGTACCGCAACCATGGCAACAAAATATTGGCCTTGTCGAGGGTTGTTCGCAGGATTGGTTTTGCTTCGCTAATGGTTAATACTGCCACAGCAGCAGGCTTTGCGGCTTTTATCCTGGTCTCCAACCAATTGTTGCGCGAATTCGGTATTATTGCCTCCATCAGCATCATGATGGAATATGTGCTTTGCATTACCCTGCTGCCAATCCTGTTCAGCTACATGGATCCTCCGAGTGAAAAACACGTCAAACATCTCGACAACAATTTTTTCAACAGCATCCTGGAGAAGATTCTTTATGTGATTCAGTACAAAAGAAAGTGGGTTTTTACCCTGGCGGGGATACTGCTTGTAACAGGGATTATTGGAATGCTGAACATGCATACTTCAGGTAAGGTGACAGATGATATTCATCAGGGCAATCCGCTATACAAGGATCTGAAATTCTTTGAGAAACAGCTCGGAGGAGTGATGCCTTTTGAAATATCAGTCGACACCAAAAAGAAAAAAGGGGTAATGCTTTACCCAACCATCCAACGGATTGACCAGCTTCAAACCGTGATTTCCAAAAACAAGGAATTCTCCAAGCCTCTGTCGGTTGCCGAATTTGTAAAATTTGCCAAGCAGGCTTATTTCAATGGCAATCCGGAAATGTACACGTTGCCCAATTCAATGGAAAAAACCTTTGTCCTTTCCTATTTTCCCAAGAAGGCGGACGGGAACCAACAATTGCTCAATTCATTCATTGACAGCACACAACAGATAACGAGGATTAGCTTTCAGATGGCCGACACCGGCACCAAAGACATGAACAGGCTCCTTGACAGTATCCGTCCTCGTGTGGACTCCATTTTTGCAAAGAAGGATTACGATGTCAAAATTACCGGGGGTAGCGTGATCTCGGCAAGAGGAACGGAATTTTTAATCAAGCATCTCTTAATTAGCGTTTTAATTGCCATTGGATTCATCTCCCTGCTGATGGCGCTGATGTTTACCAGCGTCCGCATGATTGCTGTATCCATGATCCCTAACATTATTCCGCTCATCATCACAGCTGCCATCATGGGTTTTACAGGAGTGCCCATCAAGCCTTCCACCATCATCGTGTTCAGTATTGCCCTTGGCATTTCTGTCGACAACACGATTCAGTATCTCTCGAGGTACAGACACGAACTCAAGGTTACCAACAACAACATCAAACTATCCACACTGAATGCCCTGCATGAAGCCGGTTTCAGCATGATTTACACATCCATTGTACTGGTTTTGGGATTCAGTGTCTTCATGGTCTCCAGTTTTGGCGGAACCCAGGCCCTCGGATTACTGGTTTCAACCACCCTTTTCATTGCCATGTTCTTCAATATGATCGTACTTCCCTCGTTGCTTTTAGTTCTAGACAAATATCTGGTTACCAAAGCATTTAAAGGAGAACCGGTGATTGATATTGATGAAGAGGCAGAGGATGATGCCAAAGGCTAAAGAAGGCAAAAGGCAAAAGTAGGGACTCCGGATATTAGTGTAAGGAAGGATAAGACTTGAGTTATGAGTTAAAAGAAAGGAGCGAATTCAGGAATGGGATCATTACCTTATCAAATAAAAACGTCCGGATTTTCATCCAGACGTTTTTATTTTTTACCCCCCTCTTCGGAGTCCCATACTTTTGCCTTGAATTTTACCCCGCTCGCTTTTCCGTCGCCAGAATCATCTTAATCTGAAGTTTGTTGCCGATGGCAAGCACATCTATCAGATCCTGGATTGTCAATGAATTGTCGGTTCTCAGGACGATGGTCACGTCGTTGATTCTTTGTTTGATGACCCGGAGGGAGCCCTCCAGTTTATTGAATGGAATCTGCTCCTTGTCGATGAAGTAATTTTTTTCCCTGGTAATGGAGAGGGTGATCTGCTTTTTGTCGAGGGTCTGGTTGGATGCCGACTTGGGCAACAGAAGCTTGATCACATTGGGATTCGCAAATGTGGCCACCAACAGGAAGAACAGCAACAGGAAGAACATGATGTCATTCAATGATCCGGTCGCGACTTCGGGTTGGAACGCAAGCCTTTTCCTAAGCTTCATCTCAATTGTGTTCTATCAGGTTGATAAACTCAAACGCATCTTCCTCGACGCGGTTCATGTATTTGTCGATCATGATGTTCAACATGTGGTATCCGGAATAGGCAATTACCCCGACAATCAGTCCGAGTCCGCTTGAGACCATTTTCTGGTACAGACCACCGGAGATAATTCCGATGCTGATGTTATCGGAGAGCGAAATATCGTAGAAAATCTTGATAACCCCTGCGATGGTACCAATAAATCCCAACATGGGGGCGATACCGGCAAAAAGTCCAAGGTAGTGCAGATCTTTGCTCATTTTGTTCATCTCAATCTGGGCGGCTGTTTCAATGGAACTTTCCACATCCTTGATCGGCTTTCCAATGTTGCGGGTGGCGTGATAGAATATCCGGCTGTAGGAACTGCTCCCGGCCTGAAGGGTCGCCACTGCTTGTTTCAGATCACCGCTTTTCAGGTACGAGTGGAAAGAGGAAACAATATTGGGTTCAGCCCTTGTATAACGTTTGATCTCCAGGTATTTTACAATTATTATATAACAGGAAATGAGGGAGATAATTCCAATCGGAACCAATATCCAACCTCCATTGAGCAACAACTCAAACATGGAAATACTGGAATTTTGTACCGCATGTTGCTGAACACCTAGCTGTAAAATCATATGCTTTTGTTAAAGTATTGAATCAATCATCAATGAACTCTGGTAAAAATCGGTGAAGGTCTGGCAGATTAAAATCTGAAGTGTGTTAATTGGCCAATTAGCACGCCGGCTTAAGCCCACTTACGCAACTGCTTGAAGTTGATGCGCAATTTTTTAATCCGCTGAAGATAGGTGGTCACAAACAACCTGTGAACTTTAGGGAACTCTATTTTCCTGAACTCGTATCCTTCCGCCTTAAGCGCTTCGACAGCACGTGGAAGAGCCCATTTCAAATGCTCCTCAGCCTTGTAGGAATCATGAAAAGTGATGATACTCCCTGATCTTACAAATTTCAGCACATTGTTGAGCACCTCTTCCCGGGTGATATTCGGGTTATAGTCACAGGATATAACGTCCCACATCACAATCTTGTATTTTTGAGAGAGAAAAAGATACTGACCCCTCGTCAGCCAGCCGTGCGGAGGCCTGAAAAGGTTGGATCCAATGATCATATTGGCCTGTTCAATGTCTTTAAAATATTCAAGATTGCTTGTTTTCAATCCCTGAAGATGGTGATAGGTATGGTTACCCACGGCATGACCATCTTCCAGTATCTGTTCAAAGATTTCAGGGTAACGGAATACATTTTCGCCCACCGCAAAGAATGTTGCCTTGATCTGCTGCTCATTCAGAAAATCCAGCAACCATGTGGTGACTCCTGGTACCGGACCGTCATCAAAAGTAAGATAAACGGTTTTCTCTTCCCCCGACATGCGCCATACGGCAGCAGGAAACCACTTGGTAAAAAACCGGGGAAGTTGAACCTGTAACTTAAACTTCATATTGAACTATTAAAGGTACAAAAGTAACGATATTCTTATAAGTTGTATGAATTCGGCACAAAGATCATTTTGGTGAGGAATTTAATCTCTCCGGCTGAACCTTTGAAATCATTCTTCCCAATTTGGCATTGATCTCAATTGAGAGTTCCTTCTCGCCAAATTGTTCTGTTATTGAACCCAGTTCCTGCAGTAAATAGAAGGCCCGCTGTAAATCATCCGTCACGGAATCCCTGAATTTTGGTTCCAGTGACAAATAATAAAGTATCTCGCGTTCATTGTTATCCACCATCTGCCGAACGACTTCGTTCCCTTTTTTAACGGACGCTGGCAACGTATTTACCTCCATGGAGGTGCGTTCCTTACCCATTTTATGCATATCATACTGAGCAGCCT
>SESB01002212.1_pt1 | contig 11685 bp, 10 predicted proteins | sample 3171441 | NCBI WGS metagenome assembly SESB01 (sample SAMN06051867, study PRJNA518727) | freshwater metagenome | biome: subpolar coniferous forest; feature: holomictic lake; material: water; isolation source: holomictic Lake 227, 6 m depth | place: Canada: near Kenora, Ontario | collected...
GCTATATACCCAATGAAAAGAAAGATAAAGGAATTGACATGGACCTTTCGCTTATTATACGCGTTCTAGATGAAGCTAAGGAAATGGGCACATTACAGATAACTCTTTCAGGCGGGGAATTATTTCTTCATAAAGACATTGCTGCAATTTTACAACATGCAAGAAAAAACGATTTTTCAATAAGTATATTGAGCAATTTAATGCTTTTGAGAGATGAACACATTGGTTTACTGAAAGAAATTAATCCCTCAATAATTCAGGTTTCTCTCTACTCTATGAAAGCTGAAGAGCACGATGCAATTACTCAGGTAAAAGGTTCTTTTGAAAAAACAAAAATTAATATAGAAAAGTTGGTTGCAGCCGATATTCCTTTACAAATAAGTAGCCCGGTAATGAAGTTGAACCGCAATTCGTATAAAGAAGTTCTAGTATATGCCAACAAATTACGGACTAAAGCTTATACTGATTTTATTATGATGGCACGTGCAGATCTCGACACCAATAACCTTGCTCAGCGTATAAATTTGAATGAAACAGAAGCCCTGATTAATGATATGTTGAAGTTTGATCAGGATTATCTTGAGAATACCTTACCTCAGGAATCACGAAGCAGAGATATTGAACGATTTAAAAAAATGCCAGTTTGTGGTGTTGGTGTCGATAATATCTGCCTTACTGCAAACGGTGATTATTATCCCTGCGCCGGTTGGCAAGGTCTAATTGTTGGGAATGCTTACAAACAAAAACTTAAAGAAGTGTGGGAGAAGTCAGAAATTCTTTGTAAATTAAGGACAGTTACCAACGGTTCTTTCCCTGACTGTGTTGCTTGTGAAGCTAGAGATTACTGCGCTATGTGTTTAGTTAGAAACTATAATGAAAATAATGGTGATATGTTCAAGATTACAAAGCATTTCTGCGATGTTGCATTTTTAAACAAAAGAATGGTTGATGATTACTATAAGAATAGATAAAATATATTATTAGATAGTCATATATTCAGCAATAATTTTTCAATCTTAATGAATTAATCCATAAGCATATGGATCAATAGTCAGGCATGTTGGTTGTTGTTGAGATTTTGTGCATAAGATTCTTTATTCAATTATCAATAGGCATAATAGTTGATAAATTGTATTGAATTGTATTAAGCATGTATGAGTAAATTAATCAATTTTTTTAACGCACCTTTTGTATTTTCAAATAATTTCAAATGGCTCAAATAAAGAATAAGTACATAATAGGAACCGGTTGGTGGTGTGATGGAAGTGGTAAGCATAGAGGCTCTTTGGCAAACGATAGCTCTGATGAGATAAGGGAAAAAGACTTTTTTGATATTTGGTATAATTCTATCATTCAATTTTCTCATCCTGAAAAAATATTAATTATAGATTCTGATAGTCCTGTTAAACCCGATTTATTCAATAAAAATCTTTGCATTCATTTAAACATGATTCAAAATTTCGGACACCCTTTAGAGGAAAGATGTTTTGGAAAAATGAGTGGATGGGAAAGGAGTCTATTATTGGGTTTAGTTTATACATATTTTAATGATATTCCTTACTTCGTTTATGTAGAACAGGATTGTATAATTAATGGTAATGAAATAATTGAAGCTTCTATTGAAAACATGAAAGGGTTTGACTATTCTCATGGGTTAAATAAAACTGACGGTTTTGAAGTTGAATGTTCTTTCGTAATAATTGATACTAGAATCACTATTGATTTTATTAAATGTTGTGCTCAATTTCAAAAACCGGATAAATGGCAATTACCTGAAGTAAAATGGGTAGGATTAAAAAAAATATTTAAATATACACCCTTACTCTTTGGTTATGGCAGAGAAAGACCTATTGATTTCACTAAAAAGTTTTGGTACGCTCAGCATTTAAAACATGATGAATTAGTGCAAATTAAAAGTGATAGGTATAAATAGAAATATAACAGGTTAATATTGTGTGTTTTGGCAGTGGAATGCAAACAATAAATAAATCTGTAGGATAAATCAGAAGATTTATCAAATCTCACACAAAAATGATTTCAGATTTCAAAATGCATAAATATCTAGACCAAATATTACTTATTTCGAATAGTAATCTTCTTGGCGACAACATGATTATTTCTGGCCATATTGCAACTTTAAAAAATTACTTTCCGACTCATAAAATATCAATAATATGTCAAGAAAAACTTATGACCCTTTATCAAATGATGGGGGTTGTTGTAATTCCTTTAAATATTGAATACTTTGCCGAGAAGGACGAAATACCTCAAGAAATATGCATGCTGGATATTGAATATCTAATAAATTACAACTATAGCACTGGTTCTTATCATTTTATTAAGAAACTAATAGGTTATTACAGAAAGGAAATCGACCTTATAAGTGCTAAAAATTTCAAATGGAAATTCAATGCATACGGATTTGAAACTTCTATGATTAACCGGAATTTATGTAATGAAATTTACACCAAATTCATTGGGATGGAAGATTGGGATAATGGGGAGCGTGATCTTCCGTCATATCAAACTCTTGGCAGAATATTGAAATTTATTGATACAGCAATTGAACCAGAATTACCCCAGCTTACAATTCCAGAGAATGCTATTAGTGAAATTAAACAAATACTTATTTCTCTAAATATTTATCGACCGTTCGTTTGTTTTTGTCCAGGTGCAGGGTCAGTAGAAAAGCGCTGGAAGCTCTCTAATTTCATTGAAGTTGCTTATAGGATCGTTCAACATTATGATTGTGTTTTTGTTTTTGGGCCTAATGAAACAGAACTTCAAAAGGAATTTGAATGCAATTTTAGGGGTTCAAGAATGATGGCAATTACTGGAATAACCATTCCCCAGCTAGCGGCCCTGTTTTCATTGGCAAAACTAAGCATCAGTAATGATAGTGGCCCAATGCATGTAAGTTGTGCTGTGGCTTGCCCAACCGTTTCCTTGTTTGGCAGTACTAATAGCAAAGAATGGTTCCCATACAATAAAGATTTAAACAGAGTAATAGAAAAAGAGTGCGCATCATATAAAAATTGTGATGGCTGCCCTCAAGAAAATGTTTGCATTCACGACATAAAGGTTGATGTGGTTATTGAAAACATAAAACTATTAGTGTTTTGCTAATAGTTTATATAGGGTATGGACTTTTAGGCGACTTTATTGTTTGCCTTAAAAGTATTGAGATGCTTCGGAAAGCATTCCCTGATGCAAGTATTTGCTACGTTGGAAATGAGATATTTGCAAGATTAGGTGCAGATAGTTTTCATATCAACGAAATAGTTGGGGTCGATGCAGATTTGGAAAATTATTATTTGCAAATGGGCTATCATTCTGCAAAATGGGATGATTTGTTTACCAATGCAAATCTTTTAATCAACCACAAGATGGACCCCGATGGCATTTTCATTGAAAATATGAAAATACGAGGTTTTTTGCACTTGACTATTCCTGTGAAAAGCTTTGAGTTAACTACAGAGGATAAAATCCTACTGCATGGTGATGTGCAAAATCAAGCAAATAGTGCTTATGAGCAAGTAGCGGAACTTCTTCTAAATATTAACATTACTACTGATAATTGGTGCCCGACGCTAAAATTGCCGGAAACTGTGCAGCAAAAGGCTGCTCAATTAACCAAAGGGCTACGAATGAATTATGTTTGTAAGATAATAGCTTTCCATCCTGGAGCAAGTTCACCGCAAAAGTGCATGTCGGTCGCGAATTGGTGCGAGGTGTTTGAAAATATCATGAATTACAATGATCAAATAATTGTGGTTTCCGGCCCAGCTGAAGAGAAATTCCTACCTGCTTTAATGAAGGCACTCTCCAAATTCAAAACCACATTAATACACAATGAAGGCCTCGTTTTAGCATCTGCAATCATTGAGAAATGTGACCTGTTTCTCGGACATGATACCGGCTTTGCCCATATCGCTGCCGCTTTACATATTCCATCAATATTGGTTTTTGGCCCACACAGCGACCCAAAGGTTTGGGCTCCACCTGCACTTTGGGTGAAGTATATTAAAACATTGGATTTTTCAAAAATAGATATTAACGAAGTGATAGTGGCAGCAAAAAAACTATTATATTCACATAATATTCAGGAAGTTAATCGTCCTTAATGGGTACGTTTAGAGGTTTCTTCATAAAATAATTTTCTGTAAAATGAGATCAATATTCAATATTGTTGCGCCAAAAATTTGCGATTGTCATGTTCATTATGGTCAATTCAAAGAAGACTATTATGATCCCAAAAAAATCGTACAGTGGTTTGATGAACTGGGTATTGATAAGGTGGGTATAATGCCTGTTGGGACTTCATGGGATTGTAATTTTAATCGTGATCAAAAAATACTGGCATCTCTGCCGGTTGACAGGTTTGTACCTTATCTATGGGTATCTCCCGAAATGGTTGACACTGACTCTACCCTAAAGCTATATGATACCCTTAATTATAAAGTGATTAAAATGCATGCCTATGCAATAAAAGAATGGGATACAATGCCGGATAGAATAAGAACTGTAATAGAGGTTGCATATAAAAAACAGGTTCCGGTAATGTTTCATACAGGGGGTTGGCGCGGTTCAAATGCAATACAATTCTATAAGTTCTGCAGAGAATACCCAGAGGTTACTTTTATTTTAGCCCATGGAAAACCAATTTCACAAACATTGACCGTACTCAAAGGAGCTAAAAATGCATATGTGGATAGTTCTTTCATGCCGAATGAAAGTATCAAACTGATTTGTGATGCGGGTTTATCGACCAGAATCCTTTTTGGAACAGACTTCCCGATTATGAAGACTTTTTGGCCGGAAATAAGTCTGATTGATTGGTATAGAAATAATGTAACGGAGTTAATCCAAATCTTTGGTGAAAAGGACTTTATGGTATGGGCCAATGAGAACTTTTACAAATTAATTCTGAGAGGATGATTATCATGATGAATGCATTTAACCAATGTGAAAAATAATTTCATGGAAATTCTCTATTACCAAATTGACCTAAATTTCGGGACCGATCAATGTAGTGAAAAATGTTCGCCCCTGCTTGAATATGTGGAAGGTTATATAAATCCTAACAAAAACGACGGCATCGTATTGGCAGTCATTCCAGTCATTGAATATGCAAACGCCGGGGATTTCTTTATGCGGGCCTTCGGAAAAAACACCCGTTACCAACATCGACAAGTTGAAAAAGATGGTTACTCTTGCCGTCCCCTCAGTTTGACGGAGCGCAACAACCGACTCGATGAGCTTTATGCCATCAATACCAGTGCCAGGGCACGCCAGGGAGGAGCCATGAACGAAACCTATTTTGTGTATCCCCAACCTATGGAACAGGAAAAATGTTCATGCCATTTTCATAAAGTTTATGCTGCCTTCTCTCCAGATAATGTTTGGATTGGTTACATTGATTTGTTGCTTGTAGGCAATTGGGCTGCTACCATACATATTCTTGGCCATCAGACTTATCTGGCTGCCTGTAAAAAGGGCAGCTTTATGGTCGGCCTCTGGTTTTGCATGTTAAAGGATGTTTTTGAAAATTTCCCGTCTGTGAAATTCATTCAATATCATATGATGGATGTTGGAACCCCCGGTTTACAGGAATGGAAGAAAAAAGCAGGATTGCAGCCTACATTAATAATCCCATGCAACATAGATGCTTCGACCTTGCCTTCTCCACTTTATCCAGGTTAGGAAAAAATCAATAATTTTACCCGATCGATTTATTTTATAAAAAGTCGATTTATCGAAAAAATCAATAATACATTAACCTGAAAAGAAAAAATATGGACACAATTGAACATCCAATAACCGGAGAAAAAATTAGAATCGCCAAATCTGATTTTTCTGATAGAATGGGTTGGGAGGAAGCCAATGCTGCCTGTAATGCATTGGGTAGCGGTTGGAGACTGCCAAACAAAGAAGAACTTAATGAAATGTATATAAATAAAGATACGATTGGCGGATTTATCCATGACATCTATTGGTGCTCCTCTTACAATCCAAATGATTGCTTTTTACAGGACTTTAAAAGCGGAGTCCAGCACAACTATGCTGATTTCAACGATGGATATTGGGCCTACTTTGTGCGTGCTGTCCGTGATTTATAAAGACTGTTCATATTGAAGATTTTAATACTACTTCTCTGTCAATTCATCGTAATTTACTCCTGCTCTTTTTCTTCTTCATTCCCAATGCAGCGGACAGAATAGCCATACCACTTGTCAACAAGTTCGCCATCATGATAAAACATGGTGCCATATTCTATATGCAATTGTAAAGCACAACCATAATCCCTGGCTTCGTCTGTTGAACTCCAAAAGAAACAAGTTTCAGCAATTTGAAAAAAAGAGTTCCCGCATTGTCCACCCATAAGCGCAGCAAAGCCATCTTTAGATTGCATGATGGCAACTAAATCATCTTCACCTCCCAACTTATCAATGAGCATTTCCCAATCCTGATTACCCGGAACCTTATATCCAACAGGAGCAATACCTCTTGGATCATTTACCGCATACCAGTTGTAGAGCTTCCCAAACTTCCTGCCATTGACCTCATTGTTATCATAATAGCACCAACAGCCTTTCTTTTCTTTTCCATACCGTTCCCATTTTTCGAGAGTATCTGCATGAAGTATAAGCTCACCATTCCGATAGGTATCTACATTCAGGTTTTCAGCCATCCATAACTGACTGTGAATCTTCACTTTTTTATATTGTCCCATAGAGTATTGATTATTTACTTAAAAACTGGTCCGTAATTCCTGAATAAAGAACATCATTTTCACTTTTTTCCCATTGCTCGAACGCCGCATCAATTCGCTTATTTGTTCGTTTCTGGGAAGCAGTGAATCCTTCACCTACAAAAACCACATACTGGTCATAAAACCAAAACCTTCGTCCTTTTATATACCACATCATAAAAAGGTATTCCGACCCTCCTCGGTTCTGGAGACCCAGGCATTGAAATCCTTCAGGCAAAGTCGCCTCTGCAAATAGTTTTGAACCGATTTAGGAAATCCATCGTTCCCCAATTAATTCAGGATGCGTGCAGAGTCCTGTGCCTACCCCGAAACCATTGTCAAATTGTTTGATCTCGGCGGGGATGTGGGATTTAATCTGTGGCCAGTTGGAGTGAATGTATTTCATTACATGGGCGACATTTGGGCTGAGTTCGTTATTCATGATCAATTATTTCAGGTTTGGGGAATAAAGGTATAAATCATTTTTGAAAAGTCGCCAACTGATCCTTTTATGTTTGACATGTAAAAAAATAATCTCACCGGAAGTGCTTCCGAAAACAAGAATTTCATCGTGCATTGAATAACAGGAAATGTTATCACCGGTAAAATAGCGGGAAATTTCTGTTCCGCTTTCAAGGAGAGATTTACTCGTAGAGTACTCAGATATTTTTTTTAATTACCCATAAGGCAATTGAATTTCAAACGTTTGATGAATTCAAGTTACTTTTTTTTAAACAGTTGCCAAACCCAATAACTAAAAGGGCATAAAATAATCATGAATATCATGTATTCAAGGTAAGTCTTGGCAAACACATACCTTGCAAGGAAATATACCGGTATCAGGAATCCAACACAATAACTGTAAAAAACAAATGCGGCAGAATCGGAAAAATTTTTCAACCATTTTTCAATCTGTAGCAGGATCATGGGGTATAATAAGTTTGTTGATAAAGAACGTAATAAATTCATTTTCTAATACAAAGCAATGTAATTTATCTTTCGTTCAATAAATTGGCATCCCTTTAAACATCTTGTGATAATCTTTGAAAACCAATTAGGCCTTTCTTTAGTATCCATTTTGCAGGAACACATGATGAACCCATGGATGCGAATGATTTTCCCACCCTGGCCCAGTATCCACAAAATAGCAATCATCGCTTTGATCGAGATGCGCTTTGTCCGGGACTTTTGAAAACGGCATTCCTGCTATTCTTCCAGGAATGAGTTTATTACTTTGAAGAAACATTATCTGGTCGCCGTTTTTGAATCGGCATTGGTCAGGGCTGCGACCATAAAATGGCGTCATATCCGTCCCGTCGTACCCGCCGATCAACTCGCCGGTGTTATCGTAAACCCACTCCCCCTCAATTTCACTCCCAAGGTCAATCAAATACTTCTTCACTTCAAAGATTCTGAAGGTGATGTCATCGTTAAAATACCTGGGCTTCACTTCTCCCGAAAAAGCCTCCCGGATAAATTTTTCAAGAATTTCAATGGTCGAGAAGTAACCCAATGTTGCTGATTCAAGCTCAGCAGGCAACAGGAGAGTCCCTTCATGCCAGCGAACCATCAGTTTATAGAGTGTTTTTCTTTCCATAAATCAGTTGTCAGAATGGCAGGCCATCGTCGTTGGACCGCTCAGGGTCTACTAACCGGGTAAAGGTGATTCTCTTTTTTACAGCCGCCGTTGCGATGAGATTCTCCAGATCGGCTCCTTCATTCATGATGATTTTGATCTCTTTTTCTGAGGGAAGTTTTACAGGGCCAGCCATCGTTGTAAACATGAGCTTTAATTGTCCTTTGATCATTTTTGGCAGTATCAGGCTGCCCGGCAATTTACAGCATTCAAATTCAAGTGATCCATTAAATTTATCTGGCAACCCAAACCCTTCCGGGATTTCCATTTCATTAAAGCTTAGTTGTTTTAAATGGGAAGTGGAAATCTTAAAGTTTTTAGGAAGTTTGCAGTTAATGAACTGAGCTTCCTCAAGGCCATCGGCAGGTAGCCTGAAATCAACGGGAAATGTGCATTCAATGGCAGAGAATTTCCTGCAACTTCTCGGCATGAAAATGTTGGGTGATAATTTCACCCCCGCAAGGGTAAAATTTCCTGCTATGCCGGCAGGAAGGATTGCCCCCTGCTCTACATTAGCTTCGCTTATTGACAGTTCACCCACTTCGGCAGGGAGTTGAAAACTCTTGTCAATGTTGATCATCCACAAATCGAGGTGTCCGGGGAAAACAGCTGGAAATGATAGTGAGGTCGCATGGACACAACCTTCAATGCGTAAAGTTGAAACCGAAATTTGCGCGAAATCAATATTGCTGCCGAACGAACTTGCGATGAGGGTAAACTTGTTTATTGTTCGCGGAATCTCCCAGGTAGGAGGAATGTTGCAAAACTGAATTTTAAATTCCCCTTTAATTACCCCGGGGAGTTGAGTCTTTTCAGGCAGAATGGAATGGTTGAATATGAGGTCACCATAAATAACTGCCGGGAATAATAGTCCTTGGGGGATATAGGGTTGTCCATCTAAATTCATCGTCCCTGTGAAAATATTATCCAATTTCAAAAAGAGATCCCAGCAGTTTACGGGTGCCAGAATTTGCACATTATTGGCGTACCATGAGCCATTGCCAGCAGATTCAACATTGGAATTACTGTCGATCTTTACAGGATAGACAAAAGGTTCTGAAAACTCACGGAAAATCCCTACCAAGTCGGCAATCCTAATGCGGGACCTTGCCTTTCCCATTATTTTTTCTCCAATTGCTGATTTATCATGTAAAATTTTCCCTTCGTACATTGATCCGAAAAAATGATCTTCTGGATCCCAAGGTAAAAGGTACCAGGTTTTAGTAAAATCAAAATTAACTTTCCCTTTATGATTCTTGGCTTGCCCTGTTTTTGTTGCCATAAATGAATGATCTTTGCTCATTAATGTAGATAATAATTCGTTAATACGCCTTCCATCTGTTCCCTGACATGTTTGTTTTTTTCACGGATTAATGCCTGCTTCAGAGCCTTAAGGGCCCTTGGATGTTGTAGATCTCTCAGTTTCCAGACTGCAATATATCGAATCTTCGGATGACTGTCACCAAGAGCAGTGATTAATGGTTTAAGGGTAGATGGACCTCCTAAATTGCCAAGCGACATGACAATTGCAGCCTTCAATTCAAGCCATGCCGTTATGAAAACCTTCGCCAGAACAGGAACAGACCTGCGATCATGAAGTCTGCTCATAGCTTCCGCCATTTCCTCACGGTGATAACAGGTTTTTCGCGGGAGAAAAAAATTAAACGCTGATGTTGCCCTTTTGTCGCCAATTTTACCCAACGCTTTAATGGCTGCCAATTGAACTTCTGGATTATTATCGCTGAGGGTAAGGCATAGTTCCATCGTGGCTTTACGGTTAGCCCGCTCTCCCAGACTTTCAGCTGCCTCAATCCTTTTTTGTGGATCAGGGTCATTCAGTTGTTCTATAAGGATTCCCAAAGGTTTCCAGGGAGATTCATCTGGTTCAGGAAGATTTGTAAAAGTTTTTGTAATAGTAATTTCAGGTTCAGCTTGATTCTCTGGCACGCTGGGTTGAGGTTCTTCCACTTCAGGGAACATACTCCTTGTCAGTACTTCCTTACCAAGAAAGTGATTTTTCTCAAGAAGATCATTTAGTTTCTGATTCAGTGATTCATTTTCATATTCCTCAGAAATCTTAACCAAAGACTCTGCAACTTTTATGTGAAATACCTTATCAGAATTGAATGTACCGATTGCATGGATAAGTGACAAGGCTGAACCAAGATTTCCGGCATTTCCCAGTGCACTCGCTGCGGCTGTTCGCTTCGTGGGATCAGGATCAAAAAGATATGCAGCTAAGGCCGCGGAAGCAATCTCCCTGTTATGTTTATATACTGACCAAGCTTCAATAGCATTGCATACATTTTCAAAAACTTTAATATCCGGATCCTGCAAAGCTGCAAGTAGTAACGTAAAAATCTTTTCATCTCCATAGTCGAAGAGCACTCCGGCAATGTTAGACCTGATTTCTGGATTTTGGGAATGCAAAGCCTCATAGACCGGTTCCATGTTCTCCCAAATGCATAGTTGTCCTATCGCTTCCCTGATATCAAAGAAAAGCGATTCATTTGCCGTATCTGAGAACATTTGGATCATGGGATTAACTGCCCTGAAGTCACCAAGTTTTACCAGGCATTCAATGCATTGCATGCGCATCTCAATTACCGGACAACTCAACCCTTTTACAAGTGGCTTCAATGCTTTTGATCCATACTGAAGCATCAGGTAGGAAACAACAAAAGGGTCTCCGCGCCCATTCTCAAGGTCAACTTTGAGACACTGGTATCGTTCATCTTGTCCCTTCAAATTTAAAAGCAGTTTTGTGTGGTCACTTGTCTGCATAGTCTTGCGGAATTTGCATGTCGGTTCTTCGCATTGGAACCAAACAATGTGAGAGCTTTACTTTGTAAAAGTATAACAGTTTTTGGAAAAAATATCAGCCGATTTTCCCGGATCAGATCATCTCCACTCGGTAAGCCAAACTAGTAATTTCAGTTCTCATGTTTAACATTGAGATTAGAGGCAGCGTTCCTCATACTTGATCTCGGATGTTTTTATCGCAGCCCATCAAATAATACTGTCCTTTATTATTCATCCCTACCATTGTACTATTGCTCCCATGAATTCAACTTTTATCAGGTTGTGGGATGTCCTCGAGATCATGGACTCATTTGATGGACAGGGAAAACCCGTCAGATTCCAATTGAAATTTGTCACCGCAAACCGGTTGGAGAAAACCGGTGGCGAGATCATTGAACTGAAGGATGCCTGCAAATGCTCAGTAAGAACGAAAAAGGGAAAGGAGATTTTTTCAGCAAGGAAGAACTTCCCAGCCAATGACCGGGTAACAAAAGAC
>SESB01002213.1_pt1 | contig 11684 bp, 7 predicted proteins | sample 3171441 | NCBI WGS metagenome assembly SESB01 (sample SAMN06051867, study PRJNA518727) | freshwater metagenome | biome: subpolar coniferous forest; feature: holomictic lake; material: water; isolation source: holomictic Lake 227, 6 m depth | place: Canada: near Kenora, Ontario | collected 2014-07-08...
TGTTCAGAAAAATGCAATGGAAGCTTCTGCTTTCAAAGCCATGATTGGCACGGGCTTAGGTAGTGAGCGGGTTGCATTATCTGTCCATGTGGGATTTGGTTCAGAGCCGGTGCCGGTGTTACCCGGTTCTTTGACGCGCTTATTTAACTTAACCCAACGCATTAAAATGGTCGCGACTTATAAGCTGATAGTAGGTAAAGAATTAGGTATTATAGGGGCTCAAAGCACAGCTGACTCTGATGAGCCTGATTTTACTGTGATAACAGAACGTGGATCAACCATTGAGCGAGTTAAATTGACCTTTACCCGATATAGTCATGGTGGTGTAACTGTCGAGAGTCGCCGTAATGACAGTCAGTGGGAGCTTTTGGGTATTGTAGTTACGAAACCCTGGTAAGATGAGCACAATTAATCAATCGGACAGGCTTTATGTCCAATTGGGTTATTGTTATATCATTTGCACAGATTAAATTAGCCCAAAGAGTACAGTCATGAGTGCAAGCGAACCCTTAAATACACTGGATTTTCCATTACACGGCACCCGCTTAATTGAAGCCAGTGCGGGCACCGGTAAGACCTATACGATTGCGGCTTTGTATGTGCGCTTAATAGTGGGTCACCGTTTAAGTGATGCCTTGCAAAGCCAGCCCTTGTTGCCACCCGATATCTTGGTGGTCACCTTTACTGAAGCTTCTACCAAAGAATTACGCGATAGAATCCGGGAGCGCTTGAGTTCAGCCGCGCGTTATTTTCGTCAGAATACAGAAGTCGCTGATCCTTTCCTCCAAGGCATTAGACATGACTTTGACAAAGACCAATGGCCGACTTGCGCTCAGCGCCTTGAATTGGCCGCTAACTGGATGGATGAGGCGGCGGTTTATACTATTCATGGCTGGTGCAATCGAATGTTGCAACAACATGCGTTTGATAGTGGCAGTTTGTTTCGTCAAGAAGTTAACACCGACGATACTGAGTTATTAAATCGGGTCGTTCGTGATTACTGGCGAACCTATTACTACGCCTTAGCCGATAATAGTCAGTATCTTGGAGCGATATTTGCGGAGTTTCAACATCCCGATGCCTTACAAAAGGCCTTAAAAGACCTGTTAAGCAAAGACGAACCGCTTAAGGGTGAGGGTGTTAAATCGCTTTCGATCACTGAATTATGTGATGCGTATTATCAACAGCACAAGGCAACCTTAGCCGAACTAAAGCGTCCTTGGACGGTTTGGGCCGGTGAAATCAGGGATTTAATTGATAAGGCGGTGACGGGTAAAGTGCTTCCAGCCACAAATTATAATGTAAAAAACAGAGCGGCCTGGATAGTTAAAATTGAAGAATGGGCTTCATCACCTGATCAAATTGATTTAGACATAGGTAAAGGTTTTATTAATTTATCAACTGCTGGTATGGCAACCTTAGTCAAGTCAGGAACACCACCCGCTCATCCCGGCTTCGATGCTATTGGGAAATTACCTGAACAACTGGCTGCGTTGCCTACCTTAAAAACAGCATTAATTGAACATGCCGTGCATTGGATGCGTCAACGCTGCGCCTCTGAAAAGAATCGTTTGGCACAAATGTCCTTCAACGATATGTTGACCCGTCTGGATGCTGCGTTACAAGGCGAAAACGGCGAGAGCTTTGCGCAAGTAATCCGAACACAATTTCCGCTTGCGCTGATTGATGAGTTTCAGGATACCGACCCTGTCCAGTATCGTATCTTTGAAAAATTGTATGCGGCTCAAGGGGATAATAGCTTAGGCTGTTTTATGATTGGCGACCCTAAGCAGGCCATCTATTCTTTTAGAGGCGCGGATATCTTTACTTACCTAAAAGCCCATCAAGCGACCTTAGGAAAACACTATACCTTAGATACTAATTTTCGTTCGACTCAGGATTTGGTTAAAGCCGTGAACCAGTTGTTTTTGTCGGCGGATGCAAAACAAGCCAAGGGCGCATTTTTATTCAAGAAAGCAGATGAACCGAATCCGTTACCGTTTGTTGATGTTAAAGCAAAAGGGAGAGATGATGTTTGGGTAGTCAAGGGGCAAGCAGCTACCGCTTTAACCTGTTGGACGTGGGACTCGCCTGAAGCCATTTCTCAAACACCTTATCGGGAAACAATGGCCGAGATAACCGCCAGTGAAATTGTTCAACTGCTTAACTCAGCACCTGATAACCGTACTGGCTTCATGGACCACGAAAGCAATGGTTTTAAACCTTTGCAACCCAGCGATATTGCTATTCTGGTACGTACCGGTAATGAAGCTAAAATGATGCGTAAAGCCTTGGCTAAACGACAACTGTCGAGTGTTTATTTATCCGAACGTGATTCTATTTATGCCAGTCGGGAAGCTGCCGATGTTTTACTTTGGTTAAAAGCCTTAGCCGAACCACGGAATGAGTTTAAGGTGAGGGCGGCTTTATCGACGGCTACTTTTGGTTTTACCTATCAACAATTACAGCATTTTGCGGTGGATGAAGCCAGTTGGGAAGTGCAACTGGATCGTTTTAATCGCTATCATTTACGCTGGCAACAAGAAGGTATCTTGCCGGCACTGCGTCTTTTGATTAATGATTTTGGCTTACATTCTACCAATTTATATGCCAGTGACGGTGAGCGTTGCTTAACCAATTTATTGCATATAGCCGAGTTATTACAAAAAGCCAGTACCCAGTTAGAAGGTGAGCAAGCCTTGATTCGGTATTTGGCTGAAGCGGTTGCAGACGAACATCAGGCCACGGATGAAAATATCTTACGACTAGAAAGTGATGCCAATTTAATTAAGATTGTGACGATTCATAAGTCAAAAGGCTTGGAATATCCGCTAGTCTTCTTACCCTTTATCTGTAGCTTTAGAGAACCTAGTTCCAAGGACATTTATTATCGTTATCACGATGACAACAATGTGCTGCAGGTAGACTTAAATAAATCAGACACCAGTAAAACATTAGCCGATACCGAACGCTTACAAGAAGATTTACGCTTGCTGTATGTGGCAATGACACGGGCACGGTATGCGTGTTGGTTGGGGTTGGCTCCGGTTAAAAGTGGTAACACGAAAGCCTGTCAATTAGAGAAAAGTGCAATAGGCTATTTATTAGGTTGGCAAGCCGAGCAGGCTGCTGATACCTTGCGTGATCAATTAATAGCCATGAAAGGGGATTGTGAGTCTATAACCATTGAAGGATTGCCAGACGTTAGTGATGAATGGTATCAACCGGTATTATCTGAGCAATTAGTCGGTGCACCGCGTATTGCAAAGACACGAATTGCAGATAATTGGTGGATTGCCAGTTACAGTGCCTTAAAACACAGCGAGTATGCAATTCCAGCGGCAACAGCAGCAGCGCTTATTAATGTATCAGAAGAGCCCGAAAATGCCGGTCAAGATACTCAAGGTGATGAAATAGAAGAGACTGAAGATGAGACGGGCAGTCGTCCTTCAAAGGAACTGACGATTTATAATCTACCCAAAGGCGCAGCCCCCGGCGTATTAATACACAGTTTGTTAGAACAATGCGGTCGGGAGGGTTTTAAAGCCAGTTATGCCAATGCTGATAATACCCGAAAACGGATTGATAAACTGTTTAATCAAGCCGCCTGGGAAGGAAAAACCGAGTTGGTCGCTACAGCCCTGGAACACTGGTTATCGATGCCATTATTGGACGATGATACGATTAGTTTAGCAGACTTGGAAGAAGGCCAGTATCGCGTCGAGATGGAGTTTTTAATCGGCGCTGAAAAAGTGGATGTACTGACCGTGGATCAATTAGTAAATGACTCTATTTATGCGGGGCAGGCGAGGCCAAAGCTAAACCCTAATACCGTGCATGGTTTAATGAAGGGCTTTATTGACCTCGTGTTTGTCCATAACAAGCAATATTATGTAGCCGATTACAAGTTTAACAGTCTGGGCAGCAATGACCTGGCCTATACTAAGCCGAATCTGGACGCTGCTATGTTACACAAACGTTATGATCTGCAATTGGTGATTTATGTTTTGGCTTTACATCGACTCCTTAAGAGTCGTTTAGGCGAGGCTTATGACTATGATAGTCATATCGGTGGCGGTGTGTATTTATTCTTGCGTGGTAGCCAAAGTGCTTCTGGAGGTCGCGTCGTTAATAAACCACCCAAAGTACTGATTGAAGCTTTAGATGATTTATTTGCCGGAGCAGTTTCTAGTGGAGACAGTCTATGAGCCTAAAACCATTAGCTACAGGCTTTGATGCAAAGCTACAGTCCTGGCTTGGTTATGGTTGGTTGAGTCATACCGATCGCGCTTTTGTGACGTTTATAGCGCATCAGGAACCGTCGGACAATGAACTATTGCTTTGGGCGGTTGCCTTGGTGAGTCAACAACTTAGTTTAGGCGAAGTGTATCTGGATTTAGCAAAACTTGCTCAACAGACCGAAAACACGTTAGGAATTAGTGTTACGGATGAAGATCAGGCTAAAGATCCCAGTCTGGCAACCATTAAGTCCTATACACTGGCTGATTGGCAACGGGGATTAATGGCGGCAACCGTGGTCGGAACGGGGGAAGGGTGTTCTCCTCTGGTTTTATCCGGTGAGCGATTATATTTAAGACGTTATTGGCAATGCCAACAAGTGCTTAATCAAGCCATTCAAGCGCGTGTAATACAGCGCAGGACTGAATTGCCAGATGCTTTAACAGCAGAAATAGACGCATTATTTTCCAGTAATCAACAGTCCCCTGATTGGCAAAAGATTGCTTGTGTTATTGCCTTACGCGCCAGGTTTAGCATTATTACCGGTGGTCCTGGTACCGGTAAAACCACTACCTTAACCAAATTATTGGCTATTCTGGTTAAGCTCTATCGTATTGAACACCCAGAGAAACACCCCTTAACTATTTTATTAGCCGCACCCACCGGCAAAGCCGCTGCCAGAGTGAGTGAGTCGATTAATAAAGCCATTGAAAGCTTACCGGTTGCTGAGGACATTAAAGCCGTCATGCCCACTAAGGCCAGTACCTTACATCGCTTATTAGGCAGTCGTCATGATACCCGGCAGTTTCGGCACCATCGCAATAATCCCTTAGTCGCGGATATCGTTATTGTCGATGAAGCGTCAATGATTGATTTAGAAATGATGGCGGCTTTATTGGAGGCGTTGCCGAGTGAAGCGACCTTAATTTTATTGGGTGATAAGGATCAATTGGCTTCGGTTGAAGCGGGTTCTGTGTTAGGTGACTTGTGTCAGGGTGCCGTTGATATCGCTTATGATGCTGAAACTTGCGCGTGGATAAAAAAATATGTAGGCGAAAACTTAGCCATTAATCAAGTACTGACAACGAATACGGCTATCAATCAGCAAACGATTATGCTGTTGCACAGTTATCGCTTTGGCTCAAACAGTGGTATTGGACAATTAGCCAAAGCCGTGAACAGGGGGGATTATAAGTCTGCTCAAGCCATTTTAGACGATTCAAGTTATGTTGACTTAAAGCCTCGATTACTTGACGATCAGCCCACTATAAACGTATTATCCAGCAAAGAGTCAGCCGAGCGATTGTTAAAGCAATTAGTGCTGGCAAACTGGGGGAGCAGTAATGATGGTAAGCCTCAGCTTTGTCAGGGTTATGGTTATTATCTAGCATTGATTAAAGCGCGTCCTAAAGATCCTCAGCCTGAGCTGATTAATGCCTGGGCTACCCAAGTGCTAAAAGGCTTTGATACCTTTCGGGTGTTATGTGCTTTGCGTAAAGGGCTTTGGGGGGTGGACGGTTTAAATGAGCGCATTGAACACTGGTTAGTTGGCGAGCAGCCAGCACAACTGTGGTACGAAGGTCGTCCGGTGATGATTACCAGTAACGATTATACGCTGGGCTTAATGAATGGCGATATCGGCATTGCCTTAAGAGATCATACCGGTAAACTGCGGGTGGTGTTTCCGTCCAGTGAGGGTGAGCAAATGCATGGCTTGCATTGGGTGTCTCCGTTACGCCTGCCTAATGTAGAAACGGCTTATGCCATGACCGTGCATAAATCGCAAGGCTCAGAGTTTAACCATGTGGCTTTAGTATTGCCGGAAACACTTAACAGAGTGTTAACACGTGAGTTGATTTACACAGGGCTTACCCGGTCTAAAGAAAATTTTAGCTTAATAGAAACACAAGCCGGTGTTTTTACGGAAGCGATTAAAGTAAGTTGTGTTAATTGATTTTTTTGTCTTTATCTTCATCAGGAGTGCGTATGAACATTAAGTATGGTTTGGTAGATAAACCCGGCAATATCGTTGATTCAGATGAGTTTCAGGAAATGGTTGCAATCAATGCTTATTACAAAGCAGAGAAAAGAGGCTTGGAACCAAATCATGACATTGATGACTGGATCGAAGCGGAGAGCGATATAAAGAACCAGTTTCGTAGTAGACCCAAGTAATTTAATCCGCAGGATACAGGCTTTTTGATGAAGTTTTTTAAACGCATACTACAGGTGTTTATTTGCACTGCTGTACTCTCAGGCTGCGCCAGCTTTAAGATGTTAAATGCCCGAATGCCTTTAGATCAAAGAGTTTACATTTATAGTGGAACCCGCCTTGATTGGGCTGCATTAAATGAGAATGACGCAGCGCTTACCAAATATAAAGTTACTCCACCACCTTACCCCTTAGTTGATTTCCCTTTTAGTCTCACTTTCGACACCGTATTTTTACCGTTAGCTATTTGTGCTGAGATTTTTAATTGAGGAATTTGATGGGCGAAAAGAGCAACTTTGATTTTCTAAAGGAACATGATGCCCTGTTTCTTCAGTTAGCCACTGCTGCAGAACGAGCTTTTGCAAGCGACCCCAATACTACTTTAATTAAACTCCGGCAACTGGGTGAAGCCTTAGCCCAGGATTTAGCTGCCCGTTGTGGCATTGAATTTAACGACAAAACCACGCAAGCGGACTTACTGTTTAAGGTCGGTCGAGAAATCCGCCTTGATGCCAATATCCTTGAACTATTCCATACGTTACGTACCGAAGGCAATCGGGCTACTCATCAATTTAAAACCCAGCACAAAGAAGCCCTGGATGGTTTGCGACTCGCCAGAGCACTAGCGGTCTGGTTTCATCAAGCCTTTGGAAAACAGGGAGCCACGTTTAAGCCGGGGGCTTTTGTTGCGCCGACTGATCCGAGCCAACAGTTACAAGCATTAACAATTCAAATAGAACAGCTTAAAGCGCAACTATCGGACGCTAACGAACAGGTAGAAAGTAATCATCAATTAATAACCTTAGTGGCCAAAGAGAAAGAGCAGTTTTCTGTACTGGCTGAACAAATGGATGAAGAAGCCCGGGTGTTTGAACAACTGGCTCAAGAACATGAACATCAACTGGTTGAAGAAAGAAAAGCCTTTGAGCTTCGGCTTAAAGCCCTACAGGCCAAGTTAGATGATCAAGAGAATCGAACCGAGTTTATTAATTCTACGGTCAATAAAGCCAGTGCCCAACTGTCTTTAAATGAAGAGCTCACCCGTATTCTGATTGATCAACAATTGATAGCCGCTGGATGGCAAGCCGATACCGAAACGTTAACGCATAAAAACGGAGCACGTCCTGAGAAAGGTAAAAACAAAGCCATTGCTGAATGGCCGACTCAAGGCAATCAGTCCGCAGACTATGTGTTATTTGCAGGCTTAACTCCTATTGCAATTGTAGAAGCCAAACGTGAAAACACCAACGTTGCCGGTAAAATTCACCAGGCAGAACGATATTCACGAGGGTTTAAACAAGCAGACGGTTTTTTACCCAGTTGGCAATTACAAGGACGTACTATTGCCTGGGCAGATGCTGAAGAGGGACATTATCAAGTTCCGTTTGTGTATTCCTGTAATGGTCGACCTTATCTAAAACAACTTGCTGAACAATCGGGCACCTGGTTTCGTGATGTCAGAGAAGCTGCTAACCTTGCCAAACCACTCCATGATTTTCATAGCCCTGAAGGTTTGCTGGATAAATTAAAACGCAGTCAGGTAGAGGCCCAACAGAAACTGCAAGACGAAGGTTTTGCTTATCTTAAATTACGTGACTATCAACAAAAAGCCATTACTGCCGTAGAAGCGGCTTTAGCCCAAAACCAAACTAATTGCCTTTTGGCGATGGCGACCGGTACCGGTAAAACCCGTACCATTATCGGTTTGATGTATCGCTTCTTAAAAGCTGAACACTTTAAACGTATCCTGTTTTTAGTCGATCGCACGGCCTTGGGTGAGCAAGCCATCGACTTTTTTAATGATGCGCCACTAGAGAATAATCTAACGCTCTCGAAAATATACAATATTGCCGTGTTGGGCGATATGGCCGCTGAAGCAGAAACCCGTATCCAAGTCGCTACTGTTCAGGCGATGGTTAAACGCATTTTTCAATCCGATAATCCCCCGAATATTGATGCTTATGACTGCATTATTATAGATGAAGCGCATCGGGGTTATACGCTGGATCAAGAAATGACCGAAGGCGAATTAACCCTAAGAGATGTGGCTCAGTATTTATCCTGTTATCGTCGGGTACTGGATTATTTTGATGCTGTTAAAATTGGTTTAACGGCCACCCCCGCTAAACATACCACCGAGATTTTCGGTAAACCGGTCTTTACTTACAGCTACCGAGAAGCCGTAGCCGATGATTGGTTAATCGACCATGAGCCCCCGATTCGTTATGAAACCTTACTGACCCAAAAAGGTATTCATTTTGAAAAAGGTGAGAAAGTCAGTGTTATTGATACGAAAACCGGCGCCATAGAACTGGCAGAGTTAGAGGATGAACTTGATTTTGAAGTAGAAGCCTTTAACCGCCGCGTTATCACCGAAAGTTTTAACGAAGTGATTTGTGAGCAACTGGCTAAAGAATTAGACCCCTTTGGATTAGAGAAAACCCTGATATTCTGTGCCACGGATTTACATGCCGACATGGTTAAACGCTTATTGGATAAAGCGTTTAAAGCCCTTTATGACGATGAGTATAACGAAGCCGCTGTGCGTAAAATAACCAGCCAAAGCGACAAGGTTAAACAGCTCATTCGGCAATACAAAAATGAAAAGTATCCCTCGATTGCCATAACGGTTGATTTACTCAGTACCGGGATTGATGTGCCGCCGATATGTCATATCGTGCTATTGCGTCGGGTTCGTTCGCGTATTTTGTATGAACAGATGCTGGGGCGAGGCACCCGTCGCTGTGATCAAATCGGTAAGACTGTCTTTAAAATATATGACCCTGTGGATATTTATGCGGCACTGCAAGAGGTGAGCGCAATGAAGCCCTTGGTTAAAGATCCTAATATTACCCTGGAACAATTGCTACAAGAATTAGTCGATCCGAATAGTCATGCGGCGGTAGGTAATAAACCCAATACCAGTCATGCCCATGATGTCTTGGATGTGGTGAGTCAAAAAGTAATGCGTATCTTGCGTAAGGCGGATAAAAAAGCCGAGCAAAAGCCAGAGCTCAAACAAAAACTTCAGGAACTGCAATCACTGTGGGGGATTGAGCCTAATAAACTACCTCAGCATTTACATCAGTTAGGCCCGCAACAAGCCGCCCAATTTGTGCAGACGCATAGCAATCTACTCAGGCAATTAGCGGAAGTGAATGCGTTATTGGGTTCAGATACAAACCCCTTAATTTATGAAGGGACTGATGAATTTAAAAGCCGTACCCAGACTTATGGGGTCAATGAAAAGCCCGCTGATTATTTAGACAGCTTTAACCATTTTATCCGCAATCAGATTAACCAGTCGGTCGCCTTGGGTGTCATTATCAATAACCCCAAAGATCTGACCCGCGAACAACTTAAAGAAGTGCGCTTGTTACTGGATGAACACGGTTATAGCGAAGCCAAATTAAAAACTGCCTGGCGCAATCAAACCCATCAGGAGATTGCCGCCAGTATCGTTGGCTATATCCGTCAGGCCGCCTTAGGAGAAGCGTTGTTGCCCTTTGAACAGCGGGTTAATAACGCCATGCAAAAAATCTACACCCTGCATCATTGGTCAAACGTACAACGTAAATGGCTGGAGCGCCTCGCCAAACAACTTATTCTTGAAGTGGTTATCGATCATCACTTTGTTAATCGAGCCTTTGCCCAAGACGGCGGTGCTAAACGTTTAAACACCTTACTTGACGGTGATCTGGATAAGGTGCTGGAAGCACTGAATGAGAATCTCTGGCAAGCAATCGGTTAAAGTAAATCCTGTTATAATCTAGCTAGATTAACTAGCCAGCTCAAGAGGTATTTATGCAAACCAAGCAATGGTCCTTACAAGACGCTAAAAATAAATTCAGTGCTGTCGTCGATGCCGCTCAACAGGGTAAGGCTCAGGTTATCACCCGTCGTGGCATACCTTCGGCAGTCGTCCTATCAATGGAAGAGTTTGAAAAATTCCAACGCTATGAAGCAGCAAAAACCCCCTCATTTATTGATCATTTACTTAGTATACCCGTTGATGATGGTGAATTTGAGCGAATGGATGTTGAGCTCAGGGACTTTGAATAATGTCATATTTGTTGGATACCGATATTCTGTCAGCTATTCGCCGCAAACAGCGTGACCAGAACCTGGAAAAATGGCTGCATAGCATCAATTCATTAGACGTTTACATCAGCGTTGTTACTATCGGAGAAGTTGAACGCGGCATAACCCAGCAGCGGCGCAATAATCCAGAATTTGCAGAAGACTTACAACGCTGGCTGGACACTATTTTACATCGATATCAACAACGCATATTGCCGTTATCCATTAGCATTGCACAACGCTGGGGGCGTTTGAGTGGAGAGTTAGGGCATAATAGTGCCGATTTAATGATTGCAGCGACAGCGTTGGAGCATAATCTGATTGTTGCTACTCGCAATACTCGCCATTTTGAGCCAACTCAAGTTGGCCTGATCAATCCCTACCTTTATCAATAAACGGATTATGAACAACAACGATATCGTACAAAAACTCTGGAATCTCTGTGACGTATTGCGTGACGACGGTATTAACTACAGTGATTATGTGACTGAGTTGGTGTTATTGTTATTCATTAAAATGGAGTATGAAAATACCGAAGCCGGATTATTGGATAAGCATAAACTCCCAGAAGGTTGCCGCTGGCCGGATTTGAATAGCAAAAGTGGCTTATCCCTATTGACCGAATACAAGCGAATTCTGTTTACCCTTTCAACGGGTAAAGAAATCAGCAAAGACCCTAACGATGCCGATAAAACCATAGAAATGGTCGTTATTACTGACCCGTTAATATTAGCTATATACGCCGATGCCCAAACCCGCTTACGGGAACCACGGCATTTAGAACAACTGATTAAATCCCTAGACAGCATCGACTGGTTTAGTGCCAGACGCGATGGTTTGGGGGATTTATACGAAGGCTTATTAGAAAAGAATGCCAGTGAAACCAAATCAGGGGCAGGCCAATACTTTACACCTCGGCCTTTAATCGACAGCATTATCCGTTGCATACAACCGCAAGCTGGTGAAGTGATCCAGGATCCTGCTGCTGGAACCGCTGGTTTTTTAATTGCTGCCGATGCCTATATTAAAAACCAAACCGATGAACTTTATGATCTTAACGAGCAGGCCAGAGCTTTTCAACGTAATAAAGCTTTTGTAGGTATGGAACTGGTGCCGGGTACGCGGCGTTTAGCGTTGATGAATTGTTTGTTAC
>SESB01002217.1_pt1 | contig 11669 bp, 10 predicted proteins | sample 3171441 | NCBI WGS metagenome assembly SESB01 (sample SAMN06051867, study PRJNA518727) | freshwater metagenome | biome: subpolar coniferous forest; feature: holomictic lake; material: water; isolation source: holomictic Lake 227, 6 m depth | place: Canada: near Kenora, Ontario | collected...
GCACAGTAGACACGGGTGGGGCACCATATGGCGTTGCTTATGACCGTAACGGCGAGCGCATTTTTATTGCCGCTAACAAGGCCAAGACGATGGAAGTGTATGACGCAAAAACCTTTGAAAAGATTAAAGACATTACTACGGGCAACCGTTGCTGGCACTTTAGCTTCACACCGGATGACAAAGAAATTCTGCTCGCTTGCGGCAAGTCTGACGCAGTATTTGTAATTGATGTTGAAAAGCTAGAAGTAACCAAGCAAATTCAAGATAAGAAAATGCCTTGGGGTGTAGTGACTTACCCTAAATCTATGGGTAGCTTAGATAAGCCACTGTAGTTAATACCTGTAATAACGAAAAAGCCGCGCATGCGCGGCTTTTTTTATTCGGATTCGGCCTTAAGTTGAGTCATTATAAAATCCCACTCTTTAGGATCTACTGGCGTAATCGATAGTCGGTTTCCACGTTGCAAGATGCGCATATGCTCTAATTCAGAAAAGGTACGTAACTCTTTTAGACTTAACAATCTTGTTTTTCGTACCAATTTCACATCTACATTTAACCATCGTGGCGTTTCTGGAGTCGCTTTGGCATCGTAGTATTTGTGACCCTTGATGAACTGCAGTCTATCTGGATACGCCAGCGTACAGACTTCAGCAATACCAGCAATGCCAGGCACATCACAATTGGAGTGGTAAAAAAACACCCCATCGCCCACCCGCATTTGGTCGCGCATAAAGTTACGCGCCTGATAGTTACGAATGCCATACCAATCGACTGTTTGGTTAGGAAAGCCCGCCAAGTCGTCAATGGAGACATCGGTCGGTTCAGATTTCATTAGCCAATAACGCATAGCTCGCCTTTAGTGTTAATTTGTTATGATTGACTGCATTAACTGTATCGCTAATGTATGTCATAGTGATTCATTAGTCGCGACTTTATCAAAAATCAGAGAATATTTATATGGCCAATAATCTTAGCAAAAAGTCGCAAGACAAAAATGTACTCGGCACCGCTTTACAATTGTGTAGCCTCAACCCCCTCACTGGCTTTACGCGTAGCGGTTGTTGCGAGACGGGTCCTAATGATAACGGTAGCCATACTGTATGCGCGCAAGTCACCGATGAGTTTTTAGCTTACTCTATCTTTCGTGGCAATGACTTAAGTACACCGCGGCCAGAGTATGGCTTTGAAGGTTTGCAAGCTGGTGATCGTTGGTGTGTATGTGCGGCACGCTGGCTAGAGGCTTCCGAAGCGGGCTTTGCACCGCCAGTCATCTTAGAAGCCTGCCATGTCAATTGCTTAGACATTGTTAGTTTGGCCGACCTTAAATATCATGAGTTACGCTAAGCAAAAAAGGGAGTTCTCCACGGATAAAGCTTAGACCAGCATCCTGAACCAAAAAGGCTCAAGTGGAAAAGGCCTAGAGCGCATTAGGTACACCCGCCAAGAGATTCTTAAAAGAACACTCAATTTAGGGCGCGCACACAACAACTCGAATGACCGAAACCGATGCTATAAACTAGTTCAAGGAATTATTAGCCTAAACCGCACCGCAGAGAACAAACTGTGAAAGTTGGAATTAAATGGCGGGTTCAATGCCCAGCAAAACCAACCTAAAAATATCTAAATACTGTACTGCTGAAAACTCGCAAGGTGTTTACTTTGTAGCACACGCCTTATCAATTTGATCCTGCATTTGGGTGACTCTACGCTTAATATCACCAACATCCACACTACCGCTTTTACTGTTAAGCAACTCATGTGCTAGATTCAGTGCCGTCATAATGGCAATCCGCTCCGCACCAACTACTTTGCCATTATCGCGAATATCGCGCATTTTCTTATCTAAAAAATTAACTGCATTAATCAAACCTGGACGCTCTTCATCGGTACAAGACACCGTAAAGTCACGACCCATTATATTGACATCAACACCCTTAGCTTTGTTCATTATCTTTTACCGTAGCTGCGTTAAGGCAGGCTCTCCATCAACGCTTCAATCCGCACACTCGCTTGATCCATATTAGCCTTTAGTAACGCGCTATCAGTTAGTGTCGCATTTAAATCCACGCGTAATTGCGCGTTTTGATTGCGCAAATCGTCGCACAGAGAAATGAGCTGTGAGAGTTTTTGTTCTAAGGCTTTTAAGTCGGCATCCATAGGGGCATAGTAATTTAAAAAAATGAGTAAGGTCAATAGCTAACCGCTATATTTAAAAGTATTACAACACATTGCAGTGAGTGCTGTACAAACCTCAATACAAAATAGTTCAATTTGATAAAAAATAACCGCTATAATTGTGACTTGTTGTCAGGTGCCAAGTTTGTTTTCTACAAACAAGGTGAAACTGGGAAATAGGTGCGTTAACTCAAATTAACTAGTCCTATGCTGCCCCCGCAACGGTAAGTGAATGTAGTTTTGCAATATGCCACTGAGCTCAAGCCTAGAAAAGGCAAGACTTGGGAAGGCGCAAAACACTAGGTGTCAAAACCTAACGCTCATAAGCCCGGAGACCGGCCTCACAACATATACGCTAGGAAATACCGCGGGGTGACGGTAAATATAGGCAGCGCTTTTTGCGTCGACATGTCGGCCGCGCAGTCAATTTTATTTTCATGTTGCTGTATTCCCTATCTTTAAAACTAAGGCCTGAACATACAGGCCTAAAAACAATCTACTCGCGGGGTCGCGTGCAGATTAAGGGAAAATAACCATGAAAAGATCTACCATTGCCAGCCTCATAGGCCTGGCGTTTACCTCACCAACTTTTGCAGCTGACAATATCAAATTAGCGGATGTCGTAGTTACAGCGTCACGCGTGCCACAGCCCCTTGAGAGTGTCATTGGCGATGTAACAGTCATTGATGCAGAAGAAATTAAGCGTGCGGGTCAATCTACCTTTATTGAATTATTGCAATCACAGCCTGGTGTGGAAATAGCATCCACCGGCGGCGCAGGTCAAATTTCCAGTGTATTTCTTCGTGGGTCAAACTCCAATCAAGTCGTAGTGTTGATTGATGGAATACGCGTTGGGTCCGTAAGTTCTGGCAGTACCGCTTTCGGAAATATTTCACTCTCACAAATTGATCACATTGAAATTTTACGGGGCCCAGCCACCAGTCTCTATGGTCAAGATGCCATAGGTGGCGTGATTCAGGTTTTCACAAAACGTGGTGATGGCACGCCAAATTTTAATGCCTCTGTAGGCTATGGTGGTTATAACACCAAAACCGCAGTAGTTGGATTTAGCGGCGGAGTTAAAAACTTAAAATACTCTTTAAACGTTTCCAGTTATGAGACAGGCGGATTCTCAGCAAAGCGCATCACATCGGGAGTGCAAAGCGATAACGATGGTTATAGGAATTTATCTGTTAATGGCGCTATGTCGTACATCATTGCTAAAGGACATGAGGTTGGCATTCAATTACTGAATAGTGATGGGCGCGCGAATTACGACAACAGTAATACGTTTAACAACTATGTAGATTTAACTCAAACTAGTATTGGAATTTTCACCAAAAATCAACTTACGGACAATTGGAAATCTACATTAAAATTCAGTAAGGGTATCGATAAAAACAACGACACTTCGTATAGCGATCCTTATACATCTGACGGTGTAACCTATGATGGCTACTGGATAAATTCAAACTTCAAATCCATACAAAATCAATATTCTTGGCAAAATGACGTGGCGTTGCCGGTCGGCATACTCACCTTGTTATATGACAGACTTGAGCAAAAGCTTATTTCAAATACTCCATACGACAAAACCACTCGCAATACTGACGGAATTTTTGTTGGCTATTTGGCAGATATTGGCAACCAGTCATTGCAAGCCAACCTTAGAACTGACCACAGCACTCAATTTGGAACTGACACAACCGGCGGATTAGGCTATGGCTATAAATTGACACCAAACTGGCGAGCAACGGCTAGTTATGGAACTGCCTTTAAAGCACCGACTTTTAACGATCTTTACTACCCCGGTTATGCTAATCCTAACATCAAGCCAGAAGAGTCAGAAAATATAGAAGCTAGCCTGAGATATATCAACACATCATCTCAAGCAAGCATGACAATTTACGATAACAAGGTCACCAATCTTATTGCTTCTGGTGGCGAGCTAGCCAATTGGACGATGGTCAATATTGGCAAAGCAGAAATAAAAGGCATCACCTTCGCCGCAAGCCAAGGCTGGAATGACTGGTTGTTAAAAGGCAATATTGACCTGCAATCTCCTCAAAATGCAGATAATGGAAAATTGCTTAACCTTCGTGCACATAGACATGGTGCAGTTAATTTAAGCAAGGTTTTGAGGGGCTGGAGTATTTCATCTGAAGTGATTGCATCTTCAGCTCGTTTTAATGATGTAGCCAACACCCATAATATGGCCGGTTACGCGCTTTTAAATTTTGTTGCTAATTATAAAGTCAATGAAGAGTGGGCAGTTCAAGGTCGCGTAAATAATCTTCTCAATAAAGACTATACATTAGCTTTAGATGGGACAACACCTTACAACACTCCAGGCGCAAACTTGTTTGTAAGTTTGATTTGGCAGTCGAAATAACTATCAAGTTTATTAAAGCTATTACAACAACGAGGTCAATTGATGAATGTTATAATCCGTAAAATTAATTTGAAATCTGCCATACCAAATTGGAGTAAGTCATGAGTTTTTCGTTTAAAAGCATCTCAACTAAGCATTTAGTTATGGCTGCGGCAATAGCCTTCTTAATGTTGCTTACGCGTGGCAGTCATGTGATGACAAGCCTAGCTTTGCCTGACGCTAGTTTGGCCTTGTTGTTAATTGGTGGGCTGTATTTAAGAAAAGCCACTTGGTTTACTTTGTTTGTAGTTCTAGCGACGGCTATCGACTTTGGTGCAGCTTCGGTTGATAGCGTACAGGCTTTTTGCTTAACTGCTGGGTACTGGGGCATGTTGCCAACTTACGCGGTGATGTGGATTGCTGGCCTATGGCTGAGCATGCAAACAGAGAGCTTAAATGCCCTTAAATTTACATTGGCAGGCCTTGCTTCTACGCTAGCCGCTTTTGTGATTTCTACACAAACTTACTATTTGTTTTCAGGACGCTTTCCAAATAGCGGTGTATTAGAAACTATGCAATACGGTTGGAACTACTTGCCAACCTTTACGGGTTTTACTGCCATGTATTTACTTGGCTTCTGGGCAACAGCCAAAGTATTCCCTAAGTTGAGCCTAGTGGTTAAAACAGCATAATGAGTAACTATGAACTTAGCCACGTTAGCCTGATAAGGTAATGTGGTTTTTTTTCATCCCATTAAAATTAAGTAGCTTTCTCTCCATTAAATACTAGCAGTGGCAACTAGCTTGAAAATTTAGCTAATAATTAAGTTATGTTTAGGTAAAATCTGCTGGAAGTTTGCTATAATGCGCGGCTTGTGAAGTTTTACCGACTTTCGCAAGGGTAATAAAACAGTACGGCCGAGTAGCTCAGTCGGTAGAGCAGCGGATTGAAAATCCGCGTGTCACTGGTTCGATTCCAGTCTCGGCCACCAATAAAATCAAGCTCACAGTGATGTGGGCTTTTTTTACGTCTGTAGGTTTTATCTCCATGTAGGGGCTATGTAGGATTTTCCCATCATCCTCAATCGTACTTTGCTGCTAAATTCAAGCCGATACAAAAGCCAGCCCTCTTTCATTAGCTAGGTGAGGGAAAGATTCTCTTAGGCTAAAGCTCTCCTAAAGTAGCCCTTTGATTTCGTCACTCCCGACCCGAAGTAGACATTGAGATCAAAAAATATGTAAAGTAAATAGGGTGTGAGACTAGTAGTATTGTTAGTAGTGGAACGTTTTTTTAGGCACGAAAAAGCCTACTCATTTCGGAATAGGCTGTTTATTCGATAATGCAGATTACTTATTCATTATGTTCATTGTAACTTCAAAGCCACAACACATTTCCGCCCTACTGTTCCTGCACATTTTTCGGGGCCGATGCCCTTTGCATAGTTTGAAAAATATCGCGATGGTAAGATTCTGCTTGGTATCATTATGCCAATCTGACTCCGTCATAAAACTAATGTATTCATGCAAAAAATCGGCTAAGTCGTAATATCCCTTGGTAATAAGTGAGCGCAATAATACGAGAGCACAGAATAAAGTAGCGCGAATTATTCTTTATGTCATATTTTTTATGACGGAATATCATTTGAAATTTATACTGCGATTGAACAGAACTAGTTTTTAAAAAACCTATCACATCATATGTGGTAACTTATTAATCAACTGGAAACTAAAATGCTTACTTGGCAAGATATTGAAAAATTTGTAACTCACGCCAATCCGCTCGCCAATCAGCGTGTGGTAAAAACAAGTGAACAATGGCGCAGTTTACTACCTAGCGACGTGTATGAAGTGACTCGTAATGCAAGCACTGAAAGTCCTTTTAGCTCACCAATGTGCACACACTTTGAGCCTGGCGTATATGCTTGTGCTTGTTGTGAGACATTGTTATTTGACTCAACAGAGAAGTTCGATTCTGGAACAGGATGGCCTTCATTTGCACAGCCTATTGATGAAAATACTGTCGCTTACTTTAATGACGACAGCATGAGTCGCTCACGTGTAGAAATTACCTGTAATGCTTGTGATGCACATTTAGGCCACGTCTTTCCAGACGGCCCCGCCCCCAGTAGGCTTCGCTATTGTGTGAACGCGTTATCACTAAAACGCAAAACCTAAGGTGTTTGTATGCGAACAATAGCAAAGCAACATGTCTAATATTAACCATCCTGATTGCCTAAAATTCATACTTTAATAGTATTGGTTTTTAATTTTATTTGTTCAACCAAAGCGTGTAGAGGCTTTTAGTCGTTTAGGTTTAGTTAAACGCTTTTAGTCGTTAAGGCGACTTTCAACCGTGTAAGGGCAGCCATCACATGGGATTTTGGAGTGCCAATGTTCATGCGCATAAAGCCCTCGCCACCACAACCAAACATAACGCCGGGGGATAAGCCTAGTTTGGCCTCTTGGATAAAAAAACGGTTTAAGGCATCGTCATCGAGATTTAAACTTCGGCAATCTAGCCATAGTAAATAAGTGCCTTGTGGGCGAATCACATTGATTGTTGGCAAATGCATTTTAATAAACGCAATCGCTTCGTTGCAAGTATTTTGCAAATACGCCATCAACGCGTTTAACCAAGGACCCCCTTCGCGATAGGCAACCTCAAATGCGACAAGATTAAATGGGTTGGTCACTGAAACCCCCATAGTATTCAGGTGCGATTGAATCGCTTGACGGTGCGCCTTGTTGGGTACGATCATTGCAGATAAGCCTAATCCTGGAATATTAAAGGTTTTGCTTGGCGAAACAGCCGTGATGATGCAGTGAACCTCCTCAGTTGGTGAGGATGATAATTTTTCAGCCTCCAAAGCCAAGTGACTCAGAGATTGGTGTTGCGCATTTGCATAAACCAAATCAGAATGAATTTCATCAGCTAAAATAATCAAATCGTACTTTTTGGCAATGGCTAGCAATCTCAGCAGTTCGTCTTTTGACCAAACGCGCCCAACTGGATTATGAGGAGAGCAAAGTAGTAACATTTTTGCATCTTTGGCACTGGCATCAAGTTTTGAAAAGTCTATTTCATAATGCGCATTGTCAAAACCATCGTTTTGTAACACTAATGGGTTTTCGATTAAACGACGGTTTTGATTAGTGACCGCAGAAAAAAATGGAGCGTAAACAGGTGGCTGCACAATCACACCTGAGTTTTCTGCAGTGAGTGCCGCTACAACTAAATTTAATGACGGCACCACACCAGGTGTAAGCACAATCCACTCGCGCTTCACCTGCCAATCGTGCTTTGCCAGCAACCAGTCTATGAGGGCTTCATATAGACTTTCAGGTGCAATGCTGTAGCCAAAAACTGGATGATTTGCCCTTGCTTGTAAGGCTTTTGTGATTGCCTTTGGAACCGCAAAATCCATATCAGCGACCCACATCGGCATGACGTCGTCTCTACCAAATGTTGTTAATCTGCCATCATATTTGAGTGATTGCGTACCTTCACGGGTGATATTTTGGTCAAACGAGTGAGTCGAGATATGGCTCAATGTATGCGTTCCCAAAGGGTGACTTCAGAAAGTGTATGTTGAAACTTGTGACGGGTTTCACGAATCACAAATGGGATTTCAACGGGCGCCTGCATGAGTTTAAAGTGTGTGCCTAGCAGCTCTTTCAGACCATCTATCGTGGTCACATTTTCTCCATCTCGCTTAAAGCCTCCAATCCACTCGTCTCGCGGAGTATGCTCTTCTAGCCAAGTATACGGCGAGGTAATCATCAACACTCCACCAATATTTAAACGTGCATGAATGTTGCTTAAGAATTGGCGCGGGCTATAAAGTCGGTCTATTAAATTTGCAGCTAGAATAAAATCGTAGCCTGTAAATTGAGGCTTAAGGTTGCAAGCGTCTCCTTGCCAGAACTCTACTTTGTGCGCCACATTCTCTAATTGAAGCGCTGCAAGGCTTCGTTCTTGATAGCCAACTAAATCTCCTTCATTGACCATGGTGTAACGCAACACCCCTTGTTGCGCTAACTTGAGGGCTAGGCCGATAAAGCGTGCAGAAAAATCAATACCCGTCACATGATCAAAATGTTTGGCTAGCTCAAATGTTGCGCGCCCAGTTGCGCAGCCTAAATCTAATGCGCTTTTGGCTGGTCTCGATTGCAGACTTTGAATCGCAAAATCGCTGAGTGCTTTGGGGAAGTTGGGCACACTAAAGTAAGTGTCGCCATAGTGGAACTCCGCATATTCAGAAAGCTGTTTGTCTGACTCATAATGCGATGCATTATCTTCGATTGGGGTATCACTCACGATATAGCGGAATCCTACATGTTGAAAAAAGTGTCTTCTAAAGGCATAACGGGCACTTTTAATCGCCTCGTTTCCCGTTGCAATCCAAGAGCCGCCTTTCATTAAATTATGGCGACCATCAAAAGTGGGTGTTGTAAAATCATCGTACAAAGGATGTACTTTAAAACCATCAAACGGGAAAATGGGTGTTTCTGTCCATTGCCAAACGTTACCTACCACATCGTAAAAATCCCCATGGGCAAACTGGTTAACGGGGCAAGGTGATGCAAAATGATCCATAAAAAGGTTTGCATGCGTGTGACTTGCCATCTTTTCATCTGACAAGCCAGCATGCTCGTATATACTATACCACTCATGCTCTGTTGGCATGCGCACCGGCTTGCCTAATCGGATTGACTGCCATTGGCAAAAAGCCTTTGCTTCGTGGTAATTAACCTCAACAGGCCAACTCCAAGGCATGTCAATTTCCGATGTCATTAAGCGTAGCTTCCAAGCATCACCATTTTTTATCCAAAAAGTCGGATGCATAGCCTGTGCATATTGCCGCCAACTAAAACCCTCTCCTTGCCAATATTGGTCATCTTGATAACCACCTGCATCAACAAAGGCTAAAAATTCTGCGTTAGAAGTCAAATACTTCGACGCCAGAAAAGCAGGACAATGCGTTTTAAATTGACCATATTCGTTATCCCAGCCGAAGTATTCAGCTGATTTACATAACACAATATCCCTTGCTGGAACATCCACCAAGATGTTCACTGGGGCGATCACATCAACTGCTTGGCACTGCGCCCAATCCGCAGATTGCTGAACCAATTGCAAAGCCTGTTGGCGAATTAATACAGAGCTGGTTTCTAAGTGTATACGCTCGTGCTCTATTCCCATCAAAATTGGCCACCAAGGACTATCCCAATCAATCGGTAGATTTAACGGAAGTCTGCTAATTAAGTCATCCACCACTAAGCGCACGCTGGCACGGTACGCTTTTACCTCAGCGGGCGTGGGCCAGTTATAATTCATTTCATTAACATCGTCCCAACCCATTTCATCCACGCCAACAGCGAACATTGACTCAAATTTTGGGTTCACGCGCTTTGTGATTAAACTAGCCAAAATCAATTTATTGATAAAAAAAGTATTGGTATGACCATAATAAAAAATGAGTGGGTGTCGCAAATGATTGGGTTTGAAGTAATACGCCTCGTCATTTTTTAATGTTTCAAATAAGCTTTCATACAAATCTGATGTTTGATGAAAATAAGCACTAATCTGCTCACGAGTAACGGGTATTTTATTATTACTTAAAACGAGGCTACGATTTAAAAGTGAATTCATATTTTTTGGAATTGGTTGAATGATTGATGTTAACGTGCCATTTAAATTGATTTAAAAAAATGTCACAAAAATCACAATTATGCTGGTTTTCAGTGAGGGCAATGGGTAATTTTTCATAAATATAAGGCTTAGATAATTATTAAAAATCTACAGATTTATTTCATATTTAAAATCTACGGCGGTAGCTTTGACGGAGGTTTACGCAGCTCGGATAATATTGGCATCTACGTTAAAATTTTATAACTTTTTTTGTTAATTTTGCCAACTGTAAGTAGGCTTTTAGTACACAAAAAAGCCTATTCATTACTGAATAGGCTTTTTATTCCATAAAGCAAGTTACTTGTTCATTACGTACATTGTTACTTCAAAGCCAAAACGCATTTCTGTAGCAGCTGGTGTAGTCCACATAATAATTCTCCAAAGTCTTTAACTGGTTGAACAGACAACATGTCTTGTTCGAGTGAGTTCATTATGAGTCCATTTAAAAACTTAGCACTGTTGCTGTTCATGAATGGCGGCTAAGTAAAATCATTGAAGAAATCTACTTTGGTGACACCTCACAAATAAAATATTTTCATAAAGCAGGCACTTAATTTGCGTAATTTCCGACCCAAACCAGACATTCACCGAAAAACGAAACGAAATTTAGCGTCTCAGCGAGTTATTAGCCAATCAGTATTAAATCAGAACTTAAAACTAGAGTTAGGGTATGATTTATTCCTTCTTAAATATTTTAGATGTAACTTTAAAGACATGTCATTAAAACTAATCCTTTATGTTGCAGTGTTAATTTTGGCTTTTTTTGGTTATCGAAATTATGCATCAGCAGCCAACTTAGACTTACAAATTGGCGATGATGCCCCTAGCTTCAAACTCAATGATGCTCAAGGAAAATCCCACTCCTTAAGTGACTATGCGGGCAAATACCTTGTGCTTTACTTTTATCCTAAAGATGACACGCCAGGCTGCACTAAGGAGGCGTGCAACTTTAGAGATGATATTTCTAAGTTCAATAAATTAGGTGTGAGTGTTGTAGGCATTAGTGTTGATAGTATTCAATCGCATGATAAATTTACACAGAAGTATCATTTGCCATTTCCTTTACTAGCAGACATTGATGGCAAGGTTGCAAATAATTACAATGCTTTGACTAACCTTTTTATAGTGAAGATAGCTAAGCGCTATACCTTTCTAATTGACCCTAGTGGTAAAGTATCTAAAATATACAAAAGCGTAGACACCTCGAACCACTCTCAACAAATTACGGACGACATTGAATTTATATTAAGCAATAAATAATAATTAGACAATTCAACAAAATCCCATCAAGTAATTCTCCCGAGTCCAATGATTGAAGTTGCTCAAAGCAGTTATTGAGTTTTGGTGGTTCTGGCCCTTAGTACTCATTCAGCCTTATAGAACCACCGCTCTAAAGCAGTCATTCGCTGCAACTAAATTTAATCTTTATTGA
>SESB01002218.1_pt1 | contig 11667 bp, 14 predicted proteins | sample 3171441 | NCBI WGS metagenome assembly SESB01 (sample SAMN06051867, study PRJNA518727) | freshwater metagenome | biome: subpolar coniferous forest; feature: holomictic lake; material: water; isolation source: holomictic Lake 227, 6 m depth | place: Canada: near Kenora, Ontario | collected...
TGGATTCGCGGTCACATCCTTGTCACCGACAAGCAGTTGGGAGAATTCGTCGCCTCCCGCTACCAGTCTCCCCGCCCCTCGGCGGGTTGAAGCCGGTCAGGGCGCCTTCGCCGGTGTCTGCCGCCGGCCGAAATCCACCGTCACCACCGAGACCTCGGCCAGCATCGCCCGCCCGGCATCGGTGAGGCGGCATACCTCCCAGGTCGGCTTGATCGGGTTGTTGAACCAGGGCTCGATCCAGCCGGCCCGCCGGCAGGCGGCAATCACGCCGGCGCTGACCCGTTGCCCCGAGTCGTCGAACAGCGGCAGCTTGCCGCCGGGCTGACTCAGCCCGCGGCGCAGCCAGACGAGTTGCGCCTCGCTCGGCCCCCGCCGGGCCGGCGCCCCCGGCTTGCGCTTGCCGGCAGCCGCGGTGGCGGGGGGCGGTGTGGGCGAGGCCATGGCGGCTCCGGACGAAGGACGGGACGATCCGGCATCATAAACCATCCGCCGCGGTCGGGAAACGGATATCGTCAAAGCATCGCCCGCCGCTACAGCGTGGCATTAAGGCTCAGCGCCCGCCCCGGCGGCGCCCGGGTGATCTTGGGCGGGTAGCCCTGGCGGCAGCCGGCATAGGCGGCTTCGGACAGGCGCTGGTGGTTGACCGCCTTGACCACCACGTCGATCACGCTCTTGCGGGCCGCGGCCTGGATGTCGAGGGCCTGGACGTTGGCGGAGGTGGCTTCGGCCAGCCGCCAACTCGATTCCTTCAGGCGCGCCATCAGTTCGGGTGGCAGCGCCGCCAGCCCAGCCTTGTCGAGACGCACCAGCCGGCCGATCTCGTCGAAGCGCTGGGCGAGGCGGCGTTTTTCGTCCTGCAGCGCCGCCACCTCGGCCAGCGCCCGGCGGTTGGCGGCGTCGCATTCGCGGGCGAGCAAGGCGGCGAGGCTGGTGTTGACGGTGATCAGCACCTCCACCCGCTCGGCGGTGTTGGGAACCGGCGGCGGGGCTGCGGCCGGCGGCGGGGGTGGAGGCGGCTGGCTGAGCCAGGGCTGGAAGCGCTTTTGGAAGGTGGCCATGACTCACCCCTTGGAACCGGGCCCCGACAGCGGCTTCAAGCCCTGGGCGCGCAGCAACTGGCGCTCGACCTGAGCGGCGATACCGGTGCGGCCGCCCTTGTGCAACATCTTGCCGTACTCGGTGTTGAGCATGTCGCGGAACATCTCTTCGCCGTGGCCGCCGCCGAAGGTGGGGTCGACCTCGACGTTCTGGGTCATGAAGCCCAGCAACTGGCCGAGGGCGGAAGATTCGAATTCGGCGGCCGATTTGTGGATGGCGGTGCGGGTTTCGGGCTCGGTCTTGCGGTTGAGGGCGGCGGCGTTCAGCCGCGACCCGCCGGCCGGAGCGCCGGCCGCAATCCCCGCCGGAGTCCCCAGCGACCCCACCGGCAGCACCGGCTTGGCCGAAGCTTCGGTGAGACTGGCGGCGAAACCGCCGGCGCCGATGCCGGCGGCGCTGGGGGTGGAGGCCATGCCGTAGCGCGAGGCCAGCGCCGGAGCCATGGCGGTGGCGGCATTGGCGGCGCCGGTGGCGGAGGAGGCGTAGGGGGTCATGGCGGGTCTCCGTCTCGTCTTCGCCGGATTACATGACGTCGATTTCGGCCTGGAGCGCGCCCGCGGCCTTGATCGATTGCAGGATGCTGACCATGTCGCTGGGACCGACGCCGAGGGCGTTGAGGTTCTGCACCAGCTCCTGCAGGCTGACGCCGGCCGGCATCATGGCCATGCGGCGGTCGGACTGATTGTCAACCTGGACGTCGGAGCGGGCAACGGTGGTGGCCGAGGTCACCTGACTGAAGGCGTTGGGCTGCGACACCTGCGGCGTCTCGGTGATGCGGACGGTGAGGTTGCCCTGGGCCACCGCCACGGTGCTGATGCGCACGTTCTCGCCCATCACGATGACACCGGTCTTCTCGTCGATGACGACGCGGGCGTGCTGGTCGGGCTCGACCCGGAGCTGCTCGATCTCGGTCATCAGGTTGACGACGTCGCCGCGGCGGTCCTGGGGCACGGTGAGCAGGATCGAGGAGGGGTCGGTGGCCTGGGCCGCCGCCATCCCCATCCGGTGATTGATCGCCTCGGCGACCCGGCGGGCGGTGGTAAAGTCGGGATTGTGCAGCGAGAAGCGGATCACCGGCAGTTCGGCCAGGGAGAATTCGATCTCGCGCTCGACGATCGCCCCCGACGAGATGCGGCCGGAATTGGGCACGCCCTGGGTGACACTGCTGCCGCTGGCGCCGGATGCGGTGAGACCGCTCGACACCGACCCCTGAGCCACGGCGTAGACCTCGCCATCGGCGCCGACCAGCGGCGTCACCAGCAGGGTCCCGCCCTTCAGGCTGGTGGCGTCGCCCATGGCGCCGACCGAGACGTCGATGCGGGTTCCCTGCGCCGCATAGGGGGGCAAGGTCGCCGTGACCATCACCGCCGCGATGTTCTTGGTGTCCATGGTGGCGGTGGTGGCGGTGGTGTTGAAGGTGTAGGGCGAGCGGGTATTGACGCCCATGCGCTCCAGCATGCCGATCAGGCTCTGCTTGGTGAAGGGGGCGTTCTTCATGCTGTCGCCGGTGCCCTGGAGACCGACGACGAGGCCGTAGCCGACCAGCATGTTGTCGCGCACGCCTTCGATATCGACGATGTCCTTGATTCGCACCGAAGCCGTGGCGGGAACCGGCGTCGCCGCCAGCATCAGGGCCGCGAGGACCAGGGCCGCACCTCTGGTGATGGTCTTGGAGGACGGGATCATGGCGTCTGCACTCCGGGTTCTTCGTGCCCTCCCTAGCGAAAGCCGTGCCAACCCTGAAAAGGGCCGGACGCCGCCGCGGAGAGATGCGGTTTCGGGATTCGAAGTGGCGACCGATGGTCTCAGCGGCAAGTTCTGCCCGCCCCGGCACGGCAGATTCTGCCCAATTGCCGCTGCCGTCGTAATAAGTTATATTTGGAGCCGCGAAGAACACCGCCTCGCGGAGACCCTTTCGCGGCACCTGCCCGACAGAGTCCCCTTCAGACCAGGAATCACGCCCGTGTCCATCAAGATCGACAGTTCCAGTTCTCTGCGCAGCGGCTCGGTCAAGCGCGCCGGCAAGAGCGAGGGCGGGTCGGGCGGGAAGTTCTCCAAAGCCATCGGCCATGAAACCGCCACCACCTCCTCGGTGGCCACCGCCAATCCGGTGACCGCGGTGGATGGGCTCTTGACCCTGCAGGAGGTGGACGACGCCGCCGCCCGCGCCTCGGCCGGCAAGCGCCGAGCCCAGGACCTGCTGGAGGGTCTCGACGACATCCGCCACAGCCTGCTCACCGGCGGCCTGTCGCGGGATAAGCTGATGGCCCTGGCCAAGCACGTGCAGTCGCGCCGGGCTCAGGTGGACGATCCCCGCCTCGGCGAGATTCTCGACGAGATCGATCTCAGGGCCCAAGTCGAGCTGGCCAAATACAGATCGTGAGCGAGGCGCGGCTTTTTCATCGCGCCCCTTGACTTGCGAGGCGGCTTGAGGCAAGCCGGTCTTGTTCCCGGCGCTTGTTCCGCCCCCGTCCATGCATAACGATCGGATGTCATGAAATGACGTCGCCCATTCTGCCGCCCGATTATCGCCCCACCGACGACGAGCCCTTCATGAGCGATGTCATGAAGGAGTATTTCCGGCAGAAGCTGCTGGCCTGGCGGGCCGAACTGCTGCAGGAATCGACCGAAACCCTGCACAATCTCCAGGACGGCGGCATCCAGGAGCCCGATATCGCCGATCGCGCCTCGGCCGAGACCGAACGCAGCCTCGAACTGCGCACCCGCGACCGCGAACGCAAGCTGATCGCCAAGATCGATGAAGCCCTCGAGCGCCTCGAGGATGATTCCTACGGTTATTGCGAGGAAACCGGCGAACCGATCGGCGTCCGCCGACTCGATGCCCGCCCCATCGCCACCCTCAGCCTGGAAGCCCAGGAGCGTCACGAGCGCCTGGAAAAGACCCAGCGCGAGGAATAGCCGCCCGCGGCCAACCGGCGCATCCCCTGCAAACTCTTGCGGCGACCGCGCTTCCGCACTATCACCGGGAAGGCTGATAGCGTGGGAGAGTGTCCATGAAGTCCCGATATCTTGTTGCGGCGGTTGTTCTCGGCGGTCTCGCGGCGGGTTGCGCCGGTCCCGCTCCCTATGGCGGCTATAGCGCCAATGGTCCCGAGCGGGCGGCCTACGACCGTTCGATCTTCGAAACCGCGGTCTACCGCAAAGCGGCGGTGCTGCCGCTGAAGCCGCTGTCCTATCCGATTCAGGCGGCCAGCCTCACCAACTATCCGAGTTGGGCCGAAGGCAAGGAAGGCCGCGCCGTCACCCTCCAGCGCGACAACTGGATCACCGTCGAGCCGGAACTGCAGGAGATGTGCAAGAAGGTCTCCTCCGACCGGGTGGTCGACGCGCTGCACAAGCTGCTCGGCCTCAAGCCGGCGGTGCCCGACGACGCCAAGGCCAAGTTCGTGCTGATGACCATCGAGAAGCCGCAGGCGGTGGGCCCCACCGGTCAGGGCGTGTTCCGCCCCTGCGCCGACCCCTATCCCGGCGCCACCCAGTGCGGCAACACCCTGGCCGGGCCGCCGGCCTATGCCCAGTGGTTCGCCCGCACCATGATCGGCTCGTTCAAGCTCGACCCCGAGATCGCCGAAACCGGCTATCCCTGGACCCGCCTCGGCTACACCTACAACTGGGACCCGTCGGCCTCGAGCCCGCGCGGACCGCAGGAATACGTGGCGCCCAAGGGCACCGTCGTTCACATCCGCAAGGTGGTGACGGCGCAGGAGTATTGTCGCTGAGCCTCTGGCGTCGCGGGGCGGGGCCGGTGCCCCGCCCCGCCGCCGGGTTGACCCTCCGTGGCTAAACCGACCAGCCGATATGTCTGTCAGGCCTGCGGCGCCGCCTTTCCCAAATGGGGCGGCAAGTGCGAGGCGTGCGGCGAGTGGAACAGCCTGATCGAAGAGGCGGCGCCGGAGCGGACTCCCGGCGTCCCCCGCCGTTCTCCCGGCCGCCGCATCGAGTTCGCCGATCTCGACGGTGCTCCCGAGCACGCACCGCGCCGGCTCTCGGGCATCGCCGAGTTCGACCGCGTTTCCGGCGGCGGGCTGGTGCGGGGCTCGGTGATCCTGATCGGCGGCGACCCCGGCATCGGCAAATCCACCCTGCTGCTGCAGGTGATGTGCCGGCTGGCCCAGGGCGCGCGCTGCGCCTACATCTCGGGTGAAGAAGCGGTCGATCAGGTGCGGATGCGGGCCCAGCGCCTCGGCACCGCCGCCGCCCCGGTGCAACTGGCCGCCGCCACCAACGTCGCCGACATCGTGGCCACCCTGGATGCCGCCGGCGGGCCGGATTTCTGCGTCATCGATTCGATCCAGACCATGTATCTCGACCTGCTCGACAGCGCCCCCGGCACCGTCGCGCAAGTCCGCGCCAGCGCCCAGGAACTGATTCGGGTGGCGAAGCGGCGGGGCACGGTGATGCTGCTGGTCGGCCACGTCACCAAGGAGGGCGCCATCGCCGGCCCCCGCGTGCTCGAGCACATGGTCGATACCGTGATGTATTTCGAGGGCGAGCGTGGCCACCAGTTCCGCATCCTGCGCGCGGTCAAAAATCGCTTCGGCCCGACGGACGAGATCGGCGTCTTCGAGATGACCGACCGCGGCCTCTCGGAAGTCCCCAACCCCTCGGCCCTGTTCCTGGCCGAGCGCCGGGGCGATGTCTCGGGGGCGGCGGTATTCGCCGGCATCGAGGGCACGCGGCCGGTGCTGGTGGAGATTCAGGCCCTGGTCGCCCCCTCCCCCCTCGGCACGCCCCGCCGCGCCGTGGTCGGCTGGGACGGCGCGCGGCTGGCCATGGTGCTGGCGGTGCTGGAGGCGCGCTGCGGCGTCTCGGTCGGCGCCAACGACGTCTACCTCAACGTAGCGGGCGGCCTGCGCATCAACGAGCCCGCGGCCGACCTCGCGGTCGCCGCCGCCCTCATTTCCTCGCTGACCGGCGTCCCCGTCCCCGCCGACGCCGTGCTGTTCGGCGAGATCGGCCTTGCCGGAGAGGTGCGGGCGGTCAGCCACACCGACCTCCGGCTCAAGGAGGCGGCCAAGCTCGGCTTCGCCAGCGCCCTGGTGCCCAAGCGCTCCGGCCGCTCCAAAGGCGACGACGCCATCCGCCTCATCGAATTCTCCGAACTCGGCGACCTGCTGCCGCTCTTCCAGGACAAGCGCCCCAAGCCAGTGGGACGAGGGTGAGACGAAGGCGACCACCGATGCCGGCTTGCCTCTCGGGCCGTCTTGGCTTAAACGCCTCTTTCAAGCGGGCCACGATCAGGGAGGATGTCCGATGAACCTCGTGGATATGGGTGTCGTCGGCGTAGTCGCGTTCTCGGCGATTCTGGCCCTGATGCGCGGGCTGGTGAGCGAGGTGCTGTCGGTGGGCGGCTGGGTCGGGGCGGCGCTGACCACCCTTTACGCCTTCCCCCGGCTGCAGCCCTACATGCGCTCCCACGTCGAGCCGGCGATGCTGGCCGACGGCATGGCCATCGTCGGGGTGTTCGTGCTGTCGCTGGTGATCTTCTCGGTGATCGCCCACGAAATTTCCAAAGGTGTGCGGGATTCGGCCCTCAGCGCCGTCGACCGCTCGCTCGGACTGCTGTTCGGCATTGCGCGGGGCGCGTTGCTGGTGTGTCTGGCCTGGATGCTGGTGGCCTGGCTGGTGCCCACACCCGACCAGCCGCAATGGCTGCGCGAGTCCAAGACCCGGCCCTTCGCCGAGGCCGGGGCCGCCTACCTTCAGGCGCTGATTCCGGCCCAGGTGCGCGGCGAAGCGGCCACCCAGGCCGATGCGCTGGCAGCCAAGGCCCGGCAGACCATGCAGGATGCCGACGCCCTGCGCCGCCTGACCCAGCCTAAACCGGAAGCGCCACAGCCCGCCGGTCAGCAGCCTCCCACCGATGGCGCCTACAAAAAGCAGGACCGCGGCGAGCTCGATCGACTAATCATGAATGCTAAGTGACAGGCGAGCGGCCATATTGCTATGAGTTATGCGAGCAGCGCGCGCTTCCGCCGCCGAGGACCCGCCCCATGTTGACCACCGACCCTTTGGACGCCGACACCCTGCACGAGGAATGTGGCGTTTTCGGCGTTTTCGGCCATCCCGAAGCGGCGAAGCTGGCGGCGCTGGGGCTGCACGCCCTGCAGCACCGCGGCCAGGAATCCGCCGGCATCGTCACCTATGACGAAAAAGAATTCCATACCCACCGCGGCCTCGGCCACGTCAACCGCACCTTCAACGACCGCGACGAGATGCGCCGGCTGCGCGGCGACATGGCCATCGGCCACGTCCGCTACGCCACCAGCGGCGTCACCGTGCTGCGCAACGTCCAGCCCTTGCTGGTCGAGCTTGAGTGCGGCGGCTTCTCCATCGCCCACAACGGCAACCTCACCAACGCCATGCAGTTGCGCCGGCAGTTGGTGCGCCGGGGCTGTCTTTTCCAATCCACCACCGACACCGAGGTCATCGTCCATCTGATGGCCACCGCCCGCGGCGGCTCGGTGATCGACCGCATGGTCGAGGCGTTGCGGCAAATCGAGGGCGCCTTCTCGCTGGTGGCGCTGACCGGCAACGCGCTGATCGGCGTCCGCGACGCTTTGGGCGTGCGGCCGCTGGTGCTGGGGCGGATGGAAAACGGCGTCCACGTTTTCGCCTCCGAGACCTGCGCTCTCGATATTATTGGCGCCGAACTGGTGCGCGACGTCGAACCCGGCGAGATGCTGGTGGTCGATTCCTCCGGGGTGCACAGCCTGCGGCCGTTCCAACCGGCGCCTTCGCGCTTCTGTATCTTCGAGTACATCTACTTCGCCCGCCCCGACAGCATCATGGAAGGGCGTTCGGTCTACGCCATCCGCCAGAGCATCGGCCGCGAGCTGGCGCGCGAGAGCGGCATCGACGCCGACCTCGTGGTGCCGGTGCCCGACAGCGGCGTACCGGCGGCCATCGGCTACGCCGCCGAGAGCGGCCTGCCCTTCGAGCTCGGCATCATCCGCAACCATTATGTCGGCCGTACCTTCATCGAGCCCAGCCAGTCGATCCGCGCCCTCGGCGTCAAGCGCAAGCACAACGCCAACCGCAGCATCATCGAGGGCAGACGGGTGGTGCTGATCGACGACTCGATCGTCCGCGGCACCACCTCGAAGAAAATCGTCGAGATGCTGCGCAACGCCGGGGCGGCCGAGGTCCACATGCGCATCTCCAGCCCGCCCACCGCCCATTCCTGCTTCTATGGCATCGACACGCCCGAAGAGGACAAGCTGCTGGCCCACGCCATGACCGTGGACGAGATGGCCGCCTACATCAGCGCCGACAGCCTCGCCTTCGTCTCCATCGACGGGCTCTACCGCGCCACCGGCATGGCCGGAGGCCGCGACAATCAGGCACCGCAATTCTGCGACGCCTGCTTCACCGGCGATTATCCGATCGCGCTCGCCGACCGCGATTCCCAGTCCACCAGCGGCGAGCTCCCGCTGTGGGCGGCCCGGGCCTGACCATCGTGGAAGCCGACGCCATGACCACTCCCCCTGCTCCCGCCGCCGGCCGCCTCGCCGGCCGGATCGCCCTCGTCACCGGAGCCTCGCGCGGCATCGGCGCCGCGGTTGCAAAGCGCTTCGCCGCCGAGGGCGCCGAAGTGGTGATCACCGCCCGCACCGTTGGCGGCCTCGAGGAGGTGGACGACGAGATCCGCGCCGCCGGCCATCCGGCCGCCACCCTCATTCCCCTCGACCTGATGAACCTGGACGAGATCGACCAGCTGGGGCCGCTGATCCACCAGCGCTTCGGCCGGCTCGACATTCTGATCGGCAACGCCGGCACCCTCGGGGCGCTGGCCCCGGTGGCCTATTCCGACCCCAAGATTCTGCAGCGGGTAATGACCGTCAACGTGATGGCCAACTACCGGCTGATCCGCACCCTCGACCCGCTGCTGCGCCAGTCCGACGCCGGGCGGGGCGTGTTCGTCACCGACCTGCTGGAAGAAGAAAGCGTGCCCTTCTGGGGCCTCTACGCCGCCAGCAAGCGAGCGCTCGATACCATGATCCGCGCCTACGCCGCCGAAATCACCCGGCCGGAGCTGAAGGTCAACCTGCTCTACCCCGGCGTGGTCGGCACCGCGCTGCGGGCCAAGGCGTTTCCGGGCGAGGATCGCAAGGTCTTGGCCCCGCCGGAAACGGTGACCGGCGCCTTTGTCGATCTCGCCGATCCCGCCTGTACCCGCCATGGCGAAACCGTGCACGCCCGGTTGCGGACATGATAGGATCGCCCGGCGGCACCAAGGCCAGCAGCGCCAAGGCCCGCTGGGCAAGAATTGAGAGCGGCGCACGGTAGTAAAACGGGTGGATGGAGAGATGAAGGCGCTTCGACTGTTCGTACTGGCCGGCTTGGTGTCAGGGCTCGCCGCCTGCGGCACCATGATCAACGGTTTCACCCAGGACGTGACGATCCAGACCACCCCGCCCGGCGCCACCGTCGCGCTGCCGGACGGGCAGAGCTGCGTTTCGCCCTGCACCCTCACCATCGACCGCACCACCAGCCCGCTGCTCACCGCCTCGAAACCGGGGTGCCAGCACGTTCAGCGGGAGGTTCCCTCGCTCTTTCCCGAAGGCGGCACCGCCTGGCACAGCGTCGTCGATTGGCAGACCGGTGCCTCCGCCGAGCATCGGCCAAACCCAGTGGACATCGCGCTCGACTGCGATCCCGGCAGCATGGTGACCCTCGATCCCTATGACGACAAGACCATTGCCCTGATCAAAGGCGAGGCCGACGGCATGGGCAAGCTGCCGCCCTTCGACGCCGAAGCCTTCCTGCGTCTGCGCAACCGGGCCCTCCCCAGAACCCCGCTCACGCCCTGATCGTTCCGAGCCGTACCCGCCCCCGAGCCACACCCACCAATGACCAACGAAGACCAAGACAAGCCGGAAGCCGTCCCGGTCTGGGATATGCCGACCCGCCTCTACCACTGGGGACAGGCGGCGCTGGTGACGCTGTCTCTGCTGACCGGCTTCATCATCCCCACCGACTGGTTCAACGTCCATGTCGTGCTCGGGACCCTGATCGCGGTGCTGCTGCTGTTCCGGGTGGTTTGGGGCCTGTTCGGCACCGAATACAGCCGGTTCGCCAGCTTCATCTTCCATCCCCGCGAAGTGGCGGCCCATCTCGGCGCGGTGATCCGGCGCACGCCCCGGCCCCATCTCGGCCACAACCCGGCCGGTGCCGTGATGGTGACGGTGCTGATGGCGGTGATCGCGGCGCTGATCGCCAGCGGCTACATCACGCTCGGCGGGGCCTACAAGGAAGGGCCGCTGGCCACGCTCTTCAGCTTCGCCACCGGCGAGCGGGCCGGCGGCCTTCATTCGCTGCTCGCCTATGGCCTGATCGGGCTGGTGAGCCTCCACCTGCTCGGCGTGCTGCTGGAAAGCCGGCTGAGCGGCGAGAACCTGATCCGGGCGATGATCGACGGCGCCAAGCGCAAGACCGCGGCCAAGCCACCGGCCCAGCCGCGTCAGGCCCGGCCGTTGACCGCTGGGGTGGCCATGCTCCTGGTCGTCTATGCCGCCTCCTTCGGGCTGGTCTGGAGCCTGCGCCAGCCGCCGGCAGTGCTGCGCCTGCCCACCGACCCCGTCTACAAGGCCGAATGCGGCAGTTGCCACTGGGCCTACCACCCCAGCCTGCTGCCGGCCGCCTCCTGGGCCAAACTGATGGCCGGCCTCGAGGACCATTTCGGCGAGGATGCCAGCCTCAAGCCCGAGCGCGCCGCCCCGATCGCCGCCTGGCTCGCCGCCCATGCCGCCGAACAGTGGGACACCCTGCCCGCCCATCGCCTGAGCGTGCTCGACCCCGCCCAACCTTACCGCATCACCGCGACGCCGTTCTGGAAGCACCGCCACAGCCATATTCCGCCGGCGGTGCTCAAGAGCATCAAAGGCGGCGGCGCTGCCTGCAACGTCTGCCATACCGACGCCGATTCAGGCCGATTCAGTTTCCGCCGTATCGATCGTTCGCACCGCCTGCAACTGCAACCCGCCGCGAGCCCCCCGGCCAGCCCGACAAAGGCCGCGCCATGACCAAAAAGCCGAACGCCAAAACGGCGGACAAGCCCGAAACGGCGCAATCGTCGGGCGGCGTGATATCCTTCCTCGACGACCTTCTCGGCAGCAAGGCGCCGATCCAGATTCCGGGCAAGGTCCGCTTCCTGATGGCCAAGTTCGGCCATTGGCTGGTGATGGGGCTGATGGTGCTGGTGCTGCCGGGGCAGTTGATCTCGCTCGGCATGCGGGCGGCCATGCTGCCCTTCGCCAGCATGGCCGGCTCCGACAGCAGCCTGAAACTGGCCTTCGCCCTGGCCATGTTGCTGTTCTTGATCGTGATCCTGATCATGGCCCTGCCCGGCCTTCAGGGCCGCAAGGTGATCGGCTGGCAATTGCTGGTGCTGGCCGACGCCATCAATCTCGCCTACGGCCTGCTCACCGGCGGCATCGTCGGCCCGATTCTGGGGGCGCTGATCGGGCTTTACGTGCTGTTCCAGTTGCGGCGCTACTATATGTGATCGCGGCGACGCCGATTTACTTCGAGTCGTCGAAATAGGCG
>SESB01002221.1_pt1 | contig 11647 bp, 10 predicted proteins | sample 3171441 | NCBI WGS metagenome assembly SESB01 (sample SAMN06051867, study PRJNA518727) | freshwater metagenome | biome: subpolar coniferous forest; feature: holomictic lake; material: water; isolation source: holomictic Lake 227, 6 m depth | place: Canada: near Kenora, Ontario | collected...
GCTCGGACCGCCCAGCTTCGCGGTGGCCCCCACCGGCGCGCTGCTCGTCCTCGACGTCCTGAACGGGCGCATCCAGCGCTTCGACCTCCGGGGGAAGCCGGCCGGCTCCTTCCCCGTACTGCGCGGCACCTCCGATCCGGTGTTCGAGCAGGACCTGGCCGTGGGCGATGACGGCTCCATCCTGGTGCTCACCGAAGGGGAGAGCCCGGCGCTCACCCAGTACGACCCCTCGGGGAAGGTGATCCTGTCCGGGGCGCTGTCCCCCTCCTTCAAGGGCGTGGACCAGATCCTCTCGGTGAAGGGGCGCCCGGTCTTCCTCATGCTGAATGGTCAGTCGGTGCGGGCCGAGCTCGGATGGGGTGGGATCCGGGCCGAGGGAACGCGCCCCGGCCTGCCCGCCGGCGACGTCTACGTGCAGGCCGAGCGGGCCGGTCGATGGGGCGCGCTCGTCCGGTTCGCGGCGGCCGACGGGCGTGTTCGACGGACGGTGAACCTGCGATCGGCCATCCCCATCTCCCGGGTCCGGCTGGTGGGGGTGAACCGGCGCGGCGACGTGGTGCTGGCCGTGGACCGGCACGACGGCAGCGACGACGAGGCCACCCGGGCCGAGATCCTGCTCCTCTCCCTCACGCCGCACGGGCAGATCGCCGGGTCGCTGGTGGTGCCCCCGGGAGACCGGCGCTGGCTCTTCCGGGAATTCGCGCTCGCCCCGGACGGCGCCGTGGTCCAGATGCAGTCCGACCTGGCCGAGGTCCGGCTGGTGCGCTGGCCGCTCCCGTCCTCCCCCCGGGACGCGGTGGCGGGCGAGGGGCTGGTTCGCGGACGTGTCCTCGACGGCGGGCGCCCGGCAGCCGGCGCCTCGGTGAGCGTGGGCAAGGGCTTTCGCGCACCCCCCGCGGGGGCCGATGGGTCGTTCGAGCTTCGGCTACCTCCGGGGACGTGGACGATCGCCTTCCGCAAGGCCGGCGCGAACGGCCCGACCGATCCCCCTCCCGCCGAGCTCAAGGTGAACGTGAACGTGGGATCCACCGTCGACGTCGGCACGGTGCAACTGGCGGTACCCCGATGAGGTCCTGACGTGGCGGCCACCCTCCAGTACTTCATGCTCCCCGAGGACGAGCGGGCCCTTTTCCGGATCCTCGCCCGGAAGGAGCTCACCCTCTTCCCCGAGACCTTTCCTCCCGGCACGGAGGGGATCCCCGTGGACGAGAAGACGGTCGAGCGGCTCGACCTCCAGGCCTACTACCTGGCCGCGGAGCGACTCGGGCCGGTCATCGTCCGCACGCTCGCCCGGGGACGGGACAGGGGGATGCTCGAGATCGAGGAGATCCCCTCGCCGGTCTACCACTACGAGCGCTCCCTCCCGAACGAGAAGGGGGAGCTCGTGGGGGGGCGGCTCTGGGGCGAGCTGGACGTGGACGACTCCCCGGGCAGCCGTATCGGGAAGCCCGCGGCACTCAAGGTGATCTTCGAGGAGGTGAACCAGTTCTTCCGGAAGTCCTGGCGGCGCAGCGACCCCAAGGGCTGGTGGGTCGGGCCCGCCGCCGGGGCGGCCGTGAAGGGGGGGCGGCTCGTCCTCCGCGAGCCTGGGCACAAGGGCAGGACCTACGGGGTCTGGCGGTAGTCGGAGGCGCTTGACCTCGGGCTCGCCAGCGGCTACAAACCGCCCCTCGCGGACCCTACGAGCGGCTCGGTGGGGGATCGTCTAACGGCAGGACGCATGCCTCTGGAGCATGCTATCTAGGTTCGAATCCTAGTCCCCCAGCCAACTTGCACCGGGTTGAATTCCAGGCAACCCGAACGGTAGGGAAAGCAGCACGCAGCGTGCAGCACAGGGGTTTTCTGGCCCCTTCGTCTAGCGGTTAGGACGTCGGCCTCTCACGCCGAAAACATGGGTTCAAGTCCCGTAGGGGTCACACAGTGCCCCGTCACCGTCGTCCCGGTGGCGGGGTTTTTCATGACGATGCCATTCACCAAACGTGAAGTAGAGGGCCCCGTCTCCAAAATGTCTCCAAACTCAAGGGCGCGAATGGCACCCTCCAAATGGGTCGGAGCGAGGTGGAGATAGCGGAGGGTGGTCTTGAGGTCGGTGTGCCCCATGAGGCGCTGGATGGTGGTGGCGGGGATTCCGGCCATGGCGCAGCGGGCCCCGAAGGTGTGCCGGAGCTTGTGGAGGGCGCCGTCGTCCACCATGCCGGCCCGGCGCTGGGCAGTCTTCATCTTCTCCCGGGCCAGGTCCCAGTCGATATCGGTGCCGTCGTCCTTGGTGAGGACCCGCGTACGGAGGCCACGCTGGTCCTTGAGGGCTGCGGCGAGCCGGCCGGTCATGGGGACGACGCGGGACTTCCCGCCCTTGGGTGAGCCGACTACGCCCTGCCAAACGGACCGCTGGATGGTCATCTGCCGGCGTCGGAGATCGAGGTCGGTCCACTCGAGGCCGATAATCTCCCCGATCCGGAGGCCAGCGTCGCCGCCCAGGAGGGCCACGATGTAGGTGCGGGGGTCGGCCTTCTTGGCACCCTCGAGCAGGCGCTCGAAGTCCTCCTTTTCGTAGAACTCGAGTTCGCTGTCCTGGACCTTCATCAACTGGAAACGGCAAGCGATCCGGGGGATGCGCTCGTAGTCCACGGCAACGTTCATCACCTTCGAAAGGAGGGCGAGGATGTTGTTCACGGTCTTGGGCGCCCGCTTGGCGAGCCCTGCCTTGAACTTCTGGATGTCCTCGCTGGAGATCGCGTCGAGGCGCAGGCTCCCGAAGGCAGGCTTGAGGTGAACCCGGTAGATGGACTCGTTCGTTACCTTGGTGGAGTGCTTCTGCTTGTTGGCCTCGACGTGGAGCTTCACGAAGTCGGGCCAGAACTCGCTCAGGGTGGGGGCAACCTTTTTCTTCTCCGTGGTGCCCTCCCGGAGGATGAGGGACTCCCGGGCGCGCCCCCAGTCCGTGGCGCCGGTCTTGGAAAGCGTGGACCTGGAGCGTTCCCGGACGACCTCGCCATTCGGAAGCCGGACCCGGATGTCGATCTCCCACCCGGCGGCGTTGCGCTTGCAGCCGGGTGGGCAGGCCCGGCGGCCGTGCTCCTTGCCGTCCTGGCGCGGGCACTCGGGGGCGTGCTTGACCGATAGGATGTATGGGCGGACGTTGACCATGGGCTACTCCTTCCCCATGTAGCCAAGGGCCGTTAACTGAGCCCGGAGCATTCGGACCGCCATGCCTGAGAGGCTCCTGTCATCCTCCACTGCCGCGCGCTCGAGTGCCTTCTTCATAGCCCGCGGCACACGCAGGTTGAGCACCGCGTCTCGACGAAGCTCAACGATCTTCTTCTTCGTGGCCATCCAGAGGACTCCCGTGTGTCCACCTGTAACACAAGCGCATCCGGCCGGCGAAAGGGCAAGGTGCATCATCGGGGGAGCCCTCCGCCGCGAATGGCGTGGTCCAACTCGGACCGCAGGAAGCGAACCCGGCGACCTAGCCGGTGGACAGGAAGGCTTCCTCGCGCCACGGCGGAGTACAGCGCCCTTCGGGTGGGCAGCCTCAAGTGGGAAGCGTGTTACCACCGGCCAGGCTGAGCCCCTTTTCCACCGGAATCACCGGGCCCCCGGGCCCCCGGGCCCAGGGTGATGTGTGGTGGGTCAGCGGTCTAGAACTAGCGATGCCGGCCGGGAGGGCAGAGGATTGACCCTCGGTGAGTGAGACGGGCGACCCGGCAAGCACCGGATCGCCCAGCGGAGTGGAGCCGCGTAGTCTCGGGCGGAGTATTGCGCGGGCTCGGGGCCGCTGTCGAGTTCTCACTCGTCGCAGGGAGTGGAACTCCAACGACGACGCTGCGGCCGCTGCGGGATCGCCTTCGAACTGTGCAACCGGTGCGAGCGCCGGGGCTACCGGTATTGCAGCAAGGCGTGCTCAGCGGAGGCCCGGGTGCTGGGCCTTCGGGGCATTCGTCGTCGGCACCGTAGGTCCCCGGATGGACGGATGGAACATCGCGTTGCCGAGCGGCGGCGGCGTGCTCGCCGGAAAGAAAGCGTGGGGGATCATTCTTCCGCGGCGATGCCGGATGCGGCACACCTCCTTCCCGAAGGGGAGGTGCGGGATGGCCAGATCGGTCTCGGTGAACGCGTGGATGAGCCCGTTGCTGTTGCTGTTGCGAACGAGCACGGTGTCCGAATCGCTCCCACGGCCATCGCTGCACGCGCCTTCGACACGGCGAGGGTGTTCGGCCGAGGAGCCATCGGACGCTGTGCGCGCTGCGGCTGCACCGGATGGGTGCGAGGACGCGTGCGGGGCGCACCGGGCGGCTGATGCGTGCCTGGGAGGACGGTCGTGAAGCCAACCGAGGAGGAGAAGTCCAAGCAGATGGCCGAGGTCCTGCGACTGCACCTCGTCGAGGGCAAGGGCGTCAAGCCGATCGCCAAGCAGATGAAGATGCACCGCAAGACGGTGAAGAAGCTCCTCGGCATGGCGAGCGGCATCCGCAAGCAGGAGGCGCCTCAGCCCCGCCCCTCGATCCTCGCTCCGCACATGGAAGGGATCCGGCAGGCGCTCGACGACTGCCCAGACATTCACGCCCCGGCGGTGCTCGACCGACTGCGGGCCCAGGGTTACCAGGGGGGCATCACCGTCGTTCGGGATCAACTGAAGGTGCTCCGACCCCGGCCGAAAGAGGAGGCCTTCTTCACCCGCGACTACGGGCCGGGCCAGATGCTCCAGGTGGACTGGGCCGACTTCGGCTTCGCGCTGCCGGGTTGCGCGAGGCGCGTCAGCGCCTTCGTCGCGGCGCTGGCCTTCTCCCGCTACCTCTACATCGAGTTCGTCCTCAGCCAGGCCATGGGCACGTTCCTGCGTTGCATGGACCGGGCGCTCCGCTTCTTCGGCGGACGCACCCTGGTGGACGTCTTCGACGGCATGAAGACCGTGGTGAAGGAACGGGCCGGGAACATCACGGTGATCAACCAACGGTTCCTGGAATACTCCTCCGTGCGTGGGTTTGGCGTTCAGGTCTGTCCACCCAGGCGCCCGACCGGAAAGCCCTACGTGGAGCGACCCATCGGCTTCGTACGGACCCGGTACTGGCCCGGCCGCCGATTCAGCGACCTCTTCGACCTGAACGTCCAGGCGGCGGCCTGGCGCGACGACATCGCCAACAATCGCATCCACGACGACACCGGCAAGGTGCCTTCGCTCGTCTTCAAGAACGAGGAGCGCCATCTGCTCGAGTCGGTTCCCAACCGCTACTTCGACACGGACGACATCGAGACCTGCGGCGTCTCGAAGACCTTCCGCGTGAAGTTCGACCGCAACATCTACACCGTCCCGTGGCGCCTCATCGGCCAGACGGTACTGGTGCGTGCCAATGACGGCGAGGTCGGGATCTTCCTCGGACCCAAGCGCGTCGCCGTCCACAACCGCTCCTGGGACGTGGGCAAGGTCATCAAGGACCCTTCCCATGAGCAGGGCCTGCTCGAGCACAAGCCCCGCGCCGCCGTCGGCGCGCTGCCTCCCGAACTCCGGAGCCTGGGCGAGACGGCGGCCACGTACTTCAAGATCCTCGCCGCCAACAGCCGCTCCCTGCGCAAGGAGATCGAGCGCCTCGTCCTGCTTTCCGAGCTCTTCGGCGACTCGCCCACGCGCAGCGCGGTGGAAGAGGTCATGGCCACAGGCCACGTCGGGGCCGAGTACGTGGAGTACGTGCTTCGCCACAAGAAGGGCTTGTTGCCCACCCACACGCCCCTCTACCTCGGGAACCAGGAACTCGACGGCATCCGCCTCGGCGAGCCGGACCTCTCCCTCTACGACGTGCCCCGCAAGACGCTCGACCCCGGCGACCCACCCTCGGAGACCCCATGAAGGACGATGACGACATCGACCTGCTGCTCGAGAAGCTTCGCTGGCTCAAGCTTCCTGGGATGGCCCGCGCCGTCCGGGACCTGTTCGCCGAGGCGGCCAGGAAGAACCTCACCCCCCTCGACGTCGCGAACCGGCTCTGCGACGAGGAGAAGAAGAGCCGCGTCGAAGGCGCCATCAAGCGCCGCATCCACGACGCCCGTTTCCCCGAGGTGAACACCATCGACGTGTTCGACTTCGACTTCGACCTCTGCCGCAAGAAGCTCAGGGCTCGCTACCTCGCCCTCCACGACCTCGCCTTCCTGGGAAGGGGCGTCAACCCGCTCTTCATCGGTCATCCCGGCACCGGGAAGACCTTCCTCGCTCGCGCCCTCGCCTACCGCGCCTGCCAGGCCACACGGCGCGTGGTCGTCACCAGCACCCCGAAGATGGTCAACGAGCTGGCCGGCGCCGAGATCCACGGCACCCTCGACAAGGCCATGCGCCGATACGTCAAGGCCGACCTGCTCGTCCTCGACGACTTCGCCGTCCTCGCCATGGACTCCGCCCAGGCCAAGCTCGCCTTCCAGGTTGTCTCCGAGCGTTACGAGTACCGCCGCTCCACCGCCATCACCACCAACCGCGCCTTCAAGGACTGGCCAAAGGTGTTCCCCGACGCGCTCAACGCAGAGGTCATCGCCAAGCGTCTCACCGAACGCTCCGAGCACTTCGTCCTCGACGGCAAGGGATTCCACCATGACCATTGACTACTTGGGCCTCACCCCGGAGGAACTCGCCGAGGCTCCCGAACTCGCCGCTGTCCACATCCTCGAGTGCGCCGCCGAGACTACTGGCCGCGCACTCCTCGCCGCCCTCCCGGACCTCGAGAATCACGAGTTCCTGCTCGAACACGCCAACGTCACGCCCCAACTCTGCCTCGGCGCCGCCGTCCTCTCCTCCCTCGGCACCCTGAAAGCCGCCCTCGAACGCTACCGCGTCCACATGGAACAGCTCGCCAACTACCGCCCGCCAGGACCTGACACCATCGGCTTCTGAGCCATCCGAGGACACAGCAACCGGCCACATCGACTACCATCCACCCTCCGCCGGGGAGAGCCTCTCATCCCGCCCCCGCCTTCACTGAGCGGATTGGCCCTGCGTCCCTCATGCGCTGACGGCTGGGGCGAAGAACCGCCTCCAAATCACCGGAGGGGGCACGGGTGCCCGGTGATTCCGGTGATCCGGGGGCCCCACTTCCCCGGTGGTGACACCCGCCCGGGCATGGCGCCCTCGGCAGCCCTCTCGCAGGCGGCCTTGAGGGCGCCGTAATTCGCCCGGATGTCCTCGGTTGCGGGGTCGGTGAGCTTCGCGATCTGGGCCCCCTCGTCCGAGCCCGGCGGGATCGACTCGTCGTAGACCGAGATGGTGGAGACGAAGACGTACCGTTCCACCGACGGTGCGAGCAGTTCCGCCGACATGCGCACGATCCGCGGAACGTAACCGGAGGTGTCGATCACCACGTCCCAGCTCCGGCCGCGGAGCGCTTCCAGCTTCCCGTCCCGGTCCCCGTGGAGTTGCTCCACGTCGGTGAAGCGGCCCGGGTTGGTCTTGCCCCGGTTGAAGAGCGTGACCACGTCGCCCCGCGCGCCCGCCGCCTCGACGAGCGCCGGGCCGAGGAAGCTCGTGCCTCCGAGGATGAGGATCCGGGACGGCTTCGCCGGCGAGGCGTACGCCCCCGGCCCTTCTGCGCGCGGGGCGGCGCAGGCGGCCAGCGTCGCCAGGGAGGCCTGCAGGAAGTCGCGACGGGTGACGGCCATGGTGTCCTCTCAGGCGCGGAAGTCGGTGGCCATGCGGCGGCGCATCCGCTCGTCGGGCAGCGGACCTGCGCCCGCCGCCAGGTTGTCGGACATGTGATCGGGGCGTCGCGTGGCCGGGATGGCGCTCGTCACGGCCGGGTGGGAGATCACGAACTTGAGGAACACCTGCGCCCAGGAGGCGGCGCCGATCTCCCCCGCCCAGGAGGGGAGCGGCTTCCCCTTCACCGTCGTGAAGAGCGCGCCCTCCTCGAACGGGCGCATCACCAGCACGGCGACGCCGGCGTCGGCGGCCGCCGGCAGGAGCCGCCGCTCGGCCTCGCGGGAGGCGATCGAGTAGGGGAGCTGGACGAAGTCCACCCCTCCGCCGGCGACGAGCTTCTCGAGCAAGGGGAAGGAGGACGTCGCGTGGTGGGTGATCCCCACGTACCGGATCCGCCCCTTCTCCTTCCACTCCCGGAGCACCGGGAGGTGGGTCTCCCAGTCGAGGAGGTTGTGCACCTGCATGAGATCCATGCGGTCGGTGTGGAGGCGCCGGAACGACTCCCGCATCTGCGCCTCGCCCGCCGCCTTGCCGGTGGTCCAGACCTTGGTGGCGAGGAAGGGGCGTGGTCCGCCGGCCGCGGCGAGCAGGTCTCCCGCCACCGACTCGGCCCGGCCGTACATCGGCGAGGAATCGATCACCCGGCCGCCCCCCGCGAGGAAGAGCCGGATCACCTCGGCGAGCGGCGCCCGCTCCTCCGGAGAGCCCCCCACGTCGAAGGTCTGCCAGGTCCCGAGCCCCACCACCGGCAGGGTCTCACGAGTTCGCGGGATGGGGCGCTCCACCATGGCGACGGCACCTCCGGCGCCCCGAGCGCGGGACGCCACGGACAGCATGCCCCCGGCCGAGGCGAGGAGGAAGTGGCGACGGGAGAGCCGCCTCTTCACGGGACCCCCTCGGGCGCCGCGCGCCGCTCCCGGCTCCGCTCCTCCCGCGCCAGCCACAACGCCAACCCCACGCCGAGGATGCCCACCGGCACCGCGGCGATCAGGCTTCCGGCCACGCCAGCCCCCATCGCGGCGAGCCCCCGGGCCAGCCAGGCCGATCCGGCGTCGCCGGCCCGGTAGACCACCGTGTCGACGAAGGCCTTCGACTTGTAGCGCTCCTCGCGGGTCACCACCGTGTACAGCACCTCCCGGGCCGGGCGCTCGACGGCGTAGCTGGCCGCGCGGCGCAGCGCCTGGAAGGACGCCAGCACCCAGAAGGTGGGCCACCCGGCCGCCAGCGCGAATCCGGCGGCGGTGAGGGCGGGAACGAGCGCGAGCGCCGCGCCGAGCCCCAGGCTGGTGACGATTCGCCCGGTGGCGAGCGAACCGGTGAGGAGGGCGGCCACGTTCACGGCCAGATCGACCCGGGCGAAGAGGCGGGTGCGGGAGACCGAGTCGAGCCCGGAGCCGGCCACGAGGTGGGCCACCTGGAAGTAGAGGAGCGTCGAACCCAGCGTGAAGAGGAGCGTCTGCGCGGCGATGGCGAGCAGGTAGCGATCGCGGAAGACGAGCGCCACGCCGCTCCAGGCGCCTCCCCCGAGCGCCGCACCGGCCTCCTCCGGGCTCCGCCCCTCCGCCCCCCGGGCCTCGGCCGCCCCGGTCCGGTGCGACCATCCGATGATCCGCAGCATGGATCGGGTGGAGAGCTCGAGCAGGACGGCCGACACGAGCACCAGGTTCGCCACGCCGATCCGCCCCACCAGCAGCTCCACGCAGAGCGGCCCGGCGATGGCCCCGGCGCTCCCGCCGGCGGCCACGAATCCGAAGAGCCGCTTGCCCTGACCGGAGGTGAAGAGATCGACGAGGAGCGACCAGAAGACCGAGACCACGAAGAGGCCGTAGACGCTCACCCAGACGAAGAAGGCCCGGGCGAGCGGGGCAGGGGAGACGCCGGCGCGGAGGAGCACCCAGAATCCGAGCAGCGTCGCGAGGAAGAACCGGTAGACGATCGGCACGGCCCGCGCACGCGGGACCCGGGCCACGAGGCGCGAGTAGATCGGGACGGCGACCAGCATGAGCCCGAAGGTGGCGGTGAAGTTCCAGGGCAGGTTGTCCACGCCGCCGCGGATCCCCATCTCCTCGCGAAGGGAGCGGAGCACGTAGTAGCCGGCGAGCAGCAGGAAGAAGGAGGTGAAGGCCCAGGCGGCGGCGGCGCCCTCACCCGGTCGGACGTCCACGGGGCGCGCCATCATGACCCTACAGCTGGATGACCTTGGCCTGCTGGGCGCGGGAGCGGAAGATCTCCTGCCAGCCGGCCCCGGAGAGGCGGGTCGCCGCCTCGACCGCCAGGTGGCGCGTCACCGTTCCCAGGCGATCGTTTCGCCCCAGCCCCTGCACGCAGGAGGGGCAGTTCGTGAGCATCAGGGTGCCCGGCGGGCGCCCCTCCGTGGCCTCCCGCACCGCCGCCGCCTTGCGATGGAGCATGGAGTCGGTGATGTCCGGCCGGGAGAGCGCGAGCGTGCCCGCCTCCGAGCAGCAGTGGGGGCTCTCGGTGGCGGGGAAGCCGGCCCGCTTCAGGGTGGCGATGCCCGTGCCCCGCAGCGAGTCGTGGCAGGGCGTGTGGTAGAGCGCCGACGGCGCGCCGCCCGGCAGCACGAGCCCGACGTCGAGCGCGAAGCCGACCGCATCCCGCACCGGGGCCCCGAAGATCTTCTCGATCTCCATGCCCTCCAGGCCGTCCATGCAGGTCCCACAGCTCACCACCACGGCGTCGAAGTCCAGGTGGGAGAACATGTCCCGGACCTGGCTGAAGAGGATGGTGTCGCGCAGCACGGTTCGGCCGTGCTGATCGGTGAGGGCGTTGGCGTGGGCCGGGAAGCCGCAGCAGAGGAAGGGGGGCGGGAGGACGACCCGCAGCCCGGTCTCGAGGAGCAGGTGGATGGCGGCCTGGGAGATGCGGGAGAAGAGCCGCTCCGACCCGCACCCGGGGAAGTAGAAGACCGTTCCGCGTGCCTCCCCGTCCGGCTCGAAGAGGAGTGCCTGGTCGGGGCCGCACTCGGGCACGACGTCGCGAAGGGTTCCCTCGTCGGCCGGCGTCACCGGCGAGCGCAGGGTCGCGAGCAGGCGGGAGCGCGAGTCGAGCTTCTGCAGCGGCGCCGTGATCTCGTACCCGGCCCTCTGCAGCGCCCCGCCGATGCGAACGAGGCCGGTCCGCAGGAGCTTGTTCCCGAGCCGCGACCGGGTGTCGAGGTAGCGCAGCGTGAGCTTCGTGGTGACCGGCATGCGCTTGAAGCCCCAGGCGGCCAGGATCTCCCGCTCGATGACCGTGACCTCTCCCGTGTCGATGTCCACCGGGCAGGGCTTCAGGCACTTGTGACAGATGGTGCAGTGGTCGGCCACCTCCTCGAGGTGGCGGAGCATCTCGAAGGAGTCGGAGCGCTGGCGCTGGGCGTCGTAGAGCAGCGCCTCGACGAGCGCGCCGATGGCCAGGTTCTTGTTGCGCGGGTGGAAGAACATCCCGCGGGCCGGGTAGAAGACGCAGCAGTCCGGCTTGCACTTGCCGCAGCGGACGCAGGTGGCGATGCGCCGGGCCAGCTCCTCCAGCTGCCCGTGCTGGAGGATGCGGGCCTCCAGCTTCAGCAGGTTGAACGAGGGCGTGTAGACGTGGTCGAGCACGGACAGGTCGGAGAGCTTGCCCGGGTTCATGAGCCCGCCCGGATCGACCTGCTTGCGGTAGGCCTCCAGCTCCTTGCGACGCTCCGGGTCCCAGTAGCGGAGCTTCGTGACGCCGATCCCGTGCTCGCCCGAGACCACGCCGCCGAGCTCTTGGACCCGATCGAAGACCTTCTCGACCACCGCGTCGGCCCGCCGCAGCATCTGCCGGTCGTTGGAGAGCACCGGGATGTTCACGTGCACGTTGCCGTCGCCGGCGTGCATGTGGGTGGCGAGCACGATGAGGCGCGCCCGGACCTCCTCCCAGATCGAACCCAGTGTGGCCGCCACCTTCGGGTAGCTGCCGAGCAGCGCCGCCAGGTCCGTTCGGAGC
>SESB01002227.1_pt1 | contig 11631 bp, 15 predicted proteins | sample 3171441 | NCBI WGS metagenome assembly SESB01 (sample SAMN06051867, study PRJNA518727) | freshwater metagenome | biome: subpolar coniferous forest; feature: holomictic lake; material: water; isolation source: holomictic Lake 227, 6 m depth | place: Canada: near Kenora, Ontario | collected...
GTCAGGGTATCCAAAACAGGGGCTATCTGTCTAATTATGCTTATACTCCCCTTTTGGCACTTTCGTTCCCGTTTTCCCCAATTTTTTTACCTAGTCATTTTCCTCGAGTTGCCCAATAATCTTCGCTAAGGACTTAACTCTGAATCTTCGCATTTAGGAGGGCTCATGGAATTTGACCAATTCAGCCTCTGCTTTCTAGTCGCAAAGCCAAATCCTCCCGAGATGAGTCCTGCTGTAGCTGGCGAGCTACAAAATGCCCATATGTCTCATCTGGCAGATCTGCACGAATCCGGTGACTTGCTCGCCGCGGGACCAACGGGCAACCCGGCATATCGAGGAGTCTGCTTATTTCGAACTGAGGTCGAGCAAACCAAGGAACTGATCTCGGCCGATCCAGCCGTGCAGGCTGGCTGGTTTGAGATCACCGTCATCCCGTGGCTGGTGCCGAGCGGGGCAATGAGTTTTTCTACCACCTCTTTTCCGCGCTCAATGGCTGAGGTGAAGCCCAGACCCGGTCAATGAGAACGCTCGTTTTGGGCGCAAAAAAGGGCCCCGAAGGGCCCTTTTCCAAATGGTTTTCCGTAATTACTTGACGGAGACCGTTGCGCCAGCTGCTTCTAGAGCTGCCTTTGCCTTCTCGACTGCCTCTTTGGTGCCCTTTTCGATCAATACTGCAGGACATGCATCTACTAGATCCTTGGCTTCTTTTAGGCCGAGGCTGGAGTTGATGCCACGTACTTCCTTGATTACAGCGATCTTCTGTGAACCAGCGGCTTCGATGGTGAGGGTGAATTCATCTTGCTCTGCGGCAGCTTCAGTAGCGCCGCCAGCGGCAGCAGCAGCAACTGGAGCAGCTGCGGTTACATCGAATTCGGTCTCAAATGCCTTGACGAAATCAGAGAGTTCGACGAGGGTCATTTCCTTGAATTGAGTTAATAGGTCTTCGCTTGAGAGCTTTGCCATTTTAGGTTTTCCTTTTCTTTTCTTTAGTAAATCTTTATTCGGCTGGGGTTTCGGCTGGGGTGGTGTCAGCAGTAACTGCCTCAACCTCTGCAACAACTTCTAGAGCTTCAGGAGCTGCAACTTCTGCAACAACTTCTGGCGCTGTAACTTCTGCAACAACTTCTGCAACAACTTCTGCAACAACTTCTGGCGCAGTAGCAACTGGAGCACCGGCTTCGAGCTTGATGCGCAGCGCATCGAAAGCACGAGCAGCCTTAGCCATAGAGCCCTTCATAGCACCAGCAAGCTTGGACAAGAGAACCTCACGGGACTCAAGATCAGCAAGCTTCATGATTTCTGCAGTAGTGACGCTCTTTCCTTCGAAGATTCCACCCTTGATAACTAGGAATGGATTCTCTTTCTGGAAGTTCTTGAGGCTCTTTGCTGCATCAATTGGATCGCCCTTGATGAAGGCAACTGCGGAAGGACCAGTAAGGAGATCATCTGCGATATCCACGCCAGCGTTCTTTGCTGCAATCTTGGTAAGGGTGTTCTTCACTACCGAATACTTGGTATCGCTACCAAGGGAACGGCGTAACGCCTTCATTGAGGTCACGGATAGACCGCGATACTCAGTCAGAACAGTTGCGGTGGCGGTCTTAAAATCTTCCGTCAACTCAGCAACTGCTGCTGCTTTATCAGGACGTGCCATTTGGCATCCTTTCTCATTACTTAACTTCTGGATTATTGCTCTGAATAAAACGACCACCAAAAGAAAAAAACCCCGGCGCATAAATGCACACGAGGGTCTCGTTTGCACCTATGCGGGTTGTCATTTCTAGTCCGGGTAACCGAACCAGCGACATTTAGCTTGAGTTGCCTCGAGCGACCTGCAGTCTTTGGTGAGGAGACGAGGGTAAGCCCTGGGGCTCACCCTCGTCAAAACTGGGTATTACTAGTTATTTACGTTCTCGCCACCGTCACGGGTGATCGTTGGATCAACTGGAATTCCAGGTCCCATGGTTGTGGAGATTGTGGCCTTGCGAATAAAGCGCCCCTTTGAGGAGGATGGCTTTGAACGAAGGACCTCTTCTAGCGCGGCGGTGTAGTTCTCAGATAGCTGCTGGGCGGTGAATGAGACCTTGCCGATAATGAAGTGCAAGTTTGAGTTCTTATCAACGCGGAATTCAATCTTTCCACCTTTGATATCTGTAACTGCCTTTGCTACGTCGGTGGTTACGGTTCCGGTCTTTGGGTTTGGCATCAAACCACGTGGTCCAAGTACCTTACCTAGGCGTCCGACCTTACCCATGAGCTCTGGTGTTGAAACCACAGCGTCATAGTCCAAACGGCCCTTTGCAACTTCTTCAATTAATTCATCGGCGCCAACAATGTCAGCACCAGCGGCGCGTGCTTCTTCGGCCCGCTCGCCACCTGCGAATACGAGAACGCGGGCAGTTTTGCCGGTTCCGTGTGGCAGAAGAACGGTTGATCGAATCGCTTGATCAGCTTTACGAGGATCTACGCCAAGACCAAGAGCAACTTCAACCGTTGCGTCGTACTTGGTGGTGGAAGTCTCCTTAGCAAGCTTTACTGCAGCACCTGGTGAGTACAAAGTTTTTGCATCAACCTTTGCGGCTGCTTCTACATATTTCTTACTGCGCTTCATTTCTCTCCTTCAGTTCACACCATGCAATCTGCACTGGGTGGTTCGGGCTGTGGTTAACGAACCAGCGAGGTTCTCCCACTTACTTATTCTTTTTACTAGTTACTAACTGTTACGCCCATAGAGCGTGCAGTACCAGCAATGATCAAACTTGCAGCAGCAAGATCGTTGGCATTGAGGTCTGACATCTTAATTTTTGCAATCTCTTCGACCTGAGCTTGGGAGATTGTTGCAACCTTGGTCTTGTGAGGAACTGGTGAACCTTTTTCGATTCCAGCGGCCTTCAAGATCAAACGAGATGCAGGAGGTGTCTTGGTTACGAAAGTGAAGGTGCGATCTTCATACACGGTGATTTCAACCGGAATGATTTGACCCTTCTGGCTTTCAGTTGCTGCGTTGTAAGCCTTCACGAAGTCCATGATGTTGACACCATGCTGACCAAGTGCAGGACCTACTGGTGGAGCTGGAGTTGCAGCGCCTGCCTGAATCTGCAACTTGATCATTGCAGTGATCTTCTTCTTTGGTGCCATGATTCTTTCCTTTTCTTAGAGCTTCTGTACTTGATGGAATGAAAGTTCTACTGGTGTTTCGCGTCCAAAAATTGAGACCAAAACCTTGAGTTTTGCTTGCTCCGGCATGATCTCGTTGATCGTTGCAGGCAAGGTTGCAAATGGGCCATCCATAACAGTTACGGATTCGCCAACCTCGAAATCGACAACCCGAATTTCGGGCTTATCAGATTTCTTAACTGGACGTGGGGCCAAGATATTTTCGACCTCGAGCAAAGTAAGGGGTGATGGGTGGTGAGCGTTGCCCACAAAGCCTGTTACGCCCGGAGTGTTTCGCACGCATGACCAGGATTCATCTGTGAGGTCCAATCGAACCAAAACATAACCTGGGAAGACGTTGCGCTTGACCTGCTTGCGCTGGCCATTCTTAATCTCAGTTACTTCTTCTTCTGGAACTTCAATTTGAAAGATGAAATCTTCCATATTCAAGGTATGAATTCGGTTAGCGAGGTTGCCCTTTACCTTCTTTTCATAACCAGCATAAGAGTGAACTACATACCAATCGCCAACAGCGCTTCGAAGTGCGCGTCGGAATTCGGCATTCTCATCATCTTCAGCTTCTTCGGAGTCGAGGGCATCGATTTCAGAAGCAGTTTCAACGCCGGCGACAACTTCTTCTTCAACAACAACTTCTTCAACTGGCGCTGAGGTTGCTGCGAGCGCAGCTTCAAAAGCATCAACTGGTGCTGAATCAGAAGCTGGCGCTGTAGCCAGTACTTCTTCCATGGAATCTTCCAATGACATGTGTAGTGCGCCCCTATCCAAAGACCAAGAAAACGACCTTTGTTAGCGCTACATCGAGTAGCGAAACAACGGCAATGATGAAACCTACGAAGACCAATACAACGGCGGTGTAGGTAGAGAGTTGCTGACGTGTTGGCCACACGACTTTGCGAAGTTCAAAGATGATTTGGCGATAGAACAGGCCAATGCGTCCAAAGAGTCCCAAAGACTCTTCGTTCGAGCGCTTCTCTTCACTCATTCGCACTACCTCTTTCATTTTCGTTAACCGCTGAATCGTTCTTCGTTCGTACCGTACGGACTTGCAGGGCAGGAGGGACTTGAACCCCCAACCGCCGGTTTTGGAGACCGGAACTCTGGCCAGTTGAGCTACTGCCCTTCAAGCGTTACCTGGGCATGAGTGATCATGACCTAGTGCAAGCGCCAGGAGGGGAATTGTAGTTGCGCCAGGGGCAATAGGTAAAACGCGGGCCGAAATTTAGCCCGCACCAAAGGGATGCCAGGCGTGGCAGACTTCGCGCTATGAGCAACCAAAACGCCAAATCCCGAGTTTCGCGTCGAATCGGCGCCATCGCTGAGTCAGCAACCTTGGCTGTCGATAGCAAGGCCAAAGCCCTAAAAGCGGCTGGCCGGCCAGTTATCGGCTTCGGAGCTGGCGAGCCCGACTTCCCTACCCCGGATTACATCGTGGCGGCAGCGATCGAGGCGGCGGGCAAGAGCCCAAACCATCGTTACACCCCAACCCCAGGACTTCCCGAACTCCGCGAAGCCATCGTGGCTAAAACGCTGCGAGATTCTGGCTATGCGATCACCGCAGACCAGGTACTGGTTACCAACGGTGGCAAGCAGGCGGTTTATCAATCCTTTGCTTCGTTATTAGATCCAGGCGATGAAGTGCTCCTGCCTGCACCTTATTGGACGACCTATCCCGAATGTATCAAGTTGGCCGGCGGCGTAGCAGTCGAGGTTTTCGCAGATGAGACTCAGAATTACTTAGTAACCGTCGAACAGCTCGAAGCGGCTCGAACCGAAAAAACCAAAGTTCTACTCTTCTGCTCCCCCTCCAACCCAACCGGCTCGGTCTATTCGCTGGAACAGGTAAAGGCGATTGGCCAATGGGCGACAAAGAATGGCCTTTGGGTTATCACTGATGAGATTTATGAACACTTACTTTATGACGGCGCCAGTGCTCCGAGCATGCCAGTCGTCGTTCCAGAGTTAGCTGATCGCACCATTATTTTGAATGGCGTAGCAAAGACCTATGCAATGACTGGTTGGCGCGTGGGTTGGATGATCGGACCAAAGGATGTCATCAAGGCCGCCACGAATCTCCAATCGCATCTCTCATCTAACGTTTCTAATGTTTCGCAACGCGCAGCCATCGCCGCGGTGACTGGTGATTTAGCTGCAGTACATGCAATGGGAGTTGCTTTTGATCGCCGCCGCAAACTAATTACTGCGATGCTTAATGAAATTCCTGGAATTACCTGTCCAACTCCCCAGGGCGCCTTCTATGTCTACCCATCGGTTAAAGCGATCTTGGGCAAAGAGATTCGTGGAAAGCGACCACAAACTTCGGCCGAGCTCGCCACATTGATTCTAGAAGAAGTTGAAGTTGCTGCAGTACCTGGTGAAGCTTTTGGGCCATCTGGATATCTACGCTTTTCGTACGCACTTAGCGACGATGACATTGTCGAAGGAATTACTCGCCTTCAAAAACTGCTGGGTGAAGCAAAAGATTAATCAAGGCTTAAGCCAACCAGTTGAACTTCTGCTTCTAAGGTAATTCCGAATTTCGTAAGTACTTTCTCGCGCGCCGTTTTTGCCAATTCCACTAGATCCGTTGCGGTGGCATCGCCACTATTTGATAAGGCCAATACATGCCGAGTTGAAATTTGAGCTCCAGCTAAACGGTCTCCTTTATGCACGCCGGCGTGCTCCATCAACCAAGCTGCGGAAGTTTTAACTCGTCCATCAGGCTGCACCCATTTTGGCGCGGCATCGGGAAGTTTCGCTGCGCTCTCCACTGAAAGAATAGGATTAATAAAAAAGGAACCGGCCGACCAAATCGCATCAGTTTGAGTAACTAGCATTCCTTTGGCGGCGCGTAGTTTTAGGACGGCAGCTCGGACGCTTTCAACTGGCGCTCGATCGCCGATATTTACTTCAAGCTCGGTCGCGAGCTCTTGATATTGAATCGGAAGCGAACTTTCACCGCGGCGCAACTGAAAAGTAACATCCAGAATTACCCATCGTTCGCGCTCGGCTTTAAACTTTGAGGTGCGATAACCAAATTCACATTCGATCGCACTGAAAGTCGTAATGCGATCGTTCTTTCGATCAAATGCCCGAACCCGCGCTATCACTTCGGAAACTTCATGTCCATAAGCACCAATGTTCTGAATTGGGGCACCACCAACAGTCCCCGGTATTCCACTCAGAGATTCAAGATTGGCTAAACCTTTCGACAAGGTGAAAGCGACGAAACCATCCCAATCATCGCCTGCGGAAACCGTTAAAGTCCCCCCGCTGCAAGCATCGATTTCATAAGTATTTCCGGTGGTCTCAATGCGAATAACAGTTCCAACAAAGCCCTCATCGCTGATTAATAAATTTGAACCGCCGCCCAAAATTAAAACGGCTTCACCGACGGCATCTGCGTTGCGGACAGCCGCGATTAGATCGGCTTCGGTGGCAGCGTGAACCAAGGTACGTGCGGGACCACCAACATGCAACGTGGTGAGATTGGCGAGGCTATCCATGGTTAAAGGCTAACGCCGCGGACTCAAGATCTCATTTTTTCCGCGGAAGCGATCCAAGATTCGATCGTAATTCTTTTTGGACTCGGTTTCGCGAAATTCTGGGTCTGCGTCGTAGTACCCGTGGTGACGAGCTTGAATCAACGGCAACTCCATTTGGAGCAAGCGGCCGTGAGCCTGTCGAAGTCGCAGCGAGAATTCGATATCGGCATTTCGGTAATAGCGAGCGCGGATATTGAAAGCACCGGCTTCTAGCGTCTCGGCTCGATCCAGCGCCATGAAATAACTAAAGAGCACATCAACTTCGCCTGGGCCTTTATCTTCGGTCGTGCGCCAATCATCCACCAAATTCACTAATCCACCACGCCAACCAACAGCGCTGAATTCCTTCTTGTTCAAGGCGTCGATCACTGGTGTTAAGGCGTCGCCCGTCAACTGGGTGGATGGATCCATGACAATAACGATTGGCGCTGTTGCAATCTTTATCAGCGCATTGATGCTCTCGCCCCAACCAGCACCTTCGGTAACTTGCACCAAAAAAGTTTGACCATCTAACTCGGCTAGCAACGGCTCGGTATCTGGCGTGCCAGAAATTAAAACTTGAATTGCGAAATTGCCAACGGCGTTCTTCTTAATATTTTGCAGTGAAAGTCGCGCGTCCGCCGCAAAACTATCGACCACCATGACAAAAACTGCGTCGAACTGGGTTTCGGTTAACGCCTTAACGTCGGTAATTCGGGCGACAACCGGGAAGCGCGCTTTAGCACGAAAATCAAAACCGTCCGGAAGATCTAAAATTTCGTAACCTAGATCGGCAATCTGATCTCGAATTTTGTCGGCCAGGGAAAAATCCCTAGCTGCTCTGGCGGCAGCCCGTGCCGCACCTAATTCAATTACATTCTGGGGCGCACTCATGAGAGTGAGATTACCGCTTTAGCCATCCCTAAGACTTTTGAATCTGCGCAGATCGCGCTGATATCTAGTTTCGCGCGGCCATTTTCTAGCGCCGAAACTTTGGCCGAAATTACTAGCTCAACAGTCGAATCAGCGGGCACTACTACTGGCTTGGTGAAGCGGGCCGAAAATTCTCTAACCGCACCGCTGCCACCGGCCAGATCGGAAACATATTTTCCCGCCAGCGCCATCGTCAACATTCCATGAGCAATGACATCGGGCAAGCCAACTGATTTGGCGAAGGCTTCATCTTGGTGAATCGGGTTTCGATCCCCACTGGCATTTGCATACGCCACCAATAATTGACGATCAATTAAAAAGGTTTTGGGCGGAAATTCCTGGCCAACTTCGAAGTTACTCAAGCTCGCACCACCAACGTGGACCACGTTGAGGCAACTAGTTCAGTGCCGGAATGTAGATCGGACCGAACGGTGACAATTTCATTACCGGCCATTGTGCGAGCGCTCTCAATGGTTGCCGAACAAATAAATTCATCGCCAGCAACGATCGGGCGGGAAAGTACGAAGCGTTGATCACCGTGAACGACTCGGCTCCAATCCAATCCGCTCTCTTGAAGCAGCGTTTGCGATTGAGCAAGGGTGATCGAGATCGAGAAAGTGGGCGGGGCAACTTCAAAATTATCTTCGCCTAAAACCCGAGCGAAATTAGTGATTGCTTCCTGAGTTACAACCGTACTGCTAGCACCAGCGAAGGTGCGCCCGACAAGGTCGGGATCGAGCATCAGTTATCGAGTTTCGCGGTGAGTTGTAGATAGTTTGCAGCGTGGGCAGAACTTCTTTAGCTCAAGGCGATCTGGATCGTTACGACGGTTCTTCTTGGTGATGTAATTACGCTCTTTGCACTCGATGCAGGCCATCGTGATCTTTGGGCGGACATCCGCGCTCTTGCTTGCCATCGTCGTGCTCCTTTTTTTCTACTGCCCCCAAGACCCAAGGGCCAGGAAAGTCACTGTTCGTAAGAGGAGAAGGCTACTTGAACCTTGCCCGTTCTAAGAAATTGGGCTTTTAGACCCGGTTAGCCACTTTTGAAACTGTAGAGATTGGTAGCGGAGGCCGGATTTGAACCGGCGACACAGCGATTATGAGCCGCTTGCTCTACCAAGCTGAGCTACCCCGCCGAGCCCCCCAACGGAATCGAACCGTTGACCTTTTCCTTACCATGGAAACGCTCTACCGACTGAGCTAGGGGGGCATTATTTCGAAGGCTGAGCGTACAACCTAGGAGGCGGTGTGTCGAAATCCCTGATTTTTCCGGGCTTCCTGCCTCCTAGGTTGCGCCTAATTCTTTGGATCTAAAAGGATCTTTCCGGTGCTCTTTCTTGCCAACATCGCTTCGTGAGCCTGGCGAGCCTGAGATAGCGGATAGGTCGAGCCAACGGTCACCGTTAATTTGCCAGCCACAATTAGATCAAAGAGTTCAGCGATAACGCCTTGAAGCAGTTTGGGGTGGCCAAAGCAATTTACTAACCAGAAACCAGAGACCGTCTTGCTGCCGTGCATTAATTCACCACTGGTAATTGGACGGGGTGGCACTCGTGATGCCATTCCATATGTCACCAATCGACCAAATGGGGCGAGCGCGGCTAATGAAGCTTCAAAAGTCGCTCCGCCCACCATCTCTAGAACTAAATCGACTGGACGGCCCCCATTGGCGGCAAGTAGCGCCGCCAAAAGATCGGGGCTTTCCGCGTCAACAACAACATCGGCTCCAAGTGAGCGAGCGAGGTCTGCTTTCCCAGATCCTGTTGAAGTAACGGCGATAACAAAGGCGCCCCACATCTTCGCTAACTGAATCGCAATTGTGCCGACGCCGCCGGCAGCAGCATGAATGACCACGCTTTCACCAGCCGTTACATGGCCCATAGTTTTAAGAATATGAAAAGCGGTACTGCCTTGCACCATCATTGCCAATGCGGCGCCATCGCTGACCCCATCTGGAATCGGAATTAATGAGTTGGTATCGGCCGCAACCAGTTGAGCGTAACCACCATCAGTTGGTGCCAATACTCGCTGGCCAGAGGGAGTTCGGCCAACAACTTCAAGGCCAGGAACCATCGGAAGTTTTTGTGGCGATAGATAACTATTTTGGATCTGATGAGTATCGGCATAATTAATGCCGACCGCCTCAACAGTCAGCAAAGTTTGCGAGGCGTTAGGTGTTGGGTCGGGAAGTTCGACATAAGTCATAACTTCTGGACCGCCGAATTCGGTGATCTGGATTGCTTTCATGCGTTAAGGCTAACCCTTTGTCGAACCTAAAGTTAATCCAGATACGAACTGCTTTCGCAGGGTAAAGAAAACAATCAACGTGGGAATGAAGGCCAAAGTCGCACCGGCAGCGAGCAAGTTGTAGTCGGTAAAGAATTCACCTTGGAGGTTGCTAAGTGCCGCTGTAATTGGGCGCTTGTCGCCGCTGCTTAGCAAGGCAACCGACCAGAAGAAGTCGTTGTAAATCCACGTTGTCATTAATACGCCAAGTGAAGCTAAAGCTGGACGAAGCAACGGCAAAATAACCACGTAATAGTGCTTCCAAACGCTGGCACCATCTACTAAAGCGGACTCTGAAATTTCTTTCGGGATCGTCTTCAGGTAATTACTCAATACAAAGGTAGCAAATCCCATTTGAAGCGCGACGTGGATCAAAATCAATCCTAATTGCGTGTTGTACAGCACGCCATCGCCGTTAATGAAGTTAGGCACCCAGACATGAATATAAAGCCGGAAAATTGGAATGAAGACCAGTTGTGGTGGCAGCAAATTACCCGCAGTAAACAGCATCAACAAGGCAACGTTGAATTTGAAGCTGTAGCGGCTTACAACAAATGCCACCATGGATGCTAAGAAAAGAGTAATAACAACCGCTGGAACCGCAACCTCAAAGGAGTTAATAAAGTAGCGCCACATTTGAGATTGAACCAAAGCCGTCCAGTAATTGTGAAGGTTTAAGTGGTGCGGCCAGGAAACGGAACCAAACTTCAGCACATCACCGTAAGGGCGAAGTGATTGAAGCAAGGTCCAGAAAATTGGAAACATCCAAACCAGAGAGAAGAGAAAGAGAATTGAGATCGCAATTGAGTTGCCGACTTTTGAACTCTTACCGGTAACCATTAATTATCCCTCTTAAAAGTTTGATAGAGATAAAGCATGATTGGCACAATCGAGAGCGCAAAGAGGATGGTAGCCAAAGCGGAACCCCAACCGATTCGGGTAGCCTCACCGAAAATATTGTCATAGACCAAGACACCAAGTAATTGCAGACCATTTCGCCCGCGGTTAATAATGTAAACCAGGTCGAAGGCACGCAACGAATCGATAACGGTAATAACGATAATGATCACGTTTACTGGACGCAGCGATGGAAAGATAACTTTCCGGAAGGTGTACCAAGCTGTTGCGCCGTCAATTGCGGCCGCCTCATGCAGCGATGGATCAACCGACTTCATTCCTGCTAAATAAAGCAACATGACGTAGCCAATGTGGCGCCACGAGGCGATCAGCAGCACAATCCAAATATTTTTGTTGGGATCGCCGAACCATGAAGTAGCGGTTTGAGCGCTGGTATCGCCCATAATTGAGTTCACAAAACCGTTGGTGCGGAAGATGTAGTCCCAAACAATTCCAGTTACCGCCAATGAAAGGACCATTGGTAAGTAGAAAGCGGTCTGGAAAAACTTTGTTCCCTTTAACTCTTTATCAATGTAATAAGCCAAAATCACGCCGAGCGGGGTGGCGATAAGGGCAAAGAAGCCCAGCCAAAGCACGTTATTTCTAACTGCTGGTCGGAAATCCTGATAAATCGTAAAAATTTGTTGGTAATTCTTGAGGCCGACCCAGTGAATCTGATTTAAGCCGCCAATGCCATCCCAGTAAGTGAATGAGAGCGCGACGGTGCAGAACGCTGGAATCCAAACCAAAAGAACATGGAGCAGGGTGGGGCCACCAACTAGACCGGCTAAAACTGCGCGATCGGTTTTAGTGAA
>SESB01002230.1_pt1 | contig 11610 bp, 14 predicted proteins | sample 3171441 | NCBI WGS metagenome assembly SESB01 (sample SAMN06051867, study PRJNA518727) | freshwater metagenome | biome: subpolar coniferous forest; feature: holomictic lake; material: water; isolation source: holomictic Lake 227, 6 m depth | place: Canada: near Kenora, Ontario | collected...
AAAAGTCGATCATCCAGCCAGGCAGTGATGTCTGCTACGGTTCCCCCGACCTTGTGTACTCTTCTCACATCTTCGAGGACTTTCTCATCAACTCCAAATTCCATCGGCTCAACAATTCGTCGTTCGTCCGTGAATCGACGAACCTCCACTACCAAATGATCGGAGGCGGCCTGTGCAATAAACGCAACCATGGGGAGACCACTTCCCACCACATCTTCAAGGTTGGTTGTATCAGCCGGCGTCACGCCTTCGATGGCCCAAGCAGCCCCCTCACAAGCCAGCAATAGTACTTCGGAATGACGTAGCAGTGTTACTTCTGATTCCCTTCGTAACACTGTCTGGAAAGGACCATCCGTGGGCCGAATCCGGAGGGAGTTTGGGGTGCCTCCTGAAATTTCCGAGATTCTCAATTCGTTCTCCCAACAACGAGTACCCACTGCGGCTGGTCCAAAGTTTTGAAGAAGACGATCCATCCATCTCTGGATATCACTCTTGACCGACCTGCGATGGAGTATCGTGCCTCATTTGCTTTTCCAACCGGTACCAACCAAGCCTCGTGACCAGGTAGCGCGCTCACAGAAATACCCTTATCTACGAGCTTGAGTTCGAGGTGTCCATCCCTTGCCACGACACCGGTAAGTCCCTCCGTTACACGACGACTGAGAACCAGCCCTTCTGAAGTCAATGGAATTCGCCCCAGCGTCTTGCCAACGATTCCGTGATTAGGCTGCCAAAAATCTATTCGGATGGTGGCTATGAATGGTGGGAGGTCCTCACACCATGGGCAGCATGGCTCATTGGCGAAATAGCTCCCTCCACAGCCGGGACAGGTGACTGTTTGGTCAGCCGCAAGGTGGAGGCGTTCAACCCATTCTGATACCCCCGGACGCTTCCCTCGGTCTACTACGCCATCCTCAAAGGTCCTTCTAGCAAGTTCATACAGCTTCCCAGCCAGAGCATGCTTTGGTTGAATGCCCGCTGAGCACCTGTTGCTGTCGTCTGTGGAGTGCCCTACCCATGGGATCTTGCCTTCAAACGCCTGAACTTCCATCTCGTCGGGGTCACCGTCGGACACCAGATCCCCTACGAATGGATGCTGCGTAAGTGTTAGGGTTTGCCAGACCAGTACAGCGAACGCCCAAGCATCCGAAAGAGACGTGCACCCAGCCGTCCCGTTGACCACTTCCGGCGCGCCATACCCAGGCGTGTAAATGGCTTTCTTCGGATCAGAATCGTGGCTCAGGTTATCCAGGTCAATTAACCAGGCTTCAGTGGCTCCCATTTTTTTTGAAACAAACACATTGCGGTCCGAAATATCCGCGTAGATCACTCCCTTCGCGTGAAGGCCCATCAGAGCCTCCCCTGCATGAGCTAGAAGTCGTAATCTGCGCCGAAGGCCCCCAGTGTTAATGTGCCACTGCATGCTTTCTTCGGAAGGGACCCGACGCAACTCTGAAATTGGAATCATCTCATCAAGGAACTCTGCCACATAACCAACATGCGGAGGCCTCAGGACCGCGATTGGTCTGGCCACGTGAAGCCCGGCAAGCTCAAGGCGACGCACGAATGCAAACTGACGGCGCATGGCGTCCGCATTGGCCCGGCTGTTCAGAAGTTTGACGATGCGCCGGCCGCCTTCGGTCAGCCACACCTCGCCTTGCCCCCCCACACCGATTCTCTGGAGAAGAGAATGCGCTGCGCCCGTTTCGTCAATTACTACTTGGATTGGCTGCATGGTTTCCACATGAGGAGGAGGGTCTTGTCGTCCTGATGGCGAGGTACCGGCCAATTCCTGAGCTCATTCGCCAGCTCTCGCCCAGGATTGGGGACTGGTCCAAGCTCTTCTATCACCCAGGAGGCAAGGTCCCCTAATCGACCAGGTTCGATGTCGTCGGATACCCCATCTGTGGCGAGGACCAGTGCTTCGTTTTCCGCGAGCGCATTTGAGATCGAGTAGGACCAATCTGCAAGTCTATGAGCCGTACCAAGAGCTTGCGTGAATCCGAATCCTCGCCGATCAGATGGATGAGGACTGACCTTTCCCAGGGCATTCCGACGGGCGATGAGGCCATCTCCAAGCTGAGCGACCAGTGCACGTCCCCTCCCGTCTTCCGCGTAAAACAAGCAAGTCGTCGAAGCCGAATCTGGAGCAAGATCCTGTAGGCGAAGACGCCAGATCACTTCCACCAACCGAAGGCAGTCCTCAGCCGTTCCGGCCGGAGAGCGCCGCCATATTCTCCATGCGTCACGAGCAGCCAAGACTGCGGCACGAGCACCCTTTCTTGCCTCCGGGCGGCTACCAAGCCCATCCGAGACTGCGGCAAAGCAAGCACCTTCGTCAGGAACAGCAAACCACGCATCTTGGCAAAGTTGTCCCTCCCGGATGTGTGCTGGCCCCCTTACCGAACTGGCAACAACGCGTATCACTATAAATCCCAACCATCGTCCGGCACGGGAGTCGGTGTGCTATTGGGATTTGCGCTGCGCGATCGGCTCGATACGCTCATGGTGACGAACTGGAAAAATTTCCGTATCTGCTTGGCCTCATCCGCTCGGAATACCCGCGCTTGAGGGTCAGCTAAGAATGCGGTTAACACACCGATGTCTGCGTCCGCCCCAATTGCAAGGGCCATGCGAAAGGCCTTCCCCCCGCGCTCACAATCTACGAGGGATTTCAGGGGTTCCTGCCAGTCATCGGTGGGCTGGCCGTCAGAGACCAGGACAATGGTCGGTCGATAGGCCCGGCTTGGGACAACCGTTCGATCCTCGATCAGGTCACGAACTAGCCCAAATGCCGCTCCCATGGGCGTGCCTCCCTTGGCATCTAAGTCTGTCCAAGATGCGGCACGAGAAGGACCCAGTGGGAGGTGAATCCGGGCCTTGCCACCGAAGGTAATGACCGAAACATGTACTTCAGCCCTGAGATCGGATTCATCTTGAAAGGCCTCAATCATTTCCCGCACAGCATGGTTGAGGGCTTGAATTTTTCCATCGCTACTCATGCTGCCAGAAACATCTGCTAGCAAAATGACCGGCAGCGGACGGGCTGTCTGGGTGGTGAATTCCTTGAGTCGGCTCATGGTTTTTCTCTTTTGTTGGTGTAAACGGGGTGTTTGGCGAGGTATGCGACCGTGTTGGGAAATTGATGGGTATCCATCTATTGGTAGTTGCTTCAGCGGCTCTCAATGGATAGGCATACTTGGCAATTTACACTCATTGCCGTAATTACGCAGCCTGCTTGCGATTCTCTCGATCACGAAGCGCCCACCGGTTCTTGTTGCGGTATACGGTCATGATCTTATCGTCATGTGAGCAGACGACCTCGATTCCTTCCCACCGGGAAAAATCGTGCCCGAGTCTTGCGGCATCTCTGACTTCCCGCCACCCCAGAGTGTAGAAGTCGGCTCCACGGGTGGCCCGGTGGATCCCGAACACCATCGCCGCCTCGATAGCCCCAAAGGGAATACCCCGAGTGCGTGAGCGATCGAGGGCGTGAAGGGTGAGTGCTTGCTTCTCGTTCATGGGAGCCTCTGGTTTGAGCCGCCACCGTGGCTGGCTAACCATTCCCAATTCAAGACCTATGCCACATTTTCGATATAGCTAGTATTGTAGATATGAAATGAGTTATACATTTTTCTAATAAACCTCAAACAGTATTTTGAGGTCAAACGGAACAACTATTCCGGTTTATCGGACGGTTCATTCCGCCGCCATTTTCTTAATGTCCTGTCTGTTACCTGGGTCAATTCGGCCTCAGGTTTCTTCACCTTGGCTGCAAGAGCTGCAACCTCATGACCGAACCAGTGCTTAAACCCAGCAACGAGTCCCTCCGGATCCAGTGGCCCGTCACTAAGCATTCCTTCGTCCAGCGTCCGTTTGTCTGCAAAAGCACGGGCCAAGGAAAGGGTCGCGGCCTCCTTCACGCCCTGATTGTCGGTGTCCAGGGCCTGGAGAGAGTAATCAACTGCGTCCCGAACAGTCAGGGGTGCCGTATCATCGGCACGCGCCGCGAGGAATCGCAACGCCACACGGAATAAGTCCCGGACATTCCCCGGCAGGGGGTGGGACCGTAGGATCCTGATGATATGCCCGTGATGCGATTCCGGCATCTGTGCATAGCGAATGGGAGCTCCCGACCGATTGGCTGCCTCCTCGAGGACTTTTGGCCAAAGCCAGTCAAGTTCCTCGGGGATTTCACGAAGGGGGGGCACGGTCAGGGTGAAGGCTCGGATACGGTCCAAAAAGTCAGGATTGAGCTGCGACCGGAGCACCTCAGGATGTAAGTTCGTGGCCGTTAGAAGACGCAGGTCGGTACGCTTCATCTCGGTGCTCCCAAGAGGCTGGTATAAACCCTCCTCAATGACCTTGATAAGTAAGCGCTGTAAATCCTTTGAGATATCTCCAATCTCATCAAGGAAAAGGGTGTCTCCACTGGCCCGCTCCAGCAAACCAGTACGATCCTTCTTCGCGTCCGTGAACGCCCCCGCGATGTAGCCAAACAACTCGGCTCTCATTGTTTCAGGTGTGTATTGGCCACAAGGCACCGCCGGCCATGCACCATCAAGGTCAAGGCGGCGAAAAGGACTGCGAAAGCGGATCCAAGAAGCAAGGGTGGTTTTCCCGGTGCCACGCTCTCCTAAAATCAGGACCGGCACCTTGAGCGGCGCGATTCGCCTTGCATCCTCGTATAGCGCACGTAGCCGTGTTGATCTGAACTGTCGCGCATCCCACCGCAGACTGTGATCCACAGCACCAGCCGACGATGGGTGTGTGGCCTCCCACTTCTTGAAGAAGGATTCCACCCCGAGCGAGAGCGGCGATACCGATAGTTGACCTTTTCTATCACTCGCCCGGAATGACTGTACCGGCGTAAAAGGGGGCTCAATAAACCCCGTTTCAGCCATCAACACCCATACGGTATGCATGGCTGCCGTTCCAGCCGACAGATGAATGATGATCTCCCGCCCCCGAAATTGCCTTCGGATGCGAGGCATAAGAGTTCGCAGCCAATCAAATAGGGCTGCGTGGTCTGTAGGATTGTCATGACTCCACACATGGGAGTGGAGTTGGACTGTTGGGGCAAGCTGCGCCATTGCCTCAACCAGGTCGTTGTAAACACGATTGTGGATCTCCGCCTCTGCCCCCCCCTGCCGAAGGACAACAACATCTGCGATGCGGTTGGCATAGGGCGAGGCGGGATCTACCAATAATGAAAGCGTGGGCCCCAAACCCCTTCCTCCTGGGGACTCTCGGAATTCGCCACCACTCTTGACCCGCTCATAGGGGTCATTGCGCGTGGCAAGCCAGGTAAGTAGGACTGGAGCACTCATGGGGTTAGCATTAAGGAAACTCGCTGTTCCGATACGTTGTTGATATTCTTATTAAAACGACTTATAAAATGTTGGCAAATTGCTATAAGCCTCGGGTCAACAGGCCTTATCCTTCGGACCGGTAAACCCCATCAATCGCTTTATCCCCCATGGAGCATTGAGAACAAATTTCCAAGCCATCGCGCTGGGGGATCCTATAAACGTCCAACGCAAGGGGTAGTCCCATTGATTTCTCCCACCTGAATAACCTTTTCTCCGGAGCTGCGACTGACCTTGCATCAGGCCATTCGGGCACCACATTCAGGGCAGAATTTAGCCTGTCCGTTAATCGCCGTCTTGCATTTTGGACAGGCTCTTTCGGTTTCCCACGTCTTCTTCAGCAACTGGTATAGACCAAACCCAGCTAGTCCTAAGCCTGCCAGCGGCACCGAAAGGGCGGCAGCCCTTGCGATTGTTGCTCCTGCTATTACGCCACCGGCACCTTTCCCAATGTTCATGGCCGAGATCTGCGCTGCGTTCTTGATTCGTTCGGCTTGGGCCTTCTGATCCTCCGATTGAATCAGATCAACAAGGATCGACTCAGCCGGGCCCGTGGGCGTGGCTTTCGCCACCGAAGGATCGGCCGAGTCCCACTGCTCCCAGCGCTCTACCGTAATCCTCGAAACCGAAAGGAGGGAGGCGAGTTCCTGCGTTGTGAGCCCTTGTCGTTCCCGCCAGCTCTTGATAATTTCCGGACTCAGGGCGGGGTTGGGAGATGAACGACTCCCCCTACCCCCCCGCCCCTTCAGGGGCTTCTGTATTGGTATTTCTCGCATCTCAGGCTCCAGCCTTGACTTTGACCTAGGCGGCCTTCCCCTTTCCAGCATTTTGCTCAGCGTCATCAAAGTACTCATTGGCCGCCCAGCCAATGGCCGTCGTAATGCTCGCAGCGGTGGTGGCGTTGATGGTATTGCCCCAACCAGGGATCCAACCCACCAAGACCTGGGAGATAAAGCGCCCACCCATGGCAGCCCCGAAGGTGAGGAGCAAATCGGCAGCAGCGGTCTTTGTCAGGCTCACGTTGTGCACCTGGGCGATCGCGACGATCATACCCGTTTGAAGGGAACAGAGAATGGGGGCATCGCTCCCAGGGATCTGGGCGAGGCCAGCCCCCACTCCAGCTGCCGACGCTGCTGCGGCGGTGATGATTCCTGCGACTTTCTGATTCTTTGTGGCCATTTCGACTACTCCTCAGTGGGGTTCATCCCAGGTGAGAGGATAGGGTCCGAACAATTGTTCGTCAAGTGCTCAACATAATTTTTTCTTTTGCTCGACTATTTTCATCACCACTTAGCCTTCCTGTGCGAGAGAGCATCCCAGCAGCCCCGCCCCAGCCCAGCCCACCGCGATTACCTGGTGCGGAGGGCCAATCGGAATGTCCAACTCTTTCATCACCATCTCGTCTGCTTTCTTTCGTTTCGTGGTTGATTCAGTCACAGGATGCCCGGAACTCTACTCGTCTGGTTCCTCCAGGCACACCAGATGGATAAAGGGCTGCGTCCCTCCATCGCCAAGGCCCCCGATTGTGGGGCCTTGGTTTTTCTGTGCTCCCGTCCTCTATCTATCCACATTCCCTATCTTTGCAGGGCAAAGTGGTCTTTTTCGTGTGATAACGCATTAGGTTGTTTAGTTACAAGCTTTTGCAAATGATATGCTTGATCAGAATTGAGGACGGGCCTCATCTTGGCATCCTCTTAAGGGTAATTGATTGGTGGATCAATCCCATGAAAGTGGCTGAAGGCAGGACTTTCCTCGTGAAATCTGTGCCACAGCCCCCCTCCTAGAGGTTAGAGAGGATGTTCGGCACCTGCGACTGCAACGGTTTCAGGCCCCCTAGCCTGGCCCACTTTGGGCGAGCGTCAGCATGTTTCTGATTTTTCGTTGCGAGCCTGACTACTAGAGTCTACTGTCCAAGGTGCCGACCTGCTCCCAGACTGCTAACTACTCCCGGAGGTTTCCTATGGAAAACACCGCAGTCCTCACGACCGAGAATCGATCGGAGTTGAAGGAGCAGCAGACCGCATGCTGCGGCTCGACCCAAGACAGGGAATTCTCCCGCGCTGAGACGATCCGCCTGAATGAACTCTTGGCGGATGGTGCCGGTTGCTGGACGGAATACGACTGACCGCATACCCGACGCGGTCCGTGCAACTCAAGTTCGTCCCCGGTTACTACGCGCCGAAGTTTCTTCGACCCGAGGAACCTGACGAGCGGAATTCCCATCTAGTCGTGTGCGGCCCCTGCAACTTCAAGTGCTGCTACTGTGACTACCACGGCAATCCTGAGGTGGGTTTCCGAGATTTTTCCGATGACGACTTCCGCCTTGTCGTCAGGCATCTCTTCAGGTCTGGATCCAGGTTCAAGTTCACCGGGGGTGAACCGTGCCTGAACGTCGCCATCGGGGACATGCTCGCCTTCGTGAAGGGAATGGGGGGAACGGTCTATCTCGACTCGAACGGCTCCTTCCCAGGACGTTTGGAGAAACTGGTCGGAAGCGGCCTAGTCGACGTGGTGGGATTGTCCCTCAAGGGGCTCTCCCCAGAGGAATCGATGACAAATGCCGGCGTGACGAACCGCCGACTCGTGTGGGAAAATCCGCTCGCCGCGATCGGTGCCTCTCTCGCTGCCTCAGCTGAGGTCATTGTGATCGTTACATACATCCCGATGGGCGGGGACGTCAGGCAGCAGGTGTTTGAGTTTGCCCAGTTGCTGGAGAGATTCGGAGACCGCGTGCGGCTGAAGGTCAACTGCATCATTGCCAACCCTGTGAACCAGCATCTCCAGGGAGCATCGGGTCCCGAATTGATCGCTGCCGCAACAGACCTGGTGAATGAGCGGCAGGAGTGGAAAGGAAGGGTAATCGTCATTCCGTCCCAGGAGGCCATTACGACTGCCTCGGCCATCAGGTTCCTGTGAAGGGGCTCGGGCGATGAAGGTGCTTGCCAGAAACGGACGGCCGGAGCTGATGCGGTTGGTCTACATCGTGTTGACCAGAGCCTGCAACCTGTCCTGCCCTTTCTGCGTGCGGGGAAGGAGCACAGGCTCAGCGGAGCACATGTCCGTTTCCGAGGCTGAATCCGTGCTTCGGCAGGTGAAAGACCTGTTCCCGGAAGCGACCGTCTGCCTTTCCGGGGGCGAGCCAACGTTGCACCCGGAGATCATCCAGATCGTCTCCATGGCCCGCCGCCTCTTCAGTTCAGTGTCCATCGTATCCAACGGGACCAGGCCTGAGAAAATCAAGGAACTTAGTTTGTCTCCCGGCCTGAAATACCAGATCTCGCTCGACGGAACCGAGCCTGTCCACAACCGGTTGAGGGGTCAAGGTTCGTTCAAGCAGACGGTCGAAAGCATCCGGATCCTGATCGAACGCGGCCAACCACTGACCGTCTCCACCACGGCGTCCGAAGACAATGTTGAAGACCTCGGGCCGACATTCGACCTCCTGCGCCAACTTGGATGCACCCGCTGGAAGGTCTCCCAGGAGGTCCCAGGAGGCGATGCCTATCAACGAACGGACAGGCACATCCATCCGCATCGATGGAACGCCGTAATCAATCATTTACGAAAGCTCACTGCAGATTGGAGCGGCACCCTTCTTTCCAAGACGCAATTCACCTTCGTAGGGAAGAATGTAGACCTGGACGGTGCCTCACCTGTCGAGTTGGAACGGATGAGTTGCCAAGCCGGGATTGACAGGGTGTACATCTACCCGGATCTCAGCGTCATTGGCTGTCCCTTGCTGATCGACCACCCGTTGGGGAACCTCAATGAGAGTTCCTTGTCGCAGGTCTTCGACGGCAGAGCAAGGGAGAGCCTTCTGAACCTAGGCTTTCCCGAGGGAAGCCCGTGCCATGACTGCCGATGGCTGTCAGTCTGCTGGGGAGGATGCATCGGAGCCGCCTTGGCGCGAACTGGTTCATTGGGAGGGGGTGATCCGGCATGCCCATGTGTGTGCACATCCTGGACCTGAAGCGGTCAAGACCGTGGCTAGATCTTGAAAACGGTGAGCTGGTGAGCCATGTGTCGGTGCTCTGCCCCGAGGCGTCGATCAACCATGTCCACCAGTGCGAGCCGCAGGACGAGCGGCTGAAGCCCAATCCAGGGGACCTTATCGTTGTGCACATCGACAATTATTCTATTTCCGCTGGGCTCGAGTTCCTGTCAGAAGCCCACTCGCGGTTTGCGGAGTGTCGAGTCATCGCCTGGGGCTTTGGTGTGGAATATGGAGGCGTCCCGTCCCTCGGATTGTCGAACGTCCAGGCCATCGGGGGGAATGATCTCAGACAAGTGCTCGATGCAGTAGCCGCCGCGGCCGGAACAGCCAGGATCGGTTCTGAGAACCAGCCAGCCTTTCTGGCCTCGGACTTTTCCCGACTGGGCATAGATCGGATGTTCAACTACCCCATCAGGGCAGGAAAGGGCTGCCAAGGGGCCTGCCCATTCTGCGAGCGAAGCCGGGATGGGGGCGTCCAACTCAAGGACCCAAGCCTGTTGGACCGGGAGGTATTCCAGGCCATTGAGCAGTATGGGATCCGTGCGCTGACCTTCTGGGACTCCCATCTGGATTCCTCGGAGGAACATCTCGAAGCGGCCTGCCAGGCCGCTGAGCGCCATGGGCTCCCGTGGCGCTCGAACGGCATGACGGTCCGCGGCCTCACCCCGAAAATCGTGAAGCGAATCGCAGAAAGCGGCTGCTATCTCGTGTCACTTGGGATCGAATCCTTCGATCCCAAGGTGCGGAGCGGCAAGCACCTGGATCCGGCCGAAGTAAAGGAGGCCCTGGACTGGCTCCGTTGTTCGGGTGTCGCCTCCCTCGGCTTTTTTATCGTCGGGCTCGAAGGGGACACCTTGCGGGGGGCCATGAACACCCTCGAGACAGCCGGAGAAATTGGTTTCGACGCGATCGTGGCCGCCTCCGCGATCCCCTGGCCGGGAACTCCGCTGGCCCATTACGCGCAGGCGCAGGGCCGGATCCTGTCAAACCCGCAGTCATGGTCGCCGGACGACCGCCACAGGGTCTACTTTGAAACGGAAGCCTTTTCTTGCCAGGAGCGCCAGTCTGCACTGGAGGCATTTTCAAAGCTTGAGGCGCGAGGGCGAGCGCTGTTCAGGGACCTGGAGCGAAGGCTTGGAGGCCCGGCCGGACCCTCTTCGCCGGGGAATATCCGGTGGCACTGACCCTTGGGCAAGCTCTCGCCGAAATTTTCGCCAAGGCCGGGATCGAAGCCGCCTTTGTGATCCCTGGCTCCCTGATGCACTTCCTGGATGACCTCGACAGCCGGAAGGAATTCCGCCTTTTCACCGCTACCCATGAGGACCATCTCGGATTCATGGCCATGGGATGGTACCGCGCCTCGAACAAGGTCCCCCTGGTGCTGGCCACCCAAGGCCCCGGAGTAACTAGCCTGGTGAACTCTGTGGCAAGCGCTTGGCGTGATCAGTGCCCGATGGTCCTGGTGACGGCCTATGAGAGCCGCCAGGTGGGGACATCCTTCCAGGACACCAGCGGGAGAGGGTATACGCCCAGCGTCAGGGACATCCTGCGGCCGATCACGGCTGCCCAGATCCGCGTGAATGCCAACAACTGGCACGAGGAACTCCCCCGTCTCATTTGTCTGCTAGCCGAGTTGGATGCGCCAATCCTGGTGGAGGTGGATGACACGAAGGCGACCATCCCAGCGGGGACGCCACTCATTCATGAGGCGGAAGCCCAAATGGACCCGCCGCCGGAGATCGATCTTGAGGCTGTGCTGCGAACCTCGGTGAAGCCGCTCCTTAAGCCGGTCGCGCTCTTGGGCCAAGGCGCCCGCCACCTAGACTACCCAGCCCTCCTTGATGTCCTTCAGGCACTCGATGTTCCCGTTGCGACCACCCTTGGGGCGCATGACCTGGTCCCTACCTCGATGGCGGTCTCGGTGGGGAGCGTAGGTTTTCTCGGGCAGCCCCCAGCCACGGAATTGCTCGGTCGCAGATGCGGACAGCTGATTGCAATCGGGACGTCCATGAGCCGGATGACCAGGGCCGGGTGGTTCGAGGACTTCCGGGCCCGGAACCCCGAGCTGCTGAACCTAAATCTCCAGCCGCTCGACGTGCCCCCAGACGTTCGATGCCGGGAGATCAAGGTTGACCTCAAGCGCTGCCGCCTCGGAAGGGCCGGTTCCAATCTTGGCCTACCCGCGCCGGAGCCCGAGCATCCTCTGCTTAAGCACTTCAACGGGTTGTTTCCGTCAAAGGTGGTTTC
>SESB01002231.1_pt1 | contig 11607 bp, 8 predicted proteins | sample 3171441 | NCBI WGS metagenome assembly SESB01 (sample SAMN06051867, study PRJNA518727) | freshwater metagenome | biome: subpolar coniferous forest; feature: holomictic lake; material: water; isolation source: holomictic Lake 227, 6 m depth | place: Canada: near Kenora, Ontario | collected 2014-07-08...
CCCAACTCCAGCTGATTCTTGACCAAATTCCAGTAGCTGCCCTTCAGCTTGATCAGCTCTTCGTGCCTGCCCTTCTCCACAATCTCGCCCCGGTCGAGGACAACGATCTGATCCGCATTCCTGACCGTACTCAAACGATGGGCAACCACCACCACGGTCCGGCTCTTGTAAAATTCATTCATATTTTCCATAATCACCTTCTCGTTGTTGGCATCCAGGGCATTGGTCGCTTCATCAAAAAAGAGAAATCCCTGATTCTTGTAAACTGCACGTGCGATCAGTATCCGCTGTTTTTGTCCCTGACTCAACCCTGCCCCCTCCTGACCAATTTTCGTATCATAACCCATTGGCAACGATTCGATGTATTCCCGGATATTGGCCATCCTGACAGCCTCCGCAAGTCTTTCGCGATCAATGGTGTCTTCTCCTACCGCAATGTTGTTAACGATGGAATCTGAAAACAGATAGCCATCCTGCATCACCACTCCACACCTGTCGCGCCATACGGAGGTTGAAATCTGGTTGAGATCGATTTCGCCCAGGGTGATGGTTCCGGAAACCGGCGGATAGAATCCAAGCAACAATTTAATCAGGGTCGTTTTCCCGCTTCCGCTCATCCCGACGATCGCAGTTGTCTGGTTGACGGGTATGGTAAGGTTGATCTCTTTTAAAACCTTGGGAGAACGGGGACCTTCATATTGAAATGTCAGATCACGAATTGAAATATCCTTCATCTCAGGGATCTGCACCAATTTATTCTCATCAGCCGTCTCTTCATCTTTCTTCAGATGAATTTCATTGAAACGCTCCAGTGAGATTTTAGCATCCTGCGCTGTTTGAATAAAATCCATAAGATTGGCCAATGGCACATTCATCTGACCGATAATATAAGATACCGCTACCATTGCCCCAATGGTAATATGGCCATTGATTACAAGTTTTGCCGCCAGAAAGCTGATCAATATGTTCTTCAGTTGATTAATGAAGGAAGATCCGATGGACTGAGTCTGGTTCAACGACAAACGACGGATGTTCAGTTTAAATAACCGTGCCTGAATTCTTTCCCATTCCCACCTTTTCTGCTTTTCGCAATTGTTCAGTTTGATCTCCTGCATGCCGGTGATCAGCTCAATCAGCTTTGCCTGATTTTCAGAAAGCTGCCTGAAACGGTGGAAATCGAGTTCTCTCCTTCTCTTTAAAAAAAAGACGATCCATAAAACATAGAACAGACTGCCTAAAACAAAAATCAGCAGGATAGTCCAACTGTAGAATGCCAGAACGATGGAAAATATCAATAGATTGACCATCGAAAAAAGCACGTTCATGGTCTGATTGGTAATGAAATTTTCGATGCGGGTATGGTCTCCGATGCGCTGTAGCAAATCGCCAATCATCTTGGTATCAAAAAATGCAATGGGCAACTTCATCAGCTTGATGAGAAAATCGGATATCAGCGAAACATTCAATCTGGTTGTGAGGTGAAGGAGAATCCAGCTTCTGAAAAACTCAACTGTAGTCTGGGATACAAAAAGAACCAGTTGCGCCACGAGAATTAAGGTAACGAAGCCAATGTCCTGGTTGTTGATCCCCACATCGACCATCGATTGGGTAAGCAGTGGAAAAATCAATTGGAACAAGCTGCCAAGCAACAATCCAATCAAAAGCTGCCACAAAAATTTTTTCTGATTTCTGAAATAAGAGAAGAGGTATGCGAAGGAAGATTTGTCAGTTTTTTCATCCTGTAGCTGATAAAAATCGGGAGTCGGTTCCAGGATCAATGTCAGCCCTTTGGCTTTCTCCTCATCTGCTGTCCCACTCCACCCTTTCAGAAATTCCTCTTTTGAATAATCGATCAACCCGTGTGCTGGATCGGCCACGCGTACTTTTCCCTTTTTAAATGCATAGACTACGACAAAATGTTCTCCTTTCCAATGCACAATGACAGGAAGAGGCAGTTCGTCCGTAAGTTGCCGAAAAGTGACACGGGCCCCAACCGACCTCATCCCTAGAGATTCTGCGGCATCAGACATACCAAGCAATGATACGCCTTCCCTGGTCAAATAACTCCGATCGCGGATGGTTTGCAACGAAAAATTCTTGCCATAAAATTTCGCGATCATCCTCAGGCAGGAGGGACCGCAATCCATGGCATCCAATTGTTTGAAGAATGGAAATCGACGCATCAGATTCAATCAGTGTTGGTTAATTGCAAATATGCAAATTTTAGCAAGATTTTGCTTACCTGGTGTAAGAGAAAAGTAAAATTGACAGTTGCCTGGTGCCAATATTCCATGGTGGACTTTTCAACGGAATAACATGTTTAGTAACATAAATTTCACCATAAAGCCTGTTTCGGTCAGGAGTCATCCCTTTGATAATAGGCTACTTGCTTATTTTTCGAAATTCCAAATTCTAAAATCGAAAATCGAAAATTTTCAGGTCGGTCGGATCATTTTAAATAATTTCTATTTTTGAAGTAATTGAAAAAAAGGTTTTCCAAACAACCGGATAATTTTATTTAAATCTTTTATCATGAAAGTATACCAAACCAGTGAAATCAGAAACATTACGGTGCTCGGAAATTCGGGCGCTGGGAAAACCACCCTTGTAGAAGCCATGCTCTTCGAGGGTGGAATTATCAACCGCAGAGGCGATGTCAAAAGCAAGAATACGGCATCAGATTACAACCTCGTCGAGCAAGAGTATGGCAACTCTGTTCATGAAACAGTGCTTTACACCGAATTTGAAGGATGCAAGATCAACATCATCGACACGCCGGGGATGGATGATTTCGTCGGAGGCGTAATTCCTGCATTAAGTGTGGCCGCGACAGGCTTATTGGTTTTCAACGCGGTCAACGGCGTAGAGGTTGGGACAGAAATAGCCAACCGCAACGCAGAAAAATTTCACAAACCGTTGATTTTTGTCATCAATCACCTTGATCACGAAAACAGCAACTGGGAGAATACGATGGAGATGGCCAAAACCACCTTCGGCAACAAACTGGCCATCGTACAATATCCCGTCAATCCAGGACTGGGATACAACAAAGCAATCGACGTACTGAAGATGAAAATGCTTCAGTGGGGTCCGCAAGGCGGGAAACCGGAGATGCTGGAAATTCCTGCTTCTGAGATGGACAAAGCCGAAGAATACCACAACCTGTTGGTAGAAATGGCTGCCGAAAATGACGAGGCTTTGATGGAACTCTTCTTCGAACAGGGCTCCCTGAATGAAGATGAGATGAAAAAAGGACTGAAGCTCGGAATGCTTTCCAGAGGCTTGTATCCTGTATTCTGCACATGTGCCGCCAAGGACATGGGCATACGCCGCTTGATGGACTTTATCGTCAATGTAGCTCCCGACCCGGGAGAACTCGCATCTGTTGAAACCGTTGACGGGAAAATGATTCCGATCAGCGTCAATGGACCAACCTCAATTTTTGTTTTCAAAACCTCTCTCGAACAACACGTTGGAGAAGTAACTTATTTCAAAGTAATTTCCGGAACATTGAAGGAAGGAATGGATTTGACCAACATGGCCAAAAATTCCAAGGAAAGAATCTCCCAGATTTTTGCCGTAGCCGGAAAAACCAGAACCAAAGTACCTGAAATGGTAGCCGGAGATATCGGCGCGACAGTTAAACTGAAAGATGTCAAATACAACCAGACTCTTTGCGACAAAGACGCTGAAATCGAATTTCCACCTATTCCGTTCCCTGCTCCAAGATATACGACAGCCGTCAAGGCACTCAACGAGTCGGACGAGGAAAAAATGGGCGAATACCTCCATCGTTTGCACGAAGAGGATCCTACCTATATCATTGAATATTCCAAAGAGTTAAAACAAATCCTCATCCACGGACAGGGCGAATACCACATCAATACTTTGAAATGGTATTTTGACAATGTCTTTAAGATTGATATCCAGTTTTTAAATCCAAAAATCCCCTACCGGGAAACCATCACCAAAGTTGCGCAGGCCGACTATCGTCACCGCAAGCAGAGCGGTGGATCAGGTCAGTTCGGGGAGGTTCACATGGTGATCGAGCCTTTCGAAGAAGGTATGCCCGCTCCCACCATGTTTGTGGTAGACGGCAAGGAGATGAAAGTAAGTCTTCGCGGAACGGAAGTCACAGAACTCCCATGGGGCGGCAAACTGGTCTTCTGCAACTGTATCGTTGGCGGGTCTATTGATGCCCGTTTCCATCCGGCCATCCTGAAAGGGATCATGGAAAAAATGGAAGAAGGTCCGCTCACAGGCTCGTATGCCCGTGATATCCGTGTTTCCATTTATGAAGGCAAGATGCACCCTGTCGACTCCAATGAAATCTCGTTCCGTCTGGCAGGAAGAAATGCATTCAGTCAGGCATTCAAGAAGGCAGGCGCCAAAATTCTGGAGCCTATTTACGATGTGGAGGTCCTGGTACCCGGCGATCGCATGGGTGACGTGATGGGTGACCTGCAGAACCGTCGTGCGCTGATCATGGGTATGAGTTCCGAAAAAGGGTTCGAAAAAATCGTTGCCAAAGTTCCGCTGAAGGAGATGAACAAATATTCTACCACCTTAAGCTCTGTCACTCAGGGACGCGCAATGTTCAAAATGAAATTTGCCAGTTACGAAAAAGTACCTGCCGAGGTTCAGGATGAACTGCTCAAAACCTATGCAGCTACGCAAACGGAAGAATAGTACTACAATTTACTCCATTTTATTTAAAGCACTCTTTCTTTCCGGGAAGAGTGCTTTTTTATTACCTTTAGGGTTAACTATAAATAAAGGATAAAAGCTCTAAAGAAGGCAAAAGGCAAAAGGCAAAAGTGTAGTATGCTATAATCATTCGATACTTTTCATTTTCCATTTTTCATTTTCCACTTTCCACTCATCTCTAATCCATACTCTCATGAAAATCAAATTTATTGGTGCGGCCCGCGAAGTCACAGGTAGTAAACACCTGATCACAATGGACAATGGGAAAAAAATTCTGCTGGATTGCGGTATGTTTCAAGGCAAAGGGATGGAAACGGACTCATCCAACCGCAACCTCGGTTTTGATCCCAAAGAGATTGACCATATCATCCTGACCCATGCCCACATCGACCACTCAGGATTGATTCCGTTTGTGTATAAACTCGGATTCAGGGGATCCGTCATTTGCACCAATGCCACCCGCGACTTGTGCGCCATTATGCTGGCAGATAGCGGCCACATCCAGGAACTCGACGTAAAATGGTACAACAAGAAGCAGTTAAAACTCGGATTGGAGCAAATCGAACCAATTTATACCACCGAACATGCAAAAATGTGCATGGAGTTGTTCATTGGTGTCGCCTACAACCGCAAATTTTACATTGACGAGAACATAAAAGTGCGTTTTACCAACAACGGTCACGTACTTGGAGCGGGTACCGCCTTTCTGGAAATCACAGAAAACGGAGAAACAAAGCGATTGGCCTACACGGGAGATGTTGGACGGCCCACCAGCAGGGTCTTGAAAGCTCCGGAAGCATTCCGGCAATGTGATTATCTCATTACAGAGTCGACTTACGGAAACCGGCTTCACAAGCAGATTACCCATGCGGAGGAAGATTTACTGAAGGTTGTGACAGATACCTGCGTCAGGAAAAAAGGAAAGCTTATTATCCCCTCCTTTGCCATCGGAAGAACACAGGACATCGTCTTTACCCTCAACAATTTTTACAATGCAGGATTGTTGCCAAAGATTCAGATTTATGTGGACAGTCCGCTGGCAGTAAATGCTACCGCCATTTTCAGGGTGCATTCCGAATGTTTCAACGAAGAGGTCATGAAGGTAATAGAGACCGACGATGATCCTTTCGGCTTCAATTCTCTTCATTACATCACCTCCACCAACGATTCCAAAAAACTGAACACTTTCAAGAAACCATGCATCATCATCTCTGCATCGGGCATGATGGAGGCCGGCCGGATCAAACACCATCTGGCCAACAACATTTCCAATCCGGCAAACACCATCCTGGTTGTTGGATATTGTGCCCCCCGCACCCTGGGCGCCAAATTGATGAACGGAGAAAAGACAGTTTCCATTTTCGGCAACAAATACAGTGTGAATGCAGAAATTGCAAGGATTGAGGCCTTCAGCGGCCATGGCGACTACAGCGAGTTGATGTCATTTCTGAGTTGCCAGGATCCTGCTTCCATCAAAAAAGTCTTTTTGGTTCACGGGGATTATGAAACGCAGCTTTTTTACAAGGGCCAGCTTGAAACAGCCGGTTTCACCAATATTGAGATACCGGAGGCCATGAGCGAGGTTGTACTTTAAAATCAGACAACTCGAAATTAATCTCGGATAACCCGGCAAAACAACCTTTTATGGCCTCTTTTGCCGGGTTATTTTATTGTCAGGTCGACACGACAAAAACCAACCGGCAATCGTATGAATTCAACATATATAATATCAATCAGAACAAAAAGCTGAATGTCACACTGTCATCATAATTTTGCTTTGCAATATATATTTCTTGTTTATTGATGTTTATTTATTGTATTACAATAAATAATGATTATATTTGTGATCTAATTCAAACATCGCAATATGTCAACAAAAACAGATTACCTGCTTAAAGCGCTTCATGTAGTTTCATGGATCCTGTTCATTGGGATCTGCATCGAAGCAGGAGGATTCATATCCAATACATTCTTCACGCTAATACTCAGTCCAACAGGTGCGCGTAAATTTTGGATGGAGGTGAATTTGTCTGATTTGTATCTCTACAATCAAAGTTATTTCGTCACAGTGACTTCTTTGATGATCATTGTAGCCGTGATGAGAGCCATCCTATTTTACTTTATTGTTAAAATTTTTCACGATAAAAAATTAAATCTGTCACAACCATTCAATGAAACAATGAGACAATTTATTTTAAGGATAGCTTATTTGGCTTTGGGAATTGGCCTGTTTTCTTTTTGGGGTGCAAAATTTACGGAAAAATTAGTGAGTCAAGGAGTTAAAATACCTGAAATACAATACTTAAGATTAGGTGGAGCAGATGTTTGGCTATTTATGGGCATCACACTTTTGGTCATTGCCCTTATGTTCAAAAAAGGAATCGAGATTCAAGACGAAAACGACCTAACTGTTTAAGCCATGCCAATCATCGTAAACCTTGATGTAATGATGGCGAAACGGAAAATGTCGTTGAATGAACTTTCCGAAAAAGTAGACATCACCCTCTCCAATCTTTCCATTCTAAAAACCGGAAAAGCAAAGGCAATCCGGTTTAACACGCTGAAAGCTATCTGTCATGCATTAGACTGTCAGCCCGGAGACATTCTGGAATACAGAGAAATTGAAATAAAGCATTGAACCGCTGACAGCGGGTTCTTCTCTTCTGTAAAATTACACTGTGAATTGTTCCTTTCGAATTGTAATTCTTTGCCGGATTTCGTCGTACAAAAAGATTGTACTGATATTTTTTATTCGCAAGGATCATCTTTATTATCATTTTCTAATTGGGAGATTTGGGACGGCATTCCAATGAAAATCAAACCCATTGAAATAAGAAAATCCGGACACCGCAACGGTGAATTTCAATTAACGGATGAAGAATAAATTTTGAAGGATGATGATATCCATCGCAATTCAAATAATACACGATAGAAATGGAAAATAAAAAGGAGTTGACACAAGAACAACAGAAGGAACTGATGAAGACCTTACAAAGCCGATTTGAGAAAAACCTGAGCCGCCATCAAGGTATGGATTGGGCTGCCATACAAGCAAAGCTGGAAGCCAGTCCTGACAAACTCCGGTCGCTCAATGAAATGGAAATAACAGGCGGGGAACCGGATGTCGCAGCTCATGATGAAGCAACCGGTGAATACATTTTCTATGATTGCTCTCCGGAAAGCCCGAAAGGACGAAGGAGTATTTGCTACGACCGCGCCGGGCTGGAATCAAGAAAAGAGTATAAGCCTGAAAATACTGCGATGGATATGGCAGCTGCCATGGGCATCGAAATTCTTTCGGAAGAACAATACCGGGAGTTGCAGAAACTTGCTATTTTCGATACAAAAACATCAAGCTGGGTGAAAACGCCTGCGGAGATCAGAAAACTTGGTGGTGCTCTCTTTTGTGATCGTCGCTACAACCATGTCTTCGTTTATCACAATGGTGCCGACTCCTATTATGCCGTTAGGGGGTTTAGAGGGTCTCTGCGGGTCTAAGTTTTGAACGGTCATCTGAATTCCTTTGGAGAACAGATCGTCCGGGAAATAATATGCCGAATGAATCATCAAAGTCCAATCACCAAAATCCTAAAATTATGGAGATATCTTTCAGGCAAACAAGAGAAAAGGAGTGGAAGGAGACAGAGAACTTAACAAGAGAAGCATTCTGGGATGTTTATAAACCTGGTTGCGATGAACATTTAGTTCTTCATCTGATTAGAAAGCGCAATTGTTACATTGAGGCGCTCGATTTAGTCGCAGTTGACGGGAAAATAATTATCGGCCATATCATTTGCACAAAGGCCAAAGTGGTTGATTCAATGAACAGTGAGCATCCGGTATTGTGCGCCGGCCCATTTTCGATCATGAAAGAATACCAGGGAAAAGGCCATGGTGCCAGGCTGATGGAATATTGTATTGCAAAGGCAAAGGAATTAGGTCATGATGCCATGATTCTTTTCGGGAACCCGGACTATTATCATCGCTTTGGATTTCGGAATGCAGCTGAATTTGGCATTACCACCAAAGAGGGACTGAATTTTGATCCATTTATGGCTTTGGGGCTGCTAAATGCAAGTCTATCCGGAATAACAGGCAAGTTTTATGAAGATGAATCATTTTCAGTTGACGGAGCTGAACTGGAAGATTTTGAAAAGCAATACCCTTTCAAGGAAAAGCATGTAACCTCCACTCAACTAAAGCTATAGCGGAAATAACCTCCGAATAGTCTGATAGAGATTCTCCGCAGTTAATGACGACCGGTGCCAGATTTTATCTTGTTCCGGATCTCCAGCGATTCGTCAGAATATAAAAACTCGCGAGTCGACTCCGGTAGAAATTCGACTACATCATCCAGCTGATCCGCTTTGATCGCCTGACGAATATTGGAGGCGCTGATAAAAATTGGAAGTTTGGAAGAACCCGGGGTGGCCAGCTTTCGCATGACCTCGATGATTTCCACACCCGTTGCAGGAAGGATTTTCTTCATGGCCCGGTTGTAGGCGGCAGTGGTTACACAATATTTTTCTGTTCCAACATATCTTTTTTTAATCCCCAGGACCGGCACCACGTACCTGGCAAAGATCTGGACATCCAATTCCGCTTGCTTTTCCATGACATCGCTGATGGTTTCATTTTTGAGGAAATAGGCAGGAAAGATGGATCCGGAAACGATGTACATGCCTCCCCGCACCATGACCACATTATTCAGATGGGCAATCCCCTTTCTGATCAAATCCCACCTGACTTTGAAGGGAAACGCCGAGAGGTCCTCTTCAACCACAAAAAGGTACAGAAGTTCATTTTCTGAGGCTGCCTTTTCAATCAGGTATTTGTGCCCATTGGTAAAAGGATTGCAATTAACTACAATGGCAGCAACAGCGGTAGTTTCAGTCGGGCGAATCAGGGTTTGAAGGTAATCCTGGTAAGTTAGAATCGATTCAAAACCAAATTCGAGGATGGAAAATAGCGGAGGAGCCGAGGCAATTTCTGAAAAACCCAATCCTCCGAACCGGACTGAGTTCTCCGGTCGAGTAAAAACGAATGTATGCTTGTAAATCTTTAACAGCTTCTCGGTCATGTAGGTAACGATCAGCGCAAAAGCGGTCGTATCGCGGTATTTGGGGTCGACAGCCACATATTTCAGGATCCTGCCCTGATGCGAACCTGTCCCGACAAGTTCACCCTTCAGGTTATAAACGATCATGGTGCATTCAACCTCCGACGGGTCGAACTCAAAGCCCAGGTCCGCGAGAAAGCCTTTCACCAGTTTTACATCGAACGGGTTGTCCAGGTCAAGGGTCTCCTGCCGGAAATCTGTATCTTCAAAAGTCATTGATTTGGGATAAAAGGGTCAGATTTTTACTTTGATCTTGATGGATAAGGGTGTTGACAAATATAGTGACTGCAAGCAAATCAGCTGATCCACCGGGCGAAATATTCTCTCTTTTGCAAAATTCCGTTACTTCTGTATAGTTCTCTGTATTGAAATTTTCCAATGCATTCCTGCAAAGAACCTGAAATGCGGTTAAAACATCCGGACCTCGCCTGTAAAGGATGTTGGTATCATGGTTGTTGGATGAGATGGCAAGCAGGCATTTGATCAGCGCATCTTCTCCGGGTACTTTGAATGCCATTAATTGGGGCAGACCAAAATCAAATACCATCGGAAAACCATTTTCTGCTTCTCCCCTTGCCCCGCTGAATCCGTATCTCCGGAATATTTTTTCTCCATGTGTTGTTTCTGAACCATCCGGGAAGTGAAGTTCATTTTTTACCAGGTCTTTGCAAATATCCCTGATTATATCCCTGAACAATTCCGTGTCGAACTGATCACTTTGACGGTATAGCTTTCCGCAGGCAAAGAGGGACAATCCCATCAGGAATATAAGGCCTTTATGGGTATTGATATTTTTCGTTGAATCGTACATGTCAGATTCCATGCGCAATCCGATGTTCCTGATGACAGGCAGCGCACGGATGATATCATTCCCGTTAAAGGTAAAACCTGCACGCACCAGCTCCTCAAACCAACCCGAAATGGCAGCGGATGAGGCTAAAAATGTTTGATAATCCATATCGGCATGACTGCCGTTGCTGAATTTATCTACGAGTCCGGGTTTCGGAGAAAGTGAAATTTCTTCAAGAAGGGCCTTCAGCCCAAGGGATGAAATCTGTTTCACAAGTCCGTTTTCCCGTTGCTGACTACAATATTCAACCATTCTGCGGAACATCAATGAACGCACTTGCTCATCATCGTGAGACCCCAGACGTCTGCATTCGATGGCGGGTTTTTCGCGGCAAAAGAAGCAGGGCTTTGATTTGCCGGAAGATAGTGTATTCCCTTGTGCATCATTCAGGTCCACATCAATAAAACGGCCAAGTGGATGATTCTCCTCGAAATCTTCGCACAATAATTTAATCTCATCATTGCTTTTCCCTTTCCCGGTACAAGGCGATAAATAAAAATCACCGGCATCATCCGCCCTGCAGATTGAGTCATTATCCTGGAGGGCGATTGTATTTGCCCGCAGAAAATATTTCAGGTCCATCAGCACATGGCTGAAAAACAGCTGCACGACGGTGTTGCTTTTGGGGAAACCGGGAACATTGAGGCTCAGGCTCAGGCATGACCAACCGTTGTCTGCCATTTCCCTTTTCAGGAATGCCCTTTGGTCGCGTGCAGCTAATATGGATTCGAGTGGTTCGATGGTGGTCCTCCTGATTTATTTTGTACTCAATTTTTCTTTTTCAGGCAAATTGCTACTTTTTTTTTCCGCATTTTACATGATTCGTTCCTGCCGTCCGATTCCGGGATGCAGGTTTTTTATTAACTTTTATACCCGGACGGTGGTCTCTGGGTTCCCCCGGTTGAAACCGGGGGTTATGTACAGGAAACCC
>SESB01002235.1_pt1 | contig 11586 bp, 10 predicted proteins | sample 3171441 | NCBI WGS metagenome assembly SESB01 (sample SAMN06051867, study PRJNA518727) | freshwater metagenome | biome: subpolar coniferous forest; feature: holomictic lake; material: water; isolation source: holomictic Lake 227, 6 m depth | place: Canada: near Kenora, Ontario | collected...
CAAACTCACGGGGCTCAATGTCGCCTCCGATCTGGGTGACCTGAGTTTCGATCCGAACGCCATTCACCGCCTGGCCTTGTCGATCTCAGGCAATGTGCCGGGCACCGGAACCAATACCGCAGACGAGGTGCAGGTTGTGCCGGCAGTGACTTTGAGTAAACCGAACAATGCAATATTCGACTTCATTCCCGCATCCGGCAAAGCACTGGCAGTGTCAGACCCGGGGCAGCGCCTGATCGTCGATCAGATCAGCTGCAATGAGTGTCACGGCAAGCTCGGTGGCATTCCAGGCACCGAGAGCGCGGCCTTTCATGGCGGCAGTCGTTACGACCCGCGTTTCTGCGTCGTGTGCCACACCGACCAGCGCAAGTTCGGTCAGGCACGCGTCACTTCAACGAACAACGTCTTTCCAGCCGGTCTTACCTACGTTGCCGACGGCGTCACCATCGGTGATTTTCCGGTGTTGATCCATCGGATCCACAAGGGCAATCTTCTGGTCAAGCAGGGGTACAACTTCGCCAACGTCTTGCTCAATGAAACCAAGTTCCCGCAAGACATCCGCAACTGCAGCAAGTGCCATGACAACACGGCACCCAAGCTGGCGCCACAGGCCGCAAACTTCAAGAATGTTCCGAGTCGCCTGGCCTGTGGCGCCTGCCATGACGGCATCGACTTTGCGACCGGCAAAGGGGTGACCAACGCCGCTGCGAATCAGGCCAAGATTGATGGCGCCAGCCCGAGCGCGAGCGGTCACATCGGCGGCATTCAGACGGACGACCAAAAGTGCGCTTTGTGCCACGATGCAGTTTCTATCGAGTCGGTCTATCACCTGCCGATCACGCCGCCCAATCCGGCCAACATTCTTGTCGCGGGTGGAACCAACAACAATACCAACGCCGCCTGGATTGCATCGAAGGTGAGCAATTTGCCGGTGGGCGCGATCAAGGTGACTTACGACATTCTCAGCGCCTCACGCAATGCCAGCAAGCAGCCGGTCATCGTATTCAGGATGCTCCAGAATGGCGTTGCCGTGCCGTTCAATACCTTCAGCGCTACCGGCAAGACTGAGATGTGGGATAACTTCATGGGCTCGCCCAGCGCCTACTTTGTTTTTGCAGTTCCACAGGACGGCATCACGGCGCCGGCTGACTTCAACGCCTCGGCTTCTGGCTATCTCAGAAGCATCTGGAATGGCAGTGCCACCGGCACCGCCAAGGGCACGCTGACCGGCCCGGATGCAAACGGCTACTACACCGCCACGCTGACCGGCGTCACCGTTCCGGATAACGCCGTCATGCTGACAGGTGGCATTGGCTATACCTACGGGCTGCAGACCACCATGCCGCTGACGCAGATCAATCTGGTAGATAAATCGCTGTTCGACCCGACCCGGCAAAACCGATTCGCCGTGGCGGCCGCAACCAATACGGGGTTGACGGCGGGCATGCCGAACAAGACCGGCGGCCTGATCGTCATCGCGCCCGATCTGCAAAAGGTGGCAACCGGTTACAGCGCGCGCCGAGCCATTGTGGACGACAGGCGGTGTAATTCCTGCCATGAGGAACTCGGCGCGTTCACAACCGAGTCGTTCCACGCCGGTCAGCGCAACGACGGTACGACTTGTTCGTGGTGTCACAACCCGAACCGGGCGAGCAGCGGCTGGTCGGCGGACTCAACCTCCTTCGTCCATGCGATCCACGCGGCTGACAAACGCGACGTACCCTTCACCTGGCATGCCTCATCCACCAGTGAATCGTTTGCCGACGTTGGCTATCCCGGCGTCCTGAGCAAATGCGAGACCTGCCACTTGCCCGGCACCTATGACTTCAGCGCCACTGCATCGGCGGCAGCGGCCGATGCGCGCCTTTATCGGACGGTTGCCACCGGGAAATTCAATGGTACGGTTGCCGGTTCGCTCGCTGCGTTCTCAATTTCGCCGTACGTGACAGCGGACAACGTGACCGACTATGGCGCGGGTTTCAGCTTCAATGCGGGCACCGGCGCGACAATTGCCGCCGCCGCCAGTACACTCGTGCACTCACCAACGACTGCGGTGTGCTTTGCTTGCCATGACAGCCAGCAAGCCGTGGCGCATATGCGTTTGAGCGGAGGCTCAATCTATGCGACACGCGCTACTGCGCTGGCTTCGGCCGAGACTTGTTTGGTGTGCCATGGGCCAGGCAAGGTAGCCGATATCAAGGTGATGCATGCGAAATAGCGTGCCGGTCGGCGTGCGCCGGCCGAACATCTTTTCGGTCAAACGTAACTGAGGCGTTGATGTGAATGTAAAAAGACTTGAAGGAGCCCTGCTTGACTTTTGGGTGGCGAAGTCAGCGGGTCTCAAACTCATGGCTGAGCCGCCGCAAGCGGGATCACAACATGATCCGGAAAGTGACAGCTGGCATCCCGATACCTTCCACCCGGCGACCAATTGGTCGCATGCCGGACCGATTGTGGCCAATGAGTGGTTTGTGATCGAAGACATGCTGAACGAATGGTTTGGCCCTGAATGGCCGGGTGCCAACATGATGATTCACTTTCCTCTGACGTGGTTCATGCGAGCCTATGTGGGCTCACAGTTTGGCGATGAGGTGGAAGATATCGTTTCTGTGCAGGGCGCATGGTCGATCAGCCCGGGCAATCTGATCCAAATCGAACCGAAGAACCTGTGAGGTTTGCGCCTGTCTGGACCTGAATGGGTTGCCGCAGCGGCGACGACGGAAGTGGTGACACTGAAGTAGTTTTGACAAAATCCCGGGCGAGACACAAAATACACGGCAACCTGGAAACCATCGTCGTGGCCGAAAAAACATCCATGCGCAACCGACCGCAGTCGAGCTGAGCATGGCGACAGAACCTCAATTGATGCAGGGCAATCAGGCGATTGCCGAAGGCGCGCTCTATGCAGGCGCCAGGTTCTACGCCGGCTACCCCATCACGCCCTCGTCTGAAATCGCTGAAGAGTGTTCCGTCAGGCTGCCGCAGCTCGGCGGCGTGTTCATCCAGATGGAGGACGAGATCGCTTCGATCGCAGCCGTCGTCGGTGCATCGCTCGCCGGTGCCAAGGCGCTGACGGCCACCAGCGGGCCGGGCTTCTCGCTGATGCAGGAAAACCTGGGGCTGGCCATCATGGGTGAGGTGCCCTGCGTGATCGTCAATGTGCAGCGGGCCGGCCCCAGCACCGGGTTGGCGACGAAGCCGGCCCAGTCGGACATGATGCAGGTTCGCTGGGGCCGCCATGGCGACCAGACCCTGATTGCACTGTGCCCGGCCACGGTCAGTGAATGCTTTAGCCTGACAGTGAAGGCGTTCAATTTGGCGGAGCGCTTTCGCGTGCCGGTTGTCCTGATGCCCGATGAGATCATTGGCCACATGCGTGAGGGTGTGGTGCTGCCGCAAGCCGGTGAGCTTGAGGTCATCGAGCGCAAGGCGCCGACCGGCCCGCCCGCCAGTTATCTTCCGTTCGCCGCCGATGCCGACGGCATTGCCCCGCTGGCCGCTTATGGCAGCGACTATGTGTTTCACATCACCAGTTCCATGCACGGCAAGGACGGTTACAGCAACAACGACCCGGCCAACGCGGCGTGGCGGGTTCGGCAACTGCACGAGAAGCTCGAGCGCCATCGCGACGAGATCGTCCTGACCCAGTGTTTTGACACAGACGATATGGATGTGTTGCTGGTCACGTTCGGCGCCACCACCCGTGCCGGACGCGCTTGCGCGCTGCAGGCGCGCGAGCAGGGCATCAAGGCGGGCGTGCTGCAGTTGCAAACGATCTGGCCTTTCGCCGACAAAGAGGTCGCGGCTCTTGCCAGAAATGTGCGGATGGTGGTCGTGCCTGAGATGAACTACAGCGGCCAACTGGCCGGCGAAGTGCGAAAAGTCTTGGGCGCAGCGATGGACATCCGCAGTGTCAACCGGTTCAACGGAACCATCATCACGCCGCAGGACATCCTTGACGTCATCAGTCGCTCCGTTGCGGCGCAAAGGGAAATGCAGGACTGAGCATGTCACACGCCACCGGAATCAGCTACCTCAAAGACGGCGTATTGCCGCACATGTGGTGTGCGGGCTGCGGTATCGGGACCATGCTCGGCGCGCTGCTGCGAGCGTTCGAGGAACTTGGATTTTCCAAAACAGAAACGGTGGTCGTCACCGGCATCGGCTGCACCGGAAAACTTGACGATTACCTGGTGACCAATGCGCTGCACACCACGCACGGCCGCGCCCTGGCCTACGCGACCGGAATCAAGGCGTTCAACCCGCGTCTCAAGGTGGTTGTGATCATGGGGGATGGCGACGGTGTGACGATCGGCGGCAACCACTTCATCCACGCGGCCCGGCGCAACATCGACCTGACGGCAATCGTCCTCAATAACCTGAACTACGGCATGACGGGCGGCCAGGCCTCGGCCACAAGCCCGGGTGCCAGCGTGACGAGCACCACCCGCTACGGAAATCCTGAGCGCGATTTCGACATCTGTGCGCTGGCGCAGGCGGCCGGCGCCAACTACGTTGCGCGAACCACCACTTACCACGGCTGGGAGCTCAAGGAACTCATCAAGCAGGCGCTGACGAAGAAAGGCTTTTCGCTGGTCGAGGCCATGAGCCCATGCCCGACGCAATACGGGCGCCGCAATGAAATGAAAGAGACCAGCGCCATGTTGCACGCGTTGCGCGATCAGGCGATGCCGGTGGCGCACTGGCGCAGCCTGCCCGAGTCGCAGCGTGGGAATCGCTTTGCCACGGGCACGCTGGTGGATCGCACCGAGCCCGGCTTCAACGAGCGCTATGCCTTGGTCCAGGCGCGGGCCATCGCCGATGCGAGCGTCAAACCATGAAGCCAGGCGCCATGCATCGCGAAGTGATACTGGCGGGCTCGGGCGGTCAGGGGCTGGTGCTCTCGGCCATCCTGCTCGCCGAAGCGGCCATGCGCGAGGGCAAGTCGGTGGTGCAGACACAGTCGTACGGCATCGCCAGCCGTGGCGGCCTGTCGCTGGCCGAGGTGATCATCGACGACGCCGAGATCATCTTCCAGCAGGTTCGCCGCCCGGACTGCGTGCTGGCGCTGACCGAGGAGGCGATAAAAAAATTTGAGGCCTGGGCCGGCAAGGGCGTGCCCGTTTATTACGACAGCACGCTGGCCACGGCGCGGCACGGGCCGAATTTTCATGGCCATCCGTTTACGCAGATCGCGAGCGATCTCGGTAATGTCGGCAGCGTCAACATCCTGGCCCTGGGCGCGCTGGCGGCACACATGAACCTGGTCAAGAGGACGAGTTTGGAACAACTGCTCCGCCAGCGCTTCGCTGGCGCCGCCGGCGAACTCAACCTCAAGATGCTGGCGCTGGGCTTCGATCTGGGCGCCCCGGCACGCTCCGATGCCGTAGCAGCGGGAGCGCCAAAGTGAGTGGACTGCAGCAGGCCAAGACGGCGCCTTGCCAGGCGGCCTGTCCAGCGGGAGTTGACGTGCCGCGCTACGTGCGCCAGATCCGGGACGGCCGTTTTCTTGAGGCACTGGCGGTGGTGCGCGAGCGCATTCCGTTTCCGCTGGTCTGTGGTTACGCCTGCTTTCATCCCTGCGAGTCAAAGTGCGCGCGCCAGCAGCTTGACGCACCGGTGGCGATCCGCATGCTCAAACGCGTGGTGGCCGAGCAGGGGCAGCACGACGCAGTCCCGCTTGCGCGGTTGGCCGCCACGGGCCGCAAGGCGGCCGTCATTGGCGCCGGGCCCTGCGGTCTCACGGCCGCCTTTTACCTTGCGTTGCAAGGGCACGAGGTGACGGTGTTTGAGGCGCTGGAGCGCAGCGGTGGCATGTTGCGTTTCGGCATTCCGGCTTATCGCCTGCCAGAGGCGGTCATCGATGCCGACATCCGGGTGATAGAGCGCAGCGGCGTGAAGATCCAAACCGGCACGCGCGTGGCCTCGGCCGAAGCCCTGTTGCAGGATGGATTTGGCGCCGTGCTGATCGCCTCGGGAGCCTGGCGTTCGGTGAAGCTGGGCATACCCGGCGAGGATGCAGCGCATGTCGTCGATGGCCTGACGTTCCTCAAGCAGGTCAACACCGGGGCCGCACCGAAACCCGGTGCGCGCGTGGTCGTGATCGGCGGCGGCAACACGGCAATCGATGCCGCGCGTGCCAGCCGGCGCCTGGGCGCGCAAGTGACCCAGCTCTATCGCCGCAGCCGCCCGGAAATGCCCGCCGCTGAGGAGGAAATTGCCGATGCCATCGCCGAAGGCGTGCGCATTGAGTACCTTTGCGCACCGGTGCGTGTCAACCAGGGCGGCGTCACGTGTGTTCGCATGGCGCTTGGCGTTGCCGACGAAAGCGGCCGACCCCGGCCGCTGCCCGTTGCCGGCAGTGACTACACGATCAGCGCCGACACCGTGATCGTGGCCATCGGCCAGCAGGTGGAACTGCCCGCCTCGTCGGTCGTGCAGGAGACGAATCGAACGGCGCGCGTGGAGGCACAGACACTGGCAACTTCGGTCCATGGCATCTTTGCGGCAGGCGACGCCGTGCTGGGCCCGGCGTCGATCATCGACGCCATCGCGCAGGGCAGAACGGCTGCCAGCGCCATGGATCGTTTCCTTGGCGGCAGTGGCATCATTGACCGGCCCACGGACAGCGCAGTGGCGTCTGAAGTTGCGCCGGCCATGCCGCATGGAACACCGAGAAATGTCTGGCAGACCCTGCCGCTGGCGCAGCGGCAGGACGGCTTTGCGCTGGTGGAGCAGGCCTACGACAAGCAGACCGCGCGACACGAAGCCATGCGCTGCCTGTCGTGTGATCGAGTCGAATTCGACGTGGAAGTCAATCCGGTCGTGTGCAAGGACTGCGGCTACTGCCAGGAAGTGTGCGGGCTCGATGTCTTCGAACGCTCGGAAGAGTTCAATGCCAGCGGCTACCAGAGCGCCGTGGCGACCCGGGCTGAAAGATGCGTTGGCTGTTTGAACTGCCTCTACATCTGCCCCGATTTCGCGATCACGCTCACACAGCGCACAGCAGTTTGAGGCCGATTGATGGCCCCGGCGGTACTGAATTCACGGAGGCGTTGGCAGGTAGTTCTTGAGTAGCAGGTCATGCAGCCTGATATGGTTGGTGACCCAGTCACCGATCATCTGTAGTACATCGGCACGCTGGGGGTTGTGGTACATCAGTTCAAGGTTGAGCTCGGCGAACTGACAAATAATTTCTATGTGCGCCTCCAAGTGTTCCTGCACTTGGGCAATGGGCATGCCACAAGACCTGATGAACGCTTCTTCGGTGCGAAAGTGGGCAGGAAGCTCGATTCCCAGTCGGCACAGGACTGCGGTGAATTCGTTCGAATTCGGTGCTGCGCCCGGCATTGCCTTCAGGCGGCTTAGTAATTCAAACAGGCGATGGTGTTCGTTGTCGATAGACGCCACCCCAATCGGCAAGTGCGGATCAAGAGCCGCAGGCGGCTCTGCTTCATGGGTGTGTTGACTGTTTGAGGAGTCAGGCATGGCGTCTCACTTTGTTGAGGGCGTCCGGGCACCCCCCGAATTCCAGAAATGCATGAATCAATGCGGTCATGCGAGTGCTTGAGAGACAGGGCCCTGACCCTGAAATACCAAAGCCGGGCTTTCGACGATATTCTCACAGTGCAAAACTGCGTGCAACAAGGGTGAATCCCACATTAATAGTAGGGTAATTACAGTGCTGATCCAGCTAGAAGCCGTTCGTGGTGACCGGCACGTCTGGAGAAAGTTGTCGAACCGGATCGCAGCGTTGTTGACGGCCACGAATGCCCGCTTGCAGGCAAGCCAGTGTCAGGACTTCTGCGATCAGTCAGCGCCCGTTCATCACACTAGGGAAAACATTGATGACGACGAATCGCCGGAGGCGCAAAGTGGGCTTCTTTCGAGACCTGTAGGGAGAGCAGTCATGCGAATCGAAGGCAAATGCCACTGTAGCAACATCAGCTACGTATTTCACTGGCCGGGCGATGGAGGCGAGATACCGGTGAGGGCGTGCGGTTGCGACTTCTGCACCAAACATGGCGTATCCTGGACCTCTCATCGTGATTCTGAACTGATCGCCAAGATTGCTGACGCGTCTCTTGTCTCGAAATACAGATTTGGCACAGGCACCGCAGACTTCTACGTCTGTGCCCGCTGCGGAGCAGCGCCTTTCGTGACCTGCGCGATCGACGATCAGTTGTACGCCGTCGTCAACGCAAACACGTTCGAGGGCATCGACCGGGCCTCGTTGATCCGTGCAGCGACCAATTTCGACGGTGAGGGCACCGGGGAGCGTCTTGACCGCCGAAAACGCAGTTGGATTCCGAGTGTGAACATCTCAACCTAAAACTTGCACACATGAGAGGCGAGTCACTCGGGGGAGTTGAGATATGCAAAACCGTCCTGAAATCGAAAGTCGCAATCATCAGATTCGTGAAGAAGAACTGCACATTCCATATCGAAAAGTCTTCAGACTCATTGTCATCTCTTTGATACTTCAGGCAGCCGGAACTCTTGCTGCTGCTTCTTACATTGGCAAGACCAATACAGCGCAATTGCTTGATATCGGCACCATGCTTGCGATTGCCGTGTTCGTATGTGGGACGCTCATGTGGGGAAGGTTCCCAGGCGCAGAGGAGCCGTTTGTTGATAACATGGACAAAGATCGCTCACGCCATGGCTCGCGCGAAATGAGTGTCACCAATATGGTTCGCGGTGCTGTGCTCATGATCTCCAGCGTTCTGTACGTTTTGGGATGTATTGGTGTGAACTGGGTCGCTGGAATGATTGTGTAGCGATGGGATTGCATAAAGATTCAAACGTCCAGAGCTTCGATGGGTTATCTGAACTGCCGGTCAAATGATCAGCGAACAGACTGGCATCGAATTTCCACTGGAGCCGAGGGAGGACATGGAGAGACGCTATGAGCCAGACTTGTAAGCTACCCGCACCGTGATAGACCCGGCCACTCAATAGGTTTCGCATTCATGAGCAAATCCGGCAAGCACAACAGGCCTAAAACGCGCACCCACAAACTTGAGGGGCGAAAGATTACAGCGCACAGTTACGAGAGCGATCTTTTTCAAGATCTCTATCACTTGTGCTTGACAGCGCCGTGGCAGAGATTTTTTGCGTCAGCTGCGCTTGGATTCATCGCGCTCAATATCCTGTTTGCATTGCTTTACATGCTGGAGCCCGGCGGCATTGCCAATCTCGCACCGCAAAACTTTTTGGGTTACTTCTTCTTTAGCGTCGAGACTTTGGCGACCGTGGGCTACGGCGACATGCATCCGCAAAGCCTTTACAGTCATGGCATAGCGACCGCTGAGGTGTTTATTGGCATGGCCAGTGTCGCCGTGTTGACGGGTCTTATTTTTGCCAGATTTTCAAAACCCAGGTCGCGGATCTTGTTTTCCAACAACCTTGTCATCAGCAACTTCAACGGCCAGCCCACACTCATGTTGCGCTCCGCCAATGCGCGCCTCAACTTGATTGCCAATGCCACGGCCAAGATGCATGTGCTGATTCAAGAAGTGTCGCTGGAAGGCCAGAAGATACGTCGCGTTTACGATCTGGAACTGGCGCGCAGCGACCAGCCGATGTTCCTGCTAACCTGGTCCATCATGCACACCATCACCCCGGGCAGTCCACTGTATGGACTTTCGGCGCAGGACATGGCCGCGAAGGAACTGATCTTTTTGGTTCGCATCGTAGGTTTTGACGAGAGCATTGCCCAGGAGGTTCAAGTGCGAAAGAGCTATACCCACGAAGAAATATTGTGGGGACATCAGTTTGACGACGTGATGTACCCTGACCCCATCGACGGCAGCATCCACATCGACTATCTGCACTTCCACCGGACGCATCTCCAAAAGCAAGCGAGCGACAAGACATCAGTTGATTGAACAGCCTACCCCACCCGCGGCGCCCGTAGCGCGGCCGGCCGCAATGCGTTTCATCATGATCGCGGTGTTGATCGACATGATGGCGATCGGCCTGATGATCCCGGTGCTGCCGCATCTGGTGGGGCTGTTTACCCAATCCAAAAGCGACCAGGCGTTCTGGTTTGGCGCGGTTTCGTTTTCTTTCGGAATAGCCAACTTTTTTGGCTCGCCGATCCTCGGAGCACTGTCCGACCGCTTTGGTCGCCGCCCCGTTTTACTGATCGGGTTTTCGGGGCTTGCCTTCAACTTCTTCATGACGGCCGCGGCCACCAGTCTGTGGATGTTGGTCTGGGTGCGGCTCATTGGCGGTGCGATGCAGGCCAATATTGCCGTGGCCAATGCCTACGTCGCTGATATCACGGCACCCGAAGACCGCGCCAGGCGCTTTGGCCTGCTCGGTGCCATGATGGGCGTGGGTTTCATCCTTGGTCCGGCTTTGGGCGGAGTCTTGGGCGATATTGACCTGCGGCTGCCGTTTGTTGCTTCCGGGACAATGGCTGTCATCAACTGGATTTATGGCTATTTTGTGTTGCCCGAAAGCCTGCCGAGGCAGAGGCGCACACCGTTTGACTGGCGCAAGGCGAACCCTGTGTCGGCATTGCGCGGACTGTTCGACCTGCGTGGCGTCGGCCCACTGGTTGCCGTTATCGCTCTAAGCAACCTGGCGCAGTTCATGCTGCATTCGACCTGGGTTCTTTTTACGACCTTCAAGTTTGGTTGGGGACCGCATGAAACCGGTTTGTCGCTCATGGCGGTTGGTGCTGTCAACGTGCTGATGCAAGGCTTCTTGCTCAAACATGTGTTGAAGCGCATTTCTCCGCAAAGGCTGGCCGTGATCGGACTGGCTACCTCGGCCGTGGCCTTCTGCGCTTTCGGCCTGGCGCCCCAGAGTTGGATGGTGTTTGTCATCATCGTGTTGAACATGCCCTCGGCCGCCACCAGTACCACATTGCAAAGCATCGTGTCGGGCGCGGCCCCTGCCAGCATCCAGGGCCGAACACTGGGCGCCGTCTCGTCGCTCAACAGCATGGTGGCTGTGCTGGCACCTTTGGCTGGAGCAGGCTTGCTGGCGCTGGTATCGGATGCACCGGCAGGCGACCTTCGCTTGGGACTCCCCCTGTTTGCCGGAAGTCTGATTCAGATCACGGCACTGGTGCTGGCGATCTGGCACTTCTCTCAGCGCCGACCAGCGACATAAACCAATATGAAACCACCCCGCAGATTGCAATCCCTCATTGACGAGGGCCTGATCGACATGGTCGTGCGCCAACTCATGAGTGGCAAGGAAGCCACGGTCTTCGTCGTGCGCTGTGGCGATGAAACGCGTTGCGCCAAGATCTACAAGGAAGCCACGCAGCGCAGCTTTCGACAGGCCGTGGACTACACCGAAAACCGCAAAGTCAAGAATACGCGGCAAGCCCGTGCCATGGCGAAAGGAACCAGATTCGGGCGCCAGGCGCAGGAGGCTGCATGGCAAAGTGCCGAGGTAGACGCGCTCTATCGCTTGGCTGCGGCGGGCGTGCGTGTGCCGCAGCCCTTCAATTTCCACGATGGCGTACTGCTGATGGAACTGGTGGTGGACGCGCAGGGCGACGCGGCCCCGCGTCTGAACGATCTCGTCTTTACCCCGGAACAGGCCAAAGCCCACCATGCCACG
>SESB01002236.1_pt1 | contig 11586 bp, 8 predicted proteins | sample 3171441 | NCBI WGS metagenome assembly SESB01 (sample SAMN06051867, study PRJNA518727) | freshwater metagenome | biome: subpolar coniferous forest; feature: holomictic lake; material: water; isolation source: holomictic Lake 227, 6 m depth | place: Canada: near Kenora, Ontario | collected 2014-07-08...
GGTTTCCTGCGACACCGCGGCCATCACGGGTGCGATAAACAATTGATGGACGGAACAAATATCCAACTGGCGCACTAAGCGAATGCACTAATCGCGTAAATGGCCAAATAATAAATAGCGACATTGCAACGACTGCATGGACTCTAAATGCCATTGGACTTGCCATCATGAGTTCACCATTTGGCCGAAGGGTCAAAATAGATCGTGCCCACGGGCCAACAGTTTCGCGATAGTTATGTTCTTTACCGATGACTCCAGCGCTAGAGAGCGTTGCAGCGCTTCCGGCTAAAAGCGTTGAGACCAGAAAGACATACATTGTCTTATCGTTCTTTGTAGTTTGAGCAAAAACCATGGCAGTTGTTCGTCGGCGATAAATAAGAAGGGTTATTCCAACAAGGGTGGCAATGCCGGCAGCACCGCCCATCGTTACAGCGCCTAAGTGATAAGCCTCGTGGCTTAGCCCAAGGGAATCAGTAAAGCTTTGTGGGACAAGCAGGCCGACTACGTGACCACCAATGACGGCAAAGAGACCTAAGTGAAATAGCGGTCCCGCGATACTCAATAGTTTGCCCTCATAGATTTGAGAAGATCGTGTTGTCCAGTTGAACTTGTCGTATTTAAAACGCCAAATCAAACCAATGACGAAAGAAGAGATAGCGATATAGGGCATTACTGACCAAAGAAGAATATTCGTAGAACTCATCGCGTTACTCCCTCTAGTGAGAAATCTTTGCGGGCAGAAAATGGTTCAAGGGCGACGGCAACTGCACCACTTAAGCCCACAAACTCTTTCGGTGGTCCAGTGATCGCGAGAGCTTTAGCCCGAGCTTCAATCTCTGGTGTCATGGCCGGAAGTGACTCAACGACGGCATCTAAGACATCGGCATACATTGAACCGCTTTTATGTAGAGCATCCTTAATAAGAAGTATTGGTGCTTGGTGTTCACCAAGTAATAAGTCCCCCTCTTGCGGATTCTCCAGCGCTGCAAATTCAAGAACAACCGCTAAGTGATCTGGTAGTTCTTCGGGGCTGAGCAGAAGTCCGCATCGCTTATAGATTTCAATGAAGTAGACCAACGCCATGCCACGATTTCGTGTATCTCCATGCGTCCATGAGGTTAAAAACAGTGAGCATTTTCGTCGCATGTCGAAGATTTCAACGTAATGCTCTTGGAGTTTATTGAGTGGGATTTCGATGGCATTGGCAAGAAAGTTCAGTAATGGCGCGCGTAGTTTCGGTGCCAAAGTTGCAGCTAATTCAGCAAGCTCGCCATTGCGATCCATGAAGGACTGTTCCGGATATACAAGACATTGCGCAGCTATTGCGCGTGCAATCTCTTTACTCATTTCGTCTGCCTATCTTTCATAATATGAAAGTTTTCAATTGTGACCGGCACTGGGTTTCCAGATGCCTGACCAAAGGGACCAGAGTTCGGGCCAAGATCTACGCCATCTAATGAGCAACCAGAATTAGCTCCTAAACTCTCAAGATCTTTAGCCTGCTCAGCGTGGGCCGCCGGAATCACATATCGATCTTCATACTTAGCAATTGCTAGTAATCGATACATCTCATAGATGGATTCTTGATCCATTCCAACAGCTGCAGGGATTTCAGGTCGTGGTTCACGGCCTAAATTGATATCGCGCATATATGAACGCATTGCAGATAGTTTGCGAAGTGTGGATTCAACTAACGCAGTATCGCCTGCGGTAAAGAGCTCGGCTAGATAGGCAAGTGGAATTCGAAGCGCGTCAATTGCACCAAATAAGTTGCCGGCATCTTCACCATCGTGACCAGTTTCAGTGAGTACATCCACAATTGGTGAAAGTGGAGGTACATACCAAACCATTGGCATGGTGCGATATTCAGGGTGAAGAGGCAGTGCAATCTTGTACACCTTTGCCAACTTATAGACAGGTGAATTTTGAGCGGCAACTAACCAGTCTTCAGGAATTCCTTCGGCGCGTGCTGCCGCAAGAACGGCTGGATCATGTGGGTCCAACATGAGGTCTAACTGGGCTTGATATAAGTCTTTTTCATTCTCAGTTGCTGCCGCCTCTGCAACGCGATCAGCGTCATAGAGAAATAAACCTAAGTAGCGCAAACGACCAACACACGTCTCGGAACAGACCGTAGGAAGTCCGATCTCAAGACGCGGGTAACACATTGTGCACTTTTCGGCTTTACCAGTCTTATGGTTGAAGTAGACCTTCTTATATGGACAGGCCGAAACGCACATACGCCAACCTCGGCATTGTTGCTGATCAACTAAAACGATTCCATCCTCGGCGCGCTTGTACATCGCACCCGACGGACAGGCGGCAACACATGCTGGGTTTAAACAGTGTTCACAGATGCGTGGAAGATAAAACATAAATGTCTGCTCAAAAGCTAACTTCACTTTAGTAGTTACATCTTCGGCAAGCTTTTTTAAGATCGGATCTTTTTCAATATTTTCAGGTCCGCCACCTAAATCATCATCCCAGTTAGCTGACCACTCAATCTTCATTGGCTTGCCAGTTATAAGTGACTTGGGACGTGCAACTGGTGTCTGTTGTCCAAGTGGTGCGGTAATTAGATTGTCATACTCGTACGTCCAAGGCTCGTAGTAATCCTTGATATTGAGCATGCGGGGATTTGAAAAGATTGAGAGTAGACGACGAGCGCGGCTGCCTGCCTTTAAACGAAGTTTGCCTCGCGGAGTGCGAACCCATCCACCTTTAGCTTTAGCTTGATCCTCATAACCACGTGGATAACCCTGGCCTGGTCGGGTCTCGACGTTGTTAAACCATGCGTACTCAAGTCCGGTGCGATTAGTCCACGCCTGCTTGCACGTTACTGAACATGTATGACACCCGATACATTTATCGAGATTCATCACCATGCCCATTTGGGCCATGACCTTCATTAGTACTCCACATCTTGTGAACGTCGTCGGATAACAGTTATTTCATCGCGTTGATTACCGGTTGGTCCAAGGTAGTTAAATGCGAAGGTGAGTTGTGCATAGCCACCAATAAGGTGTGAAGGTTTAATCATTAAACGTGTTAGTGAGTTGTGAATTCCGCCACGCTTACCCGAAGTTTCAGCTAATGGAACATCGACAACACGATCCTTCGCGTGATACATAAATACAGTGCCAGCTGGCATGCGGTGCGAAATACATGCACGTGCGACTACTACACCGTTACGGTTGTAAGCCTCAATCCACTCGTTATCTTTAACACCGATAGTTTCGGCATCCTCGACACTCATCCAGATCTCTTGCCCACCACGTGATAGCGAGAGCATGAAGAGATTGTCTTGGTATTCGGAGTGAATCGACCATTTAGAGTGCGGAGTTAAGTATCGAACCGTGACCTCTTTTTCGATTCCATCGCCTTGATTTCCAAAGATGCGATGCATATTTAATGGAGGTCTAAATATCGGCATCTGTTCGCCAAGTTCGCTCATCCAGTCGTGATCGATGAAGAAGTGTTGGCGGCCAGTTAATGTGTGCCACGGTTTCAAGCGCTCAACATTAATTGCGAAAGCCGTGTAACGGCGGCCCCCATGTTCAGAGCCCGACCATTCTGGACTTGTAATAACTGGTACAGGTCGTGCTTGAGTGTCAGCGAAAGTAATCCGCTTTCCTTCATTATCTAGAGCTAAATCAGTTAATCGCTGGCCCGTTCGCTTTTCTAAAGCTCTGAAGCCCGCGACTGCGATTCGTCCATTAGTTGTGCCCGATAGCGCCAGAATTGTTTCGCAAGCATCTACATCGCGGGCAAGTGATGGACGACCTTCGGCAACGCCATGCGAAATTACCCCGTTTTTGTGGCGTAATAGTTCGATCTCTGGCAAGACGCTAACTGGAACACCCTTTGTATTAGTACCAAGCTGATCAAGAAGCGGACCAAGAGCTCCCATTTTTTCACCAATTTGAGTGTAGTTACGTTTTACAACAACTAACTTTGGCATTGTTACACCTGGAATCGGTTCTACATTTCCATCTTTCCAGTCTTCGACTATGCCACTTGGATTTGCCATCGCATCTGGCGTGTCATGTAATAGAGGAACAACGACGATATCTTCGCGCTCTTCCAAATGTCCCTTAGATTGTTCGGCAACTTGCCGGCCCAACATCTGGAAAATGTCGTAGTCAGTCTTTGTTTCCCAAGGAGGGTTTATCGCAGGAGTGAAAGCATGAATGAATGGGTGCATATCGGTGCTCGATAAATCATGCTTCTCATACCAAGTAGCTGCTGGTAGAAGAATGTCACCAAAGAGACCAGTGCTTGTCATTCTAAAATCGATTGAGACAAGTAAATCCAACTTGCCTTCTGGTGCCTCCTCTTGCCACTTCACATCACGGGGCCTTGAATCAGGGCCATTTTCTTCGGCACGCACCGAGTTATCGGTACCCAGTAAATGCTTCAGGAAATACTCATTGCCTTTGCTTGAAGAGCCGAGAATATTTGCGCGCCATACTGTTAGTACTCGTGGCCAGTTTTCTGGAGCATCTGGATCCTCTATCGCGAACTTTAGTTTTCCGCTTTTTAACTCATTCACAACGTGTGCGGCAGGCTCTACACCGAGTGCTCGAGCCTCATCGGCTAAATCCAAAGAGTTGCGATTAAGGGATGGATACGAAGGCATCCAACCCATTCGCGCTGACTTAGCCATCACATCAATGGCACTCATATCATCAAAGCGTTTTTCGCCGAGCGGTGTTGCAAGGAGTTCGGATTTCAATCCGTCATAGCGCCATTGATCCGTTGAAACATACCAAAAAGCAGTACCAATCATTTGCCGCGGTGGTCGTGCCCAATCTGCACCAAAGGCTAACTGCGCCCAACCGGTGACTGGGCGACATTTTTCTTGGCCAACGTAATGCGCCCAGCCGCCTCCATTGACACCTTGGCAACCAGTTAAAGTAACGAGGGCTAAAAATGTTCGATACATAGTGTCAGAGTGGAACCAATGATTAGTTCCAGCTCCGAGCAAAATCATCGATCGCCCCTCGGATTCATCGGCATTTTGTGCGAACTCGCGTGCAATACGAATTGCCTGTGCAGCAGGAACGTTTGTAATCTCCTCTTGCCAAGCTGGTGTGTAAGGAGTTGTGTCGGTGTAATCAGTTGGCCAATCACCTTCTAGGCCTTCGCGTCCGACTCCATATTGAGCAAGCATTAAGTCATAAACCGTTGTGACTCTCTTGCCAGCGATTTGAATCGTTGGAACTCCGCGATGAAGTACACCGCCACTCTCTGATTCTTTTTGTCCCATATCAAAACGTGGAAGCAGTATTGGTGCAGCAGTTGCATCGCTGCGACCATAAACTGATAGGACTGGGTCAACACCTTCAAGATCTAAGTTCCACTTACCCATCGAGTCATCGTTATAACGATGTCCGAGTGAGCCGTTAGGTATATACGTTTCTCCCGTCGCTGAATCCAGTACAACGGTCTTGAATTTTGAGCCCTCTGATGTGTCACCTAAATCTGATGCCACTATGAATTTATCTGGTACCCAAGCTCCATCTTTTTCGCGCAAAGAGACTAAGTATGGAAGGTCTGTGAACTTCTTTACATAATCCGTAAATCGTGGGACCTGCTTATCAACGAAAAACTCTTTCAAAATAACGTGGCCCATCGCCATACCGAGCGCGCCATCTGTACCTGGATGCGGTGCGACCCATTCATCGGCAAACTTAGTATTGTCAGCATAATCTGGGCTGATTGCAATTACTTTTTGTCCACGGTATCTCGCCTCTGTCATGAAGTGAGCATCAGGTGTGCGCGTCACAGGGACGTTCGAGCCCCACATAATTAAATAAGAGGCGTTGAACCAATCGGCAGACTCAGGCACATCGGTTTGATCTCCAAATACTTGAGGCGATGCAACGGGAAGATCGGCATACCAATCATAAAAGGAGAGCATTGATCCACCCATGAGTGAGATAAAACGTGCCCCCGCTGCATGTGATGCCATGGACATTGCAGGGATTGGAGAGAAACCAAAGACGCGATCTGGACCGTATTTCTTAATTGTATGAACATGTGCAGCTGCAATGATTTCAGAGATTTCTCCCCATTGTGCACGGACTAAGCCGCCTTTACCGCGCGCCTTTTGATACTTGGCACGTCGAATTGGATCATCCATTATGTCGGCCCATGCTAATACTGGATCACCGAGTCGTGACTTCGCTTCACGATACATATCGAGGAGAAGTCCGCGAACATACGGAAAACGAATTCGTGTTGGCGAATATGTATACCAAGAAAATGCAGCGCCGCGCGGACAACCACGTGGTTCATACTCTGGAGAATCAGGACCAACTGATGGGTAGTCAGTCTGTTGGGTTTCCCACGTAATAATTCCATCTTTAACATAAACTTTCCAAGAACATGAGCCTGTGCAGTTAACGCCGTGTGTTGATCGAACTACTTTGTCATGGCTCCAACGATCGCGATAAAAATCATCACCTTCACGCCCACCACTTTTTGTAATTGAGCGAAGGTCATCAGAAATAACTCCTCTGGAAAAATATCTTCCAAGCTTGACGAGTGACTCTTCAACATTTATTCCGGGCGCTTTATCGCTTTTCATGTGCTCAGTCTCTCTTGTCGAACCTTGCGTCAATATAGGTACAAAGACCCTATTTTCACGGGCCGTAATAGAGCACTGTTTGCTTAGTATTTGCACAGAAAATAAGGGGTATGTATGTCAACGCGTAATGGTTCAGGACGAGTGCTAGCACTTTCGACATTTGCATTTACTTTAATGTTTGCAGTGTGGTTGATGTTCGGAGTACTTGGAATTCCCATTCAAAAAGAGTTCGGCATCTCTGATTCGCAGTTAGCCTGGCTCTCTTCCGTTGCCATTCTCAATGGTTCAATCTGGCGATTATTTCTCGGTGTTCTCGCCGACCGTATTGGCGGTAAGAAAGTCACGGTTGCAATGCTGCTTGTAACGTCAATTCCTGCTTATTTGTTAGCGCACATGGAGCTGACCTACACCTGGTTACTCGTCCTAGCCTTCTTTGTTGGCTTTGCCGGAAACCTTTTCAGTGTGGGAATCGCTTGGAATTCGCACTGGTTTGATCACAGCCGAGCAGGATTTGCTCTCGGTGTCTTCGGTGCAGGAAATATTGGAGCATCAGCCACAAAATTTATTGGCCCTGCCGTTATCGCGAGCACAATAGGTGGTTCATACCTAGGCGGCATAATCCCCGGAGGTTGGCGATTTGTACCTGCACTGTATGCAGTACTACTTGTCTTAACGGCGATTGCGATTCAAGTATTCACACCTGCAGACTCTGAAAATCTTCAAACATCAAAACCTCTACGCCAAATGTTCACGCCCTTAAAGTATTTACAGGTATGGCGATTTAGTTTCTATTATGTAGTGGTCTTCGGTGCCTACGTCGCCCTTGCATCATGGATGCCAAAATACTATGTCTCTGTCTATGGTTTAAATCTCCATGATGCCGCACTTCTAACTGCGCTCTTTATTTTCCCAGCATCATTACTTCGTCCGCTTGGTGGCTATATCTCAGATCGAATCGGAGCTCGACGTTTAATGTATGCCACTTTCTTTACAATGTTAACGGCGCTCCTCTTTTTAGCTGCTCCCTTTGGCTACATTGTTTTGAATACTCCGGATGGCGCTAAAAATGTTCTGCCCTATCACTTAGGCGTCACGCCATTTACTGCCCTTCTCTTCATAGTGGGCTGTTCAATGGGAATCGGAAAAGCGGCAGTCTTCAAGCACATTCCTGAGTATTTTCCAAGCGATGTCGGCGCAGTTGGCGGTCTAGTTGGAACTTTAGGCGCACTCGGTGGCTTCTTGCTTCCACCGCTATTTGTCAGTGTGCGCGGCTGGACTGGACTTCCCCAATCAACTTTTATCGTTTTATTCTTATTAACTTTTGCCGCAACATTGTGGATGCACCTTGCGATTTTAAAGATGCTAAACCATGCAAGTCCCGAATTAAGAAAACAGATTGCTCATCGTCAACCTCAAATGAATGGAGCTTAAAATGTCTACTAAAGCAGTTAAATCATCGGAGTGGCTAGAGTCGTGGGATCCCAATATTGAAGGAAAGTGGGAGTCCAAGGTCGCTTGGAAAACACTTTGGGTAACAACGTACGCACTTACTTTGGGTTTTATGAGTTGGTTCCTCGTTTCAGCCCTTGCACCCAAGCTCAATAACATTGGCTTTGACCTCAGCAAAAAGGAGCTCTACTGGTTGGCTGCCATGCCAGGTCTTGCAGGTGGTGGGCTTCGCTTAATCTGGATGTTCCTGCCTCCAATTTTAGGAACGCGTAAATTAGTCACCTACTCAACTGCTCTACTTATCTTTCCACTCGTTGGCTGGTCATTTGCCGTCCGTTCACCATCAACTCCCTACTTTGCGCTTTTGATTCTCGCCTTTCTTTCTGGAATTGGGGGCGGAATCTTCTCGGGCTTCATGCCGAGCACCTCATATTTTTTCCCTAAATCTAAACAGGGATTAGCACTTGGCATTCAAGCAGGTGTTGGAAACTTCGGCGTCAGCATTATTCAGTTTATGACGCCACTACTAGTTGGGTCGGCAATGTTTGGTGCAACCCTGGGTGCCCCACAACACTTCGTAAATAAAGTTAAGGGAATCGATAAATCAGTCTGGTATCAAAATGCCGGTCTGGTGTGGGTCCCATTTGTAATTCTCTCAGTCCTCATCTCTTGGAAGTTTTTGAAATCCGTACCAGTAACTTCGCGCGGAGTTAAGGATCAGTTGGATATTTTCAATAATAAACACACGTGGCTGATGACCGTTCTTTATTTTATGACTTTTGGAACTTTTGCCGGATTTTCCGCACAGTTTGGTCTTCTAATTAAGAATCTCTTTGGTGAGTTCGCTAATGCTCCAGACCCTGTTAAGTTCGCATTCTTCGGACCCCTTGTTGGCTCTGCTGCACGAGTAATTAGCGGACCAATTGCCGATCGTATAGGTGGAGGAATTCTTACCTTCGTATCGGGAATCGGTATCGCAGTGTCAGCGATTTTCACATCTGGTCAGCTCTCCCCTTCAAGCAGTTCTGACTTTATGCGTTTCTTCTGGGGAATGATGGCAATTTTCTTCTTCGCCGGTGTTGGCAATGCAAGTACGTTTAAGCAGATGCCGATGATCTTTGAACCTCGGCAAGCCGGTGGCGTGCTTGGATGGACTGGCGCAATCGCCGCCTTCGGGCCATTCATCTTTGGTGTTCTTCTCTCAGTGATGGCACCTGCTGGCTTCTTCAAGGGCGTTGCACTCTTTGCGGTAGTTGGAACCGCCATTGCATGGTGGTTCTACGCCCGCAAAGACGCGGTCGCTAAAAGTTAAAGGCTAACTCGTTATTCCGGGTGATATTCGGCAGACTCCATCTATGGATGTCACCCGGCTTAGCGCGCTCTCTGATGCGGTTATGGATGTTGCAAAAGGTGAGGACTTAAAGACATCACTGAAACGGCTCATACAAAACGCGGTTCTCATCACTGACTGCACGTATGGAGCGCTCGGTTCCATTACTAGGGATGGAACTCTAGAAGATTTCACTTACGTTGGCATGAGCGATGAAACCGCCGATGAGATAGATACCTTCCCCGAAGGTAAAGGTCTTCTGGGCCACTTGCTTAAAGTTCCACACCCTCTGCGCGTCTCGGTAATAAAAGACCATCCCTCATCAGTTGGCTTTCCCAAGGGCCATCCTTCAATGTCGGGCTTTCTGGGAGTTCCGATCAGGATACGTGATGAGCTCTATGGAAGTATTTATTTAACGCAAAAGCGTAACGGCGAGGATTTTTCAGAAGAGGATGAGAAGCTAGTTGTGGTGCTGGCATCTGCTGCCGGTGTAGCAATCGATAGTTATCGTGGCCATATCGCCCAAAATCAAGTGGGTGTTCTTGCCGAACGCGAACGAATTGCTCGAGACTTACACGACTTAGTTATTCAAAGTTTATTTGCCAATGGGATGTCATTGCAATCCCTTAAAAGCGACCCTTCTATCTCACAAGATTCATTTTTAAAGATTCAAAAAACTATTGACGGTCTTGATGCGACCGTACAGCAAATCCGCACCACTATTTTTGCACTTCAGGAAGCTTTGCCGCTTAAAGATATTCGAACTCAAATAATGAGTGAGATTGGAGCATTAAATACGCTTGCCGGCTTTAAGATTTCTTACTCCTTTGTAGGCCCACTTGATACCGTGATTGGTGAAGATTTAGCTAGCCAGATCATTCCAGTTATTAGGGAGCTGGTTACAAACGCCATTCGCCATGCAGAGGCAACTTCTATCGATCTGGTCGTTATGGCAAACCAAACGTATTGCGAGATAAGAGTTGTTGATAATGGTAAGGGCTATGTTGAAAGTGAGCGAAAGAGTGGCCTGCTAAACCTTGAGCAGCGCGCCATGGCCAGAGGTGGAGAGTTTGAAATTATTAAAGATGCGGTAGCAGGTACTCGAACTATGTGGCGTGGAAGTCTCTAGCGCCTGCCCACACTTAATCGAACCGCCATTGCTGCAGCTTGCGTCCGGCGCTCTAGCCCTAATTTTCTAAGAAGCGAGGAAACATAATTCTTTACTGTCTTTTCGGCCAGAAACATATTTTTTGCTATCTCTCGGTTGGTCATTCCTTCACCGATGAACTCTAAAACACGCTGCTCTTGATCGGTTAACTCATAAATCTCACTCGCTGGGTTTCTATTTTCACGTAGCCGATTGGTAACTGAAGATATTAACTTCGTATCTAGAAAACTCTCACCCGATGCTACTTTACGAATAGAGGCAAGTAGTTCGAGGTTCTTAATATCTTTAATTAAGTAGCCTGAAGCACCTCCAAGAACGGCGCCAAGAAGGGCTTCATCATCTTGAAATGAAGTGAGCATCAAGACCTTTAACTCGGGCTTGAGACTGATTAGCTCTCGGCATAGTTCAATCCCATTTCCATCGGGTAAACGCACATCTAAAACCGCGACATCGGCATCCAAAGCTGCAAAATTAATTACCGCTTCTTCACAATTTGCCGCACTTCCGACCACCGTCAGATCCTCTTCTGCATCAATGAGATCTATCAAGCCCTTTCGGACAAGTTCATGATCATCGACGACGAAGACTTTTGTCTGCACTGAAATCCTTTATCTAGTTTCGTATCAACTCAATATGCCACTTATCTGGACCTTCGTCTAGAAAGTTGACTGAGAAATTTCCTGGGTGTTTCTTCTCAATTTGAGCTAGCAAAGGAATCGGCTTATGAGGTGCCACAAGCACCATTCCTTGCCCGGATTTAAGTGATTCAAGGGCTCCGAATATCGCTGGGTGGCGAATTTCATGCGGAATCAATGTGGCATCGAGTTCAGGGAAAGCCGTTGAACTCTCCTCGCCGCAACGGCATGAGTGAGAACCTGAATTTTCCGGGGCTTTAGTTATTTCAATAATTTCCATGGATGCATTCTATCCATCGAAAAATACCGTCTAAACGATTATCCCTTCGGTAGCCGAGAGCAACCCCTCAAACACTTTGATTATGCACCAGTTTTAACTGGTGAATTCTCAAGGAGTACCCATTCCTCATCA
>SESB01002239.1_pt1 | contig 11571 bp, 7 predicted proteins | sample 3171441 | NCBI WGS metagenome assembly SESB01 (sample SAMN06051867, study PRJNA518727) | freshwater metagenome | biome: subpolar coniferous forest; feature: holomictic lake; material: water; isolation source: holomictic Lake 227, 6 m depth | place: Canada: near Kenora, Ontario | collected 2014-07-08...
CAGAATGCGCTTGGCGGGCTCCTGCCCGATCACATAATTGTCAAGATTGGCCTTGATCTCGGCTGGCGTAGGCAGTTCCGCGGCGGCGCTGCCGGGCTCGGTGGTCGCCGGCAACTCATCGCGAATAATCTCGTTACACAGTTCGATGCATTCGTCGCAGACGAAAACCGACGGCCCCGCGATCAACTTCTTGACTTCGTGCTGGCTCTTGCCGCAAAAAGAACAATACAGCGTCTTCTCGCCGGAGGGAGCTTTTTTTTCAGCCATAGACTATGTCCGTTTCGAGATGACCTTGTCAATCAGACCATATTCCCTGCATTCCTCAGCCGACATGTAATAGTCGCGCTCGGTATCACGCTCGATACGCTCCAGGGGTTGACCGGTGCGCTCCGCCAGAATCCGGTTCAACTGCTCGCGCGTCTTGAGAATTTCCCGCGCCTGAATCTCAATCTCGGTCGCCTGCCCCTGACTGCCACCCGAAGGCTGATGAATCATGACCTTGGAATTGGGCAGCGAAAAACGCTTGCCCTTGGCGCCAGCTGCGAGCAAAAAAGCGCCCATGCTGGCAGCCATGCCAGTGCAGAGAGTGGAGACGTCGGGTTTGATGAAATTCATGGTGTCGAAAATCGCCATGCCCGCGCTGACCGAGCCACCGGGCGAGTTGATGTAGAACGAAATATCCTTATCCGGGTTGTCGCTTTCCAGAAAAAGCAACTGCGCAACAACCAGATTGGCTACGTGGTCATTGACCGGTCCCACCAAAAAAATCACGCGCTCCTTAAGCAAGCGGGAGTAAATGTCATACGACCGCTCACCGCGACCTGACTGCTCGATCACCATGGGAATCATCCCCAGGGCTTGTGTATCCATCGCACCCAATCGCTCGTTCATATTGTCTCCAGATAGATCTCTACTGTACCGAAAATAACAGGCACAAAATGACCTTAATTCTGCGCCATCAAGTCGTCAAATGAAATGCTCTTTTCACCAACTTTGGCGCGTGCAAGCACGAATTCTGTGACATTGTTTTCCATCACGATCGCCTCAACCTCGGCCAGGCGGTTGTTGTCGCCGTAATACCAGCGCATCACATCAGCCGGCTTTTCATAACTGGCCGCCAATTCTTCGATGTGCGCCTTGATCTGCTCCGGCTTAGCCTGCAGGCTGTTGGCGCGCACCAGTTCGGCCACCACCAGTCCCAGTCGCACACGGCGTTCCGCCTGCGGGCGAAAAATGTCGTCGGGCATCGGCGTCGTATCGGCGTCCTTCATGCCGCGCTGCTTGAGATCGGCACGCGTGCCCTCCATCAAACGGGTGATTTCCGACTGCACGGCACTGTTGGGCAAGTCCAGTTCGGCCGCTGCGATCAGGGCATCCATCACCGACTGCTTGTTGCGCGAGAGCAGGCGCACCTTGACTTCACGCTCCAGGTTCTTGCGCACATCAGCACGCAGTCCTTCAACCGTCGCGTCGTCAATGCCGAGTGACTTGGCCATGGCTTCGTTGACATCGGGCAAATGGGCGGCCTCTATTTTCTTGACCGTCACCATGAAGTCCGCCGTCTTGCCTGCCACATCCTTGCCGTGGTAATCGGCCGGGAAAACCATCTGGAATGTCTTGCTTTCGCCCGATTTCATGCCCTGCGTTGCATCTTCAAATTCCTTGAGCATCTGTCCGTCACCCAGAATGAACTGAAAATCTTCGGCCTTGCCGCCGGGGAAGGCTTCGCCGTCAATCTTGCCCTCGAAATCAACTGTCACGCGGTCACCCGTTACGGCCGCCGCATCATGCGGGCGCTGGGCAAAGGTGCGCCGCTGCTTACGCAAAATATCGAGCGTCTTGTCGATCGCTGCATCAGTCACATCAGCGCTGACCTTGAGCACTTCGGAACTGCTCAGGTCACTGATTTTCACATCAGGATAAACCTCGAACACGGCATCAAAGGCCAGTTCGCCTTCGGGTGAGGATTCCTTCTCGGTAATGCGGGGTTGGCCGGCAACCCGCAACTTGGCTTCATTGGCAGCATTGGCAAAGGCCTCGCCCACTTTGTCATTCATCACCTCGTAGTGAACCGAATAGCCATAGCGCTGAGTGACCACATTCATTGGCACCTTACCGGGGCGGAAACCGTCCATCTTGACGGTGCGCGCCAATTTCTTCAGGCGCGCCTGAACTTCCGACTGGACATTGAGGACGGGCAGTGTCAGCGTGATTTTGCGCTCCAGCTTTTCCAGGGTTTCAACGGTAACGGTCATACAAATACTCCTAAATTAATTGGTAACAGCGCTCGCCGCTATACGGCTGCGACCTGTCCCACAGATGACAAACGATTGGGGGGCCAAACTTATCAGCCACAATTCGCGGCCGGATTGGCTAGATTTTGGGCCTTCTTGGCAGGCAGACCGGCAAACTGCTAACAACAGCAGATTCCATCGACCCCTTACCTCATCTGCCAGCCCCATCCACCCATGGCGTGAAGTTTTACACGGCCCTTATTGTACTGACAGACAAAAGACCCGCTGAACCATGCTGGCGATAGCAAATGAGGGATTTAACAATCGGTGCGCGGTCACGAGAACTGGCGAGCAGGCAGGCCTGTCAACTGCTACGGGTGGCCTCGCGCTGGCGAGGGCTCACTGCGCGATCTTGCTCGCAGCTCCGTACCCGTATTTCTGTCGGTACAAGCGCAGGCCCTCGCGCCAGGCGGGTGTACCCATGCCTGCACCCTCGCTGCGATGCGTCAGGGTGATCGGCCAGGTGCCGATGCGCAAACCCGCAGCGCGGGCCGCGCGGCACAAGTCAAGATCATGAAAATGGAAGGCAAACCGCCGGTCAAACGACACCTTGGCTGCGCGCAGCGCCGATTTGCGTACCGCCAGCAAAACGCCGTCCAGTAGTTCGCAATCGGCCGGCGCTGAGCCAAAATGCCTGATCGGTCCCAGCGGGCCATTGCCATGAGCGATATGACCACTCAAGAAGGCAGCCTGCTCCCGCTCCAGAGCCTCGTTCGCAAAAGCCCAGGACACGTGGTCCGGACTGCTGCGCCGGTTACCGGCCACTCCAACCACCGCATAAACCTGCAAGGCCTGCACAAGACGCTCCGCCGCAAAGAGATCATCGATCCAGACATCGTCGTGCACGAAAGCCAGCAACTCGGCACTGTCGGGGGCGCGCAACCGCGCGTCGTATACCTCGGCCAGTCCACGTGTATTTTCGAACACGATGGTAGGCGCCAAACGGCCACTGCCACGCAGGCGCTGCAGCGAGACGCCCAAGGGTGAATGCAGCCAGAACTCCTGGCGCGAGAGACGCGTAGCGCAGACGAACTCGATCGCCGGGCCCCCGCAATCGCGCAGCGACGCCGAGGTCGTCGACCCGGTCAGCCGTCGCTGCGGATTAGGCGCGATATTCGCTGCAACAAAGCCATACTGCGCCTGCGGCACGCACTGCAGCGCCTGACGCGCATAGACTTCGGCAGCAGCGAATTGTCCCCGCTCCAGCAGCAACTGCGCCAGACCACGAGCCGCTGCAGTCATGCCAGGCTGCAAACACAGCGCCTGCCGATAAGCGGGCTGCGCCTCGGCGCCGCGGCCCTGATCGCACAACACACGGCCCAGATGCTCGTAAGCCGTGCCCAAGTCCGGCGCCAGCGTCAGCGCCAAACGGCAGGCCTCTTCAGCCTGCGTTAAACGCCCAGCCGCACGCTGCGTCAGCGCGGCCTGCAATGCCCGCAAAGCATTGGCCTCGTCGGTTTCGGCACGGCCGGCAAACAGGGTATCCAGAGCCAGATCGACGTGCTTGAGTACTTCGACCCAATCGCCAAAGTGCGTCTGATTGAAAATTCGCATCGTCGGATACCAGGGCGTGTCCTGGTGCCGCCACAGCCAGCGCCATTCGCTCTCGAAACGATTGAGCAACCAGACTGGCCGCCCCATGGCACCAGCCAGGTGTGCGACTTCCGCATCAACGCTGATGATCAGATCCAGATTGGCCACCAGCGTCGACATTTCTGCAATATCTTTGCACTCGTCAATCCATGGCAAAGGCTGAAACGTCTGGTCCAGAGCGGCGACTTCGAGTAACTGAGCCGAGCCGTTCTGCAGACTCACCCATTGCACATCGTCACGTGCCAGCAAGGGAGAAAATAGATGCAGCGCCACATCGCGTCGACACGCCATCTCCAGCGCGTCTGGCTGTAACAGGCCGCACCAGGCCAATCCCACACGCAATTTGCGCCCGCCATGCGCAGCCTCCCATTGAGCAAACCGCTCACCCCAAGCGCGCACACCCGTGGCCTCGGCAAACAAATAGGGCACGCTCTGGGGCAAGGTCTGTGGCGCATAGGCCAGGATCGCGGGCACGGACAGCAGCGACACGCGCCATTGCCATGAGGGCGCCTGACGCTCGCGCACCAGATCGGGCACTGCCACGATGAACTCTATGCACGCCCCCAGGCTTTGCTGCAAGATTCGCTGCGCTGCCGGCTGACACAGCAAAGTTACACGAGCGAAGCGCGCACGCAGTTCCAACAAATCCCGCGCGAACTGCAAGGTGTCACTGATGCAATCATCTGCGACCACCAACAACGCATCACTGGCAGCCGGCGTCTCGCCGTGCCACATCGGCCAGGGAGGCGGCGCATCGATATGCAGAAGTCCCGCTTGGGATGTGCGGCTGGCGCGGTACAGATCGAAGCCGCCTGGCCAGTCTCCTCCCAGTAACATCGCCTGCGCCAGATGAAGTTGGATATCGCGGTTGTCGGGCTCCAGCAGGAGCGCTGTGCGCGCTGCCACCAGACCAGCAGCGGGCTGTCCCAGGTCCGCCAGCAACTGCGCGCGCGCCAAGTGCAGGACTGCCACCCAATCGGAACGCGCCGGCTCCAACAGCAGCGCGGCCGCCAGGCCACACTCCGCCGCCTCCAAAGCATCGGCAAAGCGCCATTGCAGTCTGAGACTGCGCTGCAACAACTCCCATGCGGGTACGTCATTCTGATCCACCTCGAGCACCCGGCGCAATAACACCTCAGCCCGTGCCGCCTGCTTCGACCGCTGCGTCACCAAATGAGTTGCAGCAGCCTGTGGCGCACGCGCCGGCAGTATGAATGCTGGATCCGTGTCTGCATTCATCACACCATCCCAATAAGTTGGCTAACCGGCACCGGCACGGCGGCAATAGTCGCTGCCGAGGCAGACGCCACCTTGCGCACGATGATTTCAATGCCGGCTTCGCCGTATGGAGTTTGCGTCAGGTCAAGCCCCTTGTTGAGCAGAACGGCATGCGCTACATGATCAAGCCGCTGGACGGAATGCACCTGGCATTGGTGGCGGAAGCCGAGTAAAAAATCCAGCACACAAATCGACCTCGGAGACCAGGACACGGGCTTGGCCACGGTGAAACTGTGTCGATGTCCGCTATGAAAGCGTGACGGGAAAACACCTTGCTCGTACAAGTCTTCATCCGGCACATCGACCACCAGCCAGCCACCTGGGCGCACCACTCGCAGCCAGTGCCCAAATGCCAGTTGCGGATCATCCAGATGCTCCAGGCAATGGCTGGAATAGAGGAAGTCGAACTCTGCGTCGGCGATGTTGGAGCAGGTCTGCGCATCCCACCCCGGCCGGTCGTAATTCACCACTGACCGCGCCATCGGGAAAGCAAACCTGAATTTTTCCAGCGCGTCCTTGCCGCCCCCGATGTCAATTCCCTGACCAACAAAATAGCGCGTGGCGAAACGCGCGTCATGAACCCGACGCATCATCGAGATCGACGTCGCCCCGGCGACGCCGGGCTGCAAGCTCGAACGCGTATACCGGTCGCCGCGACGCACCAAGGCCAGATCCCAGGCGCCAACATCCCAGGACCACGGCAGCAACACCAGGTAGGCATCATCATGCGGCAGCAAATCAAGTCGATGTGTATTGGCAAACTGCTCCAGCAGGGTCGACACCTCCCGTCGCAGCAATGGCGATGGCCGGCTGCTCTCGGGCGCTGCACCGCCGAAACATTCCGCGTCCTGATAAAGACGCGCTGCGTCGATCACAATCATTGCCTCGTCCACCCAGGGCTTGGTCAGCAACACGGCGAGGTCCTGCGCCAACGGGAAATCAGGCAAGCTATGCGAGCCGGGCGCAGCACCAGCATCGGGGCTGTTGACACGGTGCGCATTCAAAAACAACAATGGCCGAAGTGGCGCAGGCTCATCGGGCAAGCCCAGCAGGAAGGCAGTCGACTGCATTTGAGACACGCACCGACGCACAGACTCCGTTTCGGGACGCACCAGGTAGCGATTGTGGACATCCCGATTGGCCTCGCAACCGCTCGCGTGCGCAAAGAAATGCGCGGCATGGGTCAGATTGACGCCCATGCCAACCCCTGTTTCAATGTAGGCGTTCGCACCGAATTGATTGACGATGCGGCCGAGGTCAAAGCGGCTGATAGCTCCCATTGTTCCGTCCTCCCTGTCCTGCTCTATGGCATTGACATCGACCGCTGGAACCCGGTGATGCAGATGCGCTGAACTCCAGCGCTATAGAACAGATGATCGCCTACAGTTGAGTCGGCGTCTATCCCCCAAACGGGGGATTTTCAGAACCGCATTCGCGACCAAAAAATGATTCCGGAAAACCTTCACGATGTCATGCGGACAAGGCGATTAATGGAAAGCCGTATTGTCGCGATGGACTCGCAAGAAGCGCCAGCTTGCGCGGGAGCAAGCCGGTCAATGATGTAGCAGACCCATCATTGCGAAGCGCGAACGATTTCATCTTTCTTCGATCACAGCGGCCAGCATGGCACGCATCTTCTCGCTGCTGCTTTCAACCGCAATTTGATGCTCTTGCAGACTGGCCAACAAGGCTTCGCTGTAGGTGCTGACACCTTGCGCCTGCACCTCCAGCGTCTGCGTGAGCTTGCCAACACGCGCCGCAATCAGGGCCAATGCCGCGCGCAACTCTTCCTGCGCTACAGGCAACTTGTCGCCGGCCTGTGTCGTCGTGGCTTCAAGCGAGCGGATGCTTTCAACCACCCTGATGGTTGCGCCCACGGTCTCGCTGCGCATGCGGGCGGTCTGTTCGATCACGCGTTCCAGTGCATCAGCCCAGTGCGCGCCTTCGCCGAGCAGGCGCCGGATCATCTGGTCGGTTTCGCTGCGTTCGCGCATGCTGTCGGCGAGTTGCAGATTGGAATCCAGTAGGCCACGAATGTCGTTCTGCGTGCGCGCTGTGGCCTGAAGAACTTCCCGGTTGTTGTTGCGCAGCTCTTCATACAGCAAATGCCACTCCGCCGCTTCGTCGCGCTTGCGCAGGTCGTCAGCAAGTTGCTGATTGGATTCGACAAGTGCCCGGATTCCGATTTGCGTCTGCGCCGAATCTTGCAAAATTCCCTGGTAATTGCTGCGCAGCTCTTCGAACAGTGTGCGCCACTGGGTGGCTTCGCGCACAGCGATATCAAGATGGTCCTGGTAGGTGCGCGTCTCGGCCAGTTGCAGAAAAAGATCGGCACGGCGTATCGTGTTTCTTAGATTGACAATCACATTCATGGCACCGCGCTTGATCATCAGGCACATGTAACTCAGGAAGAGCGATCCGAGCAGACCGAAGAGCGATGCGGTGAAAGCTGTGCCCATGCTGCGCATTGGGTCCTTGAGTCGCTGCACCAAATCACCAAAGAGCAGACCCAGGTTGTCATTGCCGCCAAAAGTCAGGCTACTGATGAGACGTGCAATGTCTTCAATGGCGCCAAGCAAACCGATAAAGGTGCCCAACAGACCCAGCCCGACCAAGGTACCACTGACGAAGGTTGCCACTGCAACCGTGGCAAACAGGCGGCCTTCGGCGACATCAAGCTCGCTGCTCAGCGCCTCCTTGTAATTGTCCGATACGCGGTTGCGACTACCGCTGAGCAGGTTGTAAACACCCGCTACGGCGGACTTGCGGTCCAGCGTGGGCCAAAGCGCCTTGCGTGACTTTTCATCACCACGCTCCCAGGCACAGGTCCAGCGCAGCTCACGGCTGATTTTCCAGGTTGCCAGCAGCGCAAACGCGAGGCCTAGACCCATCACGGCAAATATCGTCCACAGCAACTCAGGTGTGGGCATCATGGCGATCAGATTGGCGATAGCCGCACGGAACCGGTACGCCAGCGCACCGGCCAGTACCAGCGGGATCAGCACGCTGGCCCATAACTTCTTGCTGTCAGTATTTTTCATGCCTGCCTCTTGCTCCTGTCTAGTCCTTGCGCAGATAAATCCGCATCGCGGCGTCGTCACCGGCGATCCCGCCACTCTCCATGCGCAGCGTGATCGACAGTGGTCGGATGCCGGCCTCCATCATCAAGTCGCGCACCGCCATGGCCCGGGTGTAAGCATTGCGGCGCTCGTCAGCGAGCGTTGTGTCGGTGGCGATGTGCAACTCATAGGCCTGCCCGGGCTGCACGGCGTCGATCTCGCGCAAGCGCGCAATCAGTGCAGCACGCTTGTCCTCCGGCACCGCTACCGCCTGGCTATTGAAAGTGATCGATAGCAGCGCATGGGAGTTCACATCCTGACTCACTCTGACATCGTCGGCAGCAAACGGCTTAGCCCCGGTCTTGGGCTCAATACGCGGCGAAACGGCGGCACGGGACGCACTGGCTTGATCTGGCGCCGTGTTCGCGGGCCGGGTGCTGGGCAGGCGCCCCGCCTTTTGCTGCTCCAGCGCCTGGTACGCGAGCAATGTCTTTTCAGCGTTCTGGCGCGCCAGCAGGTCCTTCTCATGTGAGGACTGACCCTGTCCCAAAACGAAGACGGCGATGGTCAGAACCATGGTCAGAAACAGCAGGTTAAGAACCAGGCACGCAATGGCGTCGACAAAGCCCGGCCAGAACAGACTGTCCGCTTCGGTACCCAGGGACTTCGCAGACATGGGCTAGCGCTCCTTGAGGGATTCGTCCAGCGTCTTGTGCACCGGCTTGAGCAGGTAGTTCAGCACTGAACGTGAGTTGCTGCGGATATCGACCGAGGCTGTCATGCCGGGCGTGATTTTGATTTCTTTCGCGTGCGGGTTCTTGGCGTCGGGTTGACCCAGGCGCACGGTGATGCGGTAGTAGGGAGCCGGGCCATTGCGGGTCTCTTCATTCAGGGTGTCGGAGCTGATGTAGGTGACCTCGCCGGGCAGACTGCCGTAAATCGAATAGTCGTATGCGTCGAGCTTGAGGGTGGCGGGCAGGCCGACTCGCAAAAATCCGATATCGGATGGCGTCACCTTGACTTCGGCAATCAGTTCGCCGTCCGTTGGCAGTATTTCCATTACCGCATCGCCGGGGCGCAGCACACCACCAATGGTGTTGATGCGGATGTTTTTGATAATGCCGTCACGTGGCGCGCGCAGTTCGGTATGCGCCAGCAGACTGCTGCGTTCGCTCAGGATTTGCTCCTGCGTGGAGAGTTCCTCGCGCGCCTTGGTCAACTCGGTCTGCGCGTCCTGCAGGAACTTGTTGCGCGTCAGGGCGGCCCTGCCTTCAAGGTCGTAGACCTGGCGTTGCAGGTGCAGCAGGTCAACCCGGCTGATGTCGCCCGTCTGAAGCAGGGCATGGTTCATGTCCAGTTCTTCACGCGCCAAGCGCAGCGCGCTGTTGATGGCAGCAAGTTCTTCCGAGACAGCCTGCCGGCGGCGCTTGTAAAGCTGGGTCTGATTTTTCACAAACTCGGGGTATTGACGCAATTCGACGCCGAAAAACAAGGGTTGAGAATAGACCTCGGCCTGCAGGCGCACCAGAGCGCAGCGCAGCGCAGCGACCTTGGCCAGGCTGTCACTGCTGCTGGCAACGGCCCGGTCTTTTTCGAGCACGGCCAAGACCTGCCCGGCGTCGACTGCATCGCCTTCCTTGACGCGCAGTTCGGCCAGCACACCATCTGTGGTGGCCTGCACAAATTGCGCTCGCGAACTGGAGATGATCTGGGCTGGCGCACGCGTGCTTTGGTCCACTTCAGCAAATGCAGCCCAGACCGTAAAGGCGGCGAATGCAAGAAGACCGGTCAGCAGCACCAGGCGTGGCTGGCGCGGCGGCGTGGCCCGGTACTGGCCAATCGCGTAGTCCTTGTCGTAGCTTGTCAATGACGTGTTCATGCGCTGTTTTCTCAGTGGGCGTTGGCGCGGGCCAGTGGTGCTTGCAGCGGCACGACGGTGCGTTCGTTGAGCTTGGCAAGAACCGCATCACGCGGACCGTCTAGCACGATGCGGTGATTGGTGACAACGATCAGGCGATCGACAAGTTCGAGCATGCGGGCCTTGTGCGTCACCAGGACCAGCGTATGCCCGGGCGTCAGCGTTTCGCGCAGCAGTTTGATGCTGTTGTGCTCGAGCGCTTCGTCCATCGATGCGGTGGGCTCGTCGAGCAGCCAGACACTCGGCCGTTTGAGCAGGAGCCGGGTCAGATTGACCAGTTGGCGTTGGCCACCCGACAAGCCGCTGCCACCTTCGGAAATTTCAAGATTGAGCCCCTTGGGGTTGGCTTGAATCAATTGCTGCAAACCGGTGCGCACGCAGATGTCGCGAATGATCTTGTCGCCGGGGTCCACGATGCCCAGCAGCAGATTCTCGCGCAGCGTGCCGGCAAATAATCGCCCTTCCTGTTGCAGATAAGCCAGGCACTCAACCAGAATCGGCCGGTGAATGTGGGCGATGTCCATGCCATCAAGCAGAATGCGCCCAGCCTGTGGCTTGTACATGCCGCTGAGCAAGCGCAGCAAAGTGGTCTTGCCAGCGCCGATGGGACCGATGACACCCACGCGCTCGCCAGGCTTGATCACCAACCGGTTGACGCTCAGCGCCAGCGGGCTGCCGGGATAGGTAAAACTGACGTCCTCGGCGATGAATTCCCCATCAATGCTCTCGGGCATCAGGGAACGCTCCTGCTGCACCGCGTCCTGCTGATAGTCCCAAAACCTCTCCAGACCGCGCAGGGCAGCCTTGGCGTGTGCCCATTGCACCAGCTGGCCTGGAATCATGGCCGAGGGACCAAAGGCACGCCCGGACAGGATGGAGCAGGCGATCAGTGCACCCATTGAAAACGCATTGCTGCTGACCAGGTAGGCACCCACCGCAATCAGCAGCACATAGCTGAACTGATTGACTGCGCCCATGATGAACTGTGAATGTTCCATCATTTCACGGATGCTGAGCTCATGCGTGCGTGCTTCCTCGCTCATGCCGAGCCAGCGCGACAGCATGCGCCAGCCGCCGCCGCCGGACTTGATGGTTTCTGCGCCTTCGATGACTTCGACCAGCAGCCCCATCTTGGCGTTGCCAGCCTGGGTGGCGCGCTCGGAATGATTTTCAACCCGGCTGCGGTAGTAAAAACCCAGCAGCAGCGACAACAGCAGAAAGACCAGTGGCACCAGCGCCATGTAAACACCGCCAATAGCGCCGATCAGGGCGATGAAGACCAGACCAAAGGGAACATCCACCAGCAGGTAGAGCGTGGAGGACGACACGAAAGCGCGCACCACCTCATAGCCACGCAGTTGCGCCGACAGACTCCCCACACTTTGCGGCATCTGGTCCATCCGCACCGAGAGCAGACGGGCAAACATCT
>SESB01002241.1_pt1 | contig 11564 bp, 11 predicted proteins | sample 3171441 | NCBI WGS metagenome assembly SESB01 (sample SAMN06051867, study PRJNA518727) | freshwater metagenome | biome: subpolar coniferous forest; feature: holomictic lake; material: water; isolation source: holomictic Lake 227, 6 m depth | place: Canada: near Kenora, Ontario | collected...
TAATAAGGAATATAGGTTAAATATACAAATTGAGCAGGAATTGAGTCATTCCGGAAATCTTATTGTTCCAGAAAGATTTTCTGCGCTGATAAAGGTTTTTTTATGGTTTTTATCGCCGATTACGGAGCTGGAAATCTTCGTTCAGTTCAAAAGGCATTCGACTACCTGGGAGTTAAAGCTGTCGTCAGCAGTGATCCGGGTAAACTCGCAGGCTGCAAAAAAGTTATTCTTCCTGGTGTTGGCGCTTTCGGGCAGGCCATTGAGTCACTCAACCGGTCAGGCTTTACCGAAGCTATAGCCGAACATGTCGATAAAGGCGGCCAGCTTCTCGGTATATGTCTTGGTATGCAGCTGCTTTTGACAGAAAGCGAGGAAATGGGATCATATAAAGGAATAAACCTGATTCCAGGCAGTGTTCTGCACTTCAAGAGCACCACCGACAAGATTCCCCAGATTGGCTGGAACTCTGTCGATCAGCAAAAAGAAAGTGTCCTTTTCAAAGGAATTCCCGACCATACCTTCTTTTATTTTGTCCACTCCTATTACTGTAAACCCGAATCACTCGATGCAGTAGCAGCAACAACCTGGTTCGCAGGAAAAAATTTTTGTTCAGCTATTGAAAAAAATGGTATTTTTGCTGTGCAGTTTCATCCGGAAAAAAGTTCAGAAGCAGGTTTACAGGTCCTGAAAAACTTTGCCGGGTGTTAAAACCGATTTTTTTTATTTCCATATATGTTGATAATTCCAGCCATAGATATTAAAGACGGGAAGTGTGTAAGGTTGACCCGTGGCGACTTCAACCAGAAAAAAATATATCTCGACAATCCTCTGGATATGGCAATTATCTGGCGTAAGCAAAATGCCAAGATGTTGCATGTTGTCGACCTCGATGCCGCCCTTACCGGTGAGATGGTCAACTTCGAGAAAATCAGGCAGATAGTTATTAATCTTGATATTCCTGTCCAGGTAGGAGGGGGTATCCGCTCAGTCGATGCAGTCAAGCGTTATCTCGACATCGGCGTTGGACGTGTAGTAATTGGTTCAGCAGCTGTTTCCAACCCGAAACTTATTGAGGAACTCTTAAAGACTTACCGCCCGTCAAAGATTGTAGTAGGCATAGACGCCGAAAACGGCATTCCAAAAATAAAGGGGTGGACCGAAAGCAGCGGCCTGAAGGATTTTGACCTGGCACTCCAGATGAAAAACATGGGCATTGAACGGATTATTTATACCGACATATCCCGCGACGGAATGATGCAGGGGTTTGGATACGAAAGCACCAAAAAGTTTGCTGAAAAAGCAGGGATGAAAATCACAGCCTCAGGAGGCGTCACCAATTCCGAAGACCTCCGCAGACTCAACGATCTTAAACCCTTCGGCGTAGATTCTGTCATTATCGGTAAAGCACTCTACGAGTGCAATTTTCCCTGTCAGGAGCTTTGGTATGCTTATGAAGATAGTATTCGCCTGGACCATAATTATTCCACAGCCCGAAAAAATAACCCCTGATTGCTTTTTTCTTTTCAGCAGAGTTCTCTTCTTTAACCTCTAAAAGAAGAATGTGCAAAATCAGCCACTACAGTTGCAGCAGGATATTGAAGCTCTTATTTTTGCTTCAGAAGAAGCTGTTACCCTTCAGACCTTCAGACAGCTCACCGGTATAAATCTTGATTCCGGCGAGCTCCAGTCAATTATTGACAAACTCAATGCCGAATACGAATCAACCGGCAGGACCTTTCACATTCACCGGATTGCAGGTGGCTACCGTTTTTTTACCAAACCTGAGTTCAGTGATATTCTAAAAAAACTGCTTGCTCCCAAAATCAAAAAAAGGCTGTCCCGGTCACTCCTTGAAGTTCTTGCCGTTATTGCCTATAATCAGCCTGTAACCCGAAGCGATATCCAGCAGATTCGCGGTGCAAGCCCCGACTACGCCATCGACCGCCTGATGCTTCGCGGCTTCATTGAAGTTCGAGGAAGGTCAGATTCACCAGGCAAACCATTACAGTATGGAACAACAAAAGAATTTTTAGATCTCTTTCACTTATCTTCATTAAAAGACCTGCCGAAACTTCGCGAAATCAAAGAAATTCTTCAGGAACATGAAGAGCAGGAATACCTGACCAGTCAGGAAAGCAACAACACGCATCAACAACAACACAATCAAGAGGAAACGATACCAGAGAATGAAAAAAAGCAGTAAAGACGACGAAGTCAGAATCAACCGCTTTCTTGCTTCATGCGGCATAGCATCACGAAGGGCCGCAGACCAGTTTATACTCGACGGGCGAGTTATGGTAAACGGCACAGTTATAACAACGCCAGGCATCATGGTCAGTCCTTCCCGCGACGAAGTCATTATCGACGGCCAGCGATATGCCCAACCCGAAGCAAGAAAAGTCTACATTCTTTTCAATAAGCCACGGAACGTTATAACCACCAACAGCGACGAAAAAAACAGGGAAATGGTCCTCGATTTTATCGACGTCAAGGAACGGGTCTTTCCAGTAGGCCGACTCGACAGAAAAACCACCGGTGTCATTCTTTTGACCAATGACGGAACCCTTGCACATAAACTCATGCACCCTTCGTCAAATGTAAAAAAAGAGTATATTGCTGTCCTGGCTGAAAAATTTACGCCAAATCTTCTGCAGCAGCTGACAGGGGGAATGCGTTTAAAAGACACCGGGGAAAAAGTTAGTCCCTGCAGGGCTAAAATACTCGACGATGGCATGCAGGTATTGCTGAGCATTCACGAAGGTAAAAACCACCAGGTCAGAAGAATGTTCGAAACCCTCGGTTTTGAGGTTAAACGGCTTGAAAGGGTTGCGTATGCAGGCCTGCAGGCCGGCGAGCTCCGGCGGGGTGAATGGCGGTACCTGAGCCGAAACGAGGTTCAGGAACTCTATAAATTGACAGAAAGCCCATAACCCATCCCCCGGTTTTGTTAATTCCACAAAACCCCCAATGGTTATGCGACAACTGTACATATCTTTAAAACGTCATGCTATCCCTGCAGTCATGGCGTTTTTTATTACCCTGTCTCCTCTTTCCCCGCTTGACGCTCAAAAAAACGACCAGAACAGCAACCTTCAGCAACTTCTCGAAACAGCAGAATCCGAAACAAATCTCGATCAGCTGCTCGAATTGGCCGACCACTTAAAAAGCAGAAACATTTCCCTCAACGAGGCCGATAGTGAGGAACTCCGCCAACTTCCATGGCTCACATCCTACGATGTTCAGGCCATTCTTACCTCTCGCAGCATTAAAAGTACATTCAACTCCATCAAGGAGCTCGAACCAATTATCGGGCTCGACAAAACAGCCAGTATCGCTCCCTATGTTCAGTTCAAGAACAGCCCGGACGTGCCGAAAAAAACATCATCTTCCCGAGACCAATCAAAACTGACACTCTACAGCCGCCTGTTTTGGGAAACAACAGACCGCAAGGGTATAATAAACGGAGCATACAGCGGCAAAAATTACAAACTTTCGCACCGCCTGCAATATTCCGCTCCACATATAGAGGTCACCATGGTTCAGAAAAAAGACATTGGAGAACCCGACATTGCCGACTTTACCTCCCTCAGCATTCATCTGTACGATCTTGGTGCTGTCAAAAATACAGTGATTGGTAACTACCGTCTTAATTTTGGGGAAGGTCTTCTCATAGGGCAGAACCGATATTTTTCAAAAGGTGCCGATCCTACAGCGAGTGTCAGGCTCTCATCAAAACAGTTATCATCCAGTTCGTCAAGCTCTGAATCAGGATTTCTGCAAGGTGCCGCAACCACTCTTAAGCTCGATCCTTTCGAAGTCACCTCATTCTATTCCCAAAACCATATTGACGCCATCATCAATACATCAACCGGTCTCATAACCAGCTTCGACGAATCAGGTTACCATCGCACCGAGCTCGAACAATCAAGAAAAGACAACGTTACCGAAACCCTCACCGGTGCGCATCTTCTCTATCATTATCAAACAGGCCAGGTAAGCGGAAGAGCAGGAGGGACAGTGTTGTTCTACAAATATTCCGAACCGCTCAACAAGCTTGCTCCCTATGCGGCTTCTGGAAATCAATTCTCCTCAAAGCTCTACAGTATTGAAACTGATTGTTCATTCGGAAAAGCCACCCTTTTTGCAGAAGCCGCATTTTCCGAAACGCCCAATGCAACATCATGGTTCTCCGGTGCCGAATATGAAATTGCCCAGAACATCACCGCAGTAGCAGCCCTAAGGCGGTACGGTATTCAATATTACTCACCATTCGCAGGCGCGTTTGCCGAACGGGGAAGCGGTGCATCAAATGAAAATGGCGACTATATCGGCATAAAGGTAAAAGCAAGCGACCAGCTGTCAATTGGTGCCTACTATGACATCTTCACCTTTCCTATATTGGACGACCACTGCCAGTATCCATCCCAGGGTAACGATTTCAGAATTATCACAATATGGAAACAATCCCCCGATGTTGCCTGGAACCTGCAGCTGCAGCTTAAATCAAAAGAAGAACAATCCAATCAGGGAACAGCATCCAAACCACTTTGGACTGCTCTACCGCAGACGTCAAGGAGAGTCCGGCTCGATTGTGATGTCGACCTCTCCCGGCAACTTCATTTCAGAACACGTGGCGAAATCAAAGAAGCGGTCAAACAATACCTTTCAGGAGATAGATCGCTCTATGGATGGCTTCTGTACCAGCAGGCAGCATACAACACTGGTGAATTTGGATTAAAAGGTCGCATAACCCACTTTAACACCGAAGATTACGACGTCGCACTCTACGCCTTCGAGGACGATCTGCCCCTGACATCAAGCCTCGGGTTATATAATGGACGCGGCAGTTCACTCTTTCTTCTGGCATCATGGCAACCGATGCAGCAAATGAAACTCGCAGCCAGATACGAAATAGCCTGGTACAGCGACAGAGAAGTCTATAGCAGCGGCAACGACGAGCAGGCTACCAGTACACCAGGCTCATTCCATCTCGGGTGCACACTTTCATTCTAAATAAATCGGGGCAGGACAGGGGGAGGTCAATCCTTCCCCGAAGCTCGTAAAAGCCTATCCCTTATTGCTCTCCCTATCCCCTTATTCGAAGGCAGCTCACAGTAAATAACCTTAATACCTTCAGCATCACAGCGCCTGAAAAAGCTGAACAACTCCCGTCCGTACTCCTCAAGATTACTGCATACCTTAACCACCAAAGCTCCCTCAGGAGGCTTCGACAGCCCAATATACCCTGATGAAGGCCCGACAATAATTTTTTCATTACCTTCACAGAGCGACACCGTAGCCTTAGGCGCATAATGCGGATACTTCAGCCCCGGGCATTTAGGCACTTTCTCTTCATCTGCCGCCGGTACGTTCAGCCTGATTTCCGGCAGCACCGCACGCAACTGTTCAAGAGTAATAGCACCTGCCCTTAACAGCGTAGGCACAGACCCTGAACAATCAATAATAGTCGATTCAAGGCCAATAGAACTGGGCTCCCCACGAAGCACACAATCAATTTTTCCATGAAGATCCCCGTACACCGTTTCCCAACGTGTAGCGCTAGGCAGCCCCGAAAGATTTGCAGAAGGTGCCGCAACCGGGCCGGAACAACGCCTCAAAAATTCCCGTGCGACAGGGTTTAAAGGGCATCTGACTCCTACAGTATCAAGACCTGCAGTCACAGAATCAGGTATTAGCGGATTTTTTTTAAGCACCAGAGTCAGCGGCCCGGGGAAAAATCGTTCAATCAGCTTCTGTGCGCTTGAATTAATATCACCAGCAACATCACCAAGCTGCTCAACACTGTAAATATGAACAATTAACGGGTTATCCCCCGGTCGGCCCTTTGCACAAAAGACCTGCCTGATAGCGTCAGCACAATAAATGCCCGCCCCAAGACCATACACCGTCTCAGTAGGAAAAGCAACAACCCCGCCCGAATTAAGGATTTTGGCGGCTTCCTCAGCTGAATCAGTAACAATTGTCTGCATGATATCCTCTTGAAGGCACAACTATCGGCAAATGGAAAGAAGCGGAATTTGGTCAGGTAAAAACAGCACATAGCAAAGCATTCCCACCGCTGCACTGACAAGAGGAATAGAAAGGTTGTCATCAACTTTAAACTCACCGATATTTACAATAAAGGCCTCGGTAACTGTCGCCGTTACTGCCATAACCAGGCCGATAACGATGTTCAGTTCCGGCACGACGGCGACAATAATCAGTGCCGAAAGAAAAAAAGTAATACTGCCCTCCACACTTTTTTGTCCAAACCGATGTTTTCCAAAAGCCTTGCCAATAATTGCAGCAAAAGTATCTGAAACAGAAACCATCGAAAAAGTAGCAACAACAATAATTTTCGGGAAAAAAAGAACCAGAAAAAGGGCGCCCATGGTAATGTAAGTAGCCCCGTTCAGATAAGGCTTTTTTTCCAGTTCATGGCTTCTAAGCATCGCATCAAACGTACTGTGATACCACTTCGTAACAGGCGGATAAAAATTTTTCAGAAGGTCAACTAAAAAAAATCCTGCAAAAATCGGCACCAGCAACATCAGAGCAATCTCTCTCGTGATAAAATAATAAATCACAGGAATTGAAAGAGACGACAGATGAATCGTTTTTCGTGCAACTTCGTAACGAAGTTTCAGTCGGTCTCTTTTTGCCATAATTCACAGGGGAAGAATAAAAATCAACAGAAAAATATTTTTCGGGGCAAGAGCAGATATCTGCATAATACAGGCTAGAATATACACCGAAAACTCTTTAAGCGGAAAAAAACCGATATCGAACTCCGTCTACAAACCTAAATACATGACAATTTCTTCCTTTTCCTTTTCGGTTGTAAAACATGTATTATATAAGGCATTAATAAATCGCCCCAGACTTTACGTATGACAACAGAAAAATTGAGAGTAGCTGCCATAGACCTCGGAACAAACTCCTTCCACATGGTTATTGTCGAAGAGAGCAAGGGAAAGGGGATTATCGAAGTTGACCGTGTCAAAGATATGATTTGTATTGGTCGTGGCAGTATTTCTACTAAAATGCTCGATCAGGATGCGATGAATTCAGGAATCGCAGCGTTAAAAAATTTCCTTGTATTAGCCGCTCACCATGGTGTAGAACCCGAAAACGTCATAGCATTTGCTACCAGTGCTATTCGCGAAGCCAAAAATCGCGTAGATTTTATTAGGAGGATTCGTGAAGAAACCGGGATTAAAGTTAAGGTTATTTCCGGCAGGGAAGAGGCAGAGTATATATACTACGGGGTTCGTAACGCCGTAAAAATCGGCAATAAGTTCGACCTTCTTTTCGATATAGGTGGAGGTTCCGTTGAGTTCGTCATAGCAAACAATAAGGGCGTACAGTTGCTCGAAAGCCGTAAAATCGGTGTTGCAAGAATGTTTGAGCGCTTTATATCCACAGACCCTATCGGTCGCCACGACATCAAGATGCTTGAGCAGTTCTTTTCAGCCGAAATGGTTTCCGCCGTTGTTAAAGCATCCGACCTCAAGGTAACCCGCGCGATAGCCTCTTCCGGTACTGCCCAGAACATTGCCAGAATGATCAATGCCCTGAACGGTCGCGACAACACCCAATCGCTCAACAACAGCGTTTTCACCCGCAAGGAATTTCAGGCACTCTATAAACAAGTGCTTCCTCTCAGTTCGATTGAACGCAAGCGACTGCCCGGTCTCGACGCCAACAGGGTTGATTTAATCATTCCCGGTCTTATTCTTTTCGACATGATATTTCGAGAATTCAATCTTGGCGAAATTGTCGTGTCTGATTACGCCCTGCGCGAGGGCATGGTGCTGCACTATCTCAAAAACCGCTTCGATGCCCCGATCGGGCAAGACGATCCATTTGAACTCGATATTCGAAAAGAAAGCGTCTATGAGCTCGGGTGTCGTTGCGAGTGGCACCGCAAACATGCCGAACATGTAGCCGGTCTTTCCCTGCAGTTATTCGACAGCTTGTCACCATTGCACCGCCTCGAAGCAAACTACCGGGAGATCCTCCAATACGCATCCCTTCTGCACAACATCGGAACCTTCATCTCAATTTCATCGCATCACAAACATAGCCAGTACATTATTCTTAACGGCGATCTTCGGGGATTTTCACCCACCGAAATAGAGCTTATCGCCCATGTAGCCCGTTACCACCGCAAATCGCCTCCCTCCGAAAAACATACAGCTTACAGTGTTCTGAAACCGACCCATAAAAGGGCGGTAGATGTGCTTTCAGGTATACTGCGGCTGGCCAACGGTCTGGAACGCGGGCATCGCCAGAATATCACAAACATTGCCGTTACGGTAAAAGAGAGCGCAATCACTCTGCATCTTGATTCCCGTTGTGAACCCGATATTGAAATCTGGGCAGCAGAGCTCCTCAAATCGTGGCTCGAAACCGTTCTGCAAAAAACCATTATCCTGAATCCCGCCTGAAATGATCCGATCGGCCACCACTGACCGGATCGCCGACACTCTTTCAAGAGACGGTTCACTGTGGTTCGAATCTGCATTCTGTAACGGGTTGGAAGCCGGAGGTCTGCTCTTTTCAAATCCTATAGAGGTCATACAACTCACCTCACTTTCCGGACTGAAAAACTTTTTCGAAACACTCCAGGAAAAGCATGCCCAAGGGTATTACCTCGCAGGATGGCTGAGCTACGAGGCAGGATACGGCTTCGAACACACTCTTTTTGCGGCCGATACAGTACCTCAATCTTCCGTCCCCCTTGCCTGGTTTGGTGTGTATAACACCCCCGATCGATTATCACCCAAAGCTGTCACAGAGCTTTTTTCCGATAACGAATCCCCATCCCTGGAATCAGTATCATTCAATCTGACACAAAACGAGTATGCCCACACCATCCGCATACTCAAGGACGATATAGCGGCAGGCAATGTCTATCAGGTAAACTTCACCGGTCGGTACCGATTCACCCTCACCGGCTCAGCACAATCTCTTTTTCGAACATTAAGAAGTGCCCAGCCACATTCATACCGTGCATTTCTCAAAACCGATACCCGCACTATTCTTTCATTTTCGCCAGAGCTCTTTTTTAAAACAAACGGCTCGCATATCGAAACAATGCCCATGAAAGGAACTGCCGCAAGAGGCAGTACTCCCGAACAAGACAATCAGCTGAAAGAAAGTCTGTCCCAATGCCAGAAAAACCTTGCCGAAAATCTCATGATCGTTGATCTCCTGCGCAACGACCTCGGCAGAATATGCAAATCAGGTTCAGTCAGCACCAAAGGATTATTTGTAACCGAAACCTACCCGACCCTCCACCAGATGGTTTCAACAATCCATGGCGAACAAAGAGAAAACATAAATTTATACGACCTTTTTAAAGCACTCTATCCCTGCGGATCAATCACAGGAGCGCCAAAAATCAAGGCAATGAGCCGTATACAAACGCTTGAAGCAGAACCAAGAGGCATCTATACCGGCGCAATCGGGTTCATCAACCCCGACCGCACCATGGTTTTCAACGTAGCCATCCGTACGATCGAGTTATCAGGTAATAAGGGAACCTACGGTACCGGAAGCGGAATAGTCTGGGACTCCGATCCACAAAACGAGTATCAGGAATGCCTGCTCAAAGCCAAAATTTTAACCGATATCGCCACCCCGACCTTCAACCTGTTCGAAAGTATCCTATGGACAGGTCATTACCACTGGCTTCAGGAGCATCTTGATCGCCTGGCTTCATCAGCCCAGGTACTCAAATTTCCCTACCAGAAGTCAGCAGCCATGCAACTCCTGACAGGGCTCGAAGCAACCCTGCACCAGCAAGGCTCCCGTTTCAAGATCAGGCTGACCCTTTCGTTCCAAGGCACCTTCACCGTCGATTATGATCCAATAGAAGTTCAACATCTACTCACACCAGTGCGACTCTGCCTCGCCGCTGAAAATACCGACTCAACCGATCCCTTGCTTTGTCACAAAACCACCAGCCGTAAACTCTACGACAGCTATTACCAAGCAGCCCGCAAAAAAGGCTATGACGAAGTCATATTTCAAAATGAGCGCAACGAAGTAACCGAAGGCGCCATAAGCAATGTCATTATCCGAAAGGGCAGTCACTTTTACACCCCGGAGCTCAGTTCCGGTCTTCTCAACGGAATATACCGCCAGTATTTCCTTACCACCCGTCCCACTGCACGCGAAAAAACCCTTACCCTCCAGGACCTCCTCACCGCCGATGCCCTCTATATTGCAAACTCAGTTCGCGGCATACGCCAGGCCATCTTCACCAAAAAAACTATTCAAGTCGATCAGTGAAATCAGTACGTAACCATTCAGCATGTTGATGCAATACCAAAAGAACTGTATATTTACAACACTAGTCCAGTCAACAACATACAGCCCAACAACATGCGCGACCACACACCCGATTTCAAAATGCACGAGCTTACCGCTCTAAACAAATCGCTCATCCGCCAAACCGTTCAACAGCTCTTCGAAAAACTCGCCTCCGATGCCCAGCTCACCACCGATACCCTTCTCGAACTGTGGATCGAAGTTCCCGGTGTTCAGCGCTCCCGCGGTACTTTTCGAGGTGGGTTTCTCATGCCCGACAGCTTTATCTACATTTCTGACTACTTCCAGTCCAACCCTCAAGCTCCCTATACCCTGACACCTGGTCCCTCCTATGCAAACGAAGGTCTTACCCTGGACAACGTATGGGATGATCTCCTCGATGAGCTCTATTACCAGGTCGAAATATTTACGTCACAGGAAAAAGCCGAAAAAGGGGTGACACTCGAACTGTGGGCAGGCAATCGCCAGCGCCCCGAAGGCGAGTGGATCTATGCAGTCGATCGTAAAGTCGAACTCAGTTAGTTTTTAGCCGGATAATCGCAGACATCCGCGATGCCGCACGTAGCACATTCCGGCTTTTTTGCTTTGCAGGTATATCGTCCGTGCAGTAGCAGGTAATGATGAAAATTAATAACCCAGTCTTCAGGAATAATTTTCATCAACTCAGTCTCAGTTTGTTCAGGTGTACTCGTGCGTACCAGGCCAATTCTGTTCGAAACCCGGTGCACATGCGTATCCACAGGCATAACCGCCTGGTTAAAAGCATTGCTCAAAACCACATTAGCAGTCTTCCTTCCGACCCCTGGCAAGCTTTCAAGCTCATCTCGCGTTTCGGGAACTTTCCCCTTATACCGCGCAACCAGTATCCGGCTTACTTCAAGAATATTTTTTGCCTTATTGTTGAAATAATTGATCGACCGCACAAACCCCACCACCGTCTCAAGCTCCATCCGACTCATACTTTCAGCATCAGGTGCAGCCTTAAAAAGATCACGGGTAATAATATTAACCCGCTTGTCAGTTGCCTGCGCAGCCAGAATAGTGGCTACAAGCAACTGAAAAGGGCTATCATACTGAAGTTCGCTTTTTGGATTCGGATAAGCCGAACCAAGCACTTCATTTAAAAAGACAATTTTATCTTCAGGGGATCGTTGCATACCCCTTACGGATTAATTTCAGGGTTCTCAATATTGCTGTCAGTTTTCTGCAATTGAGTGACCGACTGG